>SMVB01104680.1_pt1 | contig 20272 bp, 19 predicted proteins | sample 2456461 | NCBI WGS metagenome assembly SMVB01 (sample SAMN11095934, study PRJNA526329) | marine sediment metagenome | biome: Marine sediment; feature: Surficial sediment; material: Deep marine sediment; isolation source: Hadal surficial sediment | place: Pacific Ocean | collected 2014-05 | depth...
CCAGGTCGAAACCGTGGGGGTGATTAGTATCTCAATAATAGTCAACTGTGACTCAAAAATCAATACTTTTCTTACTATTTTATCGTTTTTATTTTTCTAAACTTTATTTCATTTCAAGTGCTTCTTCTGGCTTGGGAATTCGCACAAACCAGGCAGCAATTGCAACCCCTGCAATCGGCAGGGCAATGGCAGTAAAAGCCGGTGAATAGGACCCTGTATTCTCAAAAACAGAGGCGAGAATCCACGGCCCGCTGGCGGAAGCAAAGACGGTGAGAACCTGGGCAGCCCCTGAATTTTCCCCAGGTGCGGCCTGCCGAATACTTTACCGAATGCAGTAAAAAATACCACCGACACCACACCGCCGGATAACCCTAAAGTCGCCGCGTGAGCCAGCACCTGCGCCTGCGACCTCAGGTAAGGAAACGTTAACTGGTAGACCGAAACCAATAGCATGGCGATTGTCATGAGCTGGCCTAAAAAGTGATGCTTTCCGAGCCACCCCGCCAGCAAGTTGCCGGCTAATCCCATGAACATGAAGATGGCCATGGCATTGCGGAAGACGGTTTCATCAAATCCGAGTTCATTTAGAATCGACTGGTTGAAGAGTAAGACCCCGGCGATAACCAGGTTATAAAGCGAGCTGCCCACGGCAAAAATCCAAAAGGCCGGGGTCATCAAAGCGCCTTTCAGATTAAAACCCGTTGCCGGTTCTTTAGGCTCGGTTTCCGTTGATGACTTTCGATCCGGATCAAGGCCGACCGATTCAGGACTTCGGCGCACGAACAGCAGACTTAATCCCGCTGCGAACATCAATCCCCAGCCAAGTGTGCCCCACATGGTGCGCCAGCCGTGTTCCAGCACTGCATTTTCGGCAAGGACAATGGCAAGTACAAAACCAAGACTAACCAGAACGGAGAAAACCCCCATCGCCTTGCTTAACCTGCGAACAAACCACTTGCCAATCATCGTCAGGCTAACCACGGAGAGTGCGCTTTGACCAAAGCCGCGCATGAGAATCAGCAACACAAGCAGCATTGTGGCTGAAGCAACGCTGCTGAATGCCAGGACAATCCAACTGAGTGCAAATAAGACGACCGAGACCACAGTACGTACCCCAAAACGGTCGATAGCAGGCCCGCAAAGCAGACTAAAAGAAGCCCCTGCCAGAGTGGCCCAGAAGGTCATCTGGCCAAAACTGACGCGCTGGAGATTGAGGTCCTGCAGCAGGGGTTCGGTGATGAGGCCGATGCCGACACTGCGGGCGGGCAGGGTCGCAACCATGGCGATGGCGGCAAAGACCATATTGACCCAGCCATAATAAAAAGGGAATCTGGCAACGAGGGGTTGCGGCGGGAGCGCTTGCTCTAATGTCTTGCTCAATCGGATGCCAATCAATATATCTTTACTAAAATTTGAGGTTTAGGTAAAGATCCGTTTTATTCATACCGCAATGCCTCAACCGGATCGAGGGAAGCAGCTTTGCGTGCAGGAAAGAGCCCGGAGAGTAAACCAATGGTGGCGAGGATGCCGGTTGTCAGCAGCATAATACCGTTTGACAGAATTGGTTTGCCGAGAAATTGCATGGCTCCGTCCTCGGCTGGAATTAATCTTACCAACTCAACCAACGACCAGGAAAACAAAATTCCGGCAGCGCCGCCGATAAAGGCGATGAGCAGCGCTTCGAAAATAAACTGGGCAAGGATATAGCGCCGCCGCGCACCGACCGCCATTTTGATGCCGATTTCATGGGTGCGTTCCTTTACCACAATATACATGATATTAGCGACTCCGACCCCTGCGATCAATAAAGTCAGGAAGCCCATTGAACCGAGAAAGATAGACATGCCAAAGCTGATTTTCTGACCGATTTTTTCTTCTTCAATTGAGTCTCTAATCTGGATAGCCCGCTCATCTTCACGATCAAACTTATACTTTCTGCCCAGCACTCGGTAAAGCTCACTTTTAATCATTTCCTGCTTACTCGGATCCCGGGGTCGGATGAGGATGGAATTAACATACTTTCTGCCATACTGAGTTCTGAATGTGTTGTAAGGAATGATGGCACGCTGCGTATCCGGACCGTTGTTCATACTGGTTTGAATTTTTTTCTGCATGACCCCAATTAAAGTAAAAGGAATTCCGTCTACAGTAACTTTTTTCCCGACTGGGTCTTCGTTACCAAAAATTTCCTCGGCGATCTTAACACCGAGAAAGAGCACCCGGCGTTGCTCGAGGATATCCGCATCGTTCAGGAATCTCCCTCCAGCTACCGCGTACATTCTACGCATTTCCTCAAATGCGGGATTGACGCCTTCGCATTCCGTGGTCGTTGAGATTTTGTTGTAAGTCAGCGTTACATTCTTGCGATACTGGGGAGAAATCATATCGATATTGGGGATGGTTTTCTTAATTAGATTTATATCGTCTTCGCTCATGCTAATCCGTCGGCCTTTTGGCAGCCCTTCAAATTCCATCCCTGTTTGCCCACCGTAAACCGTAAGAATTCTGTTGTAGGCATTGAGCAAACCGTTCTGCATTTGATGTCCCAAGCCGGCGCCAAATGAAAGCAGGATAACCACCGTTAACGTTCCCCAGGCGATAGCAATAATGGTCAGGAACGCACGCGTTTTATGTGCTTTAAGATCTTGAAAAAATTCCTTTAAGAGTTCTTTCCACATGATATTTACTTTTTTTAGATATCATTCGTGCGAAGGCAGGAATTCAGTTGGCGGCAACGTATAGATTCCCGCCTTCGCGGCAATGACTAAATGTGTATATTCGTTAAGTTCTTATACACTCCACAACATCCAAATTCGCGGCCTTTCTGGCCGGCATCAGTCCCGCTGCCAGCCCAATGAGCATCAACACCGCAACTGTAGCCAAAGTCACTACAATAGAAATTTCAGGTGTTCCGACAAATTCTTTAATGGGAATTAACTGCATGACTTGAGTGATACCAAAGGCTATCAAAAAGCCGCCTATTGCGCCGAGCGCAATGATAAAAAAGGTCTCCATAAAAAACTGAAACAGAATATTCGCCCGAGTCGCGCCGACCGCCCTTTTGATGCCGATTTCTTTGAAACGCTCCTGAACAACCACATACATAATATTGGCCACGCCGATGCCGCCGACCGCCAACGTAAAGCTGCCGATTACTCCCATAAAAATGTTAAACGCTAAAAAAAAGTAAAATACAAATTTATCAAACTCGGAGGTATCCCAAAGCCAGACGGCATCTTCGTCGGTTGGGTCAAATTTGTAGCGTTTGCCGAGCACAGTGCGCACTTTCTCATTGGTTGCTTCGGCCTGTGTGGGGTCCGCATGTTGATAAATGATGTTGGTGATGTAAATATCTCCAAACACCGACGCAAATGTCGAGGCCGGTATGAAAACCCGATCCTGATCGCGGGAATTGTAGGAAGAGTTTTGTGTCTTCTTCTGCATGACCCCGATAACCCGAAACGGCATATCTCCTAAATAGATCAACTCGCCGATCGCTGCTGCATCGCCAAAAAGATATTCCTTCACTTTATCGCCAATGACAGTGACGCGGCGCCGGGATTGTATGTCGAGGTCGTTAAAGAAGCGGCCGCCGGCTTCACAAATAATGTTGCGGATGTCCCCGTAAATCGGATGAATTCCGGTGATATTCGGACTTAAAATATTTTTTCCAAGACGAACCGGTGTATTCCGTCGACTGTATTCCGGACTGATGGCTTTGATACCTCTCACCTCTCTTTTGAGAAGAGCGGCATCGTTTTCAAGAAACCTGATTCTGCGGCCTTTGCCAAAACCCTCGAAAGTTTTAGTGGTTTTGCCGGGAAACATGATGACAATGCTTTCGCCGATGCCGTGCATGTTGATGGAAAGCTGTTTTTTAAATCCCATTCCGAATGCTAGCAAAACTACAATTGCCACGGTTCCCCACATAATGCCAAAAATGGTTAGAAATGTGCGCAGCTTTTGTGCTTGCAAATCCCGTATAAATTCTTTTACTGTAGACAAAAGTTGATTCAATTCGCTCCTCGTTCTACGCTTTTTGCTACTCTATTTTCTTAATTGGTTTTTCAAAAACCTCATCACCCAGCGTCAGTCCGGAAATAACCTCGATACTAATCGCGTCGCTCAAACCGGTTTCAATGTAGCGTTCCGCCTCCTCCTCATCCGCGAGCACAATTTTTACGAAAGCCGAGTCGTTTCTGAAGGTCACCACACGTTCGGGAATGACAAGCACGCTGTCTTTTCTTTGAATAACTATATTTGCATTGGCAGAGTAGCCGGCGCGAAGAGTCGTGCCATTCGAAAGTGATAGTAAGATTTCGATTGGGAATACGGTTGTATTATCATTTTTTATTGCTTTTAATGAAATTGTTTGCAATATGCCTTTTATTTTAGCATCCGGCAAAGCGCCGATCTTAATCTCCACTTCCATGCCCTCTTGCAGTTTGCCGACATCGATTTCATCGACGGTGCCTTTGAAGAGCAGGTTTTCCATATTGGCCAGTTTCATCAAAACCGTGCCCTCCTGAAACGAATTGAGCGGTGTGACCGGGTCGCCGACCTCTACACTTTTGCTGAGAACGAAGCCGTCAATTGAGGATTTGATGACGGTTTCGATCTTCTTGCCACCGATGGTTATTTTACCGCTTTCAATCAGGGCGAGCTTTTCTTTAACAATTTTCAGCTTTAGCTCCGACTGCTGAAAATTTTGCAAAAAGTCATCGAACTCTCTGTTGGAAATCAACGCGCTTTTTAGCAGGCTTTCCTGCCGAACTTTTTCTTTAGTCGTGTTGTCCAGTTCTACTTGCGCCAGCTCAACGTTACGCTTCGCTTCTGCCAGTTCCAATGGCGTTGGATCCGGCCTAACTTCCAGTAACGGCTCACCGAATTTAACATAGGATCCGGGTTCGGCAAAAATGTAGCTCACAACGCCGGAGATTTTTGATTTGATGGAGATTTCGTTTTTCGGTTCAATAGTCCCGACTGCCAGCGCCATGTCTACGATATTATCTTTAACGACTTTGATTTTTGGCAAGGCGTCTTTGCCATCGCCGTTTGAGCCGTCAAGAAACATGACAAACACAGCGACCAAAACGATCAGGCCAAGGCCAATGAACCAAAATTTTTTCTTTTTCATAGGTTCCTCGAGAATAGATATTTATATTTGGGAATTATTGAGATAGAAGCCAGGTTGAGTTACGGTTGTATTCTTTTAAATGTTTCTTTATTAAAGAGACAATGTATTCCGGCTTTTGTTGCCTTTTTTAAAGAAAAATTGACTAAATTACCAGATTTAGCCTGAGTTCGATATAAGAAATCAAAGGCCAAAAACTTACATATACCGTCATTCCGGCAATCTTTAAGCCGGAATCCAGCTGTAATAACGAAAAGATTCCTGCTTGCAATCCGCAGGAATGACATCGGACGGGTCGTTTTTGGTCTTTGATCTTCATTTTATTCCTTACGTCGAACTGACGTAGATTTAGTATCTTCTGATACAAGGATTGAAAAAACTGACGGCTTTTGTTTTTTTAAATTTGTAAGTTTTTTGGTAATGGGATAGTTTTTATTTTCTTAAAGGATGATTCTGCAATCAGCGGGCAATTGATTTTTGCTATTTTCTTATTCTCTGACAGCTAATGGACAAAAAATTCTTTGCAAAAGAGATTTCCGTAGGTACAGAAGAACAAACCATGACGATCGTCTGGGCGGATGAACATCGCTCGGTCTTTCCCCTGGAAGGATTGCGTTTTGCCTGCCCGTGTGTTGAGTGCGCCGGTGGTCACGATCAAATGGGTAAACCGTTTAATCCGGCGCTTTTCAAGGTGCCGGCGACTCAAATCTGGAAAATTTCAGATTTGCAGGAAGTTGGCAATTATGCCCTACAAATTTTTTGGGAAGACGGGCACAATACAGGTATTTATGGATGGGAAACCTTAAGGGGTTTATGTCCCTGCGAGCTTTGCCAAACGGAATAGTGTTTTTTCTTGCTTAATGGATTGTCGTATTGTATCTTATGATTGCGGTTTTCGGCTTAAGCTATGGGGCGCAAATGGGGAGATCAGCGATGAATGTTCAACCGAATCAACAGCGCGGACACCGGAAAGCGGTTATAAATTATGAAACGGTTTACAGGAAACATCAAAGAATTTTTAAACAAGCGGGACTTTGGTCTATCGGTTTTCTGATTCTTTTTTTTGTTGCCCTTGATAATGTGATTACCCACTGGTTAACCGTGGGAAAATTTGACCTGATAGTATTTCTGTTTTTAGGGCTTCTTATTATCTGTGCACTCGGCCTGATCGATAAACTCCCAACGATGGCGAAGGCACACATGGCTTCAAAAGAGCACAGTATTATGATGGTTCTAAATTGTAAAAAAATTTTCAACTCCTATCGTGCGCAGTTAGCAAGTGTCGGATATGATAGGGTATCTTTGGAGAGATTAAGCGACCAGGGAGTCGCGCCGCAGGAATTTGAGCGAATCATTCGTGATATTCTGGCTACCAGGAAGAGAGAAAAACCTCAGCCTAAACTCACTGCACAAAATCTTCCTGCAAAGAGAACTCATGTTTCCGAACCTAAAGCTGCCCAATTTTTTGAAAGTCAAAAAGATTCAATTCTGCTTTCTCTGAGGGAAAAAGAGCATGAGATCAAGACCAGGGTAAGAAAAGGTACGCTTAGCAAACCGGAAGCGAATGTGAAAATTGAATCGGTCCGTCGTGAAGCCAAAAAAAAATTACAAGAATTGGGAATTTCTGAAGTTTGAAAAAATAACCATTGTTTTATGCGTGTGAAAAGAAACGTAAAGACAAATAACTATTCGCCGATATATCTGTTTGATACCTTAAATAAGTGTTTGGCCATTAGCCTTTGGCCTCTGGCTTTTAAATTTTTGAGAATTTACGTCGTGAATATTATCTGATCTGTTAGGTGATTTACAATAACCATTTTAACAAATTGAATTTTTATTAGCGAAAGCCAGCTGCAAAAAGCCAATCGCTTAATTTAGTGATAGGATACAAGAAATTTTAAGTTCATGAAAAACAAATACGATCTTATCGTAATCGGCAGCGGCCCCGGGGGTGAGGGCGCCGCCATGCAGGCTTCGAAAGCCGGTAAAAGTGTAGTCGTTATCGACAGTCTGCCGGAGGTTGGCGGCAATTGTACTCATAAAGGTACGATTCCCAGCAAGGCGCTGCGGCACGCGGTACAGTTGTTGGCGGATACCGGCAAATTTCGCGACTCTAACTACCTCAACCTGCTGAAGTCAGCTGAGTCTGTCATTCGGCAGCAGGTTAATATGCGCCGCGGCTTTTATGAACGGAATCAAGTCGATATTATTCATGGGCACGCAAACTTCATGAATGACCATACCATAGAAGTCACACTGCCCGGTGTGTTGAAAGAAAAATATAGCGCCGATGCTTTTATTATCGCCACCGGTTCCAGACCCCGGCAGCCGGAAGGAATCGATTTTTCTCATTCGCGCCTTCTCGACAGTGATTCGATTTTAAATCTTAAAAAGAATCCGAGGTCAATTACCATCTACGGTGCCGGAATCGTGGGGTGTGAATATGCCTCCATTTTCCGGGGACTGCGCATCAAGGTAAATTTAATCAATACCCGCAGCCAGCTGTTATCTTTTCTCGATGATGAAATTGTTGATGCACTGAGTTATCATTTGCGGGAGCAGGGGGTGCTCATTCGGCATAATGAAGAATATGAGAGAATTGAAGCAGATGATCGGGGTGTGACACTCTTTCTAAAATCCAACAAGCAAATATACAGCGACGTCCTGCTCTGGGCCCAGGGCAGAACCGGGAATTCATCTAATATGGGGTTGGAATCCCTCGGGATTGATCATGATAAGCGGGGCTCAATTGTTGTTAATAAAAGTTACCAGACCGCCAAGTCTCATATTTACGCTGTGGGCGATGTGGTCGGTTATCCTAATCTTGCCAGCGCCGCTTACGACCAGGGTCGCTTTGCTGCTACCCACCTGGTTTATGGAAAATGCGAACACTCACTGGTTGAGCATATTCCCACCGGTATTTATACGATCCCGGAAATCAGCTCCATTGGTTTAACTGAACGCGAACTCACCGCCCAAAAAGTTCCCTATGAAGTCGGACATGCTTCTTTCCGGCATTTGGCACGGGCACAAATTACCGGACGAACGATTGGCATGCTGAAAATTCTTTTTCACCGCGAGACCTTGAGGATTCTCGGCATCCACTGTTTTGGTAACCATGCTTCGGAAATTGTGCACATCGGCCAGGCGATCATGACCCAGAAAGGTAAAGCCAACACCCTCATGTACTTTATGAACACCACTTTCAATTATCCCACCATGGCAGAAGCCTACCGGGTTGCTGCGCTCAACGGGCTCAACCGCGTTAACGCGCGTCCTAAACGTGAAGAGAAAAAAATTACCGTAGCCGATCGCGGTAATGTCGTTCCCTTGAAAAAAGTCAAAACTGCCTAAAGCTGCCAACCCTGTTTAGATATCAACTTTTCCTTGTTTTTGCTTTTCGATTTCCTTTAATTTCTTTAGAATTGCAATTTTTTTTAACGTCGAAGATTTCTCTGTTGTTTTGCACTTTTTTTGCAGAAGTCAAAAACAGTTACAGCGAAGCTCTAACCATAACGGGTAGTGTCAAAAGTTCTATAAAAAAAATGAGGTTTGCTGAAGAAAGCGGCTTGGGTCTTAATAGCATAGATATGGGAATGCGTTTATAAGGCATGGGCATTACCGGGAGCCAACAGATTGAACTTAGGCTAGATTTACACTGCGAAGTGAGAGATACAAATCATAAGAACTTCACCTGAAATTATGCAGGAATTTAGGAGAGGGTTAACAAAATTCACGTAATCACATGTCAACATTAAACTTAGCGCTTTAATTAGTCTAAAACTTTTGACAATACGCCATAACGCAAAGGGAGGAATCATGACTCATGTGACTAACTTGTTTCGAACCGCAGCCGCTTTTGCCCTGCTGCTCGCCACGCACTCTGGCTGGGCTTCAACCGGCGGCGATGACTGGCCGGCCTGGGGCGGCCCGCACCGCAATTTTACCGTGACCCCCGGGGTTATCAAAGCGGAACAACCGATTGAGCTGAAAATAGCCTGGAAGAAGGAGTTGGGCTCCGGGTATTCTGCCATCTCGGTAATGGACGGCATGGCCGTTACCATGTTTTCGGATAGCACTTTCGACTACGCCATTGCCCTCAACGTTGAAGATGGCAGCGAGCTCTGGCGTTTCAAAATCGGTCCAACCTTTCCGGGTCGATTTGGCTCCGCCAACGGTCCGATCTCGACCCCGTTGATCTCGCAAAACAAGGTCGTAGGGTTGAGTGCAGGGGGACGCCTGTTTGCCCTGGATCGTAAAACCGGCGAGCTGGTGTGGGACAGCGATCTGGTGGTGGATCACCAGGCGGAAATACCTTTCTATGGCTTTGCCACCTCCCCAATTCTGTACAATAACATCCTTGTGGTCGAAACCGGCGGCGCTGCGCAGAACGCGATCTCGGCCTTCGACCCCAATACCGGACAGGTGCTGTGGACTGCCGGCAGCGATACCGTGGAATACCAATCACCCTATTTGCTGCAAACCAGCGATGGCAGCCAGTTAGTAGGCATAACCAATCGCGCTGTGTACGGACTGCAGCCCGAAACCGGCAAGACTTTGTGGCGCTTCGAGCATGGCGGCACCGGCCATCCAATGGGCGCACCAAGCGGCAACCTCGTACCCGTCGGCGGCAATCAATTCTTCTTGAAGAACACGAATCAGGGCGGCATGCTGTTCAAGATTGAATACGCCAACGAAATGTATCAGGTGAGCGAAGTCTGGAAAACAAAAGCCATCAAGGGCACTTATGTGATCCCGGTCTATCACGATGGACACCTGTTCGGGTACAACAGCCGCATCTTCGCCTGCGTGAATGCGGAAACCGGCGAACGGGTGTGGCGTTCGCGCGCCCCGGGTGACGGATTCCCCCTTGTGGTGGACGGACATCTGGTGGTCATTACCAAAAACGGCAGACTCAGCGTGGCGCCCGCTTCGCCGGAGGGGTACAAACAAATCGCCAGTCTGGACTTGTTCGCCAACCTGGTTTGGACGCCGGCAAGCTTTGCAGGCGGCAGATTGTTTCTGCGCAGCATGACCGAAATCGCCGGCGTCGATATCGTGCCCGCGCAGTCCGTTGTGCAAGCCGTCGCGAACGCCGACGGCATGGTGCCGGACTCGAAGTTTGCACAATTTGTAAAGAAAGCAGAACAGGCCATGGATAAGATCGCGCTGGTTGACGAGTTTATGGCTGAGCAAAAGGAATTTCCGGTCATCGAAGGGGATGACATCGTGCACTTCATCTACCGGGGCGAAGCCAGCGACATGGCGCTGATGGGCGATCTCGTGGGCTGGCGCTACGACCGTCCCATGCATCGCATTGCCGGCACCGACCTGTTCTACTACTCTAGCCGGCTCGAACCGGACGCGCGATTGACCTACAAATTCCTGAAGGACTTGCAGACACCGTTGGCAGATTCACTCAATAGCAGAACTATCCGCTCCATGTTTTTCGGACCGGCTTCCTGGTTCAGCATGCCGGAGTGGAAAAAGCCGGACTATCTCGAGGCGAAGGCTTCCCAGACCGGCCGCATCGACTCGTTGCAATTCAAGAGCGCCATTACTGATAGCTCCAGCGTTATCGAGGTTTATCTGCCGGCCGGTTACGACCAGGTTTCCGAAGCGTATCCCGTGGCGTATGTGCATGGCGGCCGCGGCGCCAGAGGACTGGGTAATATGACCACGGCCCTTGACAACCTGATTGGCAGCCGCATCCGTCCGGTGATTGTGGTTTTTATGCCGACATTTTATGACGGCCGTTATGTTGAATACATCGGGGATAAACGCGATACCTATATGCGGATCTTTGTCGAAGAGATTGTTCCCTTGGTTGAGCGAACCTATCGCATACTCCCAGGCGCCGACAATCGGGCAAATATGGGACATATGATGAACGGCTTCATGGCATTTTACACGACATTCAAACACAGAGACCTCTTTGGCAAACTTGCTGTCCAGTCCATGTATTGGGATGAAAAAGAAGCAATAACGCATAAAGGCCTGCTGGTGTCCGCCCATCAAAAAGATCTGCAAATTTACTTCGATTGGGGAAAGTATGATTTCAGAAGTCCCCTCGAGAGTATCAGCATTGTCGAATCAAACCGGAGTTTTGCTGCGCTGCTGAAAAGTCGCGGATTACGTTTCACCGGCGGAGAAGTGCATGCCGGCGCCGGCTGGGGAAGCTGGAAGAACCGCATCGATCGTGTGTTCGAGACATTCTTTCCACTTTCAGGTTCAGGAAGCAACTAAAGGCTATCGTAGGGGCACAAGATTTTGTGCCCCTACGCCCTTTAAAATCATTTCTGAAATAACCCTCAATTTTCAAAAAAATCATTTTTTTATTTTTAACGCTTGACATTCGGAGTTTTATTTCGTATAATTTGGTGTACATGATAGCACCTATTAAATATGTTCACCATTTTATGATTTAAAAAAATTTGTTTCAGAAATAAAAAGGAAAAATGTCATGAAACCATTAACAGACAAGCAGAGAAATGTGTTGAAGCTCATCGCTGAAAAAATCAAAGACGCCGGTTATCCGCCTACTTTGCAGGAGTTAGCTGATGAACTTGGCGTGAGGTCAAAGAACGCCGTTTTGAAGCACCTGACCGCCCTGGAAAAGAAAGGCTATATCAGCAAACGGGAAGGGGGCGCCGCCCGCGGCATCCGGATTTTGGAGTCGCTGGGTTTTCTGGACGGCCCGGGTATAAGCAGAGTTCCCCTGGTTGGGTCGGTTCCTGCCGGTTCCCCCTTGCTTGCCGAGGAGAATGTCGATCGCTACCTGACCATTCCGCAAAGTCTCCTGCCTCCGAAAGGGGAGTGCTTTGCACTGAAGGTTCAGGGGGACAGCATGATCAATGCCGGAATTATTGAAGATGATCTGGTCGTTGTTCACTCTACAAATAGTGCAAACAACGGCGATATCGTGGTGGCATTGATTGGCAATGAAACCACGGTCAAGCGGTTTATGGTAACCGGCAACGAGCGCTATTTGAAACCGGAGAATCCAAACTATTCCGACATTTATCCAACCGAGGAGTGGTCAGTTCAGGGCAAAGTGGTCGCTCTGATTCGGGAAAACGTGAATTAAAACCCGGGAAGCGAAAAGCGTAGAGCGATGAGCAAATTTTTTTTGCGCTCTGTGCTCCCTTCGACTTTGCTCAGGTAGGTCTCGCTCCATGCTCCTCGACAACTAAGGCATTACCACCATGACATACGAAGAAATAAATGAACCCATCGCAGTGATCACCTTTTTTCAAAACGGCAAGCTTCACCCGTTGCGGTTTAAATGGAAAAGTAAGGTTTACAAAATCACTAAAGTCAACAACCACTGGTCTGAGCAAATTGGCTTGGGTAAACAGGTTCATTTTTCTATCAACGCCGGTACTTCCGATTACTTCGAGCTGGTTTTTGATACGGAAAATTTTGGATGGCAGTTGTCGAGGTTGTGTTTGGAGGGTTAAAAAACTAACCACGAATTTCACTAATTGCACAAATTTTATGACGGAATTATTTTTCAAGAAAGAAGTTTATAACATTGTTGGTGCTGCCATGGAAATTCACCGCGTTATGGGACCCGGATTTTTAGAACCTGTGTACCAAGAGACTTTTGCAATTGAACTTAACTTGAATAGTATTCCATTTAGCGAACAAATAAGGTTGAGTATGGAATACAAAGGCCACTCTTTGAAACATAAATACATTCCTGATTTTCTGTGTTATGATGAAATTATTGTGGAAATCAAAGCACTCAAAAAATGTGGCCCGATTGAGGAGGCACAAATAATTAATTCAATAAAGGCAGCAAAGAAGCAAATCGGTTTATTGATCAATTTTTGTGAACCTTCCCTCTTTTGGAAAAGATACATTAACTAATTTTTTAATTTTAATTGGTGTAATTTGTGAAATTAGTGGTTTATGAACTTCACTCATCTCCATACGCACAGCAACTTCAGCCTCCTCGATGGCACAATGCCAATTCGTACTTTAATAGAGCGAGCAAAAGAAATGGGTATGTCCGCCCTCGCTCTAACCGACTATAATGCTCTTTACGGCGCCATTGAGTTTTATCAAGTATGCCTGGAATTTGATATTAAACCGATTATCGGCGCACAGATTTCTCTTACCGATGGTTCATCGTTAATACTTCTCGCAAAGAATATCAGGGGATATGAGAATCTCTCAACTATTATTACCGCAGCACATACGAGAGGCGGACATCTGAATTTTAAATGTGAGATGAATGATATTCTTACTCATAAAGAAGGGCTCTTTGTGCTCTCAGGCGGGAAAAAAGGATCAATCTCGCAACTTGTACTGAGCCGAAATTTCGATGAAGCGGAAACTAACTGCTGCTGGATGAAGCAGCAATTCAGCGAGAACTTTTATTTAGAAATGCAGCGATTTGTTCCGTGGGATGATCTTTTGAACGAACGCTTACTAACGATCGCCCATAGATGTGCCGTGCCGTTTGTTGCCACTAACGACGTGCATTTGCTCTCCCCCGATGATTTGCCGCTTAGACGGGTTCTGCACGCCATCGACCAAAATACGTTGCGTGAGCGGGTACGCACCGCTGGTCATAAGGAGCAATACTTTAAATCTCCAGAACAAATGCAACAGCTTTTTACCAAATTCCCGGAAGCAGCTCAAAACACCCATCGCATCGCTGCGATGTGCAATGTGCAATTTTCTTTAGGCAAACCCATTTTCCCGGTTATGAAAGTGCCAAAAGGGAGCAGCCAAACTTATTTGCGCGACCTCTGTTTCAAAGGCGCTCGACAGTGTTACAAACCAATGACTCACAAGGTTACCAAACGCGTTACTTATGAGTTGGATGTCATTAATAAACTTGGATTTACCGATTATTTTCTCATTGTAAAAGACATCGTGGACTACTGCCGTCGGGAGGACATTCCGTGCGTTGGGCGCGGCTCAGCCGCAGATAGCATCGTTTCCTACGTGCTAGGCATTACCTTTGCCGATCCCCTCCGCTTTAACCTCTATTTTGAGCGTTTCCTCAACCCCGAACGCACGGATGCCCCCGACATTGATTTGGATATTTGCTGGAAAAGTCGCGACCAGGTTATCGAGTATGTTTATAAAAAGTACGGCTCTGAGAAGACAGCAATGATTTGCACCTACAACACTTTTCAGAGCCGTGCTGCGATTCGCGAGGTGGCGAAGACTTTTGGATTACCGGAGGATGAGATTGGTAAGCTTACCAAGCAGTTTCCATATATGGCTCGGGTTGCTAATATGGATAAAAGCGTAAAAAACCTCCCTGCATTAAAACAACAAATTCGAGTCAACCGGATTTATAAAGAAATTATCGCTATCAGTAAACGATTAGTCGGGTTTCCACGTCATCTTTCAATTCACGCCGGCGGGATAATTATCGCACCCGATCGGCTTACGAAATATGTACCACTGGAAGAGGCGCGCAAGGGCATTCTTATTTCGCAGTACGATATGCATTCTATTGAGCGCCTGGGGCTGGTGAAGATGGATTTGCTGGGAGTGCGATCTTTAAGCACAATAGCCGAATGTATTGAGTCAGCAAAAAAATCGATGCGAGAAGCTCTAAAGACCGGAAGTGAAAAGCGAGGATTGAAAATAGAGGGTCGAGAATCGAAGGGCGAAGAGCGAACATCCAGCATCCAGCATCCAGGAACCAGCATCCAGCATCCAGGAACCAGCATCCAGGAACCAGCATCGAGCACCAAGTTTGATTTTTTAAAGAAGAACAAAAAGCTGTCTCCTTTGGATATACGCGCCATTCCTGAAGATGACCCGGAAACGCTTCGCTTGATTAAATCCGGCAAGACCATTGGCTGCTTTCAATTGGAAAGTCCATTGGTGCGGGGCGTCATCCAAAAAATGCAGATAGAAAGCATCGAAGATACTGTGGTAACTGTGGCGGTCATTCGTCCCGGTGTTGGTGACAGTGCGATGAAAGATGAGTATATTCTCCGCCGCGGCGGTTTGCGGCCGACGCATTATGCCCATCCATTTTTGGAGCCGGTCTTGAAAGAAACCTACGGCCTGACCATTTACCAGGAACAGGTATTATTGATCGCTCAGGCAGTGGCAGGCTTTACGCTTGCTCAAGGAGATTCGTTGCGGCGCGCTATGACCAAAGATCGCGACCAGCAGCTCATGAATTCTTTGAAAGAACAATTTCTTGCCGGCGCGATGAAAAAAGGCGTGCAACAGGAAAAGGCGCTGGAAATTTGGCAATACTTACGGCGTTTTACCGGATTCGGATTTAATAAAGCACACGCGGCCACCTACGGCATACTCGCTTACCAGACCGCCTTCTTAAAGTGCTATTTCCCGGTAGAATTTATGACCGCAGTTTTAAACAATCACGGCGGCTTTTACGCCAAAGCGGTTTACATTGAAGAGTGCCGCCGGTTAGGGATCTCCCTCCTGTCCCCGGACGTCAATTGCTCCGAGATTGAATTTATCAAAGAAGGAAACAGCATTCGCGTCGGGCTGCAACCGGTCTTTGAGCTTTCGGATAAAACCAAACAAAAGATTGTCGATGAACGCAAGAAAAAACGATTCAAAAATCTATTCGACTTTCTAGAGAGAACTCCCTCCGGACAAAAAGAAACTGAGCATCTGATTCGCTGCGGCGCTTTTCGCTCCCTGCACCCAAGTGAGCCGTCGCTGCTAATGAAGACTCAAAGTTACTTCAAAAACGACCGCAGAAAAAATATCGCGGAGTACCTAACCCGGGATCTCCACTCAGCCCGGTATTCAAGAGAACAGCGCATTTTGGCGGAACTTGAGTTGCTAAGATTCGGGGTCGCTGGCCATCCTTTAAGCTTGTATGATGATCTGATTCCCTGGGAAAATATGGTCTCTTCTCTTGAACTTGAACGCCACAAAAACCGCCGCATCCAATTTACCGGCTGGTATGTCACCTCTCGTTTGCAGGAAACCGTAACCGGTAAACAGATGAAGTTTCTTTCCCTTGAAGATAAGCAGGGCATTTGTGAGACCATTTTTTTCCCGGAAGTGTACGAGAAATACGCTGAAGTTTTGCATGGACACGGTCCCTTTACAGTCACCGGAAAAATTCAGTCACGGATAAAAGGGGAAGCTAATTTGATTGCCGAAAAAGTAATTCGTTGGCGGCCTCCCCGCGAAGTTGTGAACAGCCGCTTGCATGGTCGCCAGCTGGATGCGTTTACTCGGGATGTTTCTGTGCAGGAAGTGGCGTGAAGTTGTACGCCTACATTTGGGATTGACAATAAACTTGCTTATTTATGTTTTTTTAGTTAATTGTTTTTAACCCTCCACAACTGATATTTTAAAGGATTATCTGAATGGAAAGTCTCTTCGACATTGACAATGAAGAATTGTTGACTATCAAAGCTGCAAGTACATGGGCGAGTGAATACTTAACCAAAGATGTAACTGAGTCAAATATTTCTTATCTAATCCAATATGGAAAAATAAGAAAAGTTAGTGGTAACGGTTCGACATGTGTCAAAATGGATGAATTGAAAAGATATTATGACTCGTTTCATGGAAAAAGAGAAGTTGATTGGAAAAATCAATTAGGGGAAGATCTAAACTGGCGCCTTTCTTTTGACTATTTACGAGAGGCTGATACGACAAAACATGTGCACAGACTTCACCCTTACAAGGGAAAATTTATACCTCAGTTAGTTGGGTATTTTATTGATGAACACACCGACGAATCTAAGAAACAAGTTTATTTCAAACCAGGCGACATTATTCTCGACCCATTTTGTGGGAGTGGAACGACACTTGTACAAGCGAATGAACTTGGGATTCATGCAATTGGGCTCGATGTGTCCGAATTTAACTCAGTAATTTCAAACGCAAAAATTAATAAGTACGATTTCTGGGATTTAGATCAACAGATAAAAAAAACGACTCATGCGTTGCAGCAGTTTGTGAGTGATTCACATGCTATTGAATTTGAGGAAAAATTGCTTGCAGAACTCTACATGTTTAATACAAAGCATTTTCCAAGCCCCGATATCAAGTTCAGGTTTCAGGACGGCGAAATTGATGAGAGGAAATATGGCAGAGAAAATGTAAATAAATTCATGCCCATTTATGAAAGCTTAATCAACGAATTTAATATCTGCTTAAGCCAAGAGGCTAAAAAATCCTTTCTCGATAAATGGTATTTCCCTTCGGTAAGAGAGGAAATTGATTTTGTTTTTAAGCAAATAAAGAAAGTTGAAAATCCTCGAACAAAAACGATATTAGCAATTATTTTAAGCAGAACAATTCGTTCCTGTAGGGCGACAACTCATTCCGATTTAGCAACTCTTAAAGAGCCTGTTCTATCAACTTATTATTGCACTAAGCACAAAAAAATCTGTAAGCCTCTTTTTACAATTACACGGTGGTGGCAAACCTATGGCAAAGATACAATTGCAAGACTGGCAACTTTTAACAAATTGCGTACGGACACCTACCAAGTTTGCTTAACGGGAGATTCCCGAACGATTGATATTTTTAAAGCGCTGGAAAAGAAAAAACCTGAATTTTCAGCTTTTTCTCAAAAGAAAAAGATTAAGGGAATTTTTTCGAGTCCACCTTATGTTGGCCTGATTAATTATCATGAACAGCATGCATACGCTTATGATTTGTTCAACTTTAAACGAAAAGATGAATTAGAAATTGGCCCGTTGTCTAAGGGTCAAGGGCGTCAAGCTCGTGAATCTTATGCTCAAGGGATCGCAGAAGTTTTGAGCAATTGTAAAAAGTTTCTCGCTGATGATTATGATATCTTTCTGGTTGCCAACGACAAATATAATCTCTATCCGACAATTGCTGAAAAAGCCGGAATGCAAATTGTGGATCGATTTAAGAGACCGGTGTTAAATAGGACTGAAAGGGATAAGGGAGCGTATTCTGAGATAATTTTTCATTTGAAAGCAAGGGAAACCAAACTAAGTGATGCTTGATGTAAATAAAAGAGAACAGATTTCAATTCAGATTATACGTGTATTAAAAGTTCGATTTACAAAATTTCCTGAGGATGCTGAGGCGAACAGAAATGCACCTTTTCATGAGAGTTTTCTAAAGGCTTTTTCTGAAAAACTAAAAAAGGGTGTCACAGATATACCATATTTTATAAGCCTTAGCAGTTGGTTGCATGGCCTCAATACGACTTTGGGACAATCGTTTTTTGAAAACACTGCCCATATTTTGTCTAGTGGTCAAAAACGTAGCTTTAAAGGTCAGAAAATATCAAAAAAGCAAAAACAAGTAATCTCCAATATTATTACCGATCTAAAAAATAGCGCAAGAAAACCAGATGTGACTGCAGAAAACAAATTACTATTTGGTGGGTTTGAAGGTGACAATGAACTCGTTGATGCATTTGATTTTCAAGCTGATAATATTATTATTGATGAATCGAAAGGTTTTGTTGAAGCTATAGAGTTGAAATCTGTCCGCCCCAACTCTGGGGAAATGCGGGGAGAAAAACAGAAAATTCTAAATGGTAAGGCGGTTTTGAAAAAATTGTATCCTGGAAAGGAAATACGTTTTTTTATTGGTTTTCCATTTGATCCTCTAAATGAGGAACCTACCGGATATGATAAGGTTCGTTTCAAAAGCCACTTAATAGAAATGGATAAATTTTTTGCTAATGACGAGATTTTAATAGCTGACGAACTTTGGGATCGATTGTCAGAGAGCTCTGGGACAATGAAAGAAATCTTGGGTCTAATTAATGCGGTCTCAACAAAATATTTTAATGCGAATTTTGATTTTGTTAATGATCCTGAAAACATCTTTGTTGATCGAGAACGATATAATAGTATTTTGGATGAATGGAATCTAAAGAGAGACGCTTGGATTGTCCGAAATTTTTCACGGATAGAAAAGAATTTGGAGGAATCAAAATACAGGAGGATATTTTCGAGGAAGCTTTTCAAGGAAAGGTCTTTAGGCAATTCTGATAATTACAGCGTTGAATATGATTATGAAAGGTATATGGCTATTAAGGCACTTTTTGTTTAGTAATTAAATTAAGAAGAAATGGACGTTGACAAAATTGTTTACTCCATCAATGTTTGAAGATATACAAAACGTTGCGGAGGAGCAATTAGGCAGAGAACTCACTGAGAAAGAAGTGAACTGTATCGAAGATAGACTTGGCGACTATATTGACTGGTATAACTCGATATGCTTCAGTCTTAATGATTTAGACAAATAATAAGAAGAATACGTAACATCCTCCAATCCCGAAAAGGAAATCACCGTAGTAGATGCCCCATTATCGCTCTAAATTTTAGTGCCTTTCAAAATTAAAAAATTCCTCAGCTCTACAGGCCTTGAAATACTCGTCGGACAGGATGACGCAAGCAACGACTATTTGACCTTTAGAGTCGCTCACGCCAACGACGTCTGGTTTCATGTCAACGGAACGCCAGGAAGCCACGTCATCTTGCGCTGTGGTGATACGAAAGTGCAACCCGACAAGGAAAGTCTGCGCGAGGCTGGTGCTCTGGCGGCCTGGTTTTCCAAAATGCGCACGGGTGGCAAAGTAGCGGTTTCTTACTGCTTTGTAAAACAAGTTGGTAAACCACGGGGGATGAGGCCGGGGAAGGTAACCCTTAAAAGCGCAAAGAAATTGCTGGTTCGTCCAGAATTGCTTGAGGAAATTAAATAAGTTATCTCAAAAACTATGGCGAAGGCGTCCCGCCGAGCTTTTTCAAAATTCAGAACTTAGGAATCCTGGCGGGACGCCTTCGGACTAACTTTTGGGTGAGCGCTGCAAAAAGTTAAATCAACCCCTGGTGCGGTTGGATAAAAGCTACCACAATGGTTGTGATAACCGCCAGCCAAATCGCCACATACATGGGTACGAAATAATTTCTTCTATTTAACATTTCCGGGAATTTGATCGGCATTCCCGAAAATTTGCCGCGCGGTTTATTTGGGAAGAAAAAAGTTTTGTAGGTTTCAATCGTGCCAATCGTATAACCTAAAGCACCAAAAGTGATAAAAAGATAGTTTTCCGTAAAATGAGCAAGCATGAAGGCGTACGACATCGCCATGACCGGGCTTCGGAAGAATTTAAGGATCTCAAATCCCTCCTTCGGTGCGTCTTTCCAGGCGCCGCCGAAAGCTGAAATC
>SMVB01198662.1_pt1 | contig 20266 bp, 13 predicted proteins | sample 2456461 | NCBI WGS metagenome assembly SMVB01 (sample SAMN11095934, study PRJNA526329) | marine sediment metagenome | biome: Marine sediment; feature: Surficial sediment; material: Deep marine sediment; isolation source: Hadal surficial sediment | place: Pacific Ocean | collected 2014-05 | depth...
CGTCGATCGGACTCGTTGTCGCCGAGTATGTCGATCTCCTGCAGATAGCGTGAGATCGCCTCCTCGAATTCACCGCGCTCTTCTTCGATCTGTTGGAGCGCGCGCACACTCTCGAGATCATCGGGAAGCTGGACGAGATTTTCGCAGTACGCTCGGGACGCGCGCTCGAGTGCATCGTCGGTTTGCAACTGCTTCCAGCTGATTTCTCCCAACCGGCACAACAGCAGAGACGACTCTTGTGCTGTGCGGGCATCGCTCTGGGTGTCCTGGGTATCGTCCAGTGCGAGTTCGAGATCCAGGCTCTCCGCGACAACGAGCCAGTCGCGCAGGGCTTCGGAAGTGCCGCGCAATCCGCGAATCGCGTCCAGGCATTCGGGTCGCCGCTCGAGCACCATGCGGAACGCACGTCGCGCCGCACTGGGCCGATGCATCCTCTCCTGCTGCAAGACCGCCAGTTCGAGCCACTCCTCGGCGCTCCCTCCGGTGCGATCGAGTCGACGGCTCAGCCGTCGCTCGAGTTCGACATGGTTGCATTCCCGGCGCAGGTGATGAATCAGCGCAACTTCGGCGGTATCGATTTGATCCTGGCTGAGGGGTTCCTCGCCGTTCCAGTCGTCGAGCAGCGCTAGCAAGTGACGCTGAGCGAGTGCGGGACGCGCGAGCACGTGTTCGCAGCAGTTCGCCAACTCGCTGTGGAGTTCGTAGCGTCGCGCATCGTGAACCGGGTCCCGCGTAGCAATGAGTCGTTCGAGTTCGAACTCAGCGGCTCGTGCCCAGCCGTCGAGTCTGCCGGTTGCCCGCAGGCTCTGCTGGAGCTTTCGCGTAAGCGGCAATACGTTACTCGAGTTCGGATCGCTCAAGTTCAGGCTGTGCAGAAGATGGCGCGTCGCTGTTTCGGACGACGACAGCTTCGACTGCCAGAGTTCGGCGGCGTCGCCATGGAGTGTCGCGAGCCGATCGTCCTGCGTTCCCGGACACGCGATTCGCTCGTCCATCACCCGAGCACGGTCTGCGTAGCGCCCGAGCGCGTCGTACAGACGATCGAGATCGGCCAGCAAATCCGGGTCGTCGGCCTCGATCGCATGTGCGGCTTCCAATGCCTGAACCGCGCGGCCGGGAGAAGCCAGGTCGCGTTCGAGGATCTTGGCGATGCCGCAGTGCAGCGCATGCAATTCACTGGGAGTGGACTGCAGGGATAGCTGGGCCTCCAAGGAGCGAAGCAGCGCTTCGGGCCGACCGGCTTGTCGATGGATGTCGGCCATTCGCGACAGGACTTCGGCGTCGTCGGGTGCCGCCACATGTAGCCGCTCGAGCCACGGCAACGCGGCATCGCTGGACACTTCGCGTATCGCAATTTCGATTGCGCGCTCGTAAATCTGTCTGCGCTCGTCGCCGGTAGCGCGCTGCGCTTCGAGATACAGGCAATCGAGCAGTTCGGTCCAGCGACCGAGATCGGTCAAGATCCGGCACATGCTCGTGCTGATGCTCGTGCGCGAAGAATCGAGACTCAGGGCCTCGCGATAGCGTCCAAGCGCCGTCGCGGGCGCGTCGAGTGGACCGGCCTCGAGATCGGCGAGTCGCTCGAGCAAAGCCGCGCGCGCCGTCGGAGCGTCGGTACCGGCGAGGCCGCGTTCCAACAGCTGTTGGGTTTCTTCGTGCCGTTCGAGTTCGATGTTGAGATGGAGGGCGTGTACGAAAGCTTCGGGGTGGCGCGGGTTTTCTAGCAGGATCTCGTTGAACACCTCGAGCGAGGAATCTCGTCGATCGAGTGGGCCGGCGAGCAAGATGGCGAGTTCGAGGCGCAACGGGAGCGAAGTCTGGTCCGAGACGCTTTCAATTTCCTTCCTGAGCAACGCCGCGAGGGGTTCGAATTGACGAGCCTTTCGGTACAACTCTCGCAGCGCAGACTGAGCATCGGGATCGTCGGGACAGTGAGTCAGCACCTGACCGTAGGCTTCGATCGCACGCTCTGGCTCGTTGTCTTGTCGCAGCGCATCGCCTGTGCGCAGCAGCCAGCCGGCACGCTCTTCGGGTTGCTCGCAGTGGTCCGCCGCGCGTTGACAAAGAGCTACGTACTCCGCCCGCTGACCGAGTCGCAGGTAGAGTTCGGCGAGCGGCGTAGCGATCGCAGCGTCGGGCCCAGCCTCGTCGATCGCGGGTGCCAGTGTGGCGACCGCAGCCTCGTCATCGTCGAGTGCCCCGGACTCCAGGGCCGAGATACGCAGGCGCAGCGAAACCGTGCTGGCGGTCGCAACGTCGGCCGGCTCGTCGCTTTCGAGAGACGCGTCGAGTCGGGCGCGCAGCAGGCGAACCATGTCTTCCGGGCGAGACTCCCGATCGTAGAACTCGAGCAAATACTCCGTAGCCTCGGGGTGCCCGGGTTCGAGTCGAAGGATGTGTTCGTAGTGCTCGCTGCAGCTTTGTTCGCGACCCTCGAGATCGTTTGCGAGTCGGGCCGCGCGGGAATGCAGCATGATTTCGCGTTCGGGATCGAGTCCGAGGCTGAGTTCGTGTTCGAGGACTCGCAGCAGGTCTTCGGGACGGTCCAGTTCGCCGTAGAGAACCGCGAGGTTGTGCCAGATGGGTTGGCGATCGGGCGCGATCTTGCCCGCGGCCTCGAGATGTTCGACGCAGGCCTCGCGTTCGCCGAAGCGGTCGCGAGACAGCAACGCGAGTTCTTCGTGGAGCGCCAGGTCGTCTTCCTGGCTGCCGGCACCCAGACGCTCGCTGAGTCGGGCGCGCAATGCCTCCCAATCTCCGCTGCGGGTCAGGAGCCTTTCGAGTTGTACGCCCGCCTGATCCGCAATTTCTCGTGCGTCTTGCCGTTCAGCTAGTTTCGTAAGGGCTACTCGGGCTTCGTCGAATGCGCCCAGTGTCTCTTCGAGCAGTGTCGCGCGCTCCATTTCTAGATTGGCGCGAGCCATCGGGTCGGTTTCATGCTCGGCGAGGTCCGCGAGCAAGTCCACCAGTCCCTCGGCGTTGTTGCCGAGGCGCAACGCCTTTTCGAGGCCATCGAGAATCGCCTCGTCGCAGCCTTCAGGCTCGCCTTCATGCGCGCGTAGGCTTCCGTATAGCGATGCCGCTTCTTCGTACTGACCAAGATCGTCCAACAATAGCTTGGCTCGGCGCAGATCGAGTTCGCGCGCCGCTTCACTCCCGTCTTCGAGCGGGCGCCGCCGCTGGAGTAGCTGCTGCACGAGTTCTTCGAAGCGGCCCGCCCGTTCCAGCAGCGCTTCGAGTCGTTCGTCAACGTCGTCCGGGCGCGCGTCCGCGGGCAACTTCGCCAAGCGCCAGAGTACGACGATCGCGCCCTCGATATCGCCGATCTGATCGGCGAGCAGATTCGAAAGCTCTCCGAGTTCGTCGCAACCCTCGCGATCGGGAAGTGCATCTGCCAGCCGTCGCATGGTTCGGGCCATGGATTCAAAGTCGCGGGTATCTCTGTAGAGAGTCTTGAGCGACCGGAGGGAGTCGAGGTGGCTGGGGTCTCCGTCAAGGGCCGAGACAAACCACTCGATCGCTTGTTCCCGATGGCCCGCGTCCAGATGGAGCCGGGCGAGCTTGCGTCGATTGGATGTCTGTTCGTTGCCGCTGAGGATGCGATCGAGTTGTTCCAGGGGCTGCTGAAGCTGTTCCGGCTGTCCGAGGGTTTCGCGAAGACCCACGATCGCCAGCAAGGTCTTGCGGTCATCGGGACACAGCTGATTGAGTTTCTCGGCCCAACCCAGCGCATCCTCGGTTCTCTCACGCTCCTCGAGCAAGGGGAGCATGGTCCAAACCAGTTCGCCCATCCGCGTGCGATCGGAGGTGATTTCGGCTTCGCGCTCGCAGATCCGCAACAGTTCGTCTTGATTTCCGGAAGCATGGATAATACGCTCGACCCCCTGGTGCGCGAGCGCGCATTCGGGGTCGAGTTCAAGCGCGGACTCGAAAGCCGTAAGCGCCCCTTCTTCATCGTCGAAGCGTTGTTCCAGCACTTCGCCGAGCGATGCGAGACAGTGCGCGCGCTTCCCGGTCGGGCCCTCGCGACCGGCGCGTTCGAGCACCGAGCGCAGGCCGTTCCAGTCTTCGTTCTTGCGGTAGAGCCGCTCGAGCTGCGACGCAACGCCCGCCGTGGTCGCGTCGAGATCAAAAGCGCGGATCAGGCTCGCCATGCCGGCGTCGAAATCGTCGAGATGTTCGAGGCGAATGCGACCAATCTCTGCGTAGATTTCGCTGGCGCCCTGTGGATCGTCGTCACTGAGGGCCGCGCGTTGCTCGAGCACGTCCACGAGTTCGTCGTCGAGGCCCAGTTGCGCCAGGCTATCGGAGAGGGTTTCGATCACGAGCGAGTTGTCGGGTTCGCGAACTTGTGCCTGTCGCAGCAGCGTGACGGCCTTTTCTTCGTCGCCGGCTTCGGAGTACAGATCGGCCGCTTCCACCAAAACGCTGGTGCAGACGTTTTCGCCTTCCAGCGAGATCAGCTCATCGAGCGCGTTGCGCAGCGCGTCGCGGTTGCCCGTGCGGCGCTCGAGCTCTGCGATTGCGTCGTAGACCGGCGCGTCTGTGCCGCCAAAATCGAGCGCGCGATCCAGCCACATGCGGGCAGCCTGGGTGTCGTTCAACCGCTCCAGATGGAGGCGACCGGCTTCGACTGCAATACCCACACGCTTGCGCGCGCCGGAAGCGATGTCGAAGCGACGCTCGTACAGTTTCGCGACCAACAGCCAGTCTTCGAGGCGGGTCGCGGCGTGGGAAAGGGCTTCCACCGCGGCGGCACAACGTGGATCGTCGGTGAGTGCAAGCTGAAAGCACTCGATCGCGCGAGCGGACTGATCGAGATGCTTGTCCAGAATGATGCCGAGTGAAACCAGGATCGGCGCGCGGTCCGGTCCACGCATTCGATCCGTCAGGCGCTCCAAAGCTGCCGCCGCCTGATCGTGATGCCCCAGCCCTTCGTGAACGCGAGCCAGTCCGGTCAAGGCGGGGATGTGATCGGAGGCCAAAGCCAGGGCTTTTTGATAGTGGATCAGTGCTTCGGTGGGATCGTTGAGCTTCCCGTTCCAGACGTCACCGAGTTCGGCCAGGAAACTGGCCTTCTCATGGGTCGACATCTCGAGCTGCTCTTCCATTTCGGCGATCTGCAGCAGCATGTCCCACTGCTCGCGCTGAGCGTAGATCTGACGCAACTGTCGCAGCGCCGGGCGAAAACTCGGGTCGAGCTTGGCGACCTTCCAATAGGTTTCAAGGGCGCGATCGACGGCGAGTGCGCGCTCTTCCAGGACCTGGGCGAGGCGAAACAAAATCGGGATGGAATTTGCGGGCTCGCTCGCGAACTCCGGTGCTTCGAGGCGACGGTTGTAGAGGGAAACGAGTTCGTTCCACATGCCCGACATGAACAAGTGTTCCTCGAGGGCTTCAAACGCCTGTTGGTTCGACGGATCTGCGGCAAACGAGCTCTTGTGCTGTTCCAGGATCGCGCTCACGCCCCCTCCCCCCTTTTTCTTGCGGATGTCATGCTGTGGAGTTGCTCGGAGGAAGTATCGACTCCGAGGCTCGGGGTCTTGACCGGGAATTGCCGTCGGGGACTTCTAATTGTGAATTTTTTCAATGAGTTAGACCGGTGTGTGCTCACCGATCGCTTCCGCGAATCCGGACGACGTGGTACACCTCGGGCGGTCTGCTCCCCGCCAGAGCGCATGCTCGTTTTTGAGTGAATCTGGCTGTAAATACGGGGTTTTTTAACTACATAATTGACCAGGAGCAATGCGTTCGTGAGCACCGGACTGGCCAGCAGCGACACGCGGCGATCCTCGCCGATCCGTCTTCTCGCCGGTGTTGTTTCCAACGAGCGGGAGGGGGAGGCGAATCTCCGCCTGGTGCTCGAAGTCGGCGATTGGCCCGACTGGAAGCCCGGGCAATTCGTGATGCTCTCGCCGGGCCCCGAGACCGGGGTGCTCCGCCACGACCCCCTGCTGCCCCGGCCGATGGCGATCTTTGAAAGCTACGGCGAGCCGGGCCGCGAACGCATCGAAGTGGTCTACAAGGTCGAGGGCCGAGGGACGCGGCTGATCGCCGAGGCGTCAGTGGGAGATCATGTTCGCGTAGTCGGTCCATTGGGCCAGGGCTTCGAAACCGCTGCGCTGACGTCCCGGAGCATCTTGGTTGGGGGAGGGACGGGCGCCGCATCGCTGTACAGGCTCGCCCGGGACGCGCCCGCTGCAGCATCCGTGAGCGTGATCCTCGGTGCCCAGCGATCCGAACTCTTGATGGCTGCCGGAGATTTCGAGAAGCTCGGGCTCGATCTGCGATTCGCCACCGAAGACGGGAGCCGTGGAACCAAGGGACTTGTGACCGACGTGCTAAAGGCGTTGCTGGCCGAAACCCGTGAGGCGGATGCCGACACGAGGCTCTTCGCCTGTGGACCCACTGCCATGATGCGCGCTTGCTACGACCTCGCCCTGGCCGCCGGAGTGCCGTGCAGCGTCGCCCTCGAAAACCGCATGGCTTGCGGCTTTGGCGTGTGTCTCGGGTGCGCGGTCCCAATGGCTGCTGGCGGATTCAGTCTGGTCTGCCATCAAGGCCCGGTCTACGACGCGGCCGAACTCGATTGGCCGGGGCTTCCCTGATGGCTGACAGCAAGACCGCAGAGACGGCAAAGACGCCAAATTCCTCGCACCAAACGCCGAAGCGCAAGGTCGACACACACACCAATTTGGCTGGAATCGCCCTTCGCAACCCCGTTTTGACGGCTTCGGGCACCTTCGGCTACGGCACCGAATTCAAGGATTTCATGGATCTGCGGTGCATCGGGGGCTTTGTCGCAAAGAGCCTGACCCTGCTGCCGCGTGTCGGGAATCCGCCCCCACGGATCGCCGAAGTCCGAGCCGGCATGTTGAACGCGATCAGCCTCGAGAACGTCGGCGTGGAAGCCTTCATCGAAGAGAAATTGCCCGAAATTCCCGAAGGGGTTCCGGTGATCGCCAGCTTGTTCGGCACCGAAATGGGCGAATACGCAGAGGTCGCGAAGCGCCTGGTGGGAGTAGCCAAGGTAGCGGGAATCGAAGTCAACGCATCCTGCCCCCACGTGAAGAGCGGCGGTATCGAGTTCGGGCAAGATCCCCGGATCCTCGCCGAGTTGGTCCGCAGCGTGCGCCGGGCGACTGACGCGCCGCTCTTGATCAAGCTCTCACCCAACGTTACGAGCATTGCGGAGATGGCTGCAGTCTGTGAGGCCGAAGGAGCCGACGGGATCAGCTTGATCAACGCGGTCCAGGCGATGGATGTCGACGTGCGGACCCGCAAGCCGGTACTCAAGAACATTCTCGGTGGCTTCTCGGGTCCGGCAATCCTCCCAATTGCCCTGAGAATGGTTTGGCAGGCCTCGCGGGCGGTGAAGATCCCGATCTGCGGAATTGGCGGCATAACCGAACCGGACGATGCCGTGAAGTTCTTGCTCTGCGGGGCGACTGCAGTTCAGGTCGGAACGGTGAATTACTCCAACCCGATGGCCGCTCTGGAGATCGCCGAAGGGATCGAGACCTATGCACGAAGAGAAGGGTTCGCCACCACCGCGGAACTCACCGGTGCCCTTCAGATTTCGTGATCTCGGCGCCGGGCCCGTTGCCATCGGGCCAATTTTCAATTAGCTTCAGCGGGCTTACGAACGTATTGGGATGGGCTAGCGGCCGGAAATGTTGGCTGAAGCGCACTCGTGGATGATACGAGCGCGACGTAGCTGTCAGCGGGTCGGTGTGTGAGATGAGTCGCTGAGTATGTGAGCGAAGAACTGTCGGGCAAGGCCGTGAAAGTGGACGCGCGTCCACTTTTTTTTATGCACGCGGTTTGAGACTGGGCAATTGAGGGAGTAGCGAGGCGAGGGGATTCGGGGGCTTCTGTGTATCACGACATTCCAGAAGACCTCAAACAACTCGTCGAGCCGGTAGTACAGGAACACGGTTGCGAACTGGTCGACGTCGTGGTGCGGCCGAATCTGGGAGAGGGACTGATTCGCGTTGTGATCGATGACATCGATGGAAACGGCCGGGTGTCGATCGAGAGCCTCGAATCGATCTCGCGAGAGATCGGGGATCAGTTCGATGCCGTCGACTTCATGAAAGGCCGTTATCGATTGGAAGTTACGTCGCCAGGCCTGGATCGGATCTTGGCGAGGGAAAAGGATTTCGTGGCCGCACTGGGTTCGAAGGTGAGTCTTCAGACCCGGAGGCCGATCGAATCGCGCAAGCGGTTCAAGGGAGTATTGACCGGCTTTGAGGATGGTATCGCGCGGCTCGAAGTCGATGTTGTCGGGGAGAAGGGTGGAGAGAAGGGCAAGGCAAAGGGTGAAGTCCAGATTCCATTTAGGGAAGTTGAAAAAGCTAATTCGATTTATCAATTCAGTCGCGAAGACTTCGCCGGAGAAGCATCCGGCCGCGCTTCAAAGTGATTGAGTGGAGCCCACATGCTCGGTGTGAACCTAAAAAGAGAAATCGACCAGATCGCCAAAGACAAAGGCATCGACTCGAACGAAATCATTGCCGCGCTCGAAGAGGCGATGGTCCAGGCCGCGCACAAGCGCCATGGTGCCGACAAAGAATTTGAAGCCCGCTACAACGACGAACTCGGTGAGATCGAGATCTTCGAGTTTCGTGAAGTCGTCGAAGAAATCACCGATCCCACATCCCAGGTTTTGCTCTCGGTTGCGCGAGAGGAATTCGACCCCGAAGCAGAACTTGGCGACGAAATCGGCGTAAAGCTCGATACCACCGATTTTGGCCGGATTCTGGCCCAGACCGCCAAGCAGGTCATCATCCAGCGAATCCGCGACGCGGAACGAGACAATACCTTCGACGAGTACTCCGACAGACAGGGTGAGATCGTCAACGGCATCGTGCGCCGCTTCGAAAAGGGCTCGCTGATCATCGATCTCGGTCGCGCCGAGGCGGTACTCCCTCCCAAGGAACAGGTGCCCCGAGAGAATTATCGCCCCGGTGATCGTGTGCGTGCCTACGTGCAGCATGTCACGAAGGCGACCAAGGGTCCCCAGATCATGTTGTCGCGCGCCTGCCTCGAGATGCTCACCAAGCTCTTCGAGCAAGAGGTTCCCGAGATTTACGAGCGCATCGTGACGATCGAAGCGGCGGCTCGCGAACCCGGCGGTCGATCGAAGGTTGCGGTGTCGTCCCGAGACAGCGATGTCGATCCGGTCGGCGCATGCGTGGGCATGAAGGGCAGTCGAGTCCAGGCCGTGGTTCAGGAATTGCGCGGCGAGCGCATCGACATTGTTCCCTGGAGCAGCGACCCGGCGCGCTATGTGTGCAGCGCATTGTCTCCGGCCCAGGTTTCAAAGGTGATCATCGACGAAGCGACCCAGTCCATGGACGTAATCGTCCCGGACGACCAGCTCTCCCTCGCGATCGGCCGGCGCGGTCAGAACGTGCGCCTGGCTGTTCAACTCACGAATTGGCGCATTGACATCAAGAGCGAAACCAAGATGCGCGAGATTGCTCGCTGGCTGTCCGAAGCGATTTCGATCGTAGAAGGTTGCGGTGATCTCGAAGCCGATCTGTTGCTGCAGCAGGGCATCACGTCGCTTGAAGATCTGGGCGAATGCCCCGACGAGTTGTTGCTCTCGATCCCGGGAATCGACGCAGCGGGCGCGGCGAACATCAAGACCCGAGCGATCGAACTCATCGTGACCCGAGACGAAGAAGAAGAACGGTTGCGTCTCGAAGCCATCGCGGCTGAAGAGGCACTGCGCGAAGAGGCCGCCCGAGCGGCCGCGGAGAACGCAGCGGCCGAAGCGAGTGAGCAAGCGAGCGCAGGAGACGCTGGGTCGGGCCGCCCAGAGGTAAGCAGCGAGACAAATGCGGATAGTGGTGCGGAGACGGAAGAGTCCTCCGCGTAACCATTTGAGAATCGATCGTGAACGAAGTGGCCGCCGCGTACGGCGGCCGAAATGAACGGGCTACGCACAACGAATGGCGAAGATTAGAGCATATAAGCTCGCGGCAGAGCTGGATATTGAAAAGGGTGAGTTCGTCGAGAAGGTGCGAGCCCTCGGCATAGAACTCAAGGGACCGACTTCCGCCCTCGAAGACAGGCAGATCGCGTTGGTCCGTGAAAAGTTGGGCGGCATCCGACCGGACCGCTCAAAAAACGTCGACGAACAGAGGGTCGTGCGCAAGGGTGGAGCGGCGGTCATCCGTCGCCGTCGCCGTGTCGAGCCCGAACCCGTACCGGAACCCATCCCCGAACCCGAGCCCGTCGTCGCAGAAGTTGCGGCGGACGCCGTCGCCGCGGCCGAGCCTGCAGCGCCCGCGGAAGTCGCAGCGGTATCGCCGACCGACGAAGGTGTTGACCAAGCCCCGGTCGCCGCCCGCACCGCCGCGGTCCCCGAAGATGACCAGGCCGCTGGGGCAAGCAAGAAGGAAAGCGGCCGACAGTCTCGGACCGCTCCCGGCTCGGGCGGTCAAGGCCAGGGTCAAGGAAAGGGCAAGCAACGCAAACGCGTGCGCGAAGTCGTAAATCTTCGCGAGCGTGAACAGTTCGGTCGTCAGATTACCGGTCGCAGTGGTGCGGCGCGCCGCACGCCATTTGGCGGCGCGGGAACCAGTACGGTCGTCAATCCCAGGCGAAAGCGCCGGGACGCTCTGGCCAAACCCGTCAACCCAGCTGCAGCCGCAGAATTGACCCGGGTCGTCCGCGTTGCGGGTGAGATCGGGATTGCCGAGCTCGCAAAACAGGCCGGGGTCAAGGCTCCGCTGATTCAGGGCAAGCTGATGGCGCTCGGAATCATGGTTTCGGTCAACCACCGTATCGACGTCGAAACGTGCAAGAAGATTGCGGGAGATTTCAAGTTCGAAGTTCTGGATGTTGGCTTCAAGGAAGCAGAGTTCATTACCGTGATCGACGAAGCCAAGGGCGACGATGCTGGTGGCGCCACACCGAGACCCCCGGTCATAACCGTGATGGGACATGTCGATCACGGCAAGACCTCGATCCTCGACGCGATTCGGAAGTCTCGGGTGGTCGAGAGTGAAGCCGGTGGCATCACCCAGCACATCGGTGCCTACAACGTCGAGACGAGTCGGGGGCCGCTGACCTTTATCGACACTCCGGGCCACGCGGCGTTTACCCAGATGCGTGCTCGTGGGGCCCAGGTGACCGACATCGTGATCCTGGTGGTGGCAGCCAACGACGGCGTCATGCCCCAGACCGTCGAAGCGATCGAACACTGCCGAGCTGCCGATGTCCCCATCGTCGTGGCGATCAACAAATGCGACCTGCCCGAAGCCGATCCCAAGACCGCGCGGCAGCGCCTGATGGAGCACAACCTCGTGTCCGAGGAGTTCGGCGGCGACGTGATCTGCGTCGATGTTTCCGCCGCGACCGGCGACGGTCTCGATCAACTCCTCGAAATGGTGGCTCTGCAATCGGAAGTTCTCGAACTCAAATCGGATGCGAGTCTTCCGGCCAAGGGAGTCGTGCTCGAATCCCTGCTCGACAAAGGCCGGGGAGCGATGGCGACCGTGCTGATTCAGAGCGGAACGCTGCGGCGCGGCGAAACCGTGGTTGTCGGAACCGAGTGGGGACGTGTCCGCCTGATGGAAGACAGCGACGGCGAACGCATAGAGGAGGCGGGTCCGTCGATGCCCGTACGCGTGCTGGGACTCTCGTCGGTACCGGAACTCGGAAGCGTGCTCGATGTCGTAAAGAACGAGCGCGCGGCCAAGCGTGTGATCCAACATCGTCTCGATAAGTTGCGGAGCGCTCCGACTGTCGTCAAGCCGCGCTTGAGTCTCGAAGAGTTTTACGCCCAGGCGGACGCGGTCGAAGTCAAGAAACTCAAGGTCGTGCTCAAGGCCGATGTTGCGGGTACCAAAGAAGCTTCGCGCCATGCGATCGAAGAACTGAGCACCGATGCCGTCGAACTGACGATTCTTTCCGCCGGTGTAGGGGGAATCAACGAAAACGACGTGATGCTCGCCTCGGCGAGCGAAGGCATCGTGGTCGGGTTCAATGTGCGACCGGACACCGCCGCGCTCCGCGCTGCCGACAGGTCGGGTGTTGAGATTCGCACCTACACGATCATCATGAACCTGATCGACGATATCCGAAACGCCATGGCGGGACTGCTGCCACCCACGATCAAGGAAGTGATGCTTGGCCGTGCCGAGGTCCGGGAGACCTTCGTCATTCCCAAGGTCGGTACCATTGCGGGTTCCTACATCAACGACGGACGTATCAAGCGAAACGCCAAGTGTCGGCTGATTCGAGATGGAGTCCAGATCTTCGAGGGCAGTATCGTATCGCTGCGACGCTTCAAGGACGATACGGCCGAGGTCGGCAACGGATTTGAATGCGGTATCGGGATCGGTGGCTACAACGACATCAAGGTGGGCGATGTCGTCGAAGCCTTCGAACTCGAAGAGGAACCAGCAACTCTCTGAAACGTGGCGCGGGCTGCTGGCCCGATTTGCTAATGCGGGCTAGGGAGTAGGGCATGGTCGTCGGTGCTGCGCTTGTCGAGATCCACGTACACGGCTCTCAATCACTCAAACAAAAACGGGGAGTGGTCCGCTCGATTCAAAAGCGGCTGCGCAACCAGTTCAATATTTCGGTGTCCGAGGTTGGAGGGCAGGGGACCTGGCAGCGCGCAGTTCTGGGCTTGACCGCCGCGGGGGCCGAAAGTTCGCAAGTAAAGAAGACACTCGAGCGTGCCATTCGCTTTGTCGAGGATCAACACACTGCGGAGGTTCTGAACTCGGACCTCGAACTCATGGTGCTGCCCCACGAAGCTTCGGCAGACCTCGAAGGTTGGCAGGACGACGGGCCGATGGAAGACGGTCTGGAAGCTCGGCCCGAAGCAGACGACGACCGGGGAGCCCGTACGGGCGGGGACTAGCAGGTGTCAGTACGAACCGATCGCATTGCTCATCAACTTCGCGAGGAGATCGCCCGGATTTTGCGAGACGAGGTTACGGACAGTCGAATCGGCATGATTACGATTCAGCGAGTCGATGTTGCGCCGGATCTCAGCAACGCGATCGTACTCTGGAGTGAGTTTGGAAAGGATGGGGATCCCGACTTCGACGAGATCGATCTGATTTCCGATGGGCTCGATTCTGCCGCGAGTTTTGTGCGGCGAAAAATGGCCAAGAGCCTGAAAAATTTGCGGCGCATGCCCGAACTGCGCTTTCAGTACGACCCTTCAATGCGTCTGGCGGGACAGACCATGGACCTTTTGGCGGCGATCAAGAATGGCGAAGAGACGCAGTAGACGTTCGCGGGATGAACGGCCGGGGCCCGCGGGTTTTCTGGTGGTAGACAAACCGCCGGGTCAGACGAGTCACGACGTGGTCGACGCCGCGCGCAAGTGGCTGGGTACGCGCCGAGTCGGGCATCTCGGAACCCTCGATCCACAGGCGACGGGCGTCTTGCCCCTGGCCGTGCGAGAAGCCACCAAGCTCATTTCGTTCATCGCACGGGATTCGAAGAGCTACGTGGGTACGGTGCGGTTTGGAATCGAAACCGACACCCTCGACGCCCAGGGTCGCGAGACCCGACGTTGCGCCGAGGGGCGACTCCCGAGCGCTGCCGACGTAGAAAAGGTCCTGAAAGATTTTCGCGGCGAGATCCAACAGATCCCGCCGATGTACAGCGCCGTCAAAAAAGATGGTGTGCCCTTGCACCGCCTCGCGCGGCGGGGCGAGGAAGTCGAGCGCGAGCCGAAGACCGTCATGGTCCATCGCCTCGATCTCACACGCTTTGAACCGGGGCTTGCCGAAATTCGGGTCGATTGTTCGGCGGGAACCTATGTGCGCGTGCTCGCGGCGGAGATCGGAACGGCTCTCGGCTGTGGCGCCCACCTCGAGAGTCTGCGACGACTGTCGAGCGGCCCGTTCGATGCCACCCAGGCGCTCAGCTTCGAGCAACTCACCTCCGAAGCCACATTGGGGGTGATCGACAAGCGGGTCATTTCTCCGGCAGACGCGATGGGATTGCCCATTTTTGAACTCAGCGACGAGGGCACGCGCCTGGTTCGCCACGGCGCCGACGTCTCTCCGGGCACGCGATTGCGGGTTGCCCCAGGGGAAAGGGTGATTGCCCTCGATGGCGATCAAAATCTGGTCGGATTGCTCGAACTGAGGGCCGACCGGCGACTTTGGCCGCTCAAAGTCTTCGGTGCGGATGTGGGCTGAGAAGACCTTTTGGCGCAGGCAGTTGCGGGCAGCCCGGCTCTGCGCCAGACTCCGCCCCGTTCGAGTGCCCGCGGGTACCCGACCTGATCGGCTCCGTCTCCAGCCTGGAACCGCTCTCGTTCACCGCGCGACGACATTGTAGAGTGCAAAGCGTTCACCACTTGCTTTGATGTCGCGACGAACTATTTCATCGTCAATCGGATCCAGTCGCACAGACGGGTCGTCGAATGACGGCAAGGACAGTCCGGGACAGACCGGATGAAGGGGAAACGGATTGATTTCCGCTGAAGTAAAACAAGAAGTCATCAAAGAATATCAGCGCCAGGAAGGCGACACCGGTTCATCTGAAGTGCAGGTCGCACTGTTGACCCGGCGGATCAGCGAGCTGGCGGGTCACTTCAAGACTCATGGCAAGGATCACCATTCGCGGCGCGGTCTCCTCAAGATCGTTAATCAGCGCCGCAAGTTGCTTGCGTATTTGAAACGTGATGATGTAGAGCGATACGCGGCGCTAATTGGGCGCCTCGGATTGCGTCGCTAAAAGAAAAGCGACGCGTTTGTGCCCTCTAGGTTGAGGGCATGGCCCTCCTGATTGGAGGGCATGGAGCAACAAAAGAGAAAGAAAGAAACGCGGGCGCTGTGGGGAGCGTAACGTGTCGAGTGTGGGAATCGGCTATATCCGAACGCCGATGCCATTGGGCCGGCCCTGAATGGGCGGCAGTTGATTCGCATATAGCTGATCCCGCATTCGATGTGCACTCTCCTCCCAGGCGTTGAACCCGAACCTACATCACGTAGGGGTGCGCCCCATTTACGCGCAGACACCTAGATGTGTCTGCGAGGAGAAATGTACGAATGCCAAATTGGTTTGAAGCTACAACTGTAAGTTTGGAACTCGGTGGTCGAACGCTGACCATTGAAACCGGCGCGATTGCCAAGCAAGCGGCCGGCGCCGTGGTGGTCACCCAGGGTGACACCGTGGTGCTGGTCACCACCGTGCACTCGAAGCCGCGAGCGGGAATCGATTTCTTCCCCCTCACCGTCGACGTGGTCGAGAAGTTCGCCGCTGCGGGCAAGATTCCCGGCGGCTTCTTCAAGCGCGAAGGTCGACTGTCTGATCGAGAGGTGCTGAATTCGCGCTTCATCGATCGCGCGATTCGCCCGTTGTTCGCCGACGGATACAACGACGACACCATGGTCACCGCCACCGTGCTTTCCGCAGACCCGGATTGCCCGGTCGATATCTGCGCCTTCATCGGCGCTTCCGCCGCCCTGAGTATTTCGGAGATTCCCTTTCTGGGGCCGATCGCCGCGGTACGGGTTGGCAGAATCGACGGCGAACTGACGATCAACCCCACCCCCGAGCAACTCGAGGAAAGCGACATCGAGTTCATCGTCGCGGGCCACCGCGGCTCGATCGTGATGGTCGAGGGCGGAGCCGATCAGGTCCCCGAAGCCGACGTTCTGGCGGCGCTCAAGTTCGGCCACGAGGCGCTACAGCCGGTCATCGACGTGATCGAGGACCTGCAGAGCAAGGTCGGCGTGGACAAGATCGTCCCCGCAGAAGCAGAGGACAACTCGGCGTTGTGGGAGGAGATTCGCGGCAAGGCTGAGGCCCGCCTGAAGGAGGCGTACCAGATCAAGGAAAAGTTTGCGCGCTCGAAGGGCGTCAAGCTGATCGAGACCGAGATCGTCGACGCGTACGTTGAGGAATACAGCAAGGCGCCCGTTGCGATGGGATCGCTCGAGGACTACGAAAACCGCAGCAACGGACTTCGCAAGCTCAGAGGGAACGTCAAGGATATCCTGCACGATCTCGGAGCCGAGATCGTTCGCGAGCGCGTGATGGCGAGCAACGAGCGCATCGACGGTCGCGGCCCGGCGGACATCCGCCAGATCGCGGCGGCGGTTCGCGTCGTACCGCGTCCCCACGGTGTTGCACTGTTTACCCGGGGTGAGACCCAGGCCATGGTGACCACGACCTTGGGCAGTGGCTTCGACGAACAGACGATCGACGGAATGATCGGCCGCTACAAGAAGTCCTTCATGCTCCACTACAACTTCCCGTCATTTTCGGTGGGCGAAGCGCGACCGCTGCGCGGCCCCGGACGACGAGAAGTGGGTCATGGCGTTCTGGCAGAACGCGCGATCAAGGCCGTGCTGCCGGACCACGACGACTTCCCGTACACCATCCGCGTGGTTTCGGAGACCCTCGAATCCAACGGTTCGTCTTCGATGGCCGCAGTCTGCGGCTCGACCCTGTCGCTGCTCGATGCGGGTGTCCCGCTGAAGAGCCCGGTGGCGGGGATCGCCATGGGCTTGATCACGGACGGAACCCGCACCGTGGTGCTCTCGGACATTCTCGGAGACGAGGATCACCTCGGCGACATGGACTTCAAGGTCGCGGGTTCTAGCGCCGGCATCACCGCCTTGCAGATGGACATCAAGGTCAAGGAGATCAACTGGGAGATCCTCGAGAAGGCACTCGACCAGGCACGCGAGGGTCGCTTGCACATCCTCGACTGCATGAACAAGGACACCGAGGCCGATCTCCACGGCTTGCAGCCCCGGAGCGAACTGCACGATTTCGCACCGCGACTCGAGGTCATCTTTGTCAAGCCCGACCGCATTCGCGACATCATCGGTCCCGGCGGCAAGGTGATCCGCGCGATTCAGGAGACCACCGGCGCCAAGATCGACATCGAAGACTCGGGGCGTTGTTCGGTGTTTGGTCCGAACGCCGAGGCCGTCAAAGTCGCGCTCTCGATGGTCGAGGAACTGACCCAAGAAGCTGAGATCGGTCGCATCTACCTGGCCAAGGTCAAGCGCATCGCCGATTTCGGTGCATTCGCCGAGATCTTTCCGGGCACGGACGGGTTGATTCACATCAGTCATCTGGCTGCTGGGCGCGTCGATAAAGTCACCGACGTACTCAACGAGGGCGACGAAGTGCTGGCCAAGTGCATCGATATCGACCCGGCCGGCCGCATCAGGCTCTCGCGCAAGGAAGCCCTCGCGGACCTGGCTGCACGTGAGGCTTCGAGCGAGGCCGCACCTTAGGCGTAGCCGCAGAGCGATCCTGGGAGAATCGCGTAGCGAAACTCCCGAAGGCTCGATTACCATCCATTGCGATGGATGACGATTTGAGTCGGATTCGCGGGGAACAGGCGCCGGACGTGCGTATACGCATCCGGCGTCATCCCCACGCTCTGGGCCTACCGCTCCCCAAGGTCGCTACCGAAGGCTCTTCGGGGGTGGACCTCGCCGCCGCAATCGAAGGCGAGCTCACGATCGCGCCCGGGCAGCGAGAGCTCATTCCCACGGGCTTCTCGCTCGCCATACCCAGGGGTTACGAAGCACAGGTTCGCCCGCGCAGCGGGCTCGCCCTGCGCCACGGGATCGTCGTGCCCAATTCACCCGGTACCATTGATGCCGACTATCGCGGCGAAGTAAAGGTTATTCTGTTGAACGCGGGCGCAGAAACCTTTGTGGTGAAGCGCGGAGATCGCATTGCTCAGCTCGTCATTGCCCCGGTGGTCAAGAGTGTATTCGACGAAGTCGAGAGCCTTGACGAAACAGACCGCGGCAAAGGTGGCTTCGGACATTCGGGCGAGTGAGGGCGCTCGAGGGCGCTTGAGAAGGTGGGGTGATGAGCGATCCGATACAGAGTGAATCCGGGCAGGGCCAACCCGCGCAAAGCGAGGGTTCCGTCGCCGAACCGATTCACCCACAGCCCGCGACACCCCTGGTCGAGAAGAAGTCTCCGGTCAGCGAACTATTGCTACGTGTCGGCACCGCGGCCGTCCTGATTCCGCTCGCTCTCTACGCGATCTATCTCGGGGGCTGGTTGTACGTCGCGGTCGTGGCCGGCTTCAGCGTGATCTCTCAGCGCGAATTTTATGGTCTGCTCCAGGACAAGGGCGCCGAGCCCCTGGTCGTGCCCGGCTTGGCCTTCGGTCTCGCGGTGATGTTGATCGCCTATTGGGGCAACGAATATCACACGACACTGCTGGTGACGGCCTCACTGCTCGTGTTCATGATTGCGCAGCTCGGCAAGGCCGAGATGACAGAGGCGCTGGCAAGTATTTCGGGCACGTTCTTTGGCGTGTTCTATATCGCGTGGTTGCTGTCCCACGCGATCGTGCTGCGGTTCTTCTACAAAACGGCGGTCGGTCGTTACGGGGCCGAGAGCGTCGAACAATTCGGCCTGGTCCCGGACTCAGGCGCCTTCTTCATGACCTACACCCTGGCCGTTGTCGTGGCTTGCGACGCCGGTGCCTACTTTGTGGGACGCGCCTATGGTCGACACAAACTCGCTCCCAACATCAGTCCGAACAAGAGTGTCGAGGGCGTACTCGGCGGCCTCGTCGCGTCCGTGATCGTCGGCGTGTTGTGCAAGCTCATCTACAGCTTTTTCGCTCCGGAACTTTCCGCCGCATTTCCATGGCTACTCGTCTTGGTATTGGCGCCGATCCTGGCGGTGGCGGGAACCGTTGGCGACCTGGTCGAGTCCCTGCTCAAGCGTGACGCGGAGGTCAAAGACGCGGGCATGTTGTTGCCCGGGATGGGGGGCATGCTCGATCGCATCGACGCCCCGCTGTTGGCGATCCCGGTGATGTACTACATATTGCTCGGGTGGGTAGAGTTCAATCTCGGCTGATCAGCCAGCCTCTTCGACGACAACTCAACCAACACCTACTACCAACACCAATACCAACACGTTCTACACGAGCTTGAGATTTCGCTTGATGCGCTCGATCGGTTCTTCGAGATTGGGTTCGTAGGCAGCGCCACTGATGCGCTCGAACGCCTCGATGTACCGGCGCGCGGCCTCGCAGCGAACATGGATCGGCAAGGTCGGCGGGGGTCCGTCCCCCTTGTATCCCTGCTCGCCCAACCACAGGCGCACATACTCCTTGTCGAGAGAACCCGGAGCTCGCTGCTCCGAGAGTGAGCGTTCGTAGTCGTCGAGATACCAGTAGCGAGAAGAGTCCGGGGTGTGGATCTCATCGATCACGATGATCTCGCCATCGGGTCCGAGACCCATTTCGTACTTGGTATCGACCAGGATCAGCCCCCGGCTCTCCGCAAACTCGGTGCCGATCCGAAACAGCTTGGCGGCGATCTCGGCGGCCCGGTCGTACTGCTCTTCGGAGATGGCACCGAGCGAGATCAACTCTTCGCGCGAGCTGAGTGCGTCGTGTTGGCCAATGTCCGCTTTGGTGGTCGGGGTGAGGAGCGGTTCGGGGAGTTTTTCGTGGCGCTGCATGCCGTCGGGAAGTGTGTGTCCGCAATAGCTGCGATCGCCGCGTTCGTAGGCGGTCCAGATCGAGGTCGAGGTAGAACCCGTGAGGTAGCCGCGGTAGACAAATTCGACCGGCAACAGCTGGCAATTGCGAACCAGCGAGACATTTGGGTCCGGTACATCGATGATGTGGTGATCGATGATGCCGTCGATCTTTTTGAACCAGAAGGCCGCCGCGCGATTGAGAATCTGCCCCTTGAGTGGAATGGTGCCGATCACGACGTCGAAACTGCTGATCCGGTCCGTCACCACGATGACGCGCTTATCGCCCTTGACATAGCTGTCCCGGACCTTCCCTTCGTGACGAACGCCCAACTTGTCGAGTTGCGTGCGATCGAGGGTCTTCGCGCACAATTCTTCCAACAGCTTGATGTCGATTCCCACGAGCGATTCCTCTCTAGTTGATCGGTCGGCGACCGTCGGGTTGCTTGCTCTCGCGCCTGGCGTTGCGTTCTCGCTTGCCACATCTCACCATGCCGCCGGGTGCCCCGGGCTGGGGTGCCGGCGAGAGCCGGAGCTTAGCTCGACCCGGACGGACTCGCGTGGTCGATGCGTTGACCCGCTGCGGACCGCCGGGTAAGCTGCCGCCGTCTGCCAAATCCCATGAGAAAGGTCAGCCAAGATTCCATGCTTCCCGTGGGGCGATGGCGTTGCTCGAGACGCCATCGTGGGGAATGAAGGCGATGAAGGCGATGTTCAACAGTCTGCCGAGGTCCGAAAGCTAGAGCCAAAATCCAGCGCGAAAACCATTGGAAGTCGAATGGGAGAGTTCGATTGA
>SMVB01362398.1_pt1 | contig 20263 bp, 23 predicted proteins | sample 2456461 | NCBI WGS metagenome assembly SMVB01 (sample SAMN11095934, study PRJNA526329) | marine sediment metagenome | biome: Marine sediment; feature: Surficial sediment; material: Deep marine sediment; isolation source: Hadal surficial sediment | place: Pacific Ocean | collected 2014-05 | depth...
TCGGGCAACTTCCCAAAACATAATTATTAGTTTTATATTTCAAAAACTAAACTACTCATAAATCGTCTTTTATAAACTACACCTCCTGTCTATATTTATAAAATAAGACTCTAAATTAATAAAAGGAATGACTTTTGATTAGTTTATGACCATAACCTTTTCTAATTTTGAAGTATAAATAAAAATGTAAATTTATAGCGATGAGAAAATTTATTTTAATAGCGGCTGTATTGAGCATATCATTCAATAATACCGCACAAAGTTTTGATGGAGCTTATAAAACCAGACAATTTGTCAATGATCTCTATCAATTGGATGAATATATCAAAAGACGGAACAAAGGAATTGATTTTCAGGATACTAATACCTACACCGGCACCCCATACAATAATCCTCATTACCTCTTAGGGAACGTTTATAAGAACGATGAGTTATGGGCGAACAATGTTGCATTGCGATATAACGCCATGGCTGATGAGATTGAAATTAAAGAATCTCTTACAGCTGACGATACCGAGGCTAAAGTACTTACGAAATCTCCAGATGTTTTTGTGAAAATTGTAAACGATATCTACATTTTTGCCCCTTATAAAGGAGGCATTGAGGGAGGTGGATATTTCATGGTGCTATTTGAAGGAGACAAAATTGGACTTTTTAAAAAGCCAAAGAAGAAATTTACTCCTGAGAAAAAAGCGACCACTTCGATCACGCGAGATCTTCCCGCGAGCTTTAAAGATAAACCCGTTTATTATATCGTTGATAAGAGTGGAAAATATTACGAATTACCCTCATCAAGAAGTAAAAAACTGAAGGTTTTTGGCTCCAATAAAGATGCGATCAAGAGATATGTAGCTGAAAATAAATTAAATCTCAATATTGAGAAAGACCTTTTAAGAGTGGTCAAATATTACGATACTTTTTAGTATGTATCTATCCTGAAATAAAATCTTTTAAATAATAAGGTTCGAAATAAGCGACATCCACGGTGTCGTTTTTTTTGTATTTGCATTCAGCAAGAGGAGCCATTTGAGCGGCCGATGGTAGATCTTCTTTTCTGAAGGACGCGTTCGGATGATTACAAAGGGGTTCAAACTTTTCGACCCCATCGCCAATGAAAGTCACTTGCCCATTTACTAAATATTCTGAATAAGAGGCTTCATTCAATATTTGTGCTTGTGTATCACGTATCTGTTGTTTTTCCGATGAAAAAACAGCGCTGTAAACCTCCATTCTCCGCGCATCCAACATAGGCACGATCACTCCCGAAGATTCTTCAACCCTGGTCGCCAAAGACTCAAGAGTAGCTATGGCGATCAACGGAATGTCCAACGCAAAACACAATCCTTTCGCTGCCGAAACTCCAATACGTAAACCTGTGTACGAACCGGGCCCCATGCTCACTGCAATGGCATCAAGCTGTTCTTTATCGAGTTGAGCATCCTTCAAAACGGCACTGATATAAACATGTAGCCATTCGGCATGGGAGTAGCTTTTGCTATTATCTTCGTTTAATGCAATAACGCCTCCGTTTACCGAAAGCGCTACAGAGCAATTTGTCGTTGCAGTTTCTATACAAAGTATGTTTGCCATTAATCTTCGCTGTCTTCTTTCGTATCCCATTCTGAAGATTTCTCCTCAACCTTATCCCCGGATTTCAGTTTTTTGGTCACCAAATTATAGGGCCCTGTAATCACAATGTCATTCTCGGTCAATCCCGACGTAATTTCAATATTACTATCGTCCTGAATACCCGTAGTTACGACCTTCAGTTCGGCCTCACCTCCATTATTCACAAACACCGCTTCAAACTTCTCTTCATCTGCCGAGGCTTTTCCTCTCACTTTACCTTTCTTTTTACTGATGGTATCCGAAGGTAATTTTACTAAGATAGCACTAATCGGTACTCCGATAATATTTTCTCTTTTATCCGTGATAATATCGACGGTAGCCGTCATTCCAGGTCGGAACGGTGAAAAATATTCCGATTTTCCTTCAGTAAGGTCTTGATATGACGCAGGAAGAATACGCACTTTTACTTTAAAATTGGTCACTTGATCCACCGAAAGTGCGGTCTCGGCAGAGTTCGCGATTTCTGTCACGATACCCTTAAATTCTCTTTTCAAATAAGCATCTACTTCCACTATCGTAGAATCACCAATTGTCACTTTTACGATATCATTTTCATTGACATCTACTTCAACCTCCATATTGCTTAAATTTGCCACTCGCATAATCTCTGTACCCGCCATTTGTGCAGTTCCTACAACCCGTTCTCCCAATTCAACAGATAGCTTAGAAATCGTCCCGTTCATGGGCGCAAAAATGCTTGTTCGGGCTAAATTATCCCTTGTTTGTTTCACATTGGCAGCAGCACTCTTTACATTAAAGTAGGCAGATTCTCTATTCGCCTGGGCCATTTCATATTCGGCCACAGAACCATCCCATGTACTTTTGGAAATAACCCCTTTCTCAAATAATGCCTTGTTTCGATCGTAGGAAAGTTTGGCATTTTTCAAACCGGCCTCTGCCTGAGAAAGCATAGCTCGTACGTTTTGTAATCCGGCCTGTGATTGGGTCAACGCGGACTGGATCAAGTCCGGATTGATCCGCACTAGCAGATCGCCTTTTTCTACTTGTTGTCCTTCTTTTACTGGAAGTTCAATAATTTCACCGGAAACTTCTGATGAAAGCATCACCTCGATTTCCGGCTGTATTTTACCCGTCGCTGCCACCGTTTCTATGATAGTGATAAGTTCTATCTTAGAAATTAGAACTTCGTTGACATCCCGCTTGTTTTTATTGCCGCCAAATACAAGCAAGGCAACGATCACAATAACAATAGCAGATATCCAAATTAACTTCTTCTTACTCATAATTATAACTTTAGGTCGATTGCCGAAATACCAAAATACAATTCTAATACTTTCAATTTAAAAATATATTCGAATTTGGATCTATTGGCTTCGATATTAGCGCTGTCATAGCGCAGTTTTGACTGGCTAAAATCAAATGCATTGGTCAATCCTACGTCGTATCTATCCTTGGCATATTGATAGGCCAATTCTTGTGATTCGAGGGCAGATAGCGCAGCATCAAATGCTTTTAATGATCCTTTGGCATCCACGTAGGCCTGGTAAACGTTGGACTCCAGATCCAACTTAGCCTGCGATAACAAGTATTCTTGCCTTTTAATGTTTATTTCATTCCTTTTTACATTATTTCTTGTGGTCGAACCATTAAAAATTGGTACGTTCAACTGAAATCCATACGATATTCCATCGTTTGTATACAATTGTTCTATAAACGGTAAAGGATCTAGCTCAATAAACATAATATTTGGAATTTCACCTGTTACAATTTGGCCTGTTTCCTGAACAACACCAATATCGGTTATGATGGTTGGATTGTCCGGATCAGTAACCGCCGATATTCTTTTAAAATCTGATTCTCGTGTATTATAGTTAAAAAAACCATTTAATGTAGGATAGTAGACGCTTCGTGCAATTTGCAAGTCCTTTTCAGCCATTTCCAGGTTTTTCTCAGCAATTTTGACCTCGGCCCTATTTTGCTGAGCTACCTCTATAATTTCCGTGATATCTTTTGAGGATATTCCTTCATCAATAATGTCATAACCCTGATCTTCAATATTAAAGTTTTCGTAATCATCGATCAAAAGCAATTGTGTCAAGTTGATCAATGAAATTCGTACAGCATTCTCAGATTGCACGATCCTTTGTTTTTCCAACGCATCTGTCGCTCGAATTTCCAATAGATCACCCCTCGGCAAAACTCCGGCATCAACTAAATTAAGCGTTCGTTCTATCTGCTCAAGTGTGACTTCATTTTGTCCTTCAATAGACTCCAGGTTTGCCTTGTTCAATAACACCCGCAAAAAGGAGTTGGCGACAAACAAAGAAATATCATCTTGCATTTTCTTCAGACCATATTGTGCAGAAAGCTGAGAAAGCTCTGCCCGTTGAACACTTCGTAGATTTCTAAGGCCTCTAAAAATACTAACGCCCATAGTAATACTGTAGGACGAGTTACGAGATGTTTGATTACGCAATATACCCGTTGTTACGTCCTGTGTTAACCCTGTATTCCAGAAATTGGAAGCCGACGCGTTCAATGACGGCAGGTAATTACCAAAAGCATCACTTTTATCGATGTCCGAACTTTCCAGATCAAGCTCACTCTGCTTCACAGAAATGTTGTTTGCCAGTGCGTATTCAACACACTCTTTAAGTGTCCATTTTTTATTTTGAGCCTGCGTACTAAAACCAAGGCACAGAATTACTACAATGATTCCTATTTTCTTCATAATTGAATATAGTTGATGAATTTGTCCTTTGAATAGTGAAAGTGTTACAAAGATCGCGAAAATTACCTATCAAATTAGCCGCCGTTACGACCAAAATCTTTAGCAGGTTTGATCTGATTCCATACTTTGATTTTATCGTCTTTGGAAATTCCACTTTTTATTTCTACGTTGATCCCATCGCTTATCCCTAATTTAATGTCCTTTCTCTCAAACTTCTGATCACCAATTTCGATCTCGACAAAGGGTAATTTTGTTTTAGGGTCGTATTGCACCAATCCTTCTTTGAGAGTAAGTACACTATCGGCACGAGCCAGGATTATGGAAGCATTGGCACTTAATCCTGCCCGGATGAAAGTCGTGTCTTTTTTACTCAATGTCCCCTTTATTTCAAATTGAATCGCCCCATTCTCACTTATTCCTTTTGGTGCGATATAATCTAATACCGCATGAAATTTTTTATTTTCAATAGCTCCTATAGTGATTTCCAACGGAAGATTCTCTGAAATTTTCCCAACCTCGCTTTCATCCACTTTTCCTTTAAATATCATATTTTCCAAGTCGGCCAAGATTGCGATGGTAGTGCCATCATTAAAATTATTGGCTTCAATTACCTGGTTTCCAGTCTTCACAGGCACGTCCAAAACCATTCCGGAAACAGTGGCTCGTATTTCCGTGTTCGCCAATGCACCCAGTCCTCTTGTCGTTCCTGTCTTTACGATGTCATACGTTTGTTGAGCCCCTGTAAGATTCACTTTTTCCTGGTTGTAGCGTTGTTGAGCCTGATTGAAATCTAACTGGGCATTGTCAAATTCATTAGCTGAAATCACGCCCTTTTTAAATAATCCTTTCTTTCGATCGTAAATATTTTTTTGACTCTCCAAAGCCAAACGAGCCGTTTCAACCTGTGTTCTGGAACGGTTGATATTATTTTTGGCACTGTTCAATGAGTTGACATTGGGCACCACCCTTACTTTGGCAATTAAGTCGCCGCTTTCAATAACATCACCTGCTTCGACATAGATCTTATCGATAATTCCGGAGATATTCGGTTTAATGAGGACCTCTTCCTTGGGTACTATACTACCCGTCGCTACTGTCTTTTTAATGATAGTTTCTATCTTCGGAGATTCGGTAGTATAAATTACAGGGTCTTCCTGGTTTTTCTGAAATAGATAGTACAATGCACCTACAAAGGTGATGACAATGACTACAAGTATGACGATGGTAACGGTTTTTTTCATGTGAATGTTAGTTAAATATATTATTAGGCACGTAATGCATCGACCGGTTTTACTTTTATCGCGTTTTGGGCAGGGATCAATCCCGCCATTAATCCTGAAACAATTAAAACAGTGAGTGCTATTATTACCACTTTTATATCTACGCTCGGATTGGCAAACATATCTACCGGACCATTGGCATCCAGGATCAGGTTGACAATGTAAATAATAAAGGCACCGAATGTAATTCCCATCATCCCTGAAATAATTGTCAAGAAGATAGACTCCAATAACACTTGCCCCCGAATGGACCATGGAGTGGCTCCAAGGGCTCTTCTGATACCAATTTCTTTGGTTCGTTCTTTAACAACGATAAGCATAATGTTGCTGATGCCTATAATGCCTGATATCAACACCAGGGAGCCAACAAAATAGGCGATGAGTCTCAATGCAAAAAACAATCCTTCTATCCGGCTATATTGTTGGTATATGTCGAAATTACCAATGGCCCTGTTATCATCCGGGTGTATAGAATGCCGCTCTTTGATCACGTCAAAAATTTGTTCTTTCAATTGTGTTATGGAAGAGCCATCTTCTGCAGTGATTGCCATCCAACCAACTTTATCTCCTTGATTAAAGGCTTGTGAAAACGAGGTGAAAGGCACATAGATCTCTTTTTGGTCTTCTTCATCATCCCCACCTTGAGATTTCTTTTTATAAGTACCAACCACCATAAAATTCACTCCGTTTATTTTCAAATAAGTGCCTATTGGATCTTCTCCCAAACCGTACATACTGGTCTTTACCCCTTCCCCAATAATTGCCACCTTCCGTTTTTCATTCATGTCACCATAATTGATAAAACGTCCGCTGGTAATATCCATAGGTTGTTGCTGGATAATTTCAGGATAATCCCCATACACATTGAATGCGCCTGTATTAAGGCCTCTTACGACATTATTACTTCCACCGAAACCCCCCAACTGATTGCGAGGAGAGACAAAACGCATATTGGGAACATTATCTTTAATAGCCTGTACATCCCCAATTCGATATCGAAATCTTCGCCCCTTAGGTAATCCTTTATAGGGCTTGGAAATAGATTGAGTCCACATAAACATGGTGTTGGTAGCAATATTTCCAAAGTCGGCTTTTACTCCATTTTCCAATCCTTTACTTGCTGCCAACAAAATTACGAGTATAAATATCCCCCAGATCACACCAAAAGCAGTGAGGACGGTTCTAAACCAATTACTGCTAAGGGCTTCCAATATTTCGCTCCAACGGTCTCGACTAAACATAGTTATTCCTCTCTTAATGCTTCAATGGGTTTAATTCGCGCTGCTCGCCAGGCAGGGAAAAAACCTGCCAGAGCCCCTGCAATGATCAAAACAAAGACCGTGGTCAAAGCCACATTGAAATCGACTGAAGGATTCACGATATAATCTACTTCAATATTAGGGCCAACAATTTCGAGTAAACCCATACTTACGATTAAGCCTAAAAATCCGGCGACGGCCGTGATAAAAATTGACTCGTGCAAAATCATCCCAATGATGGACCAAGGTTGTGCGCCAATGGCTTTGCGAATGCCTATCTCTTTAGTTCGCTCCTTTACAATGATGAGCATAATATTACTTACCCCAACTACTCCTGCGATAATAGTACAAATACCGACTATCCAGAAAAACAATTTTATCATCGCCATTAGATCATAGTATCGTTTTGCTTCTTCAAGTGTATTGAATACATTCACAGCACTGGTATCCTCAGGAGCCACAATATGGCGTTCCTTCAAAAAACTTTCTATCTCTGCCGAAAACTGAATAGATTTCTGGAGTGTCTTCAGAAAGGTCTTTTGTCTTTTTAAAGTAAATCCTAAATTTCTAACGGTATTCCCACCGTTAAAGACACGTTGTGCTGTTGATAATGGGAGAAAAATACGGCTTTCCTCCCGTTCCCCACCGGGATCTGTGTATACTCCTATTACCTTAAAGTTGATCCCGGATATTTGAATTAGCTTCCCAATCGGATCTTCTTCATTTTTAAACAGGTCGCTATACACTTTATTGCCAAGCACGATCACCTTCTCGTAATTATCCTGGTCTTTATAATTAATGAACCTTCCTTTGGAAAGTGTTGCATTTTCTAAAAATTGATAATCGGGAAAGACCCCTTCCGCCCGATAGCTGCCTGATTCGTTTTTATATGTAGCCACTGCTCTCCAGATACGAAAGAGTGAAGATTTGAATTCTAAGTCGTCTTCGTATTTTTTAATTAGATACTCGTAATCTTCATTTTTGAGTTCTATAAAACGTCCCGGGTTTAGGCCTTTATATTCTACTGTGGTGACTCCTGACCAAACGCTAATTTTATTGGAAGCATCTCGTTCAAACTCCTGTGCAACTCCGTTTTGCATGCCTTGGCCAAAACCCAGTAGTATTACCAGTATGAAAATTCCGAAGAACACCGAAATCATCGTAAGAATGCTTCGCAACCAATTCTTACGAATGGTTCCGAATATCTCTTGCCAACGTTCCATACTAAACATTTGCCGCTTGTTTTGACCGTATTTGATTCACGGGATTGTCATCGATAATAATACCGTCTTTAAGATTTACTATACGCTTACACATATGTGCAATATCATCTTCATGCGTGACGATCAAAATAGTTTTTCCCTCATCATTTATTTCTTGCATGAGCTCTATTACCTCATAGGATGTAGTACTGTCTAAGGCCCCCGTAGGTTCGTCTGCCAATAATACTTTTGGGTTACTCGCAAGAGCGCGGGCAATAGCTACACGCTGATTTTGTCCCCCGGAAAGTTCATTTGGTAAATGAGATGCCCATGCTGCCAATCCCACTTTTTCCAAATAACTCATCGCCTTATCTATTCGCTCACCACGCTTTACGCCCTGATAATACAAGGGCATGGCAACATTATCTAAAGCCGACTTATAGGAAATAAGATTAAAAGATTGAAAAACAAAACCCAGAAATCGGTTTCGGTATTGTGCGGCGACTTTCTCGTTTAGGTTTTTGATGACCACTCCATCCAGAGTGTATGAGCCTTGGTCGGCTTCATCCAGTATTCCCAGGATATTAAGCAATGTAGATTTTCCCGAACCGGATGAACCCATTATGGCGACCATTTCACCTTCAGCAACTGAAAAATCGATTCCTTTTAATACATGGAGGGAATTACTCCCCATATGGTAAGATTTATGTAAGTCTTTTAATTCTATCATAGGATTATCATTGCGGTGCAAAGTAAAGGTGTTTGCTCCTCTATTTTGTAAAAATAATGTTAAGACTTACAGAAGTTGGTTAGTGAGAGTATTTGTGGTTAGACTCTGTCAAAAATGTATTGTTACAGGTGATGCCGAGTAGAAATTATTAATTTTCATTGGTTTTGCTCTTCTTATACATCCGGTAAATAAAATACCCCACTCCCCCGATGAACAGATAGGGGAATAGCATTAAGTAAACGATCCCATTGTTGATACCTTTCGCCACGGATACGTTTTCTGAGCTTTCCAAAACTGCCCGACACATAGCACACTGGGCTTCGAAGGGAAGCGTTGTAAAAAGAAGAATGGCTGTCAGTATGTAAAATTTTCGTTTCATATTAATAATAGGGTGAGATCATCAAATATACGATCACTCCGGTAATTGCTACATAAAGCCAAATAGGAAATGTTATTTTAGCGATTTTTTTATGCTTCTCGAAGTTTCCATTTAAGGCTCGAACGAAAGTGATCAGCACGAACGGAATAACTCCTATCGACAATAAAATATGACTTATTAAAATAAAGAAATACACATAGCGTAATACCCCCACTCCTCCATAAGAAGTGGAATCTGATGTCATATGATACGTCACGTACATCACTAAAAATAGTGCAGACAGAACAATGCACAATTTCATAATGCGTTCATGGATCTTGCGGTTTCCTTTTTTAATCTGAAAAACTGCTGCTACCAATAAGATGGCTGTCAAGCCATTAATCGTCGCATAAATGGGAGGTAAAAAGGCCATTCGTTCAACCCCGGGAATTTTAACTGAGAATAAAATCGCTACTGTCAACGGGATCACAATGGACAATATCCAAATCCATACTTTGTATTTTTTGTTGGAAACGGTCTGTGACATTTTAGTCTTCTAATAAAAGTTTGATGTCTTTTTTGAGCATTCGTATTCCTTCTGCCTCCAAACCGTTATAATAGATCAAAGGATTTCCGTTCTTATCATAACGCGATCGAATATTTCCTTCCTGATCGATCAACGCGAAATAGCCGCTGTGTTCAAATCCGCCTTCAACTTCGGCTGCTTCCGCTACATAAAGGTTAAATCCTGTGTTAGCCAGTTTATAAATTTCGGTTTTATCGCCGGTTAACAAATGCCAACCGGGATTTGTGATCTTATAGTTTTCTGCATAAGCCTTTAAAATTTCCGGCGTGTCGAATTCGGGATTTATAGTAAAGGAAGCAATTCCCAAATTAGGGTTGCCATAAAATTCGTTCTGTATCTTCACCATATTCCGGTTCATGATGGGACAAATGGAAGGGCAGGTGGTGAAGAAAAATTCGGCGACATATACTTTGCCTTTGTAATCCTGGTTAGTGATGGTTTCTCCATTTTGATTTGTGAAACTGAATTGGGGAACTTCCCCAATAGTTGCCATATCGACTTTGGCAAAATTCTCAACAATTTTTGGAACGGCCCAAATCCCAAAGATGAGAATGACAAATGTTATACCTATATAAGAATAGTTTTTCATGTCAAATTTCCCTGTCTATTTTGTATTTTTTCAATGCCAAACGATATTCAGCGAGCACAATTTTAATGTCGTCACTCATTTTGTTGTTGATCTCGGAATAATCACTGGCGTTATAGCCATAGAGCAATCCGTAATCTTCATCATCATCTCGCCCGCGAAGGTTGCATTCTTTATCGATGATGAATACATATTGGCTTCCGTGATTTCCATCGAGTAAGAATTCGGTCTTAAGCGATTCGAATACTTTTTCCATAGCCGAAGTGGTCCCCAGGGCAAAACGCCAATTCTTAGGATCTTCAATTTCAGAAAGCCTTTCTTTTAGTTGAAGAGCTCTCTCCGTTTGGTCTTCGGTGATAAGGGTTACAAACTGAAACTCTTTAAACTGATGATTCTTTTTATAAATTTTATGAGCCAGGTTGTATGCATTGGCTTTTTTGGCTTCGACATCTGTTCCGAAGAAAATCAAGACTGTTATTCTGTTTTTGAGTTTGATGGAATCTCCGGAGAGCGGTTTAAAATCGTCCAATTCCATCACCTCATAAGAGAGGGTTGGAAGCTTTACAAAGTTATCCTTCGCCGAGGCAAAGAACATATAAACCGTAATAGGTAAAAGAAAAAGAATGAATAGAACAATGTACTTTTTAGCTTGCAAGACTCTGTATTTAATGAATGTGTCCTCCTTCGACAAGGCTTTGAAGGACTATGACAAAAGTACAACCCATACCATGGTTGGACAACCTTTATCCGTTAATTTTAAAATCTTAAGCGTAAAAAAACCCTGTAAAAAGACAGGGTATGAAATTCGTTCCTGACCACATCAAAAATTAAATTTTACGTAGTTATTTTTATAGACATCAAAGATATAATCACCTTCGATCAAAAGTATCAATACTAAGTAGCAGATCAGGAAAACCCCTGTCCATACAACAGATCTGCGTAATCCTTTGGTTTCATCGCGATGGTGCATAAAGTCCCAGATAATATAATAGGCTTTTACCAATGTTAGAATAATGAAGATCCAGTTCAAAATCTTCATCGCCATAAAACGATTCTGGGTTAAGATCTCGGGTTTTGTGATTCCCAGGTATACTTCCACCGTGGTAACTATGGAAAGGAATAAAAAGACTCCCCAAATCTTTGTGATATTGGACTTGAATTTAACCAGTCCTCTAAAAATTTCTAATTTATGCTCGTGTGCCATTTTTCAGTAATTTCTTTTTAAACAAGGTAGAAAAAAGTGAATACAAATACCCAAACCAAATCTACAAAGTGCCAATACAATCCCACTTTTTCAACCATTTCGTAGCTATTTCTTCGTTCGTAGGTTCCGACGATTACATTGAAGAAAATAATGATATTGATCATTACTCCGGTAAGCACATGAAAGCCATGGAATCCTGTGATAAAGAAAAAGAAGTCAGCAAATAGTGGGTGCCCATACTCATTGCGTATTAAGTTGGCTCCTTCAACCACTAATCTTCCGTCCGTAACCAGTTTTGCCACAGATTCTTCTCTTGAGAGTACCGTCTGTTTACCGGATTCGTCTAAATATTGAGTGCGTATTAAAATATTTTCGTTTGCTAAGAAACCGGTCTTTACCTCTTCAAATGAGAAGGATGTCAGAGTTTCTGGTTCCGAATCGTACCAGATCCCCGTTTGACTTTCGTGAGTAGTTCTTTCGGTAGGAATATGTACGGCAAAGTCTGCAATGGCTACACGTTTTCCTTCGGTATCTAAAAACTGAAGAATTTTTCCTCCTTTGGTTTCAACGGCGCCATAATCTCCCTTGATAAAAGTTGCCCATTCCCAGGCCTGTGATCCTACGAAGATGGCTCCTCCGATAATGGTAAAGAACAAATACCAGATCACCTTGTTCTTTTGCATTTTGCTTCCGGCATCTACCGCCAACACCATGGTCACTGAAGAAAAGATAAGTATAAATGTCATAAACGCAACGTAATACATCGGAGCGGTTACACCATGTAAAAATGGAATGTGTGTAAAGACCTGGTCTGCGACAGGCCAGGCATCAATAAACTTAAATCTGGAAAAACCATATGAGGCAATAAAACCCGAGAAGGTCAAGGCATCTGATACAATGAAAAACCACATCATCAATTTACCGTAACTGGCATTGAGCGGGCGATTTCCACCACCCCACGATTTTCCTTCAGTACCTGTTTGAGCAACAGTAGCGTCCATAAAAGAAATTGGTTTATTAGTGTGTAAAAATAAGTATAATTTTTATCTCACGAAATAGAAAAATAAAAAGAGATATATCCAAAGAATATCAACAAAATGCCAAAAGGTAGTAGCAAGTTCTATTCCAAGGGTTTTCCCGTTCCCATACTTTTGTTTATAATGATTATAAATTACTACCAAAACCGAAATAAGGGCAGCAACTACGTGTGCTATATGGACAACTGCTATCAAATAGATAAAGGATCCTTTCGCATTACTCGTAGGTCCTGTGAAGTTTATTCCGGAGCTATAGATCATTTCTGAAAAACCGCGAAATTGGAACCAAATAAAAAGTACGCCTAACAAAAAAGTGAGCAACAGTAGAAGCATTCCCTTTCTATTTTCTTCATTCTTCACGAAAACTTTGGCAAAATGTATGGTAATACTGCTCAATATGATTATGGCCAAACTAAAGTAAAACGCCTGAGGTAATTCCAGATCTTTGAGCCAATCCCGTCGGGTCCTGCTCACGATATATGAACTGGTAAATCCCGCAAAGCTCATCCCCAGGCTCACTATCCCAAACCAGAGCATCATTTTTTTGGCGCGATGCGTTTTTATTTCTTCTGTTCCCCGGGTATAATCTTTCATTATCTAATAAATTTATCCGCTACGTAAATGATTTGCAATAAGGTGATATAACTCACACTTACCAACATCAATTGTCGTGCGGCTTTCTCAGTTTTTAAATTGAACAATCGTACGGCATAATAAATTAACCATATGCCAATCCCCAAAATGATTATCGCCGAAATTGGTGTTATATACAATCTTCCCGTCACTCCTGCTGCCGGGATCAATGAAGCCAGTACTGTCCAAATACAATATAAAATCACCTGGATCGCGGTACCTTTGTTTCTTTTTCCGGTGGGTAACATAAAGAAGCCCCCTTTTTTATAATCTTCATATAAAAACCATCCAATCGCCCAAAAGTGGGGGAATTGCCAGAAAAATTGGATCATGAACAAGGTCCCGGATTCAATGCCAAAATCATTGGTTGCGGCAACCCAGCCCAGCATAAAAGGGATCGCTCCCGGGAACGCCCCTACAAATACAGAAAGCGGAGTACGAGTCTTTAATGGCGTATATAAACTTACATACATAAAGATGCAAATAGCGCCAAACATAGCGGTTTGAGGATTGATAATATATAAAATCGAGATCCCGGACAGTGTCAATATACTCGCTAAGATAAACGCTGAAGTAACTCCCATCCTACCCGCAGGAAGAGGCCTGTTCTTGGTGCGATCCATCAAAGCGTCCAGATCTTTTTCAATAATCTGATTGTACACATTGGACGCACCCACCATGAAATAACCCCCTATACACAACAGCAAGAGTACCGTAAAATCAATTTTGTCCACAACTCCTAATAGATAACCGGCCACCGAAGAGAATACCACACTTATAGATAAGCGCATTTTAGTAATTTCAGTAAAGTTTTTTATTACTGAAGCCGGAAACGACTGTGATTGAACTACAGGCAAGTGTCTTTGGTTTTTAAAAGCGCAGCAAAGATACATCACAAGGTCATTTTTCACAATATATATCCTATATTGTTAGGGCAGTATTTCAACTATTTTATTAAATTCAACCCTTAATTTAAAAACAACATCATGCGTACGTTAATTATTACAGGAATTGCCCTTTTTCTTGGATGCATTATATCTTACTCTCAAGATGATGTAGATAAAAATGGGTCAAAGAAGCCCACTATTTCCAGGACCATTAATCTGATAACAGTGACAAACAATATTTATATGTTTAAAGGAAAAGGAGGCAATATTGGGGTGAGTACCGGGGAGGATGGAGTTTTAATGATCGACAATCAATTTGCCGAGACAACACCGGAAATATTAAATTTAGCCAAAAGACTAAGTGATAAACCCATTCAGTTTCTGATCAATACACACCATCATGGAGATCATACGGGTGGGAATATAAACATGATCAATAACGGCACGGTGATCTTCGCACACGATAATGTGAGAAGAAGGCTAATGGAGGACGAAAGGAGAAAATTCGCAAAAGAGCAGGAAACCGCTTTTAATAAAAAGCTAGATAAGTTGGCTAAAGATGGAAATAGGGAAATAGCTGAGGCAAAAACCAAAGGAAGTATCCGGAATATGGGAGATTTTACCCCTTCAGTAAACACTTATCCGGCGATTACTTTTACCGATAACATGACTTTCTATTACAACGGAGAAAAAATAATGGTATTCCACGTACAAAATGCTCATACAGATGGGGATGTTATGGTGTATTTTACCGATAGCAATGTACTTCATATGGGTGACGTTTTCTTCAATGGCAAATACCCTTTTGTCGACATTAATAGTGGTGGAAATTATGACGGATATATCAAAGCACTATCTCGGGCACTCATTCTTATAGATGAAGAAACCAAGATCATTCCCGGGCATGGTGACTTGGCTACTAAATCCGATGTGAAGTACAGCCATGATATGATGGTAGCTCTAAAAAACAGCGTGGCTTATGAGTACGTAAGTGGAAAAACAAAAGAGCAAATCATCGCCAATAAAGACCTCACTAAAATTTATGACGCCAAAGGTTTTGGAGATGGTTTTATAAGTACCGAAAAATTCGTTGGATTGATATATGATATTACCAAAAAGCAATACGGTAAGTTAAAACCCAGAAAGAATTAGTTTTAGACTCACTTAGAAATCGTTATACCAATTGAACAGATCGGTACGAATTCCAAAATTCACCCATGTGGTTTGATTTTCGAAAGTGGTTTCGGTGTTTACCATAGGTTTAAAGTCTCTGAATATTAGGCTGCCGTATACTTTTAAATCAGTGGCCGGATTGATCAGGTAACCCGCTTGCAGTTCGACATGAAAGAAGTCAGTTGTATTTCCCTGGGCGACTTCATTTCCGTCATCAGATACTCTATTATCTTCGGTTCCATAGATACTTCCACCGTAAAAAAGATCGTCTTCTTTTGTATTGAACTCGAAGCCACGCTCTGCGACAATTAACTTAAGGTCACCAAATATTCTTCCCCTTTGGTAACGTGCTATGGCAATAAATTCTGAAAAGTTAGCTCCCAAAGTGTGTGCCATCGATTGATTGTTATGGCCATAATTAAGCACTACGGTGTTGTGAGAATAGGTGAACGGGCGCACACGGTTATACTCCACTTGTAAGTAGAAGTTTTTAATTCCGAAGGCATCATAATACTTTGCTCCTAATTGATATCCCGTTTTGTTCTTATAACTGCCTTCACCTCCAAAAATATCTCCAGAAGAAAATTCATCAATAATCAACTGCGCATAGGCATTTACTCTGTTGGTGAATTTATATTTTGTACTTAGCCCGATAAGTGCATTTCCACCTCGCGAACCCGTTGAAAATTCAATGGCGCGCAAAAAAATAATAGGATTTATGTAGTTGAAATCAAATCCGCGGTCATTGTCATTTTCCCATATAACCGACTCGAACAAACCGATGTTCAGCCTTTTGGTAATATTCAAGCTCAAATAGTGATTCGCCATAAATTTGGTGCGGAACGAACCATCTGCTGTGACCTCCGGACGCACGTCGCGCAAAGACATCCAGGTATTGGTATACTTTATCTTCCAAAATGTAGTGTTCAATTTGAAGAAAGGGTACGGACTTGCATTATCACTTAATAGAAGAGAACGATAACCGTCTCCAATGAAGTTCTTTCCATGCCCTAACTGAATGTTAAAATGCTTCGAAGGTGTATAAGAAACATGACCGGTTGCCACCGGGTAATCGTAAGAGTCGCTTTTAAATGATTTCGCAATACCCCGCGCTGGGATAATGGCGGGATTTCCACCGTCGGGTTTTCTCGCTTCTGCAAAACGATTGAAATAATCTGCGAAGCGCCCCTGACTTTCATAGATCACCGCAAAAAAGTTTACTTTTTTTCCAATACCCCCTTGCGCATAAATAAGCCTGGTGTTGTTATAGGTATCAATATCTGCATCGGTATCCTTTCCAACCTGCAAATCGACACCGGGGTCCAGTGTGATCCAATAGTCCTTTCCCTTTAATGTGACCATATGTTCATTCCACCACTTTCTTCCAAACCAGGATGTTTTGTTCTTCAAGATCTTTTGGTTTTCGGCCTCAAAATTGTAATACCTATTCACTTCATTATAGATGAAAGGTTTTTGGGCTGTATGGCTATTGGTCCCCACTTGATTCATGGCCGGATCAAAAAGACTGTAATCATGATGTGATAGTGGGATGTTTATTCCACTGCGATATTCGTCATTTTCATAAGGCAGCCTCTCTATATCATCGTATTCGGGATTCTTTCCGGTGCCAATTATTTTGTCTGTAACGATAGATTGAGGTGCAACCATTTTTTCGATAAATTTACCTAAAGGAACTTGAACCGTGATCGTATACTGAGCATAGGTAGGTTTGCCATTATATGTTGCCGGCGTGATCTGAGGAAATTGTTGAAAAACCCGACGTATTTCCTCTTTCAATTTTGTGTAGACTGCATCGACATATAGTATTTTAAAATTCCCTTCTCTGTCTACCTCAAAAAATACGTTCATGCTACCTGTGTAATTCTCTTCAGCAACCACATTGGGTTCCTTAAAATTTGCATGAATCAATTCTCTAACAGTGTTGTTAAAACAAACTTCTAAGGTTTTAATATCAACAGGTTCGCAATTGGAAAACACCGGGTATTTCTCGAATGGATTCCCGGTTTGTGCATAAATACGATGGCTAAAAAGGATTACTAAGATGAGAAGCACGGAAAATATCTTCATCGATATAAGGGCTTTTAGTTTTCCGAAAGATACGTTTTTTTGAAATGTTTCATGCAGAAAACAAAAAACCCGCCTTAATTTTAAAACAGGTTTGTTTCCTAATGAACCTGAAACATAATGGGAACCATAAATTGTACATCCACTTTGGTATTTCCTTGTTTGCCCGGTTTCATCAACGGCATTTTACTTATCACCCTTATAGCTTCCTTTTCTAACTTAGATAGTTTTGCTTTGGCGCTGATGTCTTTAACCTTGCCGTCATTTCCTATGGTAAACATAACATTTATGGTATGTGTTTTACCAACTTCCAAATCTGAAAACTTATCGGTATTAAATTTTCTATTGATAAAGGTGTTCATTTTTGAAGACATACATTGCCTCCGTTCGGTATTAGTGGATAAAGATTCACAACCCGGGAAAATAGGCGCAAATTGCACCGTATTGACATTCGACAGACCTGATCCCTTTGTAGGTGCGTTACCATTCAAACCTATCGATGGTACATTTGATTCGATCCCGGTTGGAGACATAATTGACTCTAATACAGGGTCTGTATCTGCGATGAATTTATAGACGTCGATCACCGGTTTCCGGATGATCCTTTTCTTTAACTTTTTTTGAGGTTCCACCGTTTCGACTTCAGGTTCTGCCAATCGGTATGCCAAAAAATAGGTTTCATCCAAATTCAGATTCGTGGACGGCACGAAAATTTCGCCTGAGGAAAGTTTCCAATCGCTTTCAATGATCGCAAGGAACAGTAACAAGCAAGCTATAAGCCCTACTTGAAAGAATATACCTGAGTTCCAACGAATGTTAATTCGTTTTTTTTCTTCTCTTTTTGATGGTACCTTTGTTTTGGCACGACTCGCATTTTTAACAGATGGTAACATAGTGTTTATATTTAAGAGTTATAACACTAAGCTACTCAAGGGTTGTGCCAAAAAAGAATCGCTCCGCCTAAGGCGGAGCGATTTATATATAAAATAATCAATTTTAATTCTCTACCTGGAATAGAATTGGCAGCGCATACAAAACGCCCACAGCCTTACCTCGCTGTCTTCCAGGTGTCATTTTAGGTAACGCCTTTACAACCCTGATCGCTTCTTGTTCTAAACGTGGATGTGGCGCACGAGCTCTTACGTTTACCACGTTTCCATTTTTATCGATCTTGAATTGTACTGAGATACGTTGTCGTCCTTCCAATCCCAGATCGTTTGCCAATTCAGTGTTGAATTTCTTTTGAACGAATTTCATAACTTTATCCGACATGCATTTTTTCTTGGCTGCGTTATTCCCGGCTTTTTCACATCCGGGATAGACAGGTACATTCTCAATAACCGCGAAGGGTACGTCCGCAATTTCTTCTTCTACTTCTTCAATTTCTTCAATCTCTATTATTTCTTCCATTTGATCAGCTTCTGTAGACTCACTAATGGTCTCCTCAACTTCCGCTTCATCTTCAACTACCATAATAACTTCTGGCGCCGGTGGTGGTGGTGGTGGTGGTGGTGGTGGTGTTACTTGTTGTGTGATGGGAATTTCTTCTTCCAGATTATCTCCAACATCTAATATATCTCCAACGAGATCACTTTTATCGTATGATTTCCATTCCACGGCTCTCCATGAGATCAAAAGCATTAATGCCAATCCAGCTAGAAAAAAAATATTGCTCCATCTACTGATATCTGATTTCGAATTTTTTTTCGGTTCCATAATTGAGAATTTATATTATTGCTAAAATATGTAAAATGAATTGTTTTTTAAAAAGAAAATCATTTTTTCAATATAAATAATTTCCTTATTTTCTGAAAAATTAACCATCCCATCAAAATGCCGGCAGAATTCGCAATTATATCCCACACATCTGCGGTTCTCGATTCAAAAAACAACCCTTGTGATGCTTCAATTATTATGCCATAAAAAAAGGCTATGAGCACTACCCATATTGATGTGAACTTACCGACTTCAGTCTTAGACAAAACGAAGAACAGCCAAATAATAACTAGAATAGAAAATAAAATTACATGCCCTAGTTTATCGATAGAAGGTACTTCCACTTTAGGAAAATTTGTGGTGGGAAAAAGTAATAAAAAGGTTATGAATAAGGTATAAGTTATACCAATAAACCTCAAGCTTTTAGCCTCCAATAACTTCCTTGTACCCTGCGTCATCTATAAGATCATCTAATTCATCTATATTCGAAATCTTTATCTTGATCATCCAGCCGTCACCGTACGGATCACTATTCACTTTTTCGGGCTCAGACTCCAATGCCTCATTGAATTCTACAATCTCTCCGGAAAGAGGCATAAAAAGGTCAGATACTGTTTTTACCGCTTCTACTGTTCCGAAAACCTCCTCACGCTCAAGGGTTTCATCCAGTGTTTCTACTTCAACATATACAATATCTCCCAGCTCACCTTGTGCGAAATCGGTAATACCCACAGTGGCGATATCTCCATCCACTGAAATCCATTCATGGTCTTTTGTATATCTCAGATTTGAAGGTATATTCATAATTACTAAGTTATTTTGATTGTATTAATTAGTTTCCAAAATTATATCTCAAAGTAATACCGCTTCTAATGGTTGTTTGCGGAAAGGCAGTTGAAATAGCATATTCAGAAAAGGTATGATCATAAAAGAACAAAGCTGTAAGATTCTTGCTCAAGGCATAGTCAACCGAAAATTGCAAGCCATATATGGTTTGTCCGGCCGTGGTTTGAATGTTATCACTATCAAGATATCGAATTACTGTTTTATTATCTCTTCTGGAAACGTCAAGTAAAAAGTTCAAATCACTGGTGACGATCTTTTTCTTACCTCCTAAATTTGTGGTTATCTTGAGCTCTTTGATCCTGTATCCCAATCCCAGTATTATTTCATCTCCTTTTATTTCCGTCAACAAATTATTGGCAA
>SMVB01369010.1_pt1 | contig 20249 bp, 19 predicted proteins | sample 2456461 | NCBI WGS metagenome assembly SMVB01 (sample SAMN11095934, study PRJNA526329) | marine sediment metagenome | biome: Marine sediment; feature: Surficial sediment; material: Deep marine sediment; isolation source: Hadal surficial sediment | place: Pacific Ocean | collected 2014-05 | depth...
CCCGAAACGTTACCCCAAAGCTATTTCAAAAAATCAACATCGGATATTGTTTACTAACTCATTGAAAAATTGGCGCGCCCGGCGGGACTCGAACCCACGACCCCCAGATTAGGAATCTGGTGCTCTATCCTGCTGAGCTACGGGCGCTGGGGTCCACCTTATAGCAGCGGGGCCGGCCTCTGGAAACGCCCCTAGCGATCCCGCGGCGGGCGCCGTTCAGCGCCTGGGCGGGCCCAACGGCATGGAGTAGGTGAGCATCAGGGCGTTGGCGCCGGGGTTGCGGTTGGCCAGCCCGGCGTTGGACAGATGATAGAGGTCCAGGCCCAGGCGCGCGCGGTTGTCGAAGCGGTAGGCGAGCTTGACCGAGGAGCGGAACTCGATCACGTGGCCCAGATCCTTGCCGCCGCCTTCCCTATAGAGGCCGGGCGCGAAGGAAGGGGTCAGCACAAAGCGCTGGCCTAAGAAGATATCCACCGCCAAGCCCCCATAGACGTAGAAGGCGCCGTCCAGGGTGGCCATCAGGCCGCCCATGGGCTTGAACTCCCAGAACAGGCGCTGGTCGTGGGTGTACTCCACCGAAAGGGTCGCCGTGGTGTCGCCGCCGTTCAGGTCGAAACTGCCGGCGCCGAAGGTGAGGAAGGCGGGGTCGAGCGCCCGGGCGCCGGTCATGGGCAGCGCCGCCAGAAGGGCGCAAAGCACAAGGACGGGGAAGACGCGATGGCCGGCACGCGCGCCCTTGGCCCAATGCCCCACCCTGGTCATGACATCAAGAAATTGCAATTTCTCCCCCCATGACGACGATGGTTCATTGCCGGGCGGCCCCGGCGCCGCACGTCATTCTATGGCATTAGAGCATTTTCTAGTCAAATTGAACCGTTGGCTTAGTCCCCCAAGGACTTGAACTTCTCCGTCGCCGCCATCAGCGCCGCCCGCGTGCCCGGTTCCGAGGCCGCGTGGCCGGCATCGGCGATGACGTGGTATTCCAGCCCGTTCTCCCCCGGCCTGCCCGGCCAGGCCCGGACCAGGGCATCGGCGCCCTTGATGGGACAGACCATGTCGTAGCGCCCCTGGACGATCACCGCGGGCACGCCTTCCAGGCGGCCGATGTTCTCGATCAGCGCGTCCTCCTCCATGAACATGTCATTGATGAAGTAATGGGCCTCGATCCGGGCCAGGGTGAAGGCGCCCTTGCCGCTGCCACCGCCGCCGGCCCCGCCATTTTCCCCGGCATCGGCCTTGGAATCGTGGCGCAGGGTCGAACACGCGCCCTCGTAGGCCGCCCAGACCCGGGCCGCGGGCATGTGCACCTCGGGATCGTCGTCGGTGAGCCGGCGATGATAGGCGCCGAGCAGGTCGCCGCGTTCATTGGCGGGCAGGAATTCCACGAACCGCCGCCGCGCCTCGGGGAAGAACGTGCCCATGCCGTTGAGGAACCAATCCACCTCCGAAGCCCGGCCCAGGAAGATGCCCCTGAGGATAAACCCCAAGCACCGCTCGGCATGGGCCTCGCCATAGGCCAGGGCCAGGGCCGAGCCCCAGGACCCGCCGAACAGCAGCCAATTCTCGACGCCGAGATGCCCGCGCAGGCGCTCCAGGTCGTCCACCAAATGCGCGGTGGTGTTGTCGGTGAGTTCGCCCATGGGCTCCGAACGCCCGGCGCCGCGCTGGTCGAAGAGGATGACCCGGTACCGGCGGGGATCGAAATAGCGCCGGTGATGGGGGTGGCACCCGGCCCCAGGCCCGCCATGGAGGAACACCACCGGGATGCCCTCGGGATTGCCCGAGACCTCCCAATACATGCGATGGCGCGAATCGAGCGTCAGCATGCCCTTGGCGGTGGGCTCGGCAGGGGGATAGAGCGCGGTCCGGCGCGAGGGGCGGGTCTGGTCCATGGGACTCCGGGTCGGGTTTGCGCCATCTTAGGGGCTGCGGCCGGGCGCGGTCAAAGGGAACCAGTTACCCTATTTGGCCGGGTCATGCTGTTGGCTGTACAATGGGCTCATGACCGTGCGCGCCGTCAGCTCCGCCGTCCTGGCCCCCGTCCTCGCCGTCGCTGTTTTCCTCGGCGCCGGGTCCGGCCATGCCTTCAAACTTCCCAAGGGTCTTGAGGCGGGCGGCGGCGGCACCGCCGTTAGGATCGTCGACGGCGACACTTTGGTGCTCGACGACGGGCGCGAGGTGCGCCTGGTGGGCATCCAGGCGCCGAAGCTGCCGCTCGGGCGCGCCGGCTTCCGGAAATGGCCCCTGGCCGACGAGGCCAAGGCCGCGCTCGCCCAATTGACCGCCGGCAAGAGGCTCCGGGTGCTGTTCGGCGGCGCGCGCGCCGACCGCCACGGCCGCGTGCTGGCGCATCTCGTGCGCCGGTCCGACGATCTGTGGATTCAGGGTGAAATGCTGGGCCGCGGCTGGGCACGGGTCTACTCCTTCCCCGACAACCGAGAGGCCGTGGCGGAAATGCTGAGGATCGAGCGCCGGGCCCGGGTGGCGAAGCGGGGTATTTGGGCGAATCCCTTTTACGCCGTGTTATCCCACCGCCGGGCGGGGGCGCATATCGGCACCTTCCAGCTGGTGGAAGGCCGCGTCAAACGGACGGCGGTGATCCGGCGCTGGGCCTATATCAATTTCGGGGCCGAGTGGCGCACCGACTTCACCATTTCCATCCGCCGCCGCGATCTCCGCAGCTTTCGCAAGGCCTTCGGCAAGCGGCTCAAGCGCTTGGAAGGCAAGAAGGTACGGGTGCGCGGCTGGCTTCGCTTGTGGAATGGGCCGATGATCGAGGCCACCCACGCCGAGCAGATCGAGGTGCTGGCGCCATGACAGGGACAGGATTTTGGGCCAACTTTCGCCCGCGCGCCGGGCGCGGGACGGGAGGGCCCGGAACCGCGGGGCTGGCGGCGCTGATGGCGCTGGCACTGGCGGGGCCGCTTTCGGGCTGCGCCACCAATCCCGCCACCGGCGAAAGGATGATGACCTTCCTTTCGCCCGAGGAAGAGGCCCGCATCGGCGCGCGCGAGCACCGCAAACTGATGCCGGCCTTCGGCGGCGCCATCAACGACGCCGATTTGCAGCGTTACGTGTCGTCGGTCGGAACGCTTCTCGCGCGCACCTCCGAATTGCCCAAATTGCGGTTCACCTTCACGGTGCTCAACACCGGCATGATCAACGCCTTCGCCCTGCCGGGCGGCTATGTCTACATCACCCGCGGGCTCCTGGCGCTGGCCAATTCCGAGGCCGAGATCGCCGGCGTGCTGGCCCATGAAATCGGCCATGTCACCGCGCGCCACGCGGCCCAGCGCCACAGCCGTTCCGTCTTCGCCGGGATCGGCGCCACCGCCATCGGCATCCTGACCGGCAGCGGCGATCTCGCGCGCCTGACCGGCAGCCGCCTGGGTTCCTACCTGCGCGGCTATTCCCGGGAGCAGGAGTTCGAGGCCGACAAGCTTGGTATCCGCTATCTCAAGCGGGCCGGCTTCGATCCCCAGGCGATGGCGGATTTCCTCAGCAGCCTCCGGGCGCACGCGCGCCTCGCGGCCCGGCTTGCGGGGCGATCGCCGAGCGCGGTCGACCAATCCAATATCATGTCGACCCATCCACGCACCCTGGAAAGGGTCGCGCGTGCCGCGCGCGAGGCCGGCGGCATCCAGCATCCCAACCCCATCGTCGGGCGCGACGTTTATCTCCGGAAGATCGGCGGCATGATCTACGGCGACACCCCTGAACAGGGCTTCGTGCGCGGCCGGGATTTTCTGCACCCCGACATGCGCATCCGTTTCCGGGTGCCCCGAGGCTTTCACATGGTCAACCAGCCGAGCCAGGTCCTGGCCAAGGGACCGGACGGGATGGTGATCATTTTCAGCGCCGCCAGCCGGGCCGGTCGCCGCTCTCCTTATGATTATTTGGTCAACGTATGGGCCCCCAACCTGCGCTTGACCGAGCTCGACAGCTCGTCCATCAACGGCATGGCGGCGGCCGGCGGCGCGGCCCGGGTCCGGAGCCGGCGGGGAATCACCAATCTTCGCCTGGTGGCGATTCGCCGGGGTGTGCGCATGTACCGCTTCATGTTCACCGGCCCCGGCGGTTCCAGCCAAAGGCTTTACGACGCCTACCGGGAAACCGTCACTTCCTTCCGCGGGGTTTCGCCATCGGTTGCCCAGGGATGGCGGCCCTATCGGATCAGGATCGTCCGTGTCCGGCGTGGCGATACGGTCGCCCGGTTGGCCCGGCGCATGGCCGTCGATCGGTTCGCGGAAGAGCATTTCCGGGTCATCAACGGCCTCGGCCCCAGGGACCGGCTGATCCCCGGTCAGCGAGTCAAGATCGTCACTTCAGGCCGGCGAAGAGGCTCGTGAGCAGATCATATGCGCGGGAATAGATCCCGGGGGCGCTGCTTTCCCGGGGTCCGGCGATATTGAGAACGGAGATGTTTTCTCGGGCGATCCAGGCCGCCACGCGCGCGCGCGCGGCGTCTGGGGCGGTCTGCGACAGGTCCACCGTGAGCCGCGCCCGGCCGAGTTCCCGCGCCGCGGCGCAGGCGAGCCGGCTGCCCTGGTCGGGCGCGCCATCGACGATGATCAGGGTGCCGTCCCCATCGGCCACATTGCGCCGCGTCCGGAAGGCGGGATCCGTCTCGGGCGTCTCGATCAGCGGGTAGCGCGCGGGGATCGGCCCGTCTTCGGCCCAACGCCCCGCCGGGCACCAGCCGCCGCAGGGAACGCCGCCGTCGAGCGCGGCATCCAAGGCGGCGCGGTCGACGCCGGTCTGGCCCCCCGTCACCACCTTAAACCCGGCGCCTGGCTTAAACCTGGCGCCTGGCTTAAACCTGGCGCCTGGCCTAAACCCGCCCCCTGGGGACTGGTTGCTGCGGTCTCGCGCCATGAGCCCCATCAAATTGATTCAATTTGGTCGGAAAGTGCTCTAATTCTCTGGTGCGCACTGCGGCCGAATGGCTCGATATTGCTCAATGGCGCCCCGACGATTAGGCCGGCAGCGAAAGGATACCGGCCTTGGGCGGCGTATGGGGAGCCCCGATCAAGCCGCGGCTTCCAGAATTTCTTCCAGTTTCATGGTCGCCACATCCGAGTCGGTCTTATCGACCGCCGCCACTTCCCGGGCCAGACGGTCCAGTGCCGCTTCGTAGATTTGGCGTTCCGAATAGGACTGGTCGGGCTGGCCCGCATTGCGGTGCAGGTCGCGAACCACCTCGGCGATGGACACCGGGTCGCCGGAATTGATCTTGGCCTCGTATTCCTGGGCCCGGCGGCTCCACATGGCGCGGTTGACCCTGGACCGGCCCTTCAGCGTGGTGATGGCGACATCGATCTTCTGGCGTGAGGCCAGTTTCCTCAGGCCTGCCCCCTCGGCCTTGCCCACGGGGATGCGCAGGGTCATTTTTTCCTTGTCGAACCGCACCACGAAAAGGCGCAACTGGTAGCCCGCAACTTCCTGGTCCTCGATGGCGATAATCCGGCCCACCCCATGGGTCGGGTAGACGACGAAATCGCCACAGGCGAAATTGCCCAATTTCTTCGGCGGCAGCGATTTTGGCGCGGCCTTCTTGGGCGCCGGGGCCTTGGCGGCCACCACCTTCTTGACCGGCGCGGCTTTCTTGACCGGCGCGGCTTTCTTGGCCACGGTCGGTTTCGCGGCTGGCGCCTTCTTCGGCGCGGCCTTCGCCGCCTTGGCCTTCACCGGCGTCTTGGCCGTCTTTACCGTGGTCTTTTTCCTAGTCTTGGCTGCCATTTTGATCCTTACGAATTTCCGTCACCACGACCGTTTCCGGCCGTCCGTTCCTGGGGACGAGTGCTAATATAAAACTGCGCCGCGCCAAGCCGGGCGCCCCACATTCGACCGAAATGCCGCCGCCGTTCGCGCCCAAGCCAACGTCCCGTTCGTGCTCCAATGCCGCACGCACCCTCATGAGCGGGGATTCGGCGGGCAAATGGATGCGGCCCGCCCCGATCCACAGCTTCCCGTATATCCCCAATAAAATCAGGGGACTACCACCGTAGCCGCAACTCGTTTATAGCATAATTTTCAGTAGTTTTCCAGCCGCCCGATGCGGCGCCTATTTAGCGTTTTCGGTGCCGGGATTGGGATCGAAATGCGCTTCGAACTTGTCCTTGACGTCCTTCCAATCGTCGGCATCGGCCGGCGGCGTTCCCTTGCGCGTGATATTGGGCCAGGCATCGGCGTATTTCTGGTTGATTTCCACCCATTTCTGAAGGTCGCCCTCGGTATCCGGCAAGATCGCCTCGACCGGGCATTCGGGCTCGCAAACTCCGCAGTCGATGCATTCCTCGGGATTGATCACCAAAAAGTTTTCCCCTTCGTAGAAGCAGTCCACGGGGCAAACCTCGATGCAATCCATGTATTTGCATTTAATGCAGGAATCGACGACGACATAAGTCATGGATTTCTTCTTCCTTTCAAAGCCCTATCCGGCAGATGACTTCAGCCTGGCCAGCACGCGTTTGCGCGCGGCCCCGCGTTCCTGGTCGCTGACGTAAACCAAACCGCCGATCTGGCGCATCAGGGCCGCTTCATGATCGTGAAGCACACCGTCCGCGTAAACCACTTGCCACAGCATTTCAACCATTTCAATCCGCTCAACATGTGAAAACCTGTCCTTGATCAGCCGCGTGAAAGGCAGGATCTGGGTTGCCGCGTGAACCTTCTCCTCGGCCGCGGCCACCAGGGTTTCGGCCTCCTCGGTGGTGAGACCGAAACGCCCGCCCAGCAACTCGACGATGTGGCGCCGTTCACCATCGTCGAAGTCCTGGTCGAGCCACGCCACCTCCACCAAAAGCGCCGCCGCGCAGAGCCGGACCTGGTCGTCGCCGTCTTCCTCCAAAGGCCCTCCTTGCCGGGCCTTGAGCCCCGACAGAAACGATTTTATCCGATTGATCATGGGGGCCTTGGGTATCACAGCCCGCCCGGCCCGGCAAGCCCAGGTTCCGGCCGCGCGGCCGGGCCGGCGGGCGAGGGTCAGTGGCCCTTCAGCCGGTCCGTGGCACGGCGTTCGGTCTTGGTGGGGCGCCCGGCGCCGGGATCGCGCCGGGCCGGGACCGGGCGCGGCGGGGCGGCCTTGGATTTCGCCGATGGCGGCGGCGCCAGGTCTTCATACAAGGTCGCCGCTTCCGCCGCCGGTCCGCGGCGAACCCCGAGTGCCGCCACCCGCACCACGCGCACATGGGGGCCCTTGGGAAAGGTCAGCACGTCGCCGGGACGCACCATGACATGGGCCTTGGTGACCCGGTTGCCGTTGAGGCGCGCCCGGCCGCCGCCGCATAGCCGCTGGGCCAGCGAACGGCTTTTGAAGAACCGGGCATGGTACAGCCATTTGTCCATTCGCAGCACCAGATCGCTCACGGTGCGCCCCTCACCGCTTGAGCTTGAGGTCGGCTAGTTTGGCGAAAGGCGAGGCCGGCGCGGCCGGTTTGCGTCCCCCCCTGCGGCGCTTGGCGGCAGTCTTGGCGGCCCCGCGAGCGGCCCGGCGGCCATGGCCCGAGGCGAACCCCACGCCGTCCGGGCCATCTTCCGCCTGGAAGCCCAGCGCCACCAGGGCGCCGACCAAGTCATCGACGCTGCCGCCGGCCAAGCGGCGCAATTCTCGGGTCGGCGCAAACGCCCCCTGCCGGGCGCGTTTGCGGGCAATGGCGGCCAGCGTCTCGGCCCGCGCGCAGGCGAGGACCCGGGCACCGAGGGGAACGTAGCCGCAAGCCCGACAGAATGCGCCGGGCCAGGCGGGATCACGCGGCGCCCCGCCATTGGCCCCGGCCAAGGCTTCGACCCACCGGGCCGCCTGATCGCCCGCCACGCCGGCCGAAACGCACCACAGCAGGCCGCGCAGCCGCACCTCCTGCTGGCCGCCGATGCCGTCCAGGAACACGGTTTCGGTGCCCAGCCGCGCGCCCGCGCGGGCCAGCGCCTTGGCGCCCCGTGCGTCCAGTTCACCCAGCAGCCCCTGGGCCTCGCGCCGCGGCACCGCCCCAAGCGATTCGGCCAAGCGGTAAAGAATGCCCCTGACCGGACCGGCAAGGGTGGCGTCCCGGCCCGCCTCCAGGGCCGATACCAGCGGGCCCAGATGGCGGCGCAGATGGTCCCCAAGCCATGTTTCGAGATCGCCGAGAAGGGCGGCCTCTTGGCGGGTGCTCATAAGATTCCCGGGCAAGACGCGGATCGCCGGGGTCAAGGGATGACGGCCCGCGGCCAGGTGGGCGATGGCCGCGCCGCGCCAGCGGATCACGCCGTCGCCGGCCATGGCGAGGTCGTCTGTTCCGGCCTCGGCGATGGCCGCCAGCCGCGCCGCTATTTCCGGCCCCAGCGCCCGCACGGCGGCGTTCTGAAGCGCCTTGCGGGCGACCGCGCCGTCGCCGCCGCCGAGGGCCGCAGACCGGAACCGGAGCCCGTCGAGCCGCCCCACCACATAGCCCTCCACGGTCACCGCGCCGTCACTGCCGATGTCGGCCGCCAATTGGCCCTTGGCGCGAAGTCCCTTGACCAGCGCGGTGGTGCGCTTGTCCACGAAGCGCTGGGTCAGGCGGTCGTGGAGGGCGTCGGACAGCTTGTCCTCGACCGTGCGGGTGCGGGCCTGCCAGGCGCCGTCATCGCGGACCCAATCGGCCCGGTTCGAGATATAGGTCCAGGTGCGGATCTGATCGATCCGCCCGGTCAGTGTCTCGATATCGCCATCGGCCCGGTCCAGGCGGTCGATATTTCCGGCGATCCAATCGTCGGGCAGGGTGCCGCCCCCGGCAAGATGGCGGTAGACAATGCCCAGGAAACGCGCATGGGTGGCCCCGGCGCGGCCGCGGAAATCGGGGATCTGGCAGACCTCCCAGAGAAGCCGCACCTGGTCCGGCCCCGACGCGGCCTGGGCGATATCGTCCTCGGCGGCCAAGGATTTCAGGGCCAGATGGTCGGGCCCGTGGCGGACCGCCACCAGACCCGGGGCGGGGGCGGGCGAATCCAGCGCCCTCAGCAGCGCCCCCAGATTGGCGAAAGGAAGATCCGAATTGCGCCAATAGACGGTATGAAGGCGCTCGAATGAATGGCTTTCAAGGGCGGCGACCAATTCCGGGCTCAGGGGTCCCACGTCGGCGGTGGTGCCGAAGGTGCCGTCCGCCATGTGACGTCCGGCGCGGCCGGCGATCTGCGCCAGTTCCGCGGCCGATAGGGGGCGCCGCGCCCGGCCGTCGAATTTGCCGAGCTCGCCGAAGGCGACGTGGCTCACATCCATGTTGAGCCCCATGCCGATGGCATCGGTGGCGACAAGGTAATCCACCTCGCCGTTCTGGAACATCGCCACCTGGGCGTTGCGGGTGCGCGGGCTGAGCGCGCCCATGACCACCGCCGCCCCGCCCCTTTGGCGGCGCAGCAACTCGGCGATCCCGTAGACGCCGGCGGCGGAGAACGCCACCACGGCGCTGCGCGCGGGCAGGCGGGTGATCTTGTCGGTGCCGGCGTAGGAAAGCCGCGAAAAACGCGGCCGGGAAATGAATTCGCAATGAGGCACCAAGCGCCGGATGATGGGCGCCATGGTGTCGGAACCCAGCAGCATGGTCTCATTGTAGCCGCGCGCGTGCAAGATACGGTCGGTAAAGACATGGCCGCGGTCGGGATCGGCGGCAAGTTGCACTTCGTCGATGGCAAGGAAGGCCACTTCGCGGCCCAGCGGCATGGATTCGACGGTACACAGGAAATAGCTGGGATGGGCCGGGATGATCTTCTCTTCGCCGGTCACCAGGGCCACCTTGTCGGCGCCCTTGATGGCCACCGCCCGGTCATAGTTTTCCCGCGCCAAAAGCCGCAGGGGAAAGCCCATCATGCCCGAGGGGTGGCCCATCATGCGGTCGAGCGCGAGATACGTCTTGCCGGTATTGGTGGGTCCCAAGACGGCGGTGACGCGCGGCGCCGGCGGCGCCGATCCGCGGGCTATGGGATGCCGCGGCGCGGGCACGATGGCGGCACCGGGAACGGGCGGGACCGGGCGTTCCTCATGGGCCCCTCTTGTCCACATGGTCGTGGACCCGGCGCTCCAGCGCGGCGAAGGCGTCGCGCATGGCCACGTAGACATCCTCATGGGCGTGGTCGGGCGTATCGCCCTGTTTGACGACGATATCCCGGCCCGGCATCAGCAGCTCCAAGGTGAATTGGTAAAGCCTGCCCTTTTGGCCGCTATGGTGGGGGGCGGCGACGGTCACGTGAAGGCCGGTGGCGCGCTTGGCGAACTTCTGCAGCCGCCTGACCCGGTCGTTGATCCGCGCCTCGATGGCATCGCTGGGGTCGATATCACGGAAGGTAATCTGCACGGAAAGGGCCATGATGTCCTCCAGGGGAGCGCTATGGCAGAGGAGCGCTGTGGGTAGCCTTTGTTATTATTTTAGCATCCCTCGACCAATTTTCATCATCGATCAGTATCCCCCGAAAGCCGGCCCCCCGAAGCCGGCCCCCGAAGCCAGAATGTGCCCCAGGCCAGGAATCGTCCGCGCCGCCATGCCGCGCCCATGGCACGGCGATGGAGGGCATCGGCGAAGATCGCCAACCATGGTCATGGGTGAAAGCACCCGGCCTGGAAGATTGGTGTTAATGAACCGCGGGCAACAAGGGCAGGGACACCGCGCCGAGAATCGGGCCGCTGCCTCCGGCCTGGACGAGAATCGCACAATTGCCGAAGCCCGCCTCGCGCTCCTTGGAAATGTCGATCTCGAAAGAACGCGCCTTGCCGGTCCAGGTTCCGATCGGGCGCAGCGCCCGCACCACGTTGGTATAGGTGATCGTGGCACCTGTGTTTTCGCCGGCGGTGATGCGCGCCGTGTGACGGTCGTCGAAAGCCACGAACCAGACCGTGGCCGGCGCCGCCAGCTTGACGTCGGGCAATGTCACCGTCAGCCGCCCGGGAACCGGCATGGTCACGATCGGTTGCACCCGCGCGCGTTGGGCGCGCCGTGCTTTTTCGATCAGCCGGAAGACCGCCGGGCGGTTGGATCCCACAGCATAGGATTCGCCGCCGATGATGGCCTGGGGGGTGGAAACGTAACGCGCCCCAAGGGACCGCATATAGCGCCGCTGGCGCGCCGTCACGTCGGCGCTGGACCAGGGGTCGCGCCAGCCCAGGGCGTTCCAGTAATCGACGTGCATGGAAAGAGCCAGAATATCCTTGCGCTTGGCCAGTTCGCCCAAGAACTTGTCCGCCGGCGGGCAGGAACTGCACGATTGGGAGGTGTACAACTCGACCACCACCAACCCGGGGCCCTTGCGCCCGTCGCCCGCCGCCCGCGCCTCACCGGTGAAAGCGCCAGTGAAAGCGAGGGTCGAAAAGGCCAGGGCTAAAACGATAAAAGCCGCGCTGTGCCGCTTGAAAGTGTGCCGCCTCAAAGCGTGCCGCTTGGGGCCGTGGAAAGCATGACGCATGGCCCGACCCTATCGCGCCCAAAGGCACCATGACCAGTCAATCGACTTCACAGTTTGGTGATGGCCAGGGGGCCCGCCCGACCGGCGGTTGCCCCATCAAGGCCCCGGCGACCGTTGGGCCGCGTAGCGGGCAGAGATTTCAGCGGCGACCCGCGGGGTTTCCAACAGCGGCTGGGGGGCCCAGGAAAAATCGATCTCGCCTTGGAAAATCCGCACGTGTCCGGCCGACCGCATATCCTTGTTGAAGTGCTCGATGCGGTCCGAGTTGGCCTCGAAGGTCGCCACATAGACCGGTTTTCCCGTCGCCGCCGCCTCGGTGATCATGTTGACCGAATCGCAGGTCACCACCAGGGCGTCGGCGAGTCCGAGAAACCCGCGATAGGGATTATCCCCTTGGCCGTCCCAGAAATAGGCGCCGGTCCCGGCGAGCGTACGGACCAGGACGGCGATATTCTCCTCCCCGGTGCGCCGCGACGTCATCACCGCGAAGCCGCCGCCGCTGGCATCAAACAGGCGCCGCAGCTGCGCGCCGAGGGTCTCCATGCACGCGGCCCCCATCTGGTAATTTTGGCTGTGGCCGCCCACCAACACCACCACCAAGGGCCGGGGCAGGGCCGCGAACCGGTCGCCAATCTTGCCCGCCTCCCGCGCCAGGCAGAGGGGGTCGAGGGAATGGAGAGACCCCAGGGTCGGGATCACGTTGGGCCCGCCGTGACGGTGCTGTCGGAGGTTATCCAGATCGTGGCGGGGGGTGACCACGACGTCCCACCCCTTCGCTTCCACCTGGGGATTAAGGATATGAATGGCGAAGGTTCCCAGGGCCCCGTCTTTCCTGCTTTTCGCCCGGATGGCGAGCCCCAGGGCGGCGCTGCGCCGACCGCAGGTGATCAGGACATCGGGCCAGGGAGGCTTGAGCCCGGCACCTTGCAAACGGGCGAATAGAATCGGCGCCGGCCAGACATTGGCCGGCATCCAGGCCCACAGGTTAGGCGCCTTCACGCGCATGACGCGGGGTTCCAACCCCAGGGCCGCGGCCAAGGCGACCGCCTGGATTTCAACCCCCGTGTGGCCTTCGGTAATGACCCAGGCGCGTTTGTTGGCCAAATCGCCGGCCACCTAAGCCTCCCATCGCGTGGCGGGCCGCGCCTCAGGAATCCAGCAGGCCGCGCAACACATATTGCAGGATGCCGCCATGGCGGTAGTAATCGACCTCGTCCAGGGTATCGATCCGGCACTTGAGGGGGACCGTCTCGGTGGCGCCGTCGGCGCGGGTGATGGTCAACGGCAACTCCATGCCCGGCGTGATCTCACCGGCGATGCCGACGATATCGAAGGTCTCCGAACCGTCCAAATTCAGGGTCTTGCGGGTCACGCCCTCGGGCAACACCAACGGCAGGACGCCCATGCCCACCAGGTTTGAACGGTGGATGCGCTCAAACGATTCGGTGATCACCGCGCGGATCCCCAAAAGCAGCGTCCCCTTGGCCGCCCAGTCCCGCGACGAACCGGTGCCGTATTCCTTGCCGGCGATGACCACCAAGGGCACGCCTTCCTCGGCGTACTTCATGGCCGCGTCGAAAATCGGCATCTCTTCGCCGTCGGGCATGTGGCGGGTAATGCCGCCCTCGATGCCCGGCACCATTTCGTTGCGGATGCGGATATTGGCGAAGGTGCCCCGCATCATCACCTCGTGATTGCCGCGCCGGGTGCCATAGGAATTGAAGTCCTGGACCCCCACTTGGCGGCGCACCAGGTACCTCCCGGCGGGGCTATCGGCCATGATGGAGCCGGCCGGCGATATGTGGTCGGTGGTGATGGAATCGCCGAGCAGCGCCAGCAGCCGCGCGCCCCTGATGTCGACCACCGGTTCGGGTTCCCTGCCCATGCCCTCGAAATACGGCGGCAGGCGACAATAGGTGGATCCCTCTTCCCATTCATAGGCCAGGGAGGAACTGGTCTTCACCGCGCGCCACTGTTCGTCGCCCTCGAAGATATTGGCGTAGCGCGTCCGGAACATTTCCGGGGTGAGCGATTGTTCGATAGCCTCGGCGATTTCGGAATTGGCCGGCCAGATATCCCTGAGGAAGACATCGTTGCCGTCGCGGTCCTGGCCAAGGGCATCGGTGACGATGTTCTTCCTGAGCGACCCGGCCAGGGCGTAAGCCACCACCAGGGGCGGCGAGGCAAGGTAATTGGCCTTCACGTAAGGGTGCACGCGGCCCTCGAAATTGCGGTTCGAAGACAGCACCGCCGTCGCCACCAGGTTGCCCGCGTCGATGGCCTTGGAGATGGGTTCGTCCAAGGGACCCGAATTGCCGATGCAGGTGGTGCAGCCGAAGCCCACCAGATTGAAGCCGAGCTCGTCCAACGGCGCCTGGAGGCCGGCATTGACCAGGTAATCGGCGACCACCTGGGAGCCCGGCGCCAGCGACGTCTTGACCCAGGGCCTGGTGGTCAAACCCTTGGCCACCGCGTTGCGGGCCAACAGGCCGGCGCCCAGCATCACCGCCGGGTTGGAGGTATTGGTACAGCTGGTGATGGCGGCGATGACGACGTCGCCATGGGTGAGGTCATGGTCCATGCCGTCCACGGCGATGGCCGCACCGGCATTGGCGCCGGAGAGAAGATCGCCCAAGGCGTCCTCGAAGGCCTTATCGGCGTCCGACAGCAGGACCCGGTCCTGGGGCCGTTTGGGGCCGGCCAGGGACGGCTCGACGGTGGAAATGTCGAGCTCCAGGGTGTCGGTGAAGACCGGCTCCGGTGCTGCCGTGTCGCGCCACAGGCCTTGGGCCTTGGCATAGGCCTCGGTCAGGGCGACGGTATCGTCGTCCCGCCCGGTGAAGCGCAGATACGAAAGGGTTTCCTCATCGACCGGAAAGTAGCCGCAGGTGGCGCCGTATTCAGGGGCCATGTTGGCGATGGTGGCGCGGTCGGCCAGGGTCAGATGGTCGAGCCCTTCGCCGAAGAACTCGACGAATTTGCTGACCACGCCCTTCTCGCGCAGCATCTGCACCACGGTCAGCACCAGATCGGTGGCGGTGGTCCCTTCCCGGAGAGCGCCGGTCATCCTAAAGCCCACCACCTCGGGGATCAGCATGCTCATGGGCTGGCCCAGCATCACCGCTTCCGCCTCGATGCCGCCGACGCCCCATCCCAGCACCGCAAGCCCGTTCACCATGGTGGTGTGGGAATCGGTGCCGACCAGGGTATCGGGATAGGCGAGGCCGTCATCGTCGTGCCAGACGACCTTGCAGAGGTATTCCAGGTTGACCTGGTGGCAGATGCCGGCGCCGGGCGGCACCACCCGGAAATTATCGAATGCGGCCTGACCCCAGCGCAGGAAGGAATAACGTTCCTGATTGCGTTCGTATTCCCGGGTCACGTTGGCGGTGGCGGCGTCGGCGGTGCCGTAGAAATCGACCATCACCGAATGGTCGACCACCAGATCCACCGGCGACAGCGGATTGATGCGGTTGGGGTCGCCGCCCAGGTCGATCATCGCCTGGCGCATGGCGGCAAGGTCGACCACGGCAGGCACGCCGGTGAGGTCCTGCATCAGCACCCGGGCCGGGCTATAGGCGATTTCCCGGTCGGACCGGCGCTCCTTAACCCAGTCGGCGAGCGCGCGCACGTCGTCCGCGGTCACGGTCCGCCCATCTTCGTGCCGAAGCAGGTTTTCCAGCAATATCTTCAGGGTCACCGGCAGGCGGGAGATATCGCCGAGGCCGCCCGCCGCCGCCTCGGGCAGTCCGAAGTAGGTGTAGCTCTTGCCATCGACCTCAAGGGTCCTCTTCGCATTGAAACTGTTGCCTGCGCTGTTGGCCAAGGTGATTCTCCCTCTGGCGGAGCGGGCCAGGGCGTGACCCCCGTGCCGCCCGTGTCCCGTTTGCCGGTAAACAACCGATATCGCTGAAAAAAGGGTGTTAGCGGAGATTGGCGGCGGCGTCAAATGGACCGTCGGTCCGGAGCCGAAACCCTTGAATTCCAAGCCCTTTGGGAAAATTCTCAGATATCACATTTCCGCCATGATCCGGACCAATTGGCGTCACATTGAAAAGCTCTTATGACGGTGCCGGATGACCGTCGCATCCTCCCCCCTCACCCCCAGGCGTGGTCTCCGGCTCTAGCCTCCAAGCTCCGGTCCCCCAACCGGAAGTTGGCGCGGTCACCGGTCCCTCCACCGGTGACCGCTTTTTTTGGTCCAAGAGCATTTTGGCCCTTGGCCGCCGGGGCCCCGGCCAAGGGCCCCGGAATGCCCGGTTTATGCCCCGGTTTATGCTATAGGGGGGCCATGACCGATCAGCAACCCGCCATGGGCCGGGTGGATCAACTCATCGCCCGCGACATCGCCTGCGTCCGCGGCGGGCGGCTGCTGTTCGCCGGCCTCGGGTTTTCCCTGGCCCCGGGCGGCGTCATGGCGCTGACCGGTCCCAACGGCATCGGCAAGTCGAGCCTGCTGGCGATCCTGGCCGGGCTGGCCCCGGCGGCGGCGGGTTCCGTGGAGCTTCCCACCGAGACCGGGCGGATCGCCTATCTCGGCCATGGCGACGGATTGAAACCGTTGGCGACGGTCACCGAGACGCTGGCGTTCTGGGCCGTGGTCAACGGCCCCGGCAACGCCCAAGCACGGCGCCAGGCCATCGACGAGGCCATGGAGACCTTTGCCCTCGGCCCCCTGGCGGCGCTTCCCTGCGGCTATCTTTCGGCGGGCCAGCGGCGCCGGGTGGCGCTCGGCCGGGTGGTGGCAACGGCGGCCAAACTCTGGCTCATGGACGAACCGGCCACCGCCTTGGACGGCGCCGGCGCGCGCGCCTTCGATGACGCCCTTGCCGGTCACGTCGCGGCGGGCGGCATGGCGGTGGTCGCGACCCATGGGCCGATCGCCGTCGACGGCATAGAGACCCTGGAAATCGCACGTTTCGCCGGGGCCGCGGCCGGGATTGCCGACCCCGACACTTGGGGCCTCGGCGTGGACCAGGACCCATGACGGCGTTTTTTGCCCTGCTGGCCTTCGATATCCGGCTCTCGTTCAGGCGCGGTGCCGATACCATGGTGGTGGTCGGGTTCTTCGTCCTCACCGTGGTTCTCTTTCCCTTCGCCATCGGCAATGACACGGCGCTGCTCGCCCGGATCGCGCCGGGCCTGGTCTGGGTCACCGCCCTGCTGGCGGCTATGCTGGCCCTCGACCGCCTGTTCCTCGCCGATTTCGAGGATGGCAGCCTCGACCAATTGCTGGTTTCCGAGATGCCGCTGGAACTGACGGTTCTGGCCAAGGCGGCGGCCCACTGGGTCACCACCGGCTTACCGTTGATCGTGGCGGCGCCGGTGCTCGCCCTGGTCCTCAACATGGACCGGGCGGGGCTGGCCCACCTGGCCTTGTCGCTGGCTCTGGGGACGCCCGTCTTGACCCTGATCGGCGCCATCGGCGCGGCCCTGACGCTGGGCGCCCGCAGGGGCGGGGTTTTGATTTCGCTTCTGGTGCTTCCCCTGTATATTCCGGTGCTGATTTTCGGCGTCGGCGTGGTCACGGCGGCCATCGACGGGATCGACGCGAGCGCGCGGATCATGGCGCTCGGCGGGTTGCTCCTCGGCGCCCTGGCCTTGGCTCCACTGGCCGCCGCCGCCGCGCTGCGGCAGGCCGCGAGGTGAGCCTCATGCCAACGCCCCGAACCGCAAGACGCGCCGCCATGGGACCCAAGAGACGATGATCCACTTCCTCGCCAACCCCGCGCGTTTCATGCGCATCGGCGCCCGCGTCCTGCCCTGGTGCTGGGCCGTGGCGGCTCTCGGCATGGGCGCCGGCCTGTGGTTCGCGCTGGTGAGCTCACCGGCCGATTACCAGCAGGGCGATTCGGTGCGCATCATGTATATCCACGTGCCCTCGGCCTGGATGGCGTTGGCGGTCTATTCGCTGATCGCCTTGGTCTCGGCCATGGCCCTGGTGTGGAAGCATCCGCTGGGCTACCTGATTGGCCGCGCCGCGGCGCCGCTGGGCACCGGGTTCACCGTGATTTGCCTGGTGACCGGCGCGCTTTGGGGCCAGACCAGTTGGGGCACTTGGTGGGTTTGGGACGCGCGGCTGACCTCCGTGTTGATCCTGTTCTTCCTCTACCTCGGCTACATGGCGCTGGCCTCGGCCTTCGACGATCCCGATCGCGGCAACCGGGCCGCCGCCCTTCTCGCCATCGTCGGCTTCGTCAATATTCCGATCATCAAGTTTTCCGTGGACTGGTGGTCGACCCTGCACCAGCCGGCCTCGGTGCTGCGCAGCGGCGGGCCCGCCATCCATCCGTCCATGCTGACGCCCCTGGTGCTGATGGCGGTGGGCTTCGCTGCCTATTTTTTGGCACTATTGGTGCTTAGGGTGCGGGCCGAGATCGCCGGCCGCAAGGTGGCGGCGTTGATGATGGCAAGCGCCATGGGCGGCGCGGGTTCGAACCCGGCCCGCCGGGAACGCATCTGAAGAGCCCCGCCATGGACACCATCGGCAACGCACTTTATCTCGGCGGCTACGGCATCTATGTCTGGCCCGCCTTCGCCACCGCCGCCGCGGTGCTCTGCTGGATGGCGGTATCCACCGTGGCCCGCCTGCGCGGTGCCGAACGCAGCCTCGACCGTCTTCGGCGCGCCCGGGCCAAGGCCGCCGCCCCTGGCGGGGAAGCGGCGCCGGCAGAGGCGCTAAACGGCCAGGGGACAGACCCATGACCATGGCCCGCCCGCCGCGCCGCGCGCTGACCGCCAAGCGCCGGCGCCTTTATGTCCTGGTCGCCGCGGCGATCACCCTGGGCGGGGCGGCGGCGCTGGTTCTCAATGCCTTCGAGGACGCCCTGGTGTTCTTCCTCACGCCCACCGACCTCAAGACCCGGGCGGTGCCCGACAATTCCATGGTCCGCGTCGGCGGCCTGGTGGAAGAGGGCAGCCTGCGCAAGTCCGGCGGCGGCATCGAGGTGCGCTTCGCCATCACCGACCTCACCAACCGGGTGGAGGTGCGCTATCGCGGCATCCTGCCCGACCTGTTCCGCGAGGGCCAAGGGGTCGTCGCCCAGGGGCGCCTCGGCGCCGACGGCGTGTTCCGGGCTTCCGAGATTCTCGCCAAGCACGACGAGACCTACATGCCGAAAGAGGTGGCCGACGCGCTCAGGAAATCGGGCCGGTGGAAGCCCGGGGCGAAGAACCAGGGCGCGGCGCCGGCAACCGGGGCCAGCCCATGATAGTTGAGGCCGGCCATTTCGCGTTGATCCTCGCCCTGGTGCTGGCCTGCATCCAGGCGGTGGTGCCCTTGGTGGGCGCGGCGCGGCGCGACGGGGCGCTGATGGATGCCGGGCGGATGGCGGCCATCGGCCAGTTGGTCTTTATCGCCGCGGCGTTCGCCAGCCTCGTGCACGCCTTCGTGGTGTCGGACTTTTCCTTGGCCCTCGTCGCCGCAAACTCCCACTCGGCGAAGCCGCTGCTCTACAAAATCAGCGGGGTCTGGGGAAATCACGAAGGGTCCATGGTGTTGTGGGTGTTGATCCTGGCGCTGTTTGGCGGGGCGGTGGCGGGCTTTGGGGCCAACCTGCCACCGACCCTGCGGGCCCGGGTGATCGCCGTCCAAGGCATGATCGGGGTGGGATTCCTGGCCTTTATCCTGGCCACGTCGAACCCGTTCCTGCGGCTCGACCCGGCACCGATCGACGGCAGCGGCCTCAACCCCATCCTCCAGGATCCTGGCCTGGCCTTTCATCCGCCCTTTCTCTATCTCGGCTATGTGGGCTTCTCCATCGCCTTTTCCTTCGCCATGGCGGCGCTGATCGAGGGCAGGGTGGACGCCGCCTGGGCGCGCTGGGTGCGGCCCTGGACCCTCGCCGCTTGGTGCGCGCTGACCCTTGGCATCGCCCTGGGCAGTTGGTGGGCCTATTACGAGTTGGGCTGGGGCGGGTTCTGGTTCTGGGACCCGGTGGAGAACGCGTCGTTCATGCCCTGGCTGGCGGGGACCGCGTTGCTGCATTCGGCCATCATCGTCGAGAAGCGCGGGGCGCTGAAAAGCTGGACCATCCTGCTCGCCATCCTCACCTTCGTGTTGTCTCTGTTGGGGACCTTCCTGGTGCGCTCGGGCGTGCTGACCTCGGTTCACACTTTCGCCAGCGACCCCCAGCGCGGGATGTTCATCTTGGGCCTGCTGACGGTCGCCACGGTGGGCGGGCTCGGCCTGTATGCCTTGCGCGCACCGTCGCTCAAGACCGACGCGCTGTTCGCGCCGATCTCCCGGGAAGGGGGGCTGGTGCTCAACAACCTGTTGCTGGGAACCGCCTGCGCCACGGTCTTCATCGGCACCCTCTTTCCCTTGTTCCTCGAAGTGCTCGGCGGCGGCAAGGTTTCCGTGGGCCCGCCCTATTTCACCCTGACCTTCGTGCCGCTGATGGTCCCCTTGCTGGTGGTCATGGGGATCGGCCCCCTGCTGTCGTGGAAACGGGGCGACCTCCCCGGCGCGCTCTCGCGCTTGCGCGCCGCCGCCGTGATCGCCGGTCTGGCCGCCTTTGCCACCATGGCGCTCAACGATGGCCCGGCCTACGCCATCCTCGGCGTCACCCTCGCCATATGGCTGATGGCCGGCACCCTGACCGAGCTTGTGGAGCGCATCCGCCTGTTCCGGGTACCGCTCGGCTCCAGCCTCAACCGTCTTCGTCACCTGCCGCGCTCGGCCATCGCCATGACCATCGCCCATGGCGCGCTCGGCATCGTCGTCCTCGGCATCACCGCCTCGTCCGCCTGGCAGACCGAACGCATCCTCATCATGGCGCCCGGCGAAAGCACCGAGATCGCCGGATACACGATCACCTTCGAAAAGATGGCCCGGG
>SMVB01027427.1_pt1 | contig 20235 bp, 18 predicted proteins | sample 2456461 | NCBI WGS metagenome assembly SMVB01 (sample SAMN11095934, study PRJNA526329) | marine sediment metagenome | biome: Marine sediment; feature: Surficial sediment; material: Deep marine sediment; isolation source: Hadal surficial sediment | place: Pacific Ocean | collected 2014-05 | depth...
CCTTCGAGCAGCGCGGCGACCGCCGCCGCCCCGGACGGTTCGACGAGCAGCTTGGTCCGCTCGACGATCACTCTCAGCGCGCCAATGATCTGCGCGTCGCTCACCAAGACGACCCCCGCGGCGTGTGCGGCGAGCAGAGCATGATTCAGGACGCCAGCCATCGGCGGAGCCAGACCGTCGGCAATGGTATTGCATGACTCCAGGTGGATCGCCTCACCCGCCTGCAATGAACGGTGCATGCTCGGGGCTCCCTCTGGCTCGACGCCCCAAACTGCGACCCCCGGCTTCGCGGCCGCGACCGCCGTCGCGATCGCGGACGAGAGCCCACCGCCTCCGACGGGGACGACGATGGTATGGACGCTCGGCAGCTGGTCGACGATCTCCAAACCGCAGCTACCGTGTCCAGCCACCACCTCTTCGTCGTCGAAAGGATGCACGAACGTCATCCCTCGCTCTTCGGAGAGCTCGAAGACCTTCGTGAATGCGGCCTTGGCGTCGCCGTGCAGGATCACTTCGGCGCCGTATTCTCTACTCGCCCGCACTTTGGTCGGCGAAGCGTTCTCGGGCATGACGACGAGGCAGCGAACTCCCGCAGCCGTCGCGGCCCAGGCGAGGGCCTGCGCGTGGTTGCCCGCCGAGATGGTAGCCACTCCGCGCGCGCGCTGCTCGTCAGTGAGCCGCAGCAAGCGGTGCAGTGCCCCTCGGACCTTGAAAGCGCCCGTTTTCTGAAGGTTCTCGCACTTCAGATACACGGGTGCGCCAATACGGTCGGACAGGGTCTGCGACCGCAGCAAGGGCGTCCGGTGGACTGCCGAGACGATGCGGGCGTGGGCCTGCTCGAAGCGGGCCAAGTCGAAGCGCGGTGCGTTCATCAGGGCGCCATGATGCCGATTACGGCACGGCTCCGCCACCCTTCGGCCACGCTCCCGAAACGCCGGAAGTCGTTGGCGAGTACGACGAATCGGAGTATAGTTTCGCGCCAGGAATCCTCGCGGAGTGTCCATGACTACCACTGAAGCCCAAAGCCCCATCACACTACGGTGTGCTTTCTGTGACGCCAAGAACCGCGTGGATTTCGCGCGCGCCGCGGACCGTCCGACTTGCGGTGAATGCGGCAAGCCCATGCTGCTCGACCGGCCCTTGAAGGTCAAGCAGGACGACTTCGACGATACGGTTCTGAAAGCGTCCGTGCCTGTTCTGGTCGACTTCTACGCGGATTGGTGCGGGCCCTGCAAGATGGTAGCGCCACTGGTGGACGAGCTCGCGCACGAGCACTTGGGTAAGATCCTGGTCGTTAAAGTCGATACCGATCTCGCCCCTGAAGTCGCTGCCAAGTATGACATCCGGAGCATCCCGACCTTGATCATCTTTCGGGATGGCGTGGAAGTGGAGCGCAGCATGGGCTTCGAGCCCGAGCGCGTCCGTACCTTCGTCGAGAAGGCGGCGACGTGAGCAAGCGCGAACGTCACACTCAAATCCTGGAGGTGCTCAAGAGCCATCGCGTCACCAGCCAGGAATCGCTGCGAGAGCTTCTGCAAAAGCAGGGTACCGACGTGACCCAGGCCACCCTTTCCAGGGATATGCGCGAGTTGCGCCTTGTGAAAGTGCCCGGTGCCGACGGTGCGCCCCACTATTCCGTGCCCGAGGAGTGGGACAGCACCCCATCGTTGGAATCTCTGCTTCCCGCGCTCTTCCACTCCGCCGAAGGGGTCGACCACCTCCTCGTGGTGCAGACCATGAAGGGCGGCGCGCAGACCGTAGCGGCCGGCATCGACTGGGAAGAGTGGCATGAGGTCCTGGGCACGCTGGCCGGGGACGACACCATTCTCATCATCCTGCGCAAACCCGAATACCTGCCGGCTGTTCAGGCGCGCCTCGAGCAGATGGCACGCCGGTCGTCATGAGATCCGTCTTGACATAATGCACGCACAGTGAATATTTATTCCTTGTGACCGACAGTGTTGGACCTCCATTTTCTGAACTGAAAAGGGGACCGGGGGCGGCAGTTAGGGGCAGGTGCCCCCCAGAGCTTTGGCGGGAAGCGTTGGTCTTCCGACCCCCGGCCCTGGTTTTTTACTCGCGCGACGGTTGCGCGGCATTGAGGAAAACATCATGAAGGTCGTACTCGGGTACTCCGGCGGGCTCGATACCTCCGTCATCGTGCCCTGGCTCACGGAGAACTACGGCGCCGAAGTCATCTGCATGGCCGGCGACGTCGGCCAGCAGGGTGGTCTCGAGGGGCTCGAGGCCAAGGCCCTCGAAACCGGTGCCACCACCTTCTACGGCGAGGATCTACGCCGGCCGTTCGTAGAGGACTTCGTCTGGCCCACGCTCAAGATAGGTGCCGTGTACGGTCGTAAGTACTTGCTGGGTACGGCGATGGCGCGTCCAATTCTCGCACAGCGTCAGGTCGAGATCGCCAGGCTGGTCGGCGCGGATGCGCTTGCGCACGGGTGCACGGGCAAGGGAAACGATCAGGTACGCTTCGAGCTCACCTATGCCGCGCTCGCCCCCGACCTGAAGATCATCGCACCGTGGCGGGAGTGGGACATCAAGTCCCGTGAGGACGCGCTTGCGTATGCCCATGAGCGCAACATCCCGCTCGAGGGCATCGACCAGACCAAGCTCTTTTCCAGGGACGAGAACCTCTGGCACATTTCCCATGAAGGTGGGCCGCTCGAGGACCCGGCGTTCGAGCCGGAAGAGTCGATGTTCCTCTGGACGCTGGCGCCTGAGTTGGCACCGGACAAAGCAGAGTACGTGGAGATCGCCTTCGAGGCCGGCGTCCCGGTGTCGGTGAACGGTGAAGCGCTCGATGCGGTCCAGCTACTCGAGGCGCTCAACGACGCGGGCGCACGTCATGGTGTCGGACGGGCCGACCTGGTCGAGAACCGTCTGGTGGGAATGAAGTCTCGCGGTGTGTACGAGACACCCGGCGGCACCTTGCTCTACGCGGCCATCAAGGACCTCGAGTCGATCACCATCGACCGTCGTGCCGAGGGGCTCAAGGACGAGATCGCCCAGCGCTGGGCCGACATGATCTACGAGGGCCGCTGGTGGACGCCGGAGCGGGAAGCGATGCAGGCGATGTCGGACGTCCTGTCCAAGAACGTGACGGGCTCAGTGAAGCTGAAGCTCTTCAAGGGCTCGTGTGCCGTCGCCTCCAGGACGAGCCCGGTGTCGCTGTACCGTGAGGACCTCGCGAGCTTCGGCCATGCCGCGACCTATGATCACGCGGATGCATCGGGCTTCATCCGCCTCTTCGGCCTGCCTATTCGTGCGGCGGCCGCGATGGCGGGCAAGGACGCGACCAGTGAACAGGTCGTCTCCAAGCTGATCGAGGAGGTCGTCGAGGCCGGGGCGCTCTGAGCGACGCCAACCCCGATCCACCTGTCCCCGCTGCGCTTTGGGGGGGGCGCTTCGAGGGCCGGATGGCGCCCGAGATGGTTTCCCTCAACCTCAGCCTGCATGTAGACCAGCGCCTGTGGCGTGAGGACATCCGCGGGAGCAAGGCGTGGGCGCGTGCGCTGGGTGGGGCCAAAGTCCTGACGGACGCGGAGGTCGAGGCCATCGTTAGTGGCCTGGACGCCGTGGCAGCCCGAATCGACGAACACGGCCTGGGCGACGCGCAGGAAGAGGACATTCACTCGGTTATCGAGCGCATGCTCGGGGAAGAAGCGGGTGACGTCGCCGGCAAGCTTCACACGGGGCGCTCCCGGAACGACCAGTCGTCCACGGGAGTCAGAGCCTACGGCATGACCGCCGCCAAGCGCATCGTGGTCCATTTGAGGGGACTGTGCCAGGCGCTGCACAACCTCGCGGCGAGAGGTGTCGACGTTGTGATGCCTGGTTACACGCACCTCCAGCAGGCACAACCGATCCGCGCTGCGCACTGGGCGCTCGCACACGTGTTCGCGTTCCTGCGCGACATCGAGAGAGTGCAGCGCGCCGATCAGGCCGCATCCGTATTGCCTTTGGGCTCGGGTGCCATCGCCGGCTGCCCGTTTCCAGTGGACCGGGAGGCGCTGCGAAAGGAGCTCGGCTTCGATCGCGTGAGCGAAAACTCCATCGACGCGGTCGGGGATCGGGACTGGGTCTGTGACCTGGTATACGCCGGCGCGATGATCGGAGTCCACCTTTCACGGCTCTCTGAAGACCTGGTACTGTTCTCGAGCGCGGAGTTCGGCTTTGTCCGGCTGTCGGACGGTTATAGCACCGGATCGAGCCTGATGCCCCAGAAGCGGAATCCCGACGTCGCGGAGCTCGCGCGGGGAAAGTCGGGCCGCCTGGCCGGCAACTTGACGACCATGCTCACTCTGCTAAAGGGACTTCCGACCGGATACAACCGGGATTTGCAGGAGGACAAGGAGGCGCTCTTCGATACCGTGGATACTCTGGACCTGACGCTGCCCGCGGTCGCGGGCGCCGTAGAGACCGCCCAGTTCGTTCCTGAGCGCATGCTCGAGGTCATGAACGCGCAACTCATTGCCACGGATCTTGCGGACTACCTGGTGCGGCGGGGGGTGCCGTTTCGTACGACCCACCAAGTCGTTGGACGCCTCGTCCGCAAATCCGAGGAGTCGGGTGTCTCTCTCTCGGAGCTGCCGCTAGATGCGTTGCAAGCCGAGCACCAAGCCTTCGAGGAGGACGTGGCCGACGTCTTCGACTGGTTTCGATCCGCGGACGCACGTGACTCCGACGGTGGCACGTCACTGCGCGCAGTGCGCGATCAGCTCCAGGAAGTAACCGCTCGCCTCGCTGAACTCGAAAAGGATTTAGACTCCCCACATACATGAAGCCGATCCTCGTGAGCGTGGCCCACGCTCTGCTTCTGCTGACACTCGGGCTCGCGATTTCTACCCCCGCTCGACTCGTGGCACAAGACGGCGCACCGGTTGCGCACGCCACCCGTGTGGAAGAGGCGCCGACGATCGACGGCATACTCGACGACGCGTCGTGGCTGGGCGCGACTCGCCTCCAGGACTTCGTGCAGCGTGATCCGGCCGAGGGAGCACCCGTCAGCGAGCGGACCGACGTTCGCATCCTCTACGACGATGACGCTGTTTACATCGGAGCCTGGCTCTTCGACCGGGACCCGGACGGCATCGTGTACGGTGAGGCCCGCCGCGACGCTGATCCTCAGGACGCGGACGCCGTGCTGCTCGTCTTCGACACCTACCTCGACCGACAGAACGGCTTCCTCTTTGCGACCACGCCTGCCGGCATCGAGTACGATGGGCAGATCACGCGTGAAGGGCAGGGCGGCGGCAGGGGGGGCGGGGGGAGTGGAGGGGGCGGAGGGAGACGGCAAAGCAGCGGATCGGGAGGGGGATTCAACGTCAATTGGGACGGGAGCTGGCAGGTTGCCACGAGTCGGGATGACGACGGATGGTACGCTGAGTTCCGCATTCCGTTTTCCACCCTGCGCTACGGCTCCGGCGGTGCGCAGCGCTGGGGCTTCAACGTTGCTCGCCGCATCCGACGCAACAACGAAGAAGCGTTTTGGTCTCCGGTGCCACGGCAGTTCAATGTCTTTCGCTTGTCGAGCGCCGGCGTGCTCGAGGGGTTCGAGGCTCCCGCCCGTAGAACAGCCACGCTTACACCCTACCTGCTCGGTTCGGGTCGGCGGGACTACACGATCTCCCCGGGCCCGGAAGACGACTACGACGGTGACGTCGGCTTCGACCTCAAGCTCGTATCTGCTTCGAGCCTGACGCTCGACCTCACCTACAACACCGACTTCGCTCAGGTCGAAGTGGACGAACAGCAGCTCAATCTGACGCGCTTCAGTCTCTTCTTCCCCGAGAAGAGGCCCTTCTTCCTGGAGAACGCCGGCACTTTCGCTGTCGGGTCCCCACAGAACAACGAGATCTTCTTCAGCCGGCGCATCGGGATTGCAGACGGTCAGGCAGTGCCCATCTTGGGCGGAGGCCGTCTTACGGGCCGCGTAGGCGGCTTCACGGTGGGATTTCTCGATATCCAGACCGAGTCCGTCGCAGGAGCCGCCCCGGCGAACAACTTCGGCGTCGCGCGGGTCATAAAGGAACTGCCGAATCGGACCCGGATCGGCGGTGCCTTCGTGAGCCGGTACAACACCGACGACACGGACGACTACAACTTCACGACGGCGCTGGACGGACGGCTCGGCATCGGAGAAGCGCTCACCTTCGACGGATACATCGCCGCGAGCCGCACGCCCGGCATCGAGGATGACGAGACGTCGTTGGAGCTGTCCGGCTCGTGGACCTCGCGCGACTGGGACTTCAGGGCCCAGTATCGACGTGTCGGCAAAGGATTCAATCCGGAGGTCGGTTTCTCGCCCCGAGGTGCACATCAGTTCCAGAGCGTATATGGATTGCGCCGCATCCGCGTCGATGGGATCTCTTGGTTCAAGGAGTTGCGGCCGCACTTTTCCTACAGAGAGCACCTGTCGTTGGACGGCTTCAGCGAGACGCGGCATTGGCACATCGACTCCCATTTCGAGTTCGCCAACGGTGCGTTCTTCCAGCTTCCCGGCATCAACTTCCGTCGAGAGGGCTTGCGGGAGGCTTTCGAAATCTCCGAGGGCATCGTCATCCCTGCGGGGACGTACGACAACCCGGACTGGGGCTTCCGCTTCAACACGGATCAGAGCGCGCCGCTATCGGTGCAAGGCAACATCGACATCGGCGGCTTTTACAACGGCACGCGCTTCGGCACCGGTACCACCGTGACGGCACGAGTGAGCGACGCTTTCGTGGCGGCCCTGCGCGTCAACTGGTTCGATGTGAGTCTGGACCAAGGCGACTTTCAGACGTCGCTCATCAGCTTCAAAGCCGCTTATAGCTTCACCCCGAGCATCTATCTGCAATCGCTGCTTCAGTACAGCGACCAATCGAACTCCTTCTCCGGCAACATCCGCTTCGGCTGGCTCAACACGGCCGGCACCGGGCTCTTCCTCGTATACAACGACATGCGCCATACGGGCTCGTTACTCGAGACCGGCATCCCGAGGGGCCCGCTCGATCGTTCCTTCGTGATCAAGTTCACGCGGCTGCTGAATTTGGCCGGGTAGCTACCGGGCCGCTGCACCCCCACGGCGGCGCCTCTAAGCACGCGCGGCCAGCCCTCGATTTACTGCAGCAACGAACGGACGGAGGCCGTCCATGAACGAATCGAACTCCGCGAAGTCGAGGGACTGATCCCCATCGGAAGTGGCGGTTTCCGGGTCCGGGTGCACTTCGACGATCAGGCCGTCGGCGCCGGCGGCGATCGCCGCGTACGACAGCGGAGCTACCAGGTGGCGGCGGCCACCGGCGTGTGAGGGGTCGGCGATGACAGGGAGGTGCGTTTCCCGCTTCAGGACCGGAATCGCGGCCAGGTCGAACGTATTGCGAGTCTCGGTCGTGAAGGTCCGGATGCCGCGCTCGCACAGGATGACGTCGGAGTTACCCTGGCTCATGATGTACTCGGCGGCGAGAAGCAGGTCCTTCAATGTGGCTGACATGCCACGCTTCAGAAGCACGGGGCGCCGGAGGCGACCCACTTCGGTCAACAGCGGGAAATTTTGCATGTTGCGCGCGCCGATCTGAAGCACGTCCGCATACGACGCGACCAGGTCGACCTGACGCGTGTCCATCACTTCTGTGACGATCGGTAGGCCCGTCTCGCTGCGCACGTCCGCAAGCATCTTGAGGCCGTCCTCGGCCATGCCCTGGAAGGAATAGGGGGAGGAGCGGGGCTTGAACGCGCCACCGCGCAGCGCGCGGGCGCCCGCCGCGTGTATGTGCCGCGCTGTGGAGGAGAGCATGTCGCCGGGTTCCACGGAACACGGTCCGGCAATGACCACGAGCTCGTTTCCACCTATGGTGACGTCGCCGAGCGTTACCTCGGTGGGCCCCGCCGAGAACTCCCTGGACGCGAGCTTGTACGGTTTGAGCACCTCGTGCACGGCCTCGACCCCCGGGATCGAGAGTAGCGGTACGTGCTGGAGCAGAGACTCGTCGCCGAGGCACCCGATGACGGTCCGACTCTCTCCCTTCGACAGGTGAGTGCGTAGTCCGAGCGACTCGATGCGCTCTCGGATGTGATCGATCTCCTCCTGAGTCACGCCCTTCCTGGTCACGATGATCATTTCTTCTCGTCCTCTGAGACAAAAAAAGGCCCCCGACAGGTGTCGGGAGCCTCGGTCGCCTTACGCGTCTGTTCGGTCGCTACACGCGCGGACTCCGGGCTCCCTTCCGGGGAGCAAACCGGTAATATCGATATCCGCGCTCGTGCCTGTCCATGCGGCAATTTTCGCGCACGCCACCGGGAGTGTCAACCAGGACGAGTCACGGTGAGTCACGCCTGGTAACGTCCCACGACGGTCCGTACATTGCGGCGTCTATATTCGCCGGGAGGATATGCGGGGAGCGAGATGGCACTCACGCCACAGGAAGCACTGAAGCGTCAGGCGGCCGAGCGAGCGCTCGAATACGTCGAGAGTGGCATGGTTCTGGGTCTGGGTACGGGGAGCACCGTGGCACATTTCCTCGATCTGCTTGCGACAAAGCTCTCGCAGGGTGCGCTCTCTGACATCGTAGGGGTGCCCACGTCCATTTGGACCGGCCGTGAAGCGCGGAAAGCCGGCATCGAGCTCATCGGGCTCGCCGATCGAGAAAAGGTCGATCTCACGGTTGACGGGGCCGATGAAGTGTCGCCCGATCTGGACCTCATCAAGGGAATGGGGGGGGCGCTACTCCGCGAGAAGATGGTCGCGCAGGCCTCGCACCACGTGGTCATCATCGCTGACGGGAGCAAAGCGGTAGACCGTCTCGGCACGCTGTCGCTGCTGCCCGTCGAGGTGTCCGAGTGGGCTTCGGGAACCCACGCCAAGTTCCTGGAGGGCCTGGGTGCAGAGGTCGAGACGCGGCGGTCCGAGGACATGCTCCCGCTGCGCAGCGACAACGGGAACCTCATCTTGGACTGTCGATTCCCCGACGGCATCGATGATCCAGCGGGACTGGACATTATGCTTCAGAAAAGGGCGGGGATCGTCGAGACGGGCCTCTTCCTCGGGCTCGCCGACGTCGCGATTCTGGCCTTCGCGGACGGCATCCAAGTCCGGGAGCGCCACGCATGAAGATCGCTCCATCCATCCTTTCCTGTGACTTCTCACGCCTGGCGGATGAAATCCAGGCGGTCGAGTCGGGGGGAGCCGACTGGATTCATGTCGATGTCATGGACGGCCACTTCGTGCCCAACATCACCATCGGTCCCATTATCACCGCCGGTGCCCGTAAGGCGACAGATCTGCCGCTGGATGTGCACCTCATGATCGAGCAGCCCGACCGTTATCTCGAGGCCTTCGTAAACGCCGGCGCGGACTGGCTGACCGTGCACGCAGAGGCGTGCACACATTTGCATCGCACCGTTCAACGAATCCGTGAGCTAGGTGCTCGCGCAGGGGTCGCGATCAACCCAGCCACTCCGGTCGCGTCGCTTGCCGATGCTGTTCCCTACATCGACCTGTTGCTCGTAATGTCCGTAAACCCGGGCTTCGGGGGGCAGTCCTACATCCCCACGAGCACTGCGAAGGTGCGGGCCGCGCGCGCGCTTCTGGACGAGATGGGGAGCAACGCCGAGTTGGAGGTCGATGGCGGGGTTGACGCCGGAAACGTTGGGGACCTTCAGGCGGCTGGCGCGAGTGTGGTAGTCGCCGGATCGGCGGTCTACGGGCACGCGGAGGGTGCCGCCGCCGGCGTTCGGTCCATTCGGAACGCGTTGAGCAGCAAGGCGTAGCGACAAACCCGGGCGCAGGCTAGACTTTGGGCGGTTTCCGTGCGTCTGTGGACGCGGTGGGCACTGCGACTTCCACCCCCGACCATGACCGATTCGACAAGCCTGGATCCGGCCGCGCTGGCGCGACTCCGCAATTGGGGTGGCGACAAGCTCGCGGAGCAAATGGTCAGGCTCTTCCTCGATAATTCGGGGACGCGCATGGGCCAGATCCGCGACGGTGCTGGCGGAGGTGACCCCAAAGAGGCGGAAATGGGCGCCCACTCGCTCAAGTCGAGCGCGGCCAACATGGGCGCCGCCGTGGTGGTGGGGCTGGCCGGTGAGATCGAAAGCGCCGCGGCAAGCGGCGATGTGGAGGCAGTCAGGACCATCCTACCGGGATTGGAGGACGCCTACAGCCAGGCGATCGCTGATCTCGAAACTATCATGGACGGAATCGAGGCGACTGGATGACCTACAAGATCGCGGTAGTCGAGGACAATCCCGACAATCGCATGCTCGTGCAGGCTCTTCTCGAAGACACGTACGAGATCTCTGAGTACGAGACCGGAGTCGATGCGATAAACGGATTGGGCGATAACATTCCCGATCTGATTCTGCTCGACATCTCTCTGCCCGAGATGGACGGGACGGAGGTCTTGGCATGGATCCGAGATCAGGATGCGCTCAAGGACATCCCGGTGATCGCGCTCACCGCCCATGCGATGTCGGGCGACCGTGAGAAGTTCATCGCGTCGGGCTTCAACGGCTATGTCACGAAACCGATCGTCGATGAGGAAGTCCTCTTCGGGGCCATCAAGAATTGTCTGCCACCGGAGTGATCCCTGATCCCGAGGCTTCGGGAGAGCCAGATGCGAACATGGGCGCGATCCGTGCGAGGGCCTTCCTCGGCATCACGGAGGAGGATGAGTTAGCAGGCCCCGACCGTTCCCGGGAACGCGTCACGATCTACTGGACCCTGTTTCTGTTGCTGTCGGGTGGGTCGCTCCTCATCGGGAACGATGTCATCTGGGCCACCAATGCCTCCATCCACACGATGATGGAGGCGATCGCCACGTTGCTGGCCTTCATAATCGGCGCGCTGGCGCTGGTTCGATTCTACAGCCGCAAGAGAGTCACCTTCTTGTACATCGGCACTGGCTTCATCGGTGCGGGCTTGCTGGACCTAAATCACGCGTTGCTCACCAGCGACTACTTCATGGGCGTTGACACCAACGCCCCGGAACTGTTCGCCTGGAGTTGGACGTCCGAGCGGGTCTTTCTATCGCTCTTCCTCGCAGTCAGCGTGCTCGCATGGCGCCAGGAAGTACGCGGCCAGAGCGAAAGCAGCGGAGAGTTCTCGGTCTTCGTGACCGCGCTCGTGCTGACGCTGATCAATCTCCTCTTCTTCCAATACGTTCCGCTGACTCGCGCGACCTTTGCGGGCCTCCCGGTGAGCCGCCCCGCAGAGCTGTTGCCGGCCCTGTTCTTCGCACTGGCGGCCTTCGGCTTCCTCTACAAAGGAGGATGGCGTCGCGACGCTTTCGAGCACTGGCTCGTGATCTCGCTCGTCATCTCAGTGCTGTGTCACGTCGCGTTCATGTCGGCCTCGGGACAGCGGTACGACGCGATGTTCGATGTCGCGCACATGCTCAAGATCACGAGCTACCTTGCGATTCTAACCGGCCTCCTCACCAGCGTGTATCTGACCTTCACACGTGAGGGTCGGGTGCTGAGCGCGCTCACCGACAGCAACCAGGCACTCGCTCATGAGATCGAAGTGCGCGCACGAACAGAGCAGGCGGTAAAGGAAAGCAGTGCCCGACTGCAGGACTTCCTCGACAACGCCAACGACCTGATTCAGAGCGTCGACCCATCCGGCAAGTTCCTCTACGTGAACAGCTCCTGGAAGCGTGTTCTCGGATATGACGATGAGGATCTCGACGATCTGAATTTCTTCGACATCCTGAACCCGTTGGAGCGGCCGCGTCTCGAGGAACAGTTCAGGCTCGCGCTCTCGGGCGAGGGGGCCCAGCGCTTCACCGTGGAGTATCTCGCGCGCGACGGACGCATCGTAGTGCTGTCGGGTAGCGCCCAGGCCCAGTACGTGCGCGGCGCCGCGGTCGCGACTCAGGGCATCTTCAGGGACGTTACCGAGCAGAGGATCGCCGAGCGGCAACTCGCGGAATCTCGCGCGAATCTGGGCGCGCTGGTCGAGAGCACGGGCGATACGATCTGGTCGGTGGACCCCGACCAACGGATCATCACCTTCAACTCGGCCTTCGCGGTCGTGGTGGAGGCGGAGACCGGCAAGGAGCCCAAAGTGGGCGGTTTAGCCGCCGACACGCATCGGCCGGAGGACGTCGAATGGTACACGGAGCTCTACTCAAAAGCTTTGGCGGGTGAGCGTCACGTCGCGCTACGCACAGACCAGCACGAAGGCCAGGAGCGCTATTTCGAAGTGTACGCGAACCCGATCGAGGCCTTTGACGGCGTCTCGGGCGCGGTCTTCTTCGGCAAAGAGATCACGGATCGCGTGCGCGCCGAGGAGGCGCTGCGAGTCGCCAAGGAAGAGGCCGTGGCAGCCAACAAGGCGAAGAGCGACTTCCTCGCCAACATGAGCCACGAGCTGCGTACCCCGCTCAATTCGATCATCGGATTCACGAATATCCTGCTCAAGAACAAAGACGATCGGCTGAACGAAAAAGACATCGGCTTTCTCAAACGGGTGACCTCCAACGGGAAGCACTTGCTCGCGCTGATCAACGAGGTACTGGACCTGGCGAAGGTCGAGGCCGGGCGCATGGAGCTGATCATCGAAGAGATCGATCTCGCGCACCTCTGTGTCGAGACCGTGCAGCAGCTCGAGGGTCAGGCCAAAGCGAAAGACGGCGAGATCCCTCTGATCGCCGACGTGCCCGATGAGGTCGAGCTGGTCGAGACCGACTCGTCCAAGTTGAAGCAGGTGATCATCAACCTCGTCGGCAACGCGCTCAAGTTCACGCACGAGGGCTCAGTCACGGTCCGACTCGAGACCGGTGCGGACGGGAGGACGCCGGTCGCGATCTCCGTAGTGGATACGGGTATCGGCATCCCGGCAGACCGCCTCGAGGCGATCTTCGAGGCGTTCCAACAGGCTGAAATCGGTACTTCCCGAAAATACGGGGGGACCGGTCTCGGACTGGCCTTGTCTCGCTCGATATGCTTGCTCATGGGCTACGAGCTGATCGTGGAATCCGAGGAAGGCAAGGGCTCGACGTTCAAAATCGTCATGGGCGAACGCGCGAAGCGACCCGAGAAGGTAGACGAGGCTGGCAGCGACGCGCTGACAGAGACACCTGAGCCGACCCCGGCCGTCGCGGCCAAAGGTGCAGCGGGGACCGCCGACACCGGGGAGCTCGAGGCGGCTTCCGGGGACGCGGCGCCGCAGACGGGCGTCGCCGCCACCATGAGAGACTTCCAGGTCCTGGTCATTGACGATGAGAAGGACTCCCGTGTCCTCATGGCGCACTATCTCCAGGAGATCGGCTGTCGGGTCATCACAGCCGAGGATGGCCAGAAAGGCATCGAGGCCGCCTGCAAGTACAAACCAGACCTCATTACGCTCGACCTCGTGATGCCGGACCTGAGCGGATGGGAAGTACTCAAGCGGCTCAAGGCGGATCCGGAGGTCAAGCACATTCCCGTGGTGATCGTCTCCATCGTGGCGAACGAGGGTCGCGGCCGCTTGCTGGGTGCCGTAGAACTCGTCACCAAGCCGTTCGAGCGTGAAGACCTGTTACGCGTGCTCTGGCGCAACCTCGTGCGCAAGAGGGGTGGCCGAGTCTTGGTCGTGGACGACGAAGCCGACATGCGCACGATGCTCACGGAGTACTTGGCGGGCGTCGGGCTCGAATCGGTCACGGCGTCCGATGGAAAGGATGGGCTGGAAAAGGTGCGTACCGAGTCTCCGGACGCGGTCATCCTCGACTTGATGATGCCGGTAATGGGTGGGCTGACGTTCCTGAAGAAGCTGCGAAAGGATCCGTTGCATACAGGGCTCCCTGTCTTCGTGCTGACGGGCAAGGCGATTACCGAGGACGAAGCCGTGCTTCTCGACGAGTTGGCCTCCGCGGTGCTCTTCAAGGAAGACGCTCCCGAGCGGCTGAATGAGCTGCTGGGCTCGATCTTCAGCCTTGCGGACGCACAGGGGTAGCGGAGCAGCGTTCCGCGCGCTCCGGGAGAAACCCCAATGTTGAACGGCCTGTGGCCCGCGCTCATCCCAGATCTGGGGACCGCGCTACGGTCGTGCTCCTTGGCGGTGATCGTCGCGCTTCTGGTTGGCTCGCTCGCGTCATACGCGCGGCGGCGCGGCCTAGCCGTGCCCTACACACGCAAGATCTTCCACTTTGGGGTCTTCACGGGTGCGGCGCTCACGTACTCGCTATGGGGGCTTCCCGGAACCAACGCCTACGGCGCGGTCCTGGCAGGCGTGGTCCTGGTAGCGGTGCTGCGTGGCGACCGGGACCCGATTTACCGCGCGTTGGCTCGTGAAACCGACCGCCCTCGCCGCACGCTCTTCATCCTCGTGCCGCTGCTCACAACCGCCCTCGGAGGCCTCGCCAGTGCGCTTCTGACAGGACCCTATGCGATTGTCGGATACCTCGTAAGTGGGTGGGGGGACGCGGTCGGTGAGCCCGCCGGAGCGAAGTGGGGCAGGCACAAGTACCGGGTGCCGTCGCTTGCCGGAGTGCCCGCTACACGCTCCCTGGAAGGATCCGCAGCGGTCTTCGTGGTGGGTTGGGTGGCAGCCACCGTTGCGCTCTGGAGTCTGGCCGACCCAACGCGGGCCGTGCTCGTGGGGCTCGCGTGCGCAGCCGTCGGCGCGCTCGCGGAGGGGCTGAGCAATCACGGTTTGGACAACCTCACCGTGCAAGTTGCCGCCTCGGGGACCGCTTGGCTGTTGATGTCGTGACGCGACTCACCTACCGGACCGAGCTCAGCCACCACGATCCGCAAACCGTGTTCGCCTGGCATGAGCGCCCCGGCGCGCTCGAGCGTCTGACCCCTCCCTGGGCTGTCGTCGATCTGCTCAAAAAGAGTGGGGGAATCCGGGACGGCGGGACAGTCGCGCTGCGTGTGCATCGAGGGCCCACGAGTTTCAAGTGGGTGCTCGAGCACACTGGCTATATCGAGAACCAGCAGTTCCGGGACGAGCAGACATCCGGACCGTTGAAGTCCTGGCTGCATACGCATCGCTTCACCGCCATCGACGGCGGCGGTACCGAGCTGGAAGACGATATCGAGCTCGAGTTGCCGCTCAGCTTCCCCATGGCGCCACTCTTGGTAAGGGGCGAGCTCAGCCGCCTCTTCCGCTTCCGCTATCGCCGACTCTTCACCGATCTAGCCCGCCACGCGGAACACTCCTCGAAGCCGCGCATGACCGTGGCGATCACCGGGGCGTCGGGACTGATCGGTAGCAACCTCGCCGACTTTCTCACAACCGGTGGCCACAGGGTCATTCGCCTGGTGCGCGACAGCCGCCAGCTGGCTGACGACTCGATCTTCTGGAATCCGGCGACGGGCGATATCGATGTGGAAGGGCTCGCAGGTGCCGACGCGCTCGTGCACCTCGCCGGCACGCCGATCGCGAGCGGCCGTTGGACCGCCGCGCGCAAACGCTCGATCAAGCAGAGCAGGGTGAAGGGGACCGAGCTGATCGCCCGCACGCTCGCCACCATGTCCGGCGGCCCGCGCGTTCTGGTGTCGGCATCGGCGGTGGGCTTCTACGGCGACCGCGGCAGAGAACGAATCAACGAGACCGCACTCGCCGGTAAGGGCTTCCTCGCTGAGGTGTGTCGGGCGTGGGAGGGCGCCACCAAGCCGGCGGAACGGGCCGGCGTGCGCGTGACGACATTGCGGATGGGAGTGGCGCTGTCGCCGGCAGGGGGAGCCCTGGGCCAGATGCTTCTGCCGTTCAAGATGGGTGCCGGCGGCCGGTTGGGATCCGGAAAACAGTACCTGAGCTGGATCGACAACGATGATCTCATCGCGGCGATTCATCACGTGCTGATGACCGATTCCCTCAGGGGTCCCGTGAACGCCACCGCGCCCCATCCAGTTACCAACTCGACGTTCACAACTGCGCTCGGTCGCACACTCGGCCGGCCCACCGTGATTCCAGTGCCGGCATTCGCCGTAAAGGCGGCCTTTGGTCAGCTTGGCACGGAGGCTCTGCTCTGGGGACAACGGGTAATGCCCGAGAAGCTCACCGAATCCGGGTTCAGCTTCTTCTACGAGGGTGTGGAGGAGTCGATGCGCTTCCAGCTGGGTCGGGCAGAGTAGGAAGGCCTCAGCGGCGTCTACTCCCGGACCAGATCTCCGTCCGCCGTGAGCTTCGGGTACGCGCGCCCCTCGCGGCGGCGCCTGGAGGCGATCGACGGCCACGCCCACTCGAACAGGTGTCGCTCGAAATCATCGGGCGAAAGCCGGCTCTGGGCGTACATGCCTGCTTCTTCCCGCTGGCGCATCGCTTCGAAGAGCAGGAGCGAGGTCGCGACCGACACGTTCAGCGACCGCACCATTCCGTGCATGGGCACCGAAACGTGTGCGTCGGCGAGCTCCAGACCTTCGGACGAGACACCGTCGAGTTCGGCACCGATGAGGATCGCGGTCGGCTGACGGTAGTCGATTTCCCGGTAGTCGATCGCGTCGTCGGACGGATGGGCGGCGATCACCCGGAATCCCGACGCTTGCAGACTCGAGATCGCGCTCGCGACACCTTCGTGCAGTCGCACGCGCACCCACTTCTTGGTGCCGGCCGAGGTGCCGTGGTGCAAGGGCAGGCCCTTCTCCGGCGGAACCACGTGGGCTTCGAGCACACCTGCGGCGTCGCAGTTGCGTAGGATGGCCGAAAAATTGTGGGACTTGTTCACCCGGTCCATGAGCACGGTCAGGTCTGGCTGACGGCGTGCCAGAACCTCTCGGAGGCGCTGGAATCGTTCGCTTCGCATTTGCTTATATTCTCGCCGACTCGCACAAGAATCCATCCCACGCCTTCCCGGAGGTCCCTCTGCCTCGTTGCCAACGACTTCTAGTGGTCGCGCTGCTCACCACGCCACTGGTGGCGTGCGACCAGGTCGGCGACATCGTCTTCGTGCCGGAGTTCGACGTGAGCTACTCCTTCGAGTCCGGCCTGGAAGGGTGGTTCGGCAACGGAGTGGATCTCACGGACCCGATCGTCGCTTGGTCTGTGCAGGCATCCAGCGACTACGCATCGAGTGGCGGCAGTTCGGCACGGCTGTACATCGACAACGTCAACGGGATGGCCAAGGTCTGGATCGAGCGCGCTGCCCAAGTCCAGCCGAGCGTTGCATACGACGTCGACATCAGCTTCGACTTCGGGACCGCCGACTTTGGCGAGGTCAATCTGTGGCGGATTCTCGCCGGCGCGCATACGGGCTCACCAGGAACCGCCGCGGCGCTCACGGTGCGGGACGCGTCAGGCAACGGTTCTGCGTCCGACGTCGGCGTGCAGTGGCTCCCGAAGAGCTATCGCATGCGCGCGGTATCGGACCCCGGGGGTCGCATCCAGATCGTCATCGGCGTGTGGGCGACGTGGGAGACGCCGCGCACCTACTACATCGACAACGTGCGACTGCTCTTTACGCGAGCGAGTTGACGGTGGCGTCCGCTAGCGCATGAACACGCCGTCCACTGCCTGGAACAACAACGCGCCGATCACGCCGCCCACGATCGGACCCACGACCGGAATCCACGCGTAGCCCCAGTCCGAATCGCCCTTTCCGGAAATCGGAAGCAGCGCGTGCGCGATGCGCGGACCCAGGTCGCGAGCGGGATTGATGGCGTAGCCCGTCGGCCCACCCAGGCCGAGCCCGATCGCCCAGACGAGGCAACCCACCAGCAGCGGCGCGATACCGGTGCTGAACACGGCCGACAGGTCGATCTCGCTGGCAGATTGGATTTCCAGCGCGTTTGCTCCGATTCCGAGGATGCCGAACAAGAGCAACGCGGTCCCGATGATCTCGGTGACGAGGTTGGCGATCGGCGAACGGATCGCGGGACTGGTGCAGAACACCGCGAGCTTCGCGGCGGGATCTTCGGTGATTTCCCAATGTCGGAAATAGGCCAGGTAGACGAGCACGGCGCCGACGATCGCGCCCACCATTTCACCCGCCAAGTAGATCGGCACCTCGGCCCAAGCCACGCTGTCGATCGAAGCGAGCCCGAACGTGACCGCCGGATTCAGGTGGGCGCCACTGATTCGGCCCACCGCGTACACGGCCATCGCCACCGCGAGACCCCAGCCCGTCGTGATCACGATCCAGCCGGAGTCATGGCCTTTGGTCTTGGCCAGTACGACGTTGGCGACCACACCGTTGCCGATCAGGATCAGGATCGCGGTGCCTACCACTTCTGCCAGGAAGATCTCCACAGGGCCAGCCTCGATCAGTTCGGGGAACGAACGCGCATGAGTCGCTCGGGAAAGTTCGTGAACATGCCATCGACGCCGAGCTCGATGAGGCGCCTCATGTCGCTCTCTTCGTTCACGGTGTACGGGTGCACCAGGAGCCCGTGGCGCTTGGCCGCGCTCATGAACTCCGCGGTCACGAGACGCTGGGTAGGTCCGACACCAATCGCATAGCTCGCCACGTCCCGCATCCCGGCGTCGATGTCGGCGGGCATCTGCGAGGCCCCGATCAGCTGTATCAGCGGCAGTCGCGGCTCGAGTCGATGGATCTTCCGTAGGCTCTCGGAACTGAACGACTGCACGAGCACCGTGCGGTCGTCCCGCGAGCTCGGCACCAGGTCGTGTTTCCCGAGCAGCTCCACCAGCGCCTCTTCCATGCCCGCCGCCTGCTCGGGCTGCTTGGTCTCGATGTAGTAGCGAGTGGTCTTTCCGTACCGAGTCAGCACAGCGTCAAGAGTCGGAATGCGCTGCACAGCCTCGAGGTCCTCCCCCCACCAGCTGGATATCTCGCAGTTCAGCAACTCTTGATACGACTTTTCACTCACCGGGCCGGTACAGTGTTGCGACGGGCCGCGTGCGGTGCGGTCCAGATCGGCGTCGTGCATCACGACCAGGACGCCGTCACTGGTCATCTGCAGGTCTTGCTCGATGTAGTCGGCACCCATGCGGACGGCGATGTCGTAGGCGAGCAGCGTATGCTCGGGTGCGTGGCCGGAGGCTCCGCGATGGGCGATCACAGTCGTTTGGGCCGACGCGCTCCACTGGTTTCCGGGCGCCAAGGGAAGGGACAGCCCAAGAGGGACTATCGCGGCGACGGCCATGCGCAGAGGCCAGGCCATGCCAACCGCCGAAGGCTTCAGATCAAGCCTCGGGCGGCCGCACTGTGCGGCCCGTGATTACGGTGATGTTGTCGGTTCCACCTCCGTCCAGCGCGTCCTGCAACAACAGCTCCGCGGTCTCTCGTGCGTTCTGCATCGACGAGAGTCGCTGCTCGATGAGCTCGTCGGAGACGTGCTTGGTGAGTCCGTCGGTGCAAATCAGGATCACCGCGCCCCAATCGCGCACGAAGCGTGTTACGACCGGTTCCGCGTTCTGGCCGCCCATGGCGCTCGACAGCACGTTCGCCCATTTGCTGCCCTGGGCCACCGTCTGGGTGAGCGTGCCATCGTCGACGAGGTCCTGAGCCCATGTCTGGTCTCGGCTGATCTGGGTCAGCTCGTCGTCCTGGTAGATGTAGAAGCGCGAATCACCGACTTGCAGCAGATATGCGTGCGGCCACAGGCCCAAGAACAGCGTGAGGGTCGTAGCGAAGCCGCGACCGGCACCTTCATGCTCGGCCTTCTTGAGCAGGCTCTCGTGGCACGCCAAAGCAGCCTCGTGCAGGAGCCGAGAGAAGACCTCTGGGTCATTCTCTTCGGCATAGTCGGCGTCGTGAAAGCTCTTGGAGACCGAGGACACCAACTCCTGCACCGCGAGGCGCGCGGCTTCCTCACCACCGGACCGTCCGCCCACGCCATCCGCCACCATCGCCAACGTCGCGAGACGCTCGGCATGCAGCACCCGTCGCGCCTTGGCGCCGATGCTGGTTCGGTTCACCCGCACGCCGCGCCCGAGCGCACCCAAGAAGAAATGGTCCTGGTTGTCGGTGCGAACCTTGCCCGCGTGGGTAAGCCCCCACGCATCGATATCGGACTCTTGGGGTCTCGCGATCTGGCCCATGCGGATTCCCTCCTTCCAGCCCATGCTTCCGGCCCTCACCGGCCGCTAGGGACTGTTCCCCTAGCTGAAGCGTGCGCTCAACGTAGAGACGGGGCAGGGGTCATCGCCAGCGGCTGATTCACGTAGCAGAACCCTCAGGCTATACTCGCGGGGTCGTAGAAATCCTAGAGGGCGGCCTACACCCCGAGCAGAGCGCGCGTACATGACAGAGTCCCCACGGAATCCCTTCGCCTTTGTCGTTTGGACTTGTCTCGTGTTGGCTGTCGGCACGGTCGCAGCGGGGAGCCCGTTGGCAGCCCAAAGTGGCC
>SMVB01280532.1_pt1 | contig 20223 bp, 14 predicted proteins | sample 2456461 | NCBI WGS metagenome assembly SMVB01 (sample SAMN11095934, study PRJNA526329) | marine sediment metagenome | biome: Marine sediment; feature: Surficial sediment; material: Deep marine sediment; isolation source: Hadal surficial sediment | place: Pacific Ocean | collected 2014-05 | depth...
CCCCTCCGGCAAATCCAGGAGTTCAGAAGTTTCGGAACAAACACGGCCTAGTATTTCCTTGCCCAGGCTGGAGCGGTGGGAGCGTCCCAGGGTTTCAATATGCAGATTTTCAACTGCGTACGCGGGGCGTTTGCTGCAGGGCCCGGATGAAAAATTGGGGTTATCCGGCTTGACAGTCGGTTTCATTGAATCCATTTCCATTTGTTGTGTTCGGCTCAGCAAAAATCCCGATGCAGGACACTGCACTGGTGTCCTGTACTAAGTGGGGATATCCACCACTTGAAACAACTCATAGAGGATAATTCACAATCACTGTTTTACAGAAAACAAAACGCCGGACCTGCTGCTGCAGTATGATGGAATTTCAGTCCGGGCCGCGGATCCCATCAGAGGTCATGACACACAGAGCACTGCTCCTCGAATGTGCCCGCTTTTTTGGCGTAATGACGGTATCCGCCATCCTGTCAGCCTGCACTCCCCAAATACAACGCACGAGTGCCATCCCAGCACTGAAAAACCAGCCTCTGATAGAAATTGAGCATGAGGATATTCTGGCCGTTTCAGCCGGAATGAGACAGTTTATCCGGACCCATGCCCCTGAAAACATGCCCGACCGGCGAAAAGCGTGGAACCTGACCTACGCGGCACTGGATTCGATGCTGTTCTCTTTTGATTACGCACCTGGCGTCACCCTGACCGCCGCTGATACCTTTAATCAACGAACAGGAAACTGCCTCAGTTTTTCCAACATGATTGTTGCCATGGCGCGCGAGGCAGGACTCAATGCCTGGTTTCAGGAAGTGAAACTTCCTCTCGAATGGACCAGCGTCAAAAATACCTATCTGGTCAGCAAGCATGTGAACGCGGTTGTCCAGACAGGCCCGCTGGAATTCGTCGTTGATGTGAGCGGAACCAAACGTGCCGAATCGGTGAGAATTCGCAAGCTTTCAGATGAAGAGGCGATAGCCCAGTATTACAACAATCTTGGAGCCGAAGCGCTGGTCAGAAATGAACTCGCCCTGGCCTACGCTTACTTTCTTAAGGCAATCCATGTCGCGCCGGACACTTCGTATACCTGGTCAAATCTTGCCGTAGTCTATAACCGTAACGGACAGCATGAAGATGCTAAAAAAACATACCTCTATGCTTTGGAAATCAATCCGGCGGCAAGCTCGGCTTTGAACAACCTGCAAGCCATCTACCTGGAAGAGGGCGACTTCATACAGGCAGACAGGCTCGGTTCAAAAGTCGAAAAACATCGCCGAAAAAACCCATATTATCTGCATTACCTTTCCTACCAGGCAATTGATGAACAGCGTTACGACGATGCGATCAAATTGCTCAAGCGGGCAATTAAAATAAATCAGGAGGAATATCGATTCCACCTTACGCTGGCACGCTCTTTATTCCTCAGTGGAGAACTGACCCCTGCTTCACTCAGCCTTGCCCAGGCAAAACAGTTGGCGCCTGATGGTGAAAAACTCGAATCGTTCAGCCTCAGCAATTTGGAAGATATTTCAGATTTTTAAAGTCTGCATCGCTTTGAGAAAAGCCACTCCTGACCAGGCCATCAATACGACAGCTGACACAACCTGCCGAATACCCGGGAGAGGATTGAATTCAGTACCCCATCGCTTGAATGAGGTTTAACAGGAATTCATTACTGAGTTGCCGCGGCATGGTTCCCTGCCTGCACGCTGTTTCGCCAAACTTGATTTGGGCTGGAGACGATACTGAGCTCGCCCGACTGATCAGGGCAGGAACCGGATCGGCTGTGTGAAAACCGGAATTGCTGTCCGTTGTATGGTCAGCGGCGATTGCAATTATGGCCTGCGTTTCAAGTAACGGTATAAGCGCCTCATCCAGTCGCTGCAGAAAATCGCGTTTGGCCAGGGGATTACGGTCATGAGAACAGATATCGGGCGCCTTGACATGAATGTAAACCATGTCGTGATCTTGCAAGGCTGATTGCACTGCTGCCACTTTGGCGTCCAAATCGGTATCCAGCCCGGCGGTGAAACAGGGATCTGAAATTGCAGTAAAACCAAAGATACGCCCCAGTCCCAGCACGGTGTTGCAGCCCGATACTACGGCTGCGCTGATTCCATAGTTGTGCAGAACATTATCCACGGTAAATCGTGCACCGGCACCACGTGTAATCAGTCCTGTGGCGGGCAGTTTGCCTTTGCTGACCCTGGCGATATTGACCGGATGATTAACCAGACGCCGGTGAGCCTCATGCACAAACCGGTTAATTTTTTCAGCTGTTAATTCCGCTTCCGGGCTCAAAGCTTTGGAAGATTTCACTGCGGCAGGCAGGCTGCCATCTCCCGGGTCTGTGTCACTGACTGACGCACTCAGTCCGGGGCCTGACAACACCAGAACACCACGATGCTGGTCGGTCGCCACCAGTTCAGCCCTAACACCGTCGCCGAGATCGACGTCTGAAAGCAAAGCCGCCAGTTCCTCCGCCCCCGAGATAATTCGCCCTGCTCTGCGGTCGGTAACCCACAAACCGTCACCACGGGTTTCAATGGTGGCAAAATTCGCCCGGACTGCAATCTCCCCTTCCAGCAGCACCCGGCCGGCCCCGGAGGCTTCCACCGGGCCACGATTCAAGCGAGAGGCATGCGCCGGCAGTAAGCCCAACAGCATCCCGGCACCAGAATGGGTGTTGGGAATCTCACCGGGTATGATTGGATCAACCAGCCCGTACTGGCCTGAGGAAGCCAGGTGGTCCAGAACGGGCGTGTGTGCTGCTTCGAGTGGAGTCCGACCATCAAGATCCGGCACGGGCAGATCGCCCAGACCATCTATGATCAAAACTACAGATTTGTGGTGTGATACAGCCAAAAAAGTTCCTCCTCAGGTTTTCGGATCAGGACCGCGCTACAGCATGAAACTGAGGAACAATATCTCGCCAGGAAGGCGCTCCAAACTGCTGTTCCATATCAGCAACAATGTCACCGAATATTTGACCGGCAGTCCCTTTGAAGTGCGTGGCCAGTTCCATATTGACATGCTGGATTATCTGAAGGACGGATTTTTCCTTGTTCTCATTGGTGATAATGGGCACATTATATCTGTCTGCTTCTGACAGGAGGAATGATTGCAGGCTCCATATCGAGTCAAAATTGTTCAAGTATTTTTTTGCTCGTCTCTTGGGTAATTCAACTCCCCGACCACGCAATCGTGACTTGAGATCCTTTGATTTGAGGACCGCCAGGGTTACATGAACCGTGATGACTTCCGAATCCTTAGGGGTGCGATTCAACAGGTTCGGATGCACATGAACACCTTCCAGGATGATGGGCACACACTCTTCAACTGCACGTTGCAATACCGCCTCGCAAGGTACGGCCAGCAACTCGACCTGGCTTCGATAACCTTCTGCAATCAATTGATCACGGTCACGATCGACCTCTCCTTTTGTAGGCAGGGCCTTCCAGGCATTGAAAGAGGATGTATGCAGCACCGGTAACAGGCGCTTGGGAACCATCATGCGCATTACCTCCCGTAACATGTCTGTCGACTGAATACGGGTAATTTCCAGCAAATGGGCAATTTCCGTGGCAATCGTGCTTTTACCGGTACCCACCGTGCCACAGATTAGCAAGGCGAGCGGCCTGCCGCTGCGCTGAAAATCCGCCCACGAAAGATAACGCTCGGCAGCCTTTTTTCCGACTTCCTGCTGCAAACAAAGGTAGGTCAGATAGCCCAGTTCACAGGTTTTGATCGAGCTGATGCCCGTCGCGATCAGCTGGTCATAAATCAAAGCTGTTGTCTGCTCTGCTTTTTCGGCCCGCATGCCGCTGGATTGCAGATACCTTGCATGCTGGCCGCGGGAGAATGCGCTTTGGGTGTCAGCCAGGCTGTTGACCAGTATCCTGGGTGGCGCAGCCGCTGGCAGGCGATACTGTTCCAGGGCCTCTTCGTCACCCTCTTCATGCAATAAGCGGGACACGCGCTCGCGCAGTTCCTCAGCGTTAATTTCAGCAACGTCGGCCAATTGCTCACGAATCGTGGAAGCCACCCGGAACGCATCTTCAAAAACCAGGCCGGCGTCCAATAAACTGCGGGTCAGGATTCCCCGCAGAAACGGGACCCGCTCATTCTCTCTTTCATTGACGACTTTGGTTTTCAATTTATTTCCCGACAACTGCTCAAAATACGACTTCCAGCGTGTGTAATCCTGATCTGTACAATGAATTATCCGTGTTTTGTACTGATTGAGGCAAGCCTGACTTGCAGTACCGGGATTACATCGCAGATATGCTATCTTACGCTGCAATAGATCACCAAGGTCCCCGAACTGGAAGTCTGTCAGGCCATGCAGAAAAAACCAAGCACCATCCTTGTATTTGAAGGCCCGGATGCCGCGGGCTACGGCGGTGCTATCGGTCAAATCACTCAAGGGCTGGAGAAACCGCGAAAGAGGGGATGAGTACGCTTTTGCCGCGCACAAAATGATTCAGCAGACCTCGGTACGGAAATCCCCCTGGGTGCCGGTCGAAAATGAAAATAAACGATACGGCCGGATCAAGGTGTTGAAAACGCCTAGTAACGCCTTGGAGAAAGCACTTGAAGAGCAATAATTGAAGGACAGGCATTGAACAAAACAAAAACACCAGGCCATGCGCATTTTCAAAACCACCCGGGAATCAATAGCAAGTACCCCCTGATAGGCCCCGGCGACGAGCCCCCTTTTGTAAGCTACAACAACAATGGCAAAGCGCCAGTTCTGCTTGTGGCTGATCACGCCAGCCCGTTTTTTCCGGCGGGACTGAAGCAACTGGGCCTGGACGACTCGGTACTGGAGCAGCACGTAGCATGGGATATCGGTTCAGACATGCTCGCACGTTTCCTGGCCGATGAACTCGACGCACAGCTAGTGCTGGCCGGTTTTTCCCGTCTGATCGTCGACCCGAACCGCAAACTGAACTCCCCCACGGCCTTCCCTGAGCTGAGCGACGGCATTGCCATTCCCGGTAACATTGGCCTGGATGAAACGCAGAAGGCCCTGCGTGTGCAGTCCTTTTTCAAGCCCTACCACGATGCCATAACGGACAAGCTCAACGCCTTTAAAGAACGAGGCATTGTACCCGCCATGATATCCATCCACACCTGCACACCCGTGTTAGACCGCATCGTACGACCCTGGCATATTGGTATCCTGTGGGACACAGATCCACGACTGCCAAAGCCATTCATCGATTATTTCAATCAGGTAGGTGAAATCTGCATCGGCGACAATAAGCCTTATTCCGGACGACACCCCAACGATTTCACCATAGACCACCATGCCGAACCCGCCGGCCTGCCCCACATGGGCATCGAAGTGCGCCAGGACCTGGTCAGCGATGCGGAAGGTGCGCGCAAATGGGCCGGGATTCTGGCAACAGGCCTGGAGGATATTCTCGCTGATGAAAGCCTTTATTGTGTTTTGACTCTCTGACCATGAACCCCTGAACCAGCCGGGACCGGAACCAGGCAATAGCGGCACTCATAGCCGTCAATTGAATTGCGCCAGGTCCTAAGCCATAAGAAAGACCAAAATACGGGGACAGATGTTGCTAGCGCAGCAAAAACAAGCTCAGTCAAGGCATTGACCTCTTCGAGTAGGGCGAGTTGCAGCACGCCCGGCGCGGATTGCGCCTGTACCAGGATAACGATGGTTCCTGGGTCACTAACGGACGCCTGAGCCCGGAACAGGGCGCGTTGATCTCAAAGGCACTGGATGCGGCAGTGGAGTAGAACCTGCCCCTTTCGTAAGGTGGGCAATTTGATGCCCACCTTACGGTTGTACCGGGTTTTTACCTATTACCGCTTTCGCCTTACCCGTACAAGCCTCTCTACTGCCGCGCGCAGCGTATCGTCATGCTTGGCAAAACAGAAGCGGATGACCTGCTGGTCCGGAGGCTTCTGGTAAAACACGGAGATCGGGATAACGGCCACTTTATATTCTTGAGTCAGCCGGGTAGCAAATTCGGTATCGGGCTCATTGCTGATCGCACTGTAGTCAGCTAACTGGAAGTACGTTCCATGCGAAGGTACTAAATGGAAATTTGTCGAAGCCATGAGTTCGCAGAACAGGTCTCGCTTGCGCTGATAAAAGCTGCTCAGCTCCCTGTGGTGTTGCGGGCAGTCACGCAAAAAATCTGCAATGGCGTATTGCAAAGGCGTGTTGGTGCTGTAATTGACAAACTGGTGGATGCGCAGGAACTCGGCCATCAATGTCCGGGGGGCGATGCAGTAGCCCACCCGCCAGCCGGTTGCGTGGTAAGTCTTGCCAAAAGAAGAAATCGCAAAAGTCCTCTCCGCCAGGTCCGGGTATCGCAACAGGCTGAGGTGCTCTTTGCCGTCGAAGCTGATGTGTTCGTAAACTTCGTCTGACAGCAACAGGATATCGCGGCCCGCGATGACTTCGCGCAGGGAGTGAATATCCTGCTCAGTCCACAGGGTTCCGGTCGGATTATGCGGTGTATTCAGGATGATCAGGCGCGTACGATCGTTGATCGTATCGTGCACCCGTTGCCAGTCGATAGAAAACTCAGGGTAGTGCATGGGTATGTGACGGGTCACACCGCCGTTGAGCCTGACACAGGGGTCATAGGAATCATAAGCGGGGTCGAATACCAGGACCTCATCCCCGGGATGAACCACGGCCGTAATGGCACAGAAGATTGCCTCGGTGGCGCCCGGTGTCACCGTCACCTCATTTTCCGGGTCTACCTCGCAACCATAAAGGTCCAAAACCTTGACCGCGATCTGCTCTTGCAATTGAGGCACACCGGTAAGGGGTGCATACTGGTTATGCCCATGACCGAGATGGTAAATAACCCGGTCCAGCAATGCCTGTGGGGCTTCAAAATCCGGAAATCCCTGCGAAAGGTTAATGGCGTCATGTTCCTGGGCCATTTTCGACATTACTGAGAATATGGTCGTAGTTATTTCAGGTAACTTGGTACGAAGCATGGCAAGTCTCTTGCAAAATCACTAGTGTGAGAAATTATAGTTGATTCAGGTAAAAATCATCGCGATGATAGGCTATGAATTGCAAATAGACCCTTAAGCGCTTAAGCAAAAAACTTTGCAGGTAACCCCAATGGAAAATCAAGCTGGCGAGGATCTCCAAAACACAAGTGGAGATGAAAAAGAACAGGAAATGAACGATATCCAGGTGCGCGTGCTGGGCTGCCTGGTGGAAAAGAAGGAAACCACGCCTGATCAGTATCCGCTGACGCTGAACGCACTGCGCAATGCCTGTAACCAGAAAACGGCGCGCTTACCGGTCACCGCTTACAGCGTTGGTGAAATAGGCCATACCTTACGTGAACTCGAATCACTCGGCTTCGTACGCGAAGCCTGGGGTAGCCGGGCCGCCAAGTATGAACACCTGGCTGATAAAGCACTGGGCCTGCACAGCAAGGGACTCGCCCTGCTCTGTCCGCTGATGTTACGCGGCCCCCAAACTCCGGGTGAATTGAAAATCAACTCACAGCGCCTGTTTGCATTCAACGACCTGGATGACGTGCATTACATCCTGGAACGCCTGTGCGATCACGAGCCACCGCTGGTCACAGTACTGCCTCGCCAAGCGGGGCAAAAAGAAGAACGCTATGCACATCTGCTCTGCGGTGAACCGGATATTCCGGCATTTACTCCGGCGTTTACAGCTTCCAGTCAAAGTGGATTGGCAGCCCGTGTCGAAGCCCTGGAATCAGAGATTGAATTTCTCAAGCAAAGGCTGGAAAAAATTGAGTCAGAAACTCAATAGACAAAGCAGCTTTCAGGACCGGCGGTCCAAATCAAACGATTAAACCTCAACGAAATTGAAAACGTAAGGTGGGCAACTTCTTCGCCCACCGTGGTCCAAATCAACCACAAAATAAAAGCTATTGCCAATCGATGTACGAAATCTAAAATCCCGGTTTGTTCAGGATTCGTCCATCGCGACAGCCTCGAGAAATATTTCACCGAAGCGCTCCAGCTTCACCTGCCCCACACCGGTGATTTCAAGGAATTCTTCTTTGCTTGCCGGTCTTGCGCTGCATATTTCAACCAGGGTGGCATCACCAAAGATGACGTAAGGCGGAACATTTGAATCCCGGGCCAGTTTCTTCCTGATTTCCCTCAGGGTTTCGAACAATCTCAATTCATTGTCATCCAGAACGATGCTCGATTTGGGTGCTTTCTTTTTCACGGTATTTTCGCGGATCCGGGGTACGGCCAGTTCCAGTTTCGCCTCACTACGCATTAAAGGCAGAGCCTGTGGCGTGAGTTTCAACACCGAGTAATTGGCGATGTCCTGCACCAGGTAGCCGCGGTGAATCAGCTGCCGGGTAATAGATGTCCACTCAGCGTGAGTATGCTCCTGCCCGATGCCATAGGTGCTCAGCCGGTCGTGATTGAAGTTACGAATCCGCTCCGTGTCCGCCCCCATCAAGACATCCACAACGTGTTTGATACCGAAGCGTTGTCCGACACGGTACACGCTGGAAATAACTTTTCGTGCGGCTGTACTTGCATCAAATTTTTCGGGTGGCTCCAGGCAAACGTCGCAATTGCCACAGTCCTCTTCCAGGGTTTCACCCAGGTAACCGAGCAGGACACGCCTCCGGCAGGTCAGGCTTTCCGCGAAACTCACCATGGAATTCAGTTTATGGGCATCTATGCGTCGCTGTGTTTCATTGCTTTTACTCTCCAGCTGCGACCTCGCCATGGCCACATCCTGCAAGCCGAATAACAACAAAGCTTCAGCGGGCAATCCGTCCCTGCCCGAACGGCCGGTTTCCTGGTAATAAGCTTCCAACTGCCTGGGAAGGTCGTAGTGGACGACGAAACGGACGTTGGATTTGTCGATGCCCATCCCGAATGCGACGGTTGCCACCACAATCAGCACATCATCCTGCAAAAATTGCTCCTGCACGCGCTTGCGGGTTTCACTGTTGAGCCCTGCGTGATAGGCAGCAGCAGAATAACCTTGTTCCTGAAGATACGCTGCAACCTCCTCAACCCGTTTGCGCGACAAGGCATAAACAATGCCGGACTCATTTTTCCGGTGGGCAAGAAAACGCCGCAACTGGCTTTGAGGGCGGTGTTTCTCAAGCACCGAATAGCGAATGTTGGGCCGGTCAAAACTGGTGATATAACGGGGCGCACCGGCCAGGCCCAGGATACTGACAATATCTTCACGAGTATGGGGATCGGCGGTAGCCGTTAGCCCGATAAACGGCACGCCAGGGAAGTGCTGCCTGAGGTCACCCAGCGCGGCATATTCGGGACGGAAATCATGGCCCCACTGAGAAACGCAATGGGCTTCATCTACTGCTATCAAAGCGATTTCCACGTTCTCCAGGCTGTGGATAAAGCCCGGATTCATCATCCGTTCCGGGGCAACGTAAAGCAGGTTCAGTTCACCGGCATGCAGTTGTCCCAGCACCTCCCGCGCTTCGTGCCGGCTCAGCGTAGAGTTATACATTGCCGCTTTTACGCCGTTGGCGAGCAGAGCATCTACCTGGTCCTTCATCAGGGAAATCAGGGGCGAAATAATGATCGCCATTCCTGGCCGGTGGAGTGCCGGCAATTGGTAGCAAAGTGATTTTCCGCCACCGGTGGGCATCAGAACAAAGGCATCGCCTCCGCTAATCAGCTGCTCGATGATTTCCTCCTGAAAAGGTCGGAATTCATGCAGGCCGAAGACCTTTCGCAGTGTGTCGTTAATGGAATCCATATCAGGTTTAATCGGAATTCGGGTGGTTCCTGAAAACAGCAATTGCATCATACAGATTTGCTTGAGCGGCGACATCCTATTGCGCGCTGGCCGGCCCAAACCGCAGTCTATTTTAAGGCGCAAAGGTATTCATCAGTAATTCGAGCGGTTTTGTGTAGGAAATGCGTGTCAGGGCTATTGCACGACGGGTCGATCTGTAGTTGAATCGCCTGTTGATCCTGAGCATTCCTGGCATTTACGCATGGTTCCCATACTGGAAAAAGAAAATTTCAAACGCAGCATTCTGCAGCGCCTGGTCTACTCGGTCGGCAAGGATACGGAACACGCAGTGCCGCGAGACTGGTGCGTGGCGGTAACCCTCACGGTCCGTGACCGACTGATGGATCCCTGGCTGGCGACCATGCGACGCATTAAGGAGACGGATGCCAAGCGGGTTTATTACCTTTCCATGGAATTTCTGATTGGCCGGCTGCTGGAAGATTCCATGTCCAACCTCGGCATCACCGAAGTCTGCCGCCAGGCACTGGCAGACCTGAATGTGGACCTGGATGAAATTCTACTTGAAGAACCCGATGCGGCACTGGGTAACGGTGGTCTGGGGCGGCTGGCAGCCTGTTTCATGGATTCGATGGCGACCCTGGGCATTGCCGGGTTCGGCTATGGTTTGCGCTACGAACATGGCCTTTTCCGGCAACGCTTCTCCGATGGCTGGCAAACGGAAGAGGCCGAAGACTGGCTGGTCCAGGGCGGTAATCCCTGGGAAATAGAACGCCCTGAAAGCCGGTACGTGATCCCTTTTGGCGGCATTGCCGACGCCAACGCCTGCGCCGAGGCCAGGTGGCAACCCAGCGAGGAAGTGATCGCGGCCAGCAAGGATATGGCCATTGCCGGATGGGGAGCAAAGCACATTAATACCTTGCGCTTGTGGCTGGCACGGCCGGCAGATCTTTGACCTGTCGCGATTCAACCAGGGAGATTACCTGCAAGCTGCCCAGCAAGAGGTACGAGCAGAAACCCTCACCCGTGTGCTCTATCCTGATGACTCAACACCACAGGGACGCGAGCTGCGACTCAAACAGGAATTTTTATTTACCTCGGCATCCTTGCAGGATCTGGTGCGCCGTTACCTGGATGTGCATGACAGCCTGCATCATTTACCCGATCACGCCGCGATTCAGTTGAATGATACGCACCCAGCCATTGCGGTTCCGGAACTGATGAGATTGATGATGGATGTGCACGACATCCCGGTGAAATCTGCCTTTCAGATTGCCCGTTCCTGTATCTCCTACACCAACCATACCCTGCTGCCCGAGGCACTGGAAAAGTGGCCACTGGATATGTTCAAGGCCGTTTTACCGCGCCACTTCCAGATCATCGAAGAGATCGATAAGCTTTTTGTACAAGAACTGCATACGACGGGGTCCGACGTAGCACCCGAAAGTGTCCGGGCACTCGATCTGTCCGATGGGCACTGCGGTACGGTGCGTATGGGTAACCTGGCTTTCATCGGCAGTCACAAGGTCAATGGCGTATCCGCCCTGCACACCGATCTGATGAAGCAAACCGTATTCAGGGATCTGCACCGCGTGTACCCGGACCGCATCATCAACAAGACCAACGGCATCACACCGCGCCGCTGGCTCCACAACTGCAACCCGGAACTGTCCGCCCTGGTGACAAGTGCCATTGGTGATAACTGGATCAGTGACCTGGAGCAGATTCAAAACCTGGTGCCCTTTGCAGGAGACAGTGCGTTTCTCGAAGATTTCGCTTTGGCCAAGCGAAAAAACAAGGAATCTCTGGCCGCGGAGATCAGGAATATTACCGGAATGGTGGTCTCTCCGGATGCTCTTTTCGATGTTCACATCAAGCGAATACACGAGTACAAGCGCCAATTACTGAATGCCCTGCAGGTGATTGCACGCTACCTGAATATCCGCGATAACCCGGATGCCGACTGGCTGCCACTGGTCAAGATTTTCAGTGGAAAAGCGGCCCCAAGTTACACAACAGCTAAGTTAATAATTAAGTTAATCAACGATATAGCTGAAACTGTTAATAATGATCCTGTAATCGGTGACCGGCTAAAAGTGGTTTACATACCCAATTACAACGTGACCCGCGCCGAGGTCATCATTCCCGGCGCGGACCTGTCGGAACAGATTTCAACAGCGGGTATGGAAGCCTCCGGCACCGGCAATATGAAACTGGCGCTGAATGGCGCATTGACGATAGGCACAATGGATGGCGCCAATATTGAAATTCTGGAACGGGTCGGAGAAGAAAATATCTTCATTTTCGGCCTGAATGCTGATGAAGTTCGCGACCGGCACCAAAACGGGTACAACTCACGACAGATCATCGAGGAGAATGACCTCTTTTCAAGGGTGCTCGGTGAAATCGGAAAAGGTACTTTCTCGGCAGGGGATACAAAACGCTTCGGCCCCCTTCTGGATAAGCTCTATAACCACGATTATTTCATGATTGCCGCCGACTTCGAGCCCTACATGAAACGCCAGCGCGATGTAGGTACGGCTTACCGCGACCATCAACGCTGGTTCCATTCCGCCATTTTGAACACCGCAAACGTCGGCTGGTTTTCTTCAGACCGGACCATCCTGGAATACGACCGCGACATCTGGCACTCAAAACCCTCGCTTCATACGTAGGGTAGGCAATTTATTGCCCACCATTGCATTCCTTGGCTCCTCAGGCGAAAACACGCTCAATCGAAGCAATCAAAACCCCAAACCAGCTCAATTCTTAATCCTCAGAACAACGCCGGCCAGTGGAGGCAAAGTCAGACACAAGCTGTGCTCCCTGCCCCAATAGCTTATTGCTTCTGACTCCAGCTCATCTTTGTTCCCCATTCCTGAACCCTTAAAGGATTCATCATCGGAGTTGAAAATTTCAATGTAAGTCCCGCTTGAAGGTACAGCGATCCGGTAATTCTCCCTGGGCACCGGCGTGAAATTCAATACAACGATCAGAGATTCGTTTTCACTATTCCTGATAAACGAAATCACGGATTGTTCCGCATCATCCCCGTTCAGCCACTCAAACCCGCGCTGGTCGCAATCCCACTGGCTCAGTGCCGGGTGCACCGCCTGCAGGCGATTCAGATCAGACAGCAAGCCGGACACTCCGCCTGGATAATCCTCTCCGCTTCGACTCCAGGGAAGCGGTTTGCCCGAATCCCACTCCGTTTCCTGGGCAAATTCTCCACCCATGAACAGCAATTGTTTGCCCGGGTACGTCCACTGGTAAGTGAACAGCAACCGCAGGTTCGCAAAACGCTGCCATTCGTCACCGGGCATACGCCCGAACAGGGATTTCTTCAAGTGGACTACTTCATCGTGCGACAAGGGCGACACGAAGTTCTCGTTGAAAACATACATTGGGCCGAAAGTCAGCAATCCCTGGTGATACTTGCGATGAATGGGATCCTTGCTGAAGTAGTCCAGGCTGTCGTGCATCCAGCCCATGTTCCATTTGAGCCCGAATCCGAGTCCGCCCTCGGTCGTTGGCCCGGTCACCTTTGGCCAGTCTGTTGATTCCTCTGCAATCATCACGCAACCCGGGCATTCCTCCAGCACGGCATCGTTTAGTTCCCTAATGAAATCGACTGCTTCCAGGTTTTCATTGCCACCGTATTTGTTCGGAACCCACTGCTCCGCCTGGCGCGAGAAATCCAGGTAGAGCATGGAAGCCACCGCGTCCACGCGCAAGCCGTCCAGGTGAAACTCATTCAGCCAGTAAATGGCGTTTGAAATAAGGAAACTACGCACTTCCCGGCGCTCAAAATTAAACACCAGCGTGCCCCAGTCGCGATGTTCTGCCTTGAGCGGATCATGGTATTCAAATAGAGCTTCACCATCGAAGGCAGCCAGCGCATGTTCATCTCTCGGGAAATGTGCCGGAACCCAGTCCAGCAGCACGCCAATCCCGTGCTGATGAAAATGATCGACAAAAGCCCTGAAATCATCCGGGGTGCCAAAGCGGCTGGTCGGGGCAAAATACCCTGTCACCTGGTAGCCCCAGGATTCATCCAGCGGATGCTCCATGACGGGCAGTAATTCAATATGGGTAAAACCCAGGTTCCTGACGTAGTCACATAATTCTTGCGCGAGTTGCCGGTAGCCCATAAAACTGCCGTCCGTTGAACGACGCCAGGAACCCAGGTGAACTTCATAAACCGACATGGGCTTGCTGCCCCAGTCGCCTGCCGTTCTATCTTTCATCCAGATGTCGTCATGCCAGCCATGGCTAAGCTCCCCGGGCACCAGGCTGGCGGTATCGGGGCGGTATTCGCAAGCACTTGCGAAAGGATCAGTCTTCAAATGAATTTCACCTGTTCGGGCATTGCGAATCTCGTACTTGTAACGTTCCCGATGCAGACCCGGAATGAATATCTCCCAAATACCCTGTGATTCGTGCCTGCGCATCGGGTGACAGCGCCCATCCCAGCTATTGAAATCTCCGACAACGCTGACGCGCCCGGCATTGGGCGCCCACACGGCAAATATCACCCCCTCTATCCCATCTTCATCGTGCCGCCGGGCGCCGAGAAGCTGATGTGCGCGACGGTGTGTGCCCTGGTTGAATGCCTCCATTTCATCCGGTTTCAGCAGGGACCAAAAACCATAGGGATCATGGTTTACATGACGATATCCGCCGTCATCCTCGCGAATGATGCGGTAATGAGCAGGAACTACACCAGGCTCGGCGAGGAATTCAAACAGGTCAGAATCACCCACCCTGACCATCGGGTTCTTTTCTTCCTCGATCCAGGCATGGCGTGAGCGTGGCAGGAAACAACGGAATATTTCTTTTCCCTCAAAAACATGGCGGCCAAGCACAGAAAAAGGGTCTGCGTGGCTACCCTCGGCAAGACGCTTGATATCTGTCGGATCCAAACCCGGCATCATTTGTACCGGGCTCCTGTTGGGTAGAGGTAAATAATTGGTATGTCCCCGTGAATTTCGATGTTTTGTGCTGTGGATAAACGTATCATGAAAACAGGAGGAGATGATATGTACCAGAAAAAATCGGGCCGATTTGTCAGCCGCCTGACCCGTAGCACAATGGCCATGATCATGGCCGGAGGTCGCGGTAAGCGGCTTGGAGCCCTGACCGAAATACGAGCAAAACCCGCCACACCATTCGGCGGCAAATTCAGGATCATTGATTTCCCCCTGTCCAATTGTGTCAACTCGGGCATCAGGCAGGTTTTTGTGCTCACTCAATACAAAGCTCACTCACTGATCCAGCACATTCAACGCGGCTGGGGTTACCTGCGGGGCGAATTCGGCGAATTCATCCAGATCGTTCCGGCTCAACAACAGGTGGATGAAAGTTGGTACAAGGGTACCGCCGATTCGATTTACCAAAACCTGGATCTGGTGCGGGAACACGGCCCGGAACACGTACTGATTCTGGCAGGCGATCACATTTATAAAATGGACTACGGGCCGATGATCGCCTTTCACACGGAGAACAATGCGGATATTACCGTCGGTGTCATCCAGGTTCCTCTTCAGGAAGCGACCGGCTTTGGTGTCATGACACTCGACGAGCAGCATCGGGTTGTCCGTTTTGATGAAAAACCGGCCAAGCCTCAAGCGATTCCCGGAAATCCGGAAGCCGCGATGGCTTCCATGGGAATCTACGTATTCAACAGCGACTTCCTTATAAAAACACTGGAAGCTGATGCCTCCAACCCTGAGTCTGATCATGATTTCGGCAAGAATATCATTCCGGACAGCATCGAGAACTGCGAGGTATTCGCCTACCCTTTCCACGATGTAGAAACAAAGGCACAAAGTTACTGGCGGGATGTGGGTACCATCGATGCTTATTACCGGGCCAACCTGGAACTGATTTTCGTGCGCCCCGAACTGAATTTATACGATATGGATTGGCCGATCTGGACCTACCAGGAACAACTGCCACCGGCGAAATTCATTCTTGATGATCCGGGCCGGACCGGCAAGGCTACCAACTCCATGATTTCCGGGGGATGTATCGTTTCAGGCGCCAGTGTGCGGGAATCCCTGCTGTTTTCCAGCGTCAAGGTGGACGAAGGTACGGAACTACTGAGGGTCATCGTTCTGCCGGAGGCTCGTATCGGCAAGAAATGCCGCATCAGCCGGGCCATTATCGATAAACGCTGCCAGATCCCGGACCACACCGTCATCGGCGAGGACCTTGCTGAAGATGCCAAACGATTTACCGTAACCGAGGAAGGTATTGTGCTCGTCTGTCCTCACATGCTCTGAAACACCAAAAGAAGAATCAATGCACCGGAATAAACTCAACGTGGTCTTATGCTGGCATATGCACCAGCCGCAGTACCGCAGCAATGAAGTCTATACGCGGCCATGGACCTGGCTGCATGCCATCAAGGACTACTCCGACATGGCGGCGCACATAGAAGTGCTGCCGGATGCCCGTGCCGTGATAAATTTCTCACCGCACCTGATGATGCAAGTGGATGACTACGCCTATCGGATTAAGCGCTTACTGAACAGTGGTGAACCTTGCAATGACCACATACTGGATGCACTCGCCGGTTTGTTGCCTGTAGAAAAGGCAGGCAAAGAGGCGCTGGTCCGCTCCTGCCTGCGGTCACATGATGTCAACGTCCGGCAGCGCTTTGCGCCCTATGACCACCTCTGCCAACTGGCGGAGCAGGAACTGGAAGCCGGCAGCCTGCCGGAACCGTCCGACCTGACCGATCTCCTGGTCTGGTACTGCCTGGTCTGGATGGGGGAATTCATGAGGAGCGGTTCGTCCCTGGCCATCCGATTGGTGGAACAGGCAAATGATTACAGCCTGCAGGACAGGCAATCCCTGCTGGAACTGATGGGTACAGAAATCGCCGCTATTTTGCCCCGCTACAAAAGGCTGGCTGAGTCCGGTCAGATTGAATTGTCCGTCACGCCCTACTCTCACCCCATTCTGCCCCTGTTGATTGATTTTTCCAGTGCCAGGGAAGCAATGCCTGCTGTGGACTTGCCGTCCGGTACTTACCCGGGCGGTGAGGAACGTTGTAACTGGCATCTGCAGCAGGCTATCGATTGTTTCGAGACACATTTTGGCTTCCGGCCGGCCGGCTGCTGGCCTTCCGAGGGCGCCTTGAGCGAGCGGACTCTTGAACTGCTTCAAAACCATGGGTTCAAATGGACTGCCAGCGGCACCCATGTGCTGCGAAACAGCCTGGGTGATGCAGCGGGTCAATATGTAAACCCGCAACATCAATTGTGGACAGCGCCCAGTGAGATGCCGGGTGAAAACCAACTGGCCTTAATTTTCCGCGATGACGAAATGGCCGACCTCATCGGGTTTTCGTATTCGCGATGGCAGGCAGTAGATGCGGTGAATGACCTGGTATACCGGCTGGAACAGGCACAGGAGCGCGCCAACAGCCAGGGCAATAATGACCCCACCGTCAGTATCATCATGGACGGAGAAAATGCCTGGGAATACTATCCTGAGAATGGCAGGGAATTCCTGTCCATGCTGTATCAGCGTTTGTCCACCCATCCACGATTCCTGCTGACTACCTTTTCCGAGGTGTTGAAAAGAGTCCCATTGCAAACACTCCCCCGGTTGACAGCCGGCAGTTGGGTGTACGGCAATTTCTCTGTCTGGATGGGTCACCCGGCCAAAAACAGGGCCTGGGAAAGGCTGATTGACGCCAGGCTTGCGGTTGATAAGGCCATTGCTGGAGATCATGCGGGACGACTCCCGAAAGAGCAGATACTGGAGCAGTTGTCCGTGTGCGAAAGCTCAGACTGGTTCTGGTGGCTGGGCGAGGAAGGCAGGGCCCAGGACGGACCGGCTTTCGATGAACTGTTCCGCCTCCAGCTAAAGGCCCTGTACCATCTGATCGGCGTCCAGGCGCCCGCGTTGCTGGATCAGCCGATTGATGACACCCACAAGCAGGCGGGCTCCGATGATACCAGCACCATGAGACAGGCAGTAAATTTGGCAACTTAGTTGAGTTGCTGCATTATCAAGGCAACATCCAAAGGTGTCACACAAGCATAAGGAATCAAAATGGGAAGAATTGTGGTCGTTGGATACAAGCCCAAACCGGGTAAGGATAGTGACCTTGAGGCCTTAATGGCAACCCACATTCCGATTTTGAGGGAAGAGGGTTTGCTTACCGATAGAGAATCTATCATCATGCGTTCTGAAGATGGCACCATCATTGAAGTATTTGAGTGGAAATCCAAAGAAGCAATTGAGTCGGCTCATTCCAATCCGATGGTTCAGGAAATGTGGCATGAGTTCTCCTCAGTTTGTGACTAGGTGCCTGTTGCACAGGTGACTGAGTTATCTTCAATATTTTCAGAATTTGCACCGCTGAACCAGTAGGGTTGGGGCGATTAACACCCATCCAAACAAGCCGGACAGTACCGGCCGGCGGCACCGGCAGCACCTGAGTCTTGCCCAGTACGTCCGCCGGCGAAATGGTGTGTCATTGGGAGGTTCCGGATCGCTCCGGAACATGCTGCATTGATGCAATATTGTGGCTATGTAACGGTAGTGGTCAGTCGGTGGAATAGATCTTCGTATAATTGTCCCTGACGGGCCCAGGAATAGTCTTTTGACATGCCGTTGCTGATGACTTGCTGCAAATCCTTCTTGCTTTGATACAGGTCCAGAGCGAAATTGATTGCCCAACTGAGCCCACTGGCATCGAAATCGCGAAAAACGACGCCCGTGCCACTGCCCGAAGCGTAATCATATTGCTGTACGGAATCTGCCAGACCGCCAGTCGCACGCACAATCGGCACCGTGCCGTAACGCAGGCTGTACATCTGATTCAGGCCGCAAGGCTCGTAGCGGGACGGCATCAGGAACAGGTCACTGCCCGCCTCCACCCGGTGTGCCAACTGATTATTGAATCCACGATAGAAGCCGACCCGGCCCGGGTATTCCTGTTGCAGCCGCTGGAAATATTGTTCGTACTGCTCTTCTCCGCTGCCCAGCACCACCAGTGAAAATTCACGTTGCGCCTGCAATTCAGGCATCACCGCCTGAACCAATTCCAGACCTTTCTGCCAGGTCAGACGTGTGACCATTCCGATTATGGGCACATCTACAGCGCTGTTTAACTGGAACTCCTGTATCAGGTCCCTCTTGTTGATCTGTTTGCCTTCAAACTCATTTGCAGAGTACTGCTGCTCGATCTGCGAATCGATTTCCGGATTCCATTCTCTGTAATCAACGCCGTTGAGTATTCCTGCCAGATCATCCTTGCGCTCGCGAAGCAAGCCTTCCAATCCCATTCCATATTCCGGTAACATTATTTCTTTTGCATACGTCGGGCTCACCGTGGTGAGGTAGTCCGCGTAACGAATGCCCGTTTTCATGAAATTGATCCGACCCTCTGACAGGTCGTCCTGGTCCAGCTTGTCCCGGAAATCCGGCAGACCGGTATCGTTCAATATATCAGCTGCAAAAACGCCCTGGTAAGCAATATTGTGAATGGTCATCACCGAACGGGTGCCGCTGAAGAGTGAGTCCCAGGCATAAAGTGTTTTGAGATAAAGGGGCACCATCGCGGTATGCCAGTCGTGGCAGTGAAAAATATCCGGCGCAAATTGCATGTGTTGACACATTTCAATCGCCGCCCTGGATAAAAACACAAATCGCAGGTGTTCGTCCGCTCCCGAATACATTTCCTCACGTCGATAAAGCTCATCGCAACGCAACAGGTAAACGGTCAACTCACTGCCGGGCAATGTCGTCGAATCTATGGCGTACTGAAATGTCTGGGAACCGGTGGTAAGGCTAAGATCCTGCAATCCTTCCACCGGAACGATTTTCAAACCGGATGTCTCAATGCTGGAATAGAAAGGGATCAGGGCCCGGATATCATGCCCCGCTCCGTCAAAGTACATTACAAGTGAAGAACAGACATCGGCCAGGCCGCCGGTCTTGGCCAGAGGGCTCAGTTCGGAACTGGTCAGGCAAATATTCAGGCTGGTTTTTGTCGTCAAAATGCTGCGGGCCCGTTTCTTGACTCAAGCCCGTGAAGGAAAGCCTTAATCTCCTGAAATGCCTGTCGCGCTTCCGGCATTTCCGGATAAAAGATCTGCCAGACATGCAGCATGTGGGGCCAGGTTTGTGCCACGGCATGCGACCCACTGGCCCGTGCCTTTCTGACGTAACGTCGCGCGTCATCCAGCAGCATTTCGGCCTCACTGACTTGAATCAGTGTGGGTGGAAGATTCGAAAGATCCCCGAACAAAGGAGAGACTAGCGGATTGGCCTGATTAAAACGGAATTGAATCAGATAAATCCATGCCCGAATGGCTGCCGGAATCTTGAGCAGAACGCTAAAAAGCGGGCCCAGCATAAGGTCGCTTGATACGTTGTTGCGAACGCTCGGACTGGAATAGGTTCCGTCCAGTGTCGGTGAAAATGCAATCACTGCGTCCGCTGCTCTGAGACCCTCATCTCTGGCCCAGGCG
>SMVB01015617.1_pt1 | contig 20214 bp, 14 predicted proteins | sample 2456461 | NCBI WGS metagenome assembly SMVB01 (sample SAMN11095934, study PRJNA526329) | marine sediment metagenome | biome: Marine sediment; feature: Surficial sediment; material: Deep marine sediment; isolation source: Hadal surficial sediment | place: Pacific Ocean | collected 2014-05 | depth...
AACATGAGCACCGCTAAGGCCACTACCGAAGAGTTGAGCGGCAACGTGGAAGGCCAATATGGCGATTACGATCACAAGAAGATCAATGGCCACATCAATATCCCCCTGGGTGATAGCTTTGCCGTGAGGTTTGCTGGCCTGTGGCTGGAGCGGGAGGGCTATACCGAAAACCTGTACACCGGCAACGATGTCGACGGCCGCGATCAGTACGCGCTGAGGACCTCCTTTACCTGGGAGGCCTCGGACAACACCACGGTTGATTTAATGCTCTCCTACTTTGAAGAGGAGAGCACCCGCACCCGTAGCCAGAAAACCATGTGTCTGAACGAACCCACCGGATTGCTCGGTTGTTCGCCCGACGGGCTCGATTTTGATTTCCCCCACCCCAATGCCCAGTGGACGCAACTGCTGGCATCAACTGACGTGCTGGGCCCCTTTGGCATCTATGAATCGGGCACCAACGCGCGAGCATTCAACCCTACCGACCTGCGTAAGGTGTATTCGGAGTTTGATCCAACCTACGAATCTGATGAAACCTTGGTGACGCTGAGTATTTCTCACGCGCTGGACAAGCACACCCTCAACTTTGTCGGTGGATACCAGGAAACCTTCGTCGAATCGGAAATGGATTACCTGTGGTCCAAGAACGACCCCATCGAGCTGAACCCACTGTTGCAAATTATCGCACCGGAAAACTACGAGACTTTCTGGGCTAACGGCTTGCTGCCCATTTCTGCCAAATCTGACAATGGCACCGGCTCGGTCGGCGGCCACATCAAGTATGAAGGCGACAGCCTGGAAGCCTACGACAATTCCCGGGGAGAGAATGAACAGTATTCGATGGAGTTTCGCATCGCCTCTGAATACGATGGCAACTTCAACTGGTTGGCGGGCGCCTTTTACATGGAGGTAGAAATTGCCACTGAATACTACGTATTTGCCAATGGCTTTGACTATTTAACTGCGGTGGTACCGCCCCTTCTTGCGGGTATGGACGGCTACGGCTGGGTAGCACCGAACGCAAAACAGCATACCAAAAAGTATGCCCTGACCTCGCAGGCGCTATTCGGAGAGGTTTATTACAACGTCACTGACACCGTGAAACTGACCCTGGGGCTTCGTTACACCGAGGATGAAAAAGAGGACACCAGCCGGCAATTAATACTCGACAGTGATGAGAACGGCGAGCGCATCTTTCAATTAATCGGCGCCGATGAGCCCATTGACGTCCCCTTCCTGGAGCAGGATGACAAGTGGGAAGAGTTCACCGGCCGGGCGGTATTGGACTGGGCCTATTCCGACAATGGCATGGCCTATTTATCCTTCTCAAGAGGCTACAAGGGTGGTGGCTTTAACCCGTCTTTCGACCCCATCGATTTCCCCGGTGCCAAAAAAGATTTTGAGCCCGAGTTTATCAACGCCTTTGAAATCGGCACTAAGAACATCTTCCTGGATGGCACCTTGCAGGCCAACGGCTCGATCTTTTTCTATGACTACCAGGATTTGCAGGTGTCCAAGATTATCAACCGCTCCTCCTTCAACGGGAACACCGACGCCGAGATATTTGGCGTCGAAGCTGAACTGGCCTGGGCGCCCAATGAGCACTGGCTGCTCAACGGTAACTTCGCCTACCTGAAGGCTGAAGTGGTGGGCTTTGAGGATGTTGACCCGCGCGACCCCACCAACTCTCAGGCCGATCAAACCCTGATTAAAGACTCTCTCCTCGCCACCAACTGTGTTGTCGATATGCCCGTGGCTGAATTTGAGGCGCTGGATGTCGGTGGTCAGTTTAATAGCTGTGCGGGCCTAACGGAGATGGGCTTGCCGGTGTATGACGGAGTAGAGATGGATCTGGACGGAAATGCGCTGCAGAACGCACCTGAATACTCCCTCAGCCTGGGCGGTCAGTACACCTTCTACCTACCGCAGAATCACACCCTGGACTTACGGGTTGATTACTACTGGCAGGATGAAATGTACGCCCGCATGTTTAACAAGCCTGTGGATAAGATCGATTCCTGGGATGTGTGGAATGCACAGGCCAATTTGATGTCTGCTGATCGGAGTTGGTATGTACGGGCCTACATGAAAAATATCAAGGACGATGACCATATGGTAGGCCAGTACCTGACCGGCGCGTCATCGGGTTTGTTCACCAACGTGTTTACCATTGAGCCACGTACCTACGGTATTGCGCTGGGTTATAACTTCAACTAGGGCTTTATCACGAAGGACTTTCTACGCCCCGGTATGCGGGCCGTGTCGATGGCGGCGAAGGTCATGAAGTTGGCGCAGGGGGCCATGTGTCTACAAGTGATGGTGCGTCACTATTAGCACATGGAGGAAAGCTATGAGCACTACAGTTTACTGGTTGGTATTGGTCGGCATCTTTGCAGTTGGTTTCGCGGTAGAACATTTCCCGTTACCCGAATCTGAGTTTGTCAGGGTAGTGGACTGAGACCGACATAGAAACCAGGTTACATCGCTAGCCTTGAGAAGGCGCTACGCACGATTGACGCGAAGATGCTGGATCCTTGGTATGAGAGGCGTACGTCATGGAGTTATCACTCAGGCTTGCGACCTCCAAACTGATACCGCCATAACAACAGGGCTACGAGACCGTTCAGCACAAGACCACCCAGGCCGACTTCCGGCGCATACAGCCAGGTATCGACGACACCCAGTGCGCCAACCTTCTCGCCAAACGCGAACAGTTCATAGGCGAGGGCGTTCCACAGGGAGTGACAGACTGCTGGCACCCATATAGACCCGGACAACAATCGCATACTGCCCCAGATGTAACCCAGCAATACCGCGTTGACCAGGTATACCGGTAATTGGGACCGCGGTGGATTGAAACCCGTGTCCAGCAGAACGGCGGATAAATGCCACAGCACAAACAGTGCAGTGGTAGCGCCAAGCAATCTCTGCGGGCTCAGTCCGCCCCGTTCGAGCAGTGCCCACAGCACACCGCGGAAAAATCCCTCCTCTGTGATCGCGACCATGAGCACGCCCACCGATGCGGCAAGGGCGATGTGACGGGCAGTCTCGACCCATGCGGTATCAGTCGTCTCAGCAGCGCCCGCCAGATACGCCACGCCGGCAAGCAATCCGATCACAACAACGGGATAGATCAGCGCCACCCAATAGGTGTTGCGCTTACCCAGGGTGAAGCCCACTTCACGGTGCGACAGGTTTCCACGCCACCAAAAAAATGCCAGAAGAGCGATCAGCGGCAGCGCACTGAATACGCTGTAGCCGGTGGTATCCATGGCTGTAGTGATGGCGATCGCGCTGGTCGCTGCTATCAGGGCCAGTCGAGTAGAAGCATTCATGGCATCCCCGGTTCAATTCTCAAGAGAGTTTATTACAAAAGCAATGAACATGTGGTTCGGGGGACAGTTTTACTTAATTCGATGAATTCACCGCGGCGCCGCTCCATGCGTATGCATATCGCCATAACCAGCGGGAGGCCAATTGGCACAACGGCCTTCCCTGTCGCCGGTGAGGAATCCCCCCGCACCGCCGTCGGGTCCGCCCCAGCGATCCGATTGGCCGTTATCGCGGTAATTGTAGAACAGGTACTTCGTGGCAAGGCCGTAGCCATGAGCGATGGCATCTTCGGTGAGCGTACCGTCGCTGTCTAGCCACTTGACGCCGTTTCCATCCAGGAAGTAATCATCGGCCATAACCCCTTCCAACATGGCATTACAGGAATCGCCCAAACCGAAGTCTTTATTGGCCAGGGTGCGGCCAAGGTGGGCGTTACAGTCAGCCCGCATGTTGTTTTGGCCCAGGAAAGACGCCTCCATTGCGGCGGAGCCATCCCATTGGATGAGGTGACCATTGGCATCGGTGGCGAAGTGTCCGCCTGCCGAATGGTACATGAACCACCACCCTTCAGCTTGTTCCTGGGCCACCGTTTGCAGATAGTCTCTATACCAATCCACGGCGTAGCCATACTTGGTCCAGGGCCATTTTTCGACGCCCGTTAGAGTTTGACAATCGTAGTCGTCCTTCTCACAGTGACCGCCAAAGCCATCCGTGTTGTAGTAGGCCCAACAAATTGTCGACTGCCCAATATCCGAGTTGTCAAAGCGGTGCTGCAGATCGTACAAATGGGCGTGGAGGGACACGTAGCGGGTGCTGTCCAGTAGCGCCTGTGAGGGTTCCAGAGTTAGTAACCCCTCTTCAATAGTGAGGGTCATTTTGCCGTTGACCATGGGGTCGCCGTGTGGCACCCAACCGGGCTCGTAGCTATTCGGGGCACCACAGACGTCGAAGGTATAAACCTGTGCTTCAGCAATACTGAGGCCTGGCAGGGAGCACAAAATGGCAATGGCCAAAGCCACACCTACAAAAACAGCTTTCTTCATCCCGATACACCTCTCAAAATAATGTTGGCGAAGTTAAAAACCCGCCCCGATTCATTACGGGCATAAGCCTGCCGATAGACGCGGCGCAAACCGCAGGCTAACTATGTCTGCGGTTTTGAAATGCTCATCGCTGCTTCGCCGATGTCGATACCCGCGTTCATTAGCTGTCGGGCCAGCGGCTCAAGCTGATTCTCATACAGCCGCCATTTGCCCACCGAGCTGCGGTAGATTTCGCGGCGTACCTGGACCGCGCTGGCCGTGGTTGACGCTGCAGCGTTTTCGTGAAACCGCAGGCACTGGTCTTCCCAGGGCAAACCACAGTACGCCAGTAGCCGCCGGGTCTCATGCTCTATATCGGTTACCAGGTCTTCATAATTGACCTCGTGTATTACCCCCGGCATACATGCCTGCCAGTGCGCCATAAGCTCCCGATAAGCGAGATAATAATCCCCAAGCTCCCGCAAGTCATAAGAGAAGGGGTAGGCATCCCGGAACAGGGTTTTATACATGGCGTAACAACTGTCCAAAGGGTGTCGCCGCAGATGAATAATCCTGGCTCCCGGTAAAGCCAGTTGAATCTGGCCCGCGTGGAGAAAATTGAGTGGCAGTTTGTCGACAAAATGGCCACAGTGCCCCGTGACAGGACGGGTACTGTGTATATAGGCCTCGCCCAGTTGCCGGAAGTCCAGGCCGGTGCTCAGTGCAGGCAAATTGTCCTTCTCACTACCGCCTCGTTCGGCAACAAGGCTGCGCACGCCGCGCATCATCTGGCGAGGAAAATTATTCAACTCCCCGGCGGCATAAACGCGGGAGTGGCTACCCAGGATACGCTCCACCAGGGTGGTACCTGTGCGCGGCAACCCCAATACAAAAATTGGCTCCCGACTGGCACATCCGTCGATATGGCCATCGAACATGTCCGCCGTATAGGCTTGGCGTATTTGTGCCATGGTGTCCAGGTCATTCGCCACCCGATAGTTCAGATGCTGCCTGCGTAGGGCTGCGCCGCGTTGCAAATAGCCAAAGGATTGTTCCGGCTTGTCAATGTCTTCCAGCTCCTTTGCCAGGGCATACAGTATCTGTACCTGGGCTTTCGGATTGTCGATATCCGATTCGACAAGTGCTTCAAGTTCCTGGACATGATTGTGCTCACGGCTCTGTTTTCGCAGCTCAGACTGTGCATACCAGGCATCGTAATCCCGTGGATCCAGTTCGATAGCGCGGGAAAGACTGGATTGCGCAGCGCCCAGATCACCCAGGGCACGCTGTACTGTGGCAAGGTTGTAGTAGCTTCCCGCCTGCTCCGGTGCCAGCTCGATTGCCCGCCGATACTGAGCCCCGGCCTCGACCATTAAATCGAGCTGGCTTAACAGTAAACCCAGGGAGGCGCAGTGCGCGGCGGAGGAAAGCGATTGCCCGGAGAGTTCAACTGCTATCGTCCTCGCGTCGCCATGCAATTCCAGTTGCACAAGGCACCTTGCCCGGTGCAACTGCCAGGGGACATTGCCCGGTGCCCCCGACAGCGCCTTGTCGATGGCCCGCAACGCCGCCTCCGGATTCTTCAACTGCAGGGCCAGATGACTGGCGGTGTGCCAGCCCTCGCCATAGTGTGGGTAAGACCGGGTTAACTGATCAGCGGCCTGCACGGCTTCTTTGAGCTTGCCCTGCCCGGCGAACTCGACAACACGCTGCTCCAGGGCCAGGGCAACGTCGGGGATGTTCTGTGTCTGTGGGGTTTTTTCTTCTGGCATGAATTGCAGTCAGGTCAGGGAGAGTGACTAACTAACCGATCTCTATGTCGGCGTCGCGCAGTATAGCAGCTAGCGGGGCCAACTGTTCTTCGTAGCAGCGCCATCGCTGAAGGGAAGAGCGAAACAACGGTTGCCTGACCTGCACCACACTGGCTGTCGCTGTCGGACTGCTATTGAGGTGGAAATCCATACACTGCTGTTGCCAGTCCAGGCCACAATATTCCAGCAGGCGCCGGGTTTGTACTTCCTGGCTGTCAAGCAACTGCTCATAACTCAGCTCCAGAAACGCGCCGTGCAGAGCCTCCCGCCAGTAGTCCATCATACGTTGGTAGGCGATATAGTATCGGCCCAGTTTCTGCAGGCTATAGGAGTAGCCGTAGCCCCGGTTGAAATAGGTTTTGTAAACCGAGTAACAGGCGTCCATGGGCGATTTCTGTACGTGCACAATTTTCGCGGCTGGCAGCGCCTGATGTAGCAGGCCCAGGTATTGCAGGTTGGCGGGAGTTTTGTCGATCAGCACCGGGGTATTGGCGGCATAGTTTTTCAATTTTCCCAGATAGGTTTCGCCCAGGCTGGCGTAATTAATGTGGGTAAGCGCATCCGTGAATGTCATTTTTTTGGCCGCACTGGCCCGGCGGGCATGCTGTAACAAGGCCTCATGAAACGCCCCGGTTTCGCCCAGGCTCTGTACCGAAGAGTGTGTTGCCAGGATACGATCGACCAGGGTAGACCCGGCCCGGGGGAGACTGACGATAAAGACCAGCCCTTCACCCAGCGCGGAATTGGTTTGTCTGCCGGAAATCTCCTGCGAGAAGGACAGGGCCAGCTTGTCCATGAATGCCACATCACGCTCAACCTCATAATTCAGCAAGCTGTCTTTCTTATCAGCCCCCTGTTGCAGGTAGCGAAAGGCCGCCGGGTATTCGCCCATGTCCTCGAACTCCCTGGCGAGGGCGTAGCACAGCATGACCGTATCTTCCGGAGATAGCTGGCCTGCTTCCAACATACCCTCGAGTTGTTCAAGGTGATTGTCCTGCTCAGTTTGCTTGCGCATGCTCGAGCGCGTCAGCAGCGCCTCACCATGTTGCGGATTCAGGCGCAACACCTCGTTCAGCGCGTCTTCCGCCTCTGCCATCAAGCCCCGGGCAAACAGTACACCCGAGTACAAATGCCAGCCCTCCATGTCATTGGGGTCCAGCTTTAGCGAGCGCTGAAAACAGCGGCTGGCGTCATCGTAGGACAGAAGGCCGGCATACAAGTTTGCCACCAGGCGCAGCATCAGCGCCTGGTCTTGTGAACTGGATTCCAGTGATTTCAGGGCCGTCAGCGCGGCAGCACCCTGGCAGTCAGCTATTAGGCATTCGGCCCGCAGCAGCTCCGCTTTCAGGTTACCCGGGTTGAGGTCGAGCGCCCGTTCGACACACTGCAAGGCGCGCTCCGGTCGCTGGATGTCCAATTGAAGTTGGCCCAGTAACAACCAGGCGTCGGCAAAAGCCGGCATCGCCGAAACAATGTGTTTGCACAGAGCAAGCGCTTTGGGCAGGTCCCCGGAACGCAAAAACCCCAGGGCGCGGTCAAACGCTGCCTGGGGATTCTGTTTTATTGCCGCCTGTGGGCTGCTGGCTGTCTGCATCAACTGGCCAGGCGCATCGGCTAGAACCGGTAACCCAGGGCCAGACCGATGGTACGCGGACGCGCGACATAATCGTGTGATGAGTTATTGCCGGCAAAGTTGCGGTCGGCATTGGAACCCATGTGATTATTTTTGAAGGCGGCCGTGGTGCCTTCCTCATCTGTGACATTTTTTCCAAACAGCGTCGCGTTCCAGTTGTCGCCGGACAAGGTCGCGGAGAGATCCCAGATTGAGAAGCCGTCGTGCTCAATGCCGTACAGCTCGCTGTCGTTATCAATCGAGTTCTGGGTTTCGGACTGGTAATAGCCGCTCAAGCGGTAGACCATGCCATAGCTGCCGATGCTGGTGTTGTAATCCATGCTGAGGTTAAACATGTGCTCGGGCGTGCCCGGCATGGTATTGCCGTCCAGCGCGATGGGGTTCGCCCAGTGATCCTGGGGCAGGTCGTAGAAGAAATCATCGGTCAGCTCGGCTTTGACATAGGAGTATCCCACATTGAAATACAGTTTCTCGGTGAGATGCCCCTCCAACTCAGCCTCGATCCCATAGGTTTCCGCCTCTTGGCCGTTCTGCACAATATAGATACCGCTGCTGGGTGCTATCGTATTGATCTGGGGGTCTTCCCATTCCACAAAGAAACCGGCGACAGTATAGCGGAAACGATCAGACTCGCCCTTGATACCGATCTCATAGTTGATGACCTCGTCAGAATCGTAGGTAAACATGGAACCCGGATCACCGTAGAAACCGATAGTGGGATAGCCGTTAGCGCCGCCTCGACGATAACCCTGGGATATTGTGCCGTAGAGCATCTGCTGGTCGTTCATATCCCATGACAGGTTCAGCTTGCCGATAATGTCATCTTCCTTGTGGGTCTCCTTATGGTTGGCATCCCCCGCCGGATAGGTGCGCACTTCCTGGAATACCTGCGCGGTGAGCTCGTTGTCAAAGGCGCGAGCCCCAACCGTGAGGCGCCAGGCATCGGTGAAATTAAAGGTCATCTCTCCGTAGAATGTCAGCTCCTCAAATTCGTTGTTTTGCACCATGTGAAAGTCGTTGGTGTCCAGCACCTGCCAGAACGCGTGCTGATTTTTGCCCAGCGCGCTTTGGGAATAGGCGCCATACCAGCCGATGCGGTCATCAATCCACTGTTGGTCAATCACACCGTCGATAAAGTCATTGTCCGGATTGGAATCGTTCATGGTGTCATCCGCCCAGTCCAGCCAGCCCGGCAGCGTACTGTCCTGGTAGGCCTCGTAATCCTGGTCGGCATAGAACACGCCCACGGTCCAGTCGACGAAGTTATTGCCATTGGAGACCAGGCGGAACTCCTGGATAGTGCCTTCATCTGAATAACCGCGGGTCGCCACGTTCAGGGGGCGCGGCTGAACCATGTATGCACCGCCCCAGCTGACTTTCGAATAAAAGCCGGTGTTATCACTAATGCCCTCCCCGTCGGTATCATAGGTGGAGGTGTTGGATGTCAGGGTGGCAAAACCCAGGTCCCACTCGATATCAAGCGCCAACATCTCCACGTCGCGCTCCGAGGGCTCCAATTGAGGACGCCCGGAAACCAGGTCGCCAAAAGAGGTGCCATCGTCGGCCGCTACCGGCGTTGAACCAGAGCGCGCGCCGATCTCGTCACTCTGGGTCTGGTAGTTCAGGTTAAAGCTGAGATTCTCGGTTGGCTCCCACAACAATGCCAGGCGAGCATAGTCCACTTCCACCGTATCGGCGTCTTCTTCACTTCGGTAAATCGCACCGCCCATGCTTCGGTCATCAACACTGGTGCTGGAACAATCTCCGTCGAAGCAGGGATCCGCCGTCGGCGAGCCATCAGGGTTCAGTACGTACAGGCGGTCATAATCGGTGTAGCCATCATTGTCGACCCGGCTGGCGCTGACACGAAAGGCAAAGGTATCGCCAATCGGCACATTGAACATCAGGTCCAAGCCCAGGTTATCACCGTCGGAACCCTCGGTCTGGCTGTAACGCGCATCGATCGATGTTTCAAAGCCGTCAGTGCTGGGTCGGTTCATCAAATAGCGCACGGTGCCGCCAAGACTGCCGGAGCCGTACAGAGTACCCTGGGGGCCGCGTAGCACTTCAACCCGATTGATATCCTTGAGCAAAAAATTTGCAAACATTGGCGTGTTATTGATATAGGTGGAGACCGTCGGCGCCGAGTTATAGGCCATATCCCCGTTGCTGAGCGTATTCGTCTGCAGGCCACGTATGGTGATCATATTCATAATGCCGGCATTGCGCTGCCCCTTGTCTACCGCGTAGACGCCTGGCACGCTGCGCAACAGCTCGGTTTCTGTGAATATCTGGCGCGCCGCGATCTCATCCCCCTGGATCGCAGAAATATTGTAGGGGATATCCGTCACATTCTGTACGCGTGAGTTAGCCGTAACAAGAACCTCCTCCAGCGTCATAGCGCCCTGGGCGACGGCAACAGACACCTGTCCGAGCAGCAGACTGGAAGCCGCAACTGCAACCGCCAGTGATTTCTTTTTAAATCCCACTCTCTCTCTTTTGTTCATGTTCGTTCTCCATTACAGAAAGACTATTTATTATTTTCCCAGTCAATAAACTAACTCAAAAAAATGTGTGCACCATAGGTCCAGTTTGCATTTCCCGATGAGTCCAGCGGAATTTTTTAGCACCCCCGCTGGGGTACCTTGAGCGCCCCCAGCTCTGCCAAAGCCGGAAATTCCTTACTATCCCTGAGGTAAGCAGGAAAAGACACTGGGGCATCCCGATAACTTTTCAGGGTCTGGCATAGGCCCTGCAGGCCGCGTTCGCGAGTGCGGCGCACCCGCCCCAGATCGACCTCAACGGCAATAATTTCGTGACCATTGCCGGCCTGGTGGATGATGTCGCCCTCAGGGCCAACCACAATTGACTGGCCAACGCCCAATTTGCCGGCGACGTTAACACTGAAAAAATAGCACTGGTGAATGGCTGCATTTGCCCGCGCGATTGAGAGCTCCACTTCACGATCAATGGTGTTAGTCAGAGTGGGACAGAGAATAACCTCGGCACCCTGGCAGGTCAGAGAACGTATATACTCGGGAAACCATTGGTCGTAACAAATACCAATACCAAAGCGACCCACATCGGGTACATCAAAAACCGGAAACTCGGTACCCGGGGTGATGCCTTTCTCGTAGGGCATAAAGGGAAACATCTTGTGGTAGCGAACAACAATCTCTCCGGCCGGGTTTATCACCAGTGCCGTATTGCAGATATCCTCGCCCCGCTGTTCGAACAGCGTACCCGGGATAAGCCAGATGCCATGTTTCTGGGCCAGTTCGCAGTAGCTCTGCTCTGCTTCTCCGCCAGTTGGTTGGGCCCGGGAAACACTGGGGCCAAAAGTGGCCAACTCGCCAACCACCAGCATATCTGCCCAGGGAAAACGCGCCACCGCTGCCTCTATCTCGTTCTGGATTAAATAGAGGTTGTCCTGATTAGACAGATCCAACTGCAGGGCAGTAATACCAAAATGGCTCATTAAAAACTCCAAAAAATCCGGTGATGCCAACTTTCCTTGTAGGCACGGGTATCATTATTCGAGTTCTAAAGTAGTAATTTTGGCTGCGGGGGGGTAGCGCCAGTTGCGCACTGTGAATTAGTCCAGTTGGTTTTCGTCGGCCCCCTCGCGCTCGGGCGCAGGGTTGTGCAGGACACCAATGTCGGACAACTGACCATCCTCTTCAAACAGCTTGATGGTTAAGCCGTCAACCACCACATGAAAACCCAGGGGTTCGCCGAAATACCAGCGCTCCCACTGTCGATACCAGAGCTCACCGTCCACCCACCAGCGTCCTTCCCCGCGATCCTCATTGGCATAGCCAATGCGACCTTCGGCCCGACCGTCAGCCTGATAATCGATGGTGGCGGGGTCGCCATTGATGGTCTTCCAGAGTACTGTCGCGCCGGAAAATAAATCTTTTATTTCCCGCGGCGTCAGCAATTGCCCCCTGGCATGTTCCAGCGTTTCGAAACGATCCGAGGTGAGTTCATGAATCAGTTCTGACAGGCGCTCAACACCCTCACGAATTTTCTCCACGGGAATACTGGTTATACCCATGCGGAAATAATTGTTCGCCGCATCCGGTGTGGCGTAGTAATGGGCAACCGGTTCAATCAAAATACCCCGCCTGGCTGCCTCCTTCACCAGGTGGGACATCTCGATCTCGGCTGGTCCCTGAATCCAAACAGAGGTACCACCCTGGGTCGGGGTCGATTCCACGAAATGCAGTAAATACAGGCTCAGGGCTTCCAGTAAGGCTTTCCAGCGCTCGCCAAAACGCTGGTGCATGTGCATCATAAAACTGTCGTAATGACCCAGTGACAGAAAGTAAGCGACCGCGCGCTGGTTGTTAGGTGGCGGATGATTGACCGCCAGGCGCCGCAATTTGCGCGCCTCGGCGATAATCTCCGGGGCCGCCACGATAAATCCCATACATAAGCCCGAGTCCAGCACCGTGGAGAGGCAGGACACGTAGACAACACGCTCCTCCTTGTCCATACCGCGCAATGCCGGATGTGGTTGCCCGATATAATTATTTTCAAACTCGCTGTCATCTTCGATGATTAACTGATCGCGTTCACTGGCCCTGGCCAGTAAACCCTGGCGTCGCGCGAGTGACATGGTCACTGAGGTAGGCGTCTGGTGGCTGGGTGTTACATACACAAGCTGCGCCCCGTCGAGGGCCGAATCGACAACCAGGCCGTCCTCATCTACCGGCTGGTAGATCATCGAGGCGCCGCGTTGGGCCAGCAGTTGACGCATGACCGGCGTGCCGGGATCTTCAACCGCCACGGTTGTAGTGGGGTCTACCAGCAATTGAACAACCAGGTGCATGGCCTGTTGGGCTCCCACCGTAACCAGTATCTCCTCGGGGAGGGCCTGTATCCCCCTGCGCGGCAGGATCTTGGTACGAATTTCCTCGATCAAAAAGGGGTCATCCGCATCGCCGGTTTCGCCTGACCAGGTATTAATATCGCGCACGCCCAGCGCCAGCCGCGAGGCCTCGCGCCATTCTTTAACCGGGAACAAGGACGCGTCGAACTTTCCCTGCAAGAAGGGATAGGGGTGCAGAGACCAGTTCGGGGGAAACAGATAGGGTTCACGACCCGCCGGCGAGGCCTTGAATCGCTGCCGCCAGTGGCTGATGCCGGCTCGGCTGGATCGCGAGCTGGCCATGGCATCAACCCGGCCCTCTAGCACCTCCTCGTTGATATAGATGCCACTGCGCTCACGGCTGACCAGATAGCCCTCTTCCACCAACTGCTCGTAGACCAGCACCACGGTATTGCGCGCGACGCCCAGTTGCTCCGCCAGCTTGCGTGAGGATGGTAAGCGCCGGTCACGCGGGAATGTCCCCAGTGTAATTGCTTCTACAAGCTTCTGGCGGATTTGCGCCTGCAAGCTCAAGCCACTGTCCGGATCCAGGAAGATGAGGGTCTTATCCATGGGCGCAGTGTAGCACTCACGCCATTCGAGCAAAATGCGAATGCAGATCAACGACCGGGTCGTTTACCGGTCGCCGAAACCGATATCCCAAACAGAAAAACTGGACTTATCGCCGTTGAAAACTGGCACTATGCGACTAGAATTCATCTGTATACAGTATTCCCACAGGTGCAGAAACTGGCACGAACGACAATAAAAACGGGTATACCAACCCCTGAGTCAAACATGAAACTGACACATTGCTTCTCAATACCACTGGTCAGCCTGGCCCTTTCCCTGCCCGCCAATATCGTCCTGGCAGAAATCGCAGACACGGTATTGCGTGGCGGCAGTATCTACACAGTTGATAGCGCCAGAAGCCGGGCTGAGTCTGTGGCGATAAAAGGCGGGGAGATTGTTTTTGTCGGTTCCGACAGGGCAGTAGTCGATTATATAGGCCAGGACACCACCGTAATCGAACTTCAGGGAAAAATGGTGTTGCCCGGCTTTCATGATTCTCACATCCACCCCGTAAGCGGCATGCTGGCGTCTCAAACGTGCAACCTCAGGGGACTAAAAGGCCTGGCCGCCTATCTACAAAAAATAGCCCAATGTGACACAGAAGACCCGGGCAGCGAATGGCTGGTGGGCACTGGCTGGTCGTACGCCAATTTTGGTGACGATATTCGGCCGGATAAAAAACAGCTGGATAACATTACCTCAAATCGACCAGTCGCCTTTACCTCCTACGACGGTCACAGCGTATGGGTTAATTCCCGCGCCATTGAGTTGTCGGGTATCAGTGCGGAAACCCTGGACCCACCGTCAGGCATGATTCAACGTTATCCCGCTAGCCGTGAGCCAAGTGGTCTGTTTGTGGAAAAGCCAGCCATGGAACTTATTTACCAGGCCATGCCCGACGTTGGTAATCGGCAACGATTTGCGGCGCTGATGGAGGCCCAGCGTTATCTGAACAGCCTGGGAATTACCGCCATTCAGGATGCCTGGGTCGGGGTTGATAACACCGGCGTGTACGGCAATATCCCGGTATATCAAAAAGCCGTCAGGGACAACAGACTTAACTTGCGCGTGACCGCCGCACTCTACTGGCAGCCGGACGGAGAAGCAGATCAACTGCAGCAAATGCTCACAACCCGCAAGGCGAATGAAAAGGGGCTGTTCCGGGCGAGCACTGTTAAAATCTGGCAAGACGGCGTGATGCACACTCATACCGCCAAACTGCTGGAAGAGTACATGGATCGTCCTGGCGATAAAGGCATGAGTTATTACAGCCAGGAGCAACTGAATCATATTGTCACCGCCCTTGATCGAGAGGGCTTCCAGATACACATCCACGCCGATGGCGATGGCGCCCTGCGTGAGTCACTGGACGCTTTCGAGGTAGCGCTAAAGAAGAATGGCCGGCGCGATTCGCGTCACCACATTGCCCATCTGGAACTGGTTCATCCCGGCGATATTCCTCGACTGCGACAATTGGGGGTGATCGCCAATGTTCAGCCAATGTGGTCGACCAGTCGCGACTATGTTTCTGACCTGATCGAGGTAAAGCTGGGGAAATCTCGGAGCCCCTACATGGAGACAAACAAGCGCTTTTTGAAAAATGGCGTCACCGTCGCCTATGGCAGCGATTGGCCAGTGACTTCAGCCAATCCGATGGATCTTATTGAGGCAGCGGTAACAAGGATTCGTCCCGCTCTACCCCTGGAGGAAAAAAGACGACTGACTCCACTACTGCCCGGTGAGGAAGTCACCGTGGCGGATGCCATCGCCAGTTACACGATCAATGGCGCCTACGCGAATCACCAGGAAGACCTTACCGGCTCTCTGGAAGTCGGTAAAAGAGCCGATATTATTGTGCTGGATCAAAACCTGTTTGAGATTGACCCCCATCGTATCTCGGACACCAGGGTGACCATGACATTCTTTGACGGCAGGCTGGTCTATCATCGACTTCCAGATCACTAAACCTGCCTGTCAAGGTCGCCCGCAGGATGAAATGCTATCGCAATGCAGACCCCAATCACCACCGCAGCCATGACAATGAGCATGGGGTAGCTGCCATCCGTCGCCAACACGTAACCACCGACCATAGGACCGCAGGCCAATCCCATTTTTGAGGCGAAGCCGCCCAATGCCGCCATCTGGCCCGCTTCGTCGAACCTGGCCGACATGGTGAGAAAATAGGGAATGCAAAAGGCCCAGGCCATGCCCGTAATACAGTTGGCGATCAGGAAGACCACCTGGGTGTCGCTGAATAAAAAAATACAGGTTCCCAGGGCAGAACAAATCAGCGCAAGTGACAACGGCTTCAACAGTTTGTACTTAATGCCGGTATATACAGCGAGTACCGCACCGCCTATGGAAACAATATTGGCGATGCCGAGTGTTGGACTCATAAAGTCCATCTCCAGAGTGTAATGCTCCCCCAGGCCGAAAATAAAAGCGAACAAGGCCATATTGGCGGCCTGGAAAAGAAACAGGGCCAGCAGGGTCAGGCTGAGAGGGAAGACTCTTATCTTTGCCGCACCCGGCTCCGTGATGTCAGCCACTGTCTTCCGGGCAGGTAGTGGATAGGCCGCCAGAAAGGGCATCATGCACAGGGTGACAACACAAAAAATTATCAGCGCGTAAAAAGGCACATAGGGACCATAGCTGGGCACCAGGGGTGGCAACAACCAGAGGCCCAGCGCGCCGCCACCATATTGCACCACCAGCAGCAGGCTGAATGCCACGCTGGGGCGGCTGGTTCTGGCAATAACCGAAAAGCCCAGACCCACCAGGGAGCCACCGATAAAACCATGACCAAAACGCAACGGCACAAGAATGGCCGTGGATTCCTGCATGATGGTCACAATATCCATACAGATAAGCCCGACCAACAAGGCGACCGAGGCCATTTTCCAATGGGGAATGCGGCGTATGAGCAGCGTCACAAAAAGTGCTCCAAAGGCCGCACCCATGGCGTTGGCAGAGGTTATTTGTCCGGCGTCCACCGTGCTTAATCCAGCGCCTTCCATCAGTGCGTTGGTTATCGCCGGGAAAATATTGACGTAGAAAAGCCCCGCGGAAGAGAGAAAGGCCAACAGCAGGCTGGCCTGCAGGCTGTCGGGTGGCGCCTTCCATCTACTGATCGCTGGGAGGATTTCAGTTGCGGAACGGCTTATGGCTTCGGCCATCGGGACCTCGATATTGTTATTAATCTGGCTGTGCTCCAGGCTAACAATACCAGCTGGCATAGCAAAACGTAGAACCAGTTGAGACGAGGGTATAGTGCCAATGCAATCAGGCGTGATTCAGTTGTTCCGCGATAATAGACCACAGGCGCTGGCCCACGGCGGCCATAGTGAGCGGATGACCCGGCAGTAATTCGGGGGACAGCCCCCTTCGTCGGTGAGAAGATGCTGGTAGTATCATTGTAGGCCCGATTGGCTGGATGCGCCGCATAAGCCTGTTTTCTGCTGCTCAAGGTGATAATGTTAATGGATACAGACTCGATTACACCGCAGGACATGCGCTTTAACCCACCGGCATTTGATGCAACAGAAGTGGCACAAAGAATAGCGGCTCAATACGCCCTGGAAGGTGAGTGGACTGCACTGGTGGGGGAGCGCGATCAAAATTTTCGGCTAAAAAAATGCGATGGGAAGAAATATGTAGTGAAAGTTGCAGGGCCCGATGAGGCGCCTGATATCACCAATTTTCAGGTAGAGGCACTGCTTTACCTGGAAAGAGTAAGTCCGCACATTCCTGTGCCGCGCATTGTCCGCACCCAATCCGGTGACTGCCTGAGCGATATTATTGACACAGATGGCGTTAAGCATGCCATACGCGTAGTGACCTATCTCGATGGGATTCCTTACGCCGAAGGGGAATTTCCCGATGCGGAAAATCTGCAAAAAATTGGGGCCTTTATGGGAGACACAGTGAAGGCACTGAAAGGATTTGAGCATAAAGCGTCACTACATTTCATGCCCTGGAATCTGTCCAACGGTATTGCGGTGTCACGGGACTTGTGGGCGGATGCAAAAGAAGATATCAAATCGCTGGCAGCACCTATGCTCGATAGATTGCGCAACGAGGTTCTGCCAGCACTGAACCGCTGTCCATCGCAGGTGATACACAATGATGGGCACCCCTACAATTTGTTGCGCGCCGATACCGTGTCACAGCAAGTGATTGGTCTGATCGACTTTGGTGACATGGTTTATGCCCCCATCATCAATGAGCTGGCGGTGACAGCCACCACCTTTCAGCGACGCAGCATAGAAGATCTGAGCATAGTAGAAAACCTTCTAATTGGATTTCATGGTACTCATCCGCTATCAGACACGGAGGTATCTTTACTGTGGGATGCCATCATCTTACGATTGCTTATCACCATCTTGCTCAGTGATGTGAAACTGAAAATAGGGGCAGACCAGGATCCTGATGTTTTCGAAGATAGAACCGAAGCCTTCGAGATGCTGGTGATGATTTGCCGGCAGGACCACAACGCCACGGTCAACCAATTACGCGCAGCCTGTGGCTTTTATTAAAGGAGAGAAGTTATCGACTTACTAGAACGAAGAAAAAAAGCCCTGGGGCCGTCCTATCATCTTTTTTATGACGCCCCGGCTCACATAGTGCGGGGGCAGGGCGTTTGGTTATGGGATGCCGATGGGCGCAAATACCTGGACTGTTATAACAATGTCGCCTCAGTCGGACATTGCCACGCGACTGTGGTGGCAGCACTCGCCAAACAGGCATCATTGTTGAACACACATACACGATACCTGCATGAAAATGTGGTTGAACTGGCTGAAATGATAAGCGCTAAAATGCCGGGCGAACTCAGCGTGTGTATATTCGTTTGTACGGGCACAGAAGCCAATGACCTGGCAACCCGCATGGCCCGCTCCGCCTCAGGGAATACTGGCATGTTGGTGTCAGAATATAGCTATCACGGAGACTCTGCACTGGTACACGCCCTCTCGACCGCTGACAGTGACGACCGCCCTGACTGGTTGTCATTGTTTGAGCCACCCTGTCAATATCGACCGGCATATGAAGGCGATGATCTGCTTGAAGCGTATGTAGGCTCCGTGCGCAGCGCCATAGAGATGCTGCAGCAAAAAGGCCACCAGCCCGCTGCAATTATGATTGATAGTATTTTTGATTGCCCGGGCACGATTGAGGCACCAAAAGGTTATTTCCAACGGGTTTACCAGGCAGTGCGCGAGGCGGGCGGTGTTGTGATCGCGGATGAAGTACAGTCCGGCTATTGTCGCACCGGTAAATGGTGGGGCTTTGCCCATGACGAGGTGGTGCCCGACATAGTAACGCTAGGTAAGCCCATGGGGGCAGGCCATCCCCTCGCGGCAGTGGTCACTACCCCTGAGATTGCAGCAAAATTCGCCAGCAACACCAGCTATTTTAACACCTTTGGTGGCAATCCTGTCTCTGCCGCGGTGGGCAAGGCTGTCATCGATGTTATTGACGCGGAAAATATCCTGGAAAATGTCGCCAGGGTAGGTGCCTATACCAGGGCGGGACTGGAGGGACTGCTGGAAAAATATGATGTCATCGGCGATGTGCGCGGCCGCGGCCTGTTCTTGAGCATGGATCTGGTGAAAGATCGTACGTTGAAAACGCCCGATGCGATCGCGGCGCATCAAATGGCCAATCTGATGAAAGACCAGGGCATCATTCTGTCCACCCACGGTCGGTACGACAATACACTCAAAATCAGGCCGCCAATGATCTTTAGCGAGGACAATGCTGACCAATTGCTCGCGGCTCTGGATGTGTGTTTTAGTCTTCGCTGAATTCCAGGATGTCGCCGGGTTGGTGTGATATTTCATATCTGATGGGCGCATTTAAAAAGGAGCAATCTCCCCATGGACCAGAATTTTTAAATACAGGAATTCCGCCAGGGCTCAAACCCCAGGCCTTTGCCCTAAAGAAATAGTTTTCCCAGGAATCATCCGCGTCCCAAAAATACCGACTGCTATATACTCCATCACATGGATACTCAATTATGATCACCGCCAGACTCAGATTCCTGGTAGCCTCAGAGCAAACTCCCGTTTATTACGCCTCGGAAAGTGGCGAAAACGCACAGCTCGATATGCAGGGCCAGTTCGAAGAAGTGGAGGTCGAGATTGAAAACGGGCGGCCCGAGCAGGCCGGATATACCCTGGACAAGGAGGGGTTCCAGCTGGTGGCGCATACCTCGGCGGTGACGAATTTTTATAACACAGAGCAAATCACTGACATCTACAATCGGGAAGTCCAGAAATTGGTGATGGAGGCTACCGGGGCGTACAAAGTCTACGTATTTGATCATACCCACCGCGCCGATTCCGAGTCACAGCGTGCCCAACGTAATTCTCGCGAACCCTCCAATATTGTTCATAACGACTATACAGACAAGTCCGCCCGCCAACGTATTATCGACCTACTGCCAGCTAACGAGGTTGACGAACTGCTCAACCGGCGCTTCGCCATTGTCAATGTGTGGCGTGCAATTGATCACCCAGCCGAAACCTCTCAACTGGCGCTGTGTGACAGCACAAGTTTGAAAGCGGACAGTGGTATTGCCGTCGAGCGACGCGCCAAAGATCGTATTGGAGAGTTGATGATGGCCAACTTTGATAAGGCCAACCGGTGGTTTTATTTCCCCTCTATGGGCCCGGAGGAAGTCCTGCTGCTAAAGACCTATGACTCTGACACAGAGGGCCGAACCGGCTTTTGCCTGCACACGGCTTTTGAGCATCCAAACCCACCGGTGGGTGCTAAACCCAGAGAGAGTTTGGAAACTCGCGCCTTCGCATTTTTTAATCAGACACCAGACCTAGGGCATCTCTGAAAAACACCCTATAAAATGTCACAATAGGTTTTTCATCTGTGGAATCAATTTCATGAGCCAACTGACCTTTGCCGAAGCGGAGTACGCGGGGAAAAAGCGGAAAACACGACGTGAAAAGTTTC
>SMVB01446908.1_pt1 | contig 20212 bp, 20 predicted proteins | sample 2456461 | NCBI WGS metagenome assembly SMVB01 (sample SAMN11095934, study PRJNA526329) | marine sediment metagenome | biome: Marine sediment; feature: Surficial sediment; material: Deep marine sediment; isolation source: Hadal surficial sediment | place: Pacific Ocean | collected 2014-05 | depth...
AACTTTAACGTGTAGGCGCAATTTCGCGATTTCGGTAGGCAACTAGGGAGTCATCAATGGCCTATACCATCGCCGGTGTTCTTACCATTGGGTGCGTACTGATCGGCTACATCTATTGGGGTATCGTGCGTCTCGTTGGTTGGGTGGTACTGAAAGGAGTCTGGATCGCCTGCCTGGTTAGCGCTGGCACCTGGTTGCTTGCTTCAACCGCGGGGGATGCCGGGTTTGCTGGAAAACTCGCCGTGTCGGCCATCATTCCGGGTGCAATATTTGGTTGGATTTTGTACGGCGAAGTCGCGTTAGCGTTGTTCAGAGAACGCAGCGTTTCTGCGAATCGAGGCGCCAGGCACGTCATAAGGTCACATTCGGACAGTTAGCCTGGTTGACGACCCTTTCTAGATCGATAGCAAGCGGGACTGCCACTCAAGTAACATGAGGCTTTCATTGGTCGGTAAAGCCAGTGCTGCGTTCCGAGTTCGACTACCACTTGCCAGTTTCCCTGATTGCGCAATTTCCTCTGCCTGAGCGTACGGCAAGCCGCCTGCTCGACATCCGTACCGACAAACCCGTGCATCGCGTATTCGCCGATTTACCCGCTCTATTGGAAGAAGGTGATCTGTTGGTGGTCAACGATACTCAGGTAATCAAGGCAAGGCTCCTGGGTAAGAAAGATAGCGGAGGCTCAGCCGAGATACTTGTGGAGCGCTTGATAAACGCTCATGAAGCGTTATGTCAGGTTCGCGTGAGCAAACCGCTCAAGACGAACCGCTCGATCCACGTTGGCGGTCATCGTCTCGAGGTATTGGGCCGCGAGGGTGAGTTTTACCGGCTGGGATTTCCAGCTGGCGTGCAGGCGATATTGGCCGAACAGGGCGAAGTGCCTTTGCCTCCATATATTCGCCGGCCAGTGCAGACAGAAGATGGCGAACGTTATCAGACCGTATATGGAACGGTGCCCGGTGCGGTTGCGGCACCCACGGCTGGGCTGCATTTTTCGGATGATTTGATTGCCAGGCTCGCCCTCGGTGGTGTCGAAATGGTCGCAGTGACGTTACATGTCGGTGCGGGAACTTTTCAACCCGTTCGCACCGAAAGGCTCGAGGAGCATCACCTGCACAGCGAGCACTATATCGTCTCCCCGGAGACGGTCGATGCGATCGTTAGCTGCCGGGGCCGAAATCGCCGGGTGGTTGCGGTAGGCACGACGGTGGTTCGCACCCTGGAATCAGCCACGGACGAACATGGCCTGCTCAGCGCAGGTGAGGGGGAGACTGAGCTATTCATCGTGCCGGGGTATCGCTTCAAAGCGGTAGATGTACTGTTGACCAACTTTCACCTGCCAGCGTCGACTCTACTGATGCTGGTGTGTGCGTTCGGGGGATTTGAGCGGGTGATGTCAGCTTATCGAGACGCCATTGCGGATAACTACAGATTCTTCAGCTATGGAGATGCGATGTTGCTGGAATACCGGGTGGGTCCTGGGTAACGGAGGGGAATAGTTGTTCGAGATATTGAACACCGACGGTGGGGCTCGGCGGGGCAGGTTGACTACCCGGCATGGGAGCGTGGAAACGCCGGTTTTTATGCCGTGCGGCACCTACGGCACGGTAAAAGCGATGACCCCGAGGGCGCTCGAGGAAGTTGGTACGCAGATACTGCTGGGTAATACGTTTCATCTCATGCTGCGTCCCGGGGATGACACCATTGCAAACCTCGGGGGGCTGCACGAGTTCATGCAGTGGAGCGGTCCCATTCTCACTGACAGCGGCGGTTTCCAAGTGTGGAGTCTGGGCAAGCTTGGTAAAATCAGCGAAGCGGGGGTGATATTTCGATCGCCGGTAAACGGTGATCGAGTCGAGTTGACGCCGGAAGGATCGATTGCCGTCCAGCACAACCTGGGTGCAGATGTGATGATGGTGTTCGATGAGTGCACGCCTCACCCGGCGCCAATCGAGACGGTGCGGGCTTCGATGGAGCTGTCGCTGAGATGGGCCCAACGCTGCCGCGATGCCCACGGCGATAACGAGAGCCTGCTGTTTGGAATCATCCAGGGAGGTATGTACGACGAGGTTCGTGAGGTTAGCCTGGCTGGCCTCGAGCTTTTGGATTTTGCCGGTTATGCCATCGGGGGGTTGTCCGTCGGTGAATCAAAAGACGAGATGGATCGGGTCATGTGCGGCATCCTGCCATTGATGCCGGTAAACAAACCCCGCTACCTCATGGGTGTTGGCACTCCACAGGATCTTCTGCGCGGGGTCGCGCTCGGGGTAGATATGTTCGATTGTGTTCTACCTACTCGCAATGCCCGCAATGGCTACATCTTTACTTCCCGGGGAACGCTCAAGATCCGCAATGCGCGGCACCGGCGCTCGGATGCCCCGCTGGATGCGGATTGTGATTGTTATACTTGCGCCAATTTCTCCCGGGCATATCTTCATCATCTGGATCGCTGTGGAGAGATGCTCGGGAGCATGCTGATGACACAGCACAATCTGCACTACTATCATGCGCTTATGGCTCGATTGCGCGGATCTATCGAAACAGGTACATTCCGCACCCTTATCGAGACCCTGCAAAAAGATTGGAATTCCCACTATGAGTCTGTTTGAAACCACCGCGTACGCGGCCGGCACTGGTGCATCGTCAGATGGAGGATTTGTGAATATACTTTTCCTCGGCGGCTTCGTACTAATCTTCTACTTTTTACTGTGGCGCCCACAGAGCAAACGCCGCAAAGAACAGCAGACGCTGATGACGAGCCTCTCGAAGGGTGATGAGGTTGTGACGACGGGTGGTATCGTTGGACAGATCAAAAAGGTCGAGGAAGATTTTCTGAAGATCCAGGTGGCTGCCAATCTGGAGCTCAGGGTTCAGAAAAGTGCGGTGAGCGCAACTTTGCCAAAGGGAACGCTCAAGTCTCTGGATGATTCCTGACCATGGCTAAATCGGGCGGTCTCGTTGGCGAGCGTCTGCTGGGTATGAAAAAAGCAACCCACAGGCCCCCGAACACCTCGGGGCTCGGGCGCTACTTGTTCGTCTTCTTCGTCGTTGCGCTTGGCTGCATCTACGCCGCACCTAATCTGTACCAACCCGACAGTGCCCTGCAGATCAAGGGTACTTCTCAATCGGTTCCGATCGATCAGAGTGTGCTTGAACTGGCCATTTCGGTGCTCGAGAGCAACGGTATTTCCGTCAAGGGAGCGGAACTGACGGCTACCAGCGTGCTGATTCGAGTGCACAGCAGCGAAGATCAACTGCGCGGCAGAGATGTTCTGGTGCCCGCGCTCGGTGCAACCGACGACTATATCGTGGCTTTGAATCTGGCGCCAACCACCCCTGGGTGGCTGCGGGATCTGGGTGCTAAACCCATGTCGCTGGGTTTAGATCTATCGGGCGGAATTCACTTTCTACTCCAGGTGGATATGGAGAAGTTCATCGGCGATCGCATGGAAAACAACCAGGAAGCCGTCCGTGACCTTCTGCGCCAGGACAGGGTGCGCTACGAGGCAATAAATCTCGAAGGCCGACAACTCGTCATCACGTTCGCGAGTGAAGAGGCGCGCGATGCCGGAGAAACGCTGGTTTCCAAGCAATTCCCCGATTATCGATTACTTTCCCGTGATGTCGATGGAAAGCCCGCCCTCAGGCTCACGATGCTCGAAGGCAAGGTGCGTGAACTCGAAGACTTTGCTATTTCGCAGAACCTGCAGAGTTTGCGCAACCGGGTGAATGAGCTCGGCGTATCGGAACCGCTGGTGCAGCGGCTGGGTCGATCTCGCATCGTGCTGGATTTACCCGGCTTGCAGGACAGCGCCAGGGCCAAAGAGATCATTAACAAGTTCGCGAACCTGGAGTTTCGGCTTGTTGCCGGGCCGCAGGCCCGACCGTCGCAAACAGAATCCTTCGTTTATGAAGGGGTAACCCGGATACTGGAGAAAGCCAATATTGTCACGGGTGACCAGGTAACCAACGCACAACAGAGTTACGACCAGGATACCGGATTGCCGCAGGTGAGCATCACCCTCGACAATGACGGGGGTCGACAGATGAATGAAATCACCAAGAACAATGTCGGCAATTCCATGGCCATTATCTTCAAGGAACTCAAGGTAAGATCGCGCATAGTCGTGGAGGACGGAGTCGAGAAAACCGTGAACTACACGGTGGAAGACAATCGGGTGATCAACATTGCGACCATCCAGTCCGCCCTCGGCTTTCGTTTTCGTATCACTGGTTTGGAATTGGGAGAGGCGCGGGACCTCGCATTGCTGCTGCGTGCTGGCGCGTTGGCGGCGCCAATGTATATCGTCGAGGAACGTACGGTAGGCGCAAGCCTCGGAGAGGAGAACATCCAGAAGGGCCAGCGATCCATTGCGGTGGGTTTCGGTCTGGTGCTCGTATTCATGCTGTTCTACTACAAAGGATTTGGTCTGGCGGCCGACCTCGCGCTCACCGCAAACTTGATACTGATGGTGGCAATAATGTCGGTCCTCGGGGCGACGCTGACCATGCCTGGTATCGCCGGTGTCGTCCTGACCGTTGGCATGGCGGTCGATGCCAACGTGTTGATCTTTTCCCGTATCAAAGAAGAGATGCAGGAGCGTTCGCCGCAACAGGCTATACAGACCGGGTTCGATCGGGCATTGCTCACCATCATGGACGCCAACATTACGACGTTTTTCGTCGCCATAATTCTGCTTTCCATCGGTAGCGGTCCGGTTAAAGGATTTGCCATAACGCTGGCGGTTGGTATCTGCACGTCGATGTTTACTGCCATTATGGGAACTCGGGCGCTGGTCAACCTGATGTATGGCGGCCGAACGCTTAAGAAGCTAATCATATGAGTCAATCAATACCCACTATCGATTTCATGGGAAAGCGAAAGATCGCCGCGATGATCTCCGTCGGTCTCGTGCTCGCATCGATTGGATTGTTCGCGATTCGAGGGATGAATCTGGGTCTGGATTTTACCGGCGGCACTCTGGTGGGCGTTGAGTTTACGACGGCAGTCGAGCCTGAAAATGTACGGCAAATCCTGGAAGGAGCCGGATTTTTCAACGGTGTGGTGCAACATTACGGCACGGAGCGGGAATTGCTGATTCGGATGCCGCCGCAAGTTGGCACTGAGCAAGCCGATATGGGAGGTAAAATACTCGCGACGCTGAGTGATAGTTTCGGCGACGTCACGATGCGCCAGAACAATTATGTGGGTCCCACCGTCGGCGAGGAACTGACCAATGATGGAGGACTTGCGATATTGGCAGCCCTCGGCGTGGTCATGGTGTACATCTTTTTTCGTTTCACCAAACAGTTTGCCGTTGGCGCAGTCGTAGCGCTGGTGCATGACGTGCTGATCGTTGTTGGTATCTTCTCGTTGTTTCAGTGGACGTTCGACCTTCCGGTGTTGGCGGCGATACTCGCCGTGATCGGATATTCGTTAAACGACACCATCGTGGTTTCGGACCGTATACGCGAAAACTTTCGTAAGATCCGCAAAGCCACGAGTATCGAGATCATCAACAGATCGCTGAATCAAACTCTGGGTCGCACGTTGATCACATCGATGACTACTTTGTTAGTGCTGATGGCATTGCTCATCGCTGGTGGCGAAGGCATTCGCGGATTCGCCATGGCACTGAGCATCGGCGTGGTAGTCGGAACCTATTCTTCGATCTACGTCGCGGCAAACGTTCTGCTGGCGATGAACATTTCCCGCGAGGATCTGGTGATTCCTGAGAAAGAGAACGCAGATCCCGAGACTCCCTGACGGGGCTGGCCGGCTTTTACCTCGCCCTGTGGCTCAACTCTTCAGTCAGGTGCGGCCGAATGGTCTGCACCATCGCTTTGAATACCTTGGGATTCGCGGCGACTATGTTGCCGCTGGAAAGAAAGTCGTCGCCACCGTTGAGATCGCCTACGAAACCGCCCGCTTCGCGTACCAGTAACACGCCCGCGGCGATGTCCCACGAGTTCAGGCCAATCTCCCAATACCCGTCAACACGGCCCGCGGCAACGTAGGCGAGATCCAGAGCCGCGGATCCTGAACGGCGCAGCGCCCGGCACTCCCGTGTGAAGGACTTCAGCATGTCCATGTAGGCATCCAGATGTTGGGGGATCGCCGCGGGTGGAATGCCGGAGTTGAGTACCGCGTGGTCGAGTTTGTCGGTTGAACTGACGCGCATGCGTTTGCCGTTCAGTTGGGCTCCATAACCTCGGCTTGCGACAAACTCTTCATTGCTGACGGGATCAACGATGACGGCATGTTCGAACTGTGGTCCTTTCATCAAAGCAATCGATATACAGAAGTGAGGGATACCCTGTAAAAAGTTGGTCGTGCCGTCGAGTGGATCGATCACCCAGGTGTATTCCTCGGATGAGTATGATTCGCCGTGCTCTTCGCCGAGAATTCCATGTTCCGGATAGGCGTTGTGCAGAACCTCGATGATGGTCGATTCAGCCTCCTTATCGATGTTGGAGACAAAGTCGTTTCGTCCCTTGAGCTCGATCTCGAGGCGATCGATACGGTCCATGGCGCGCAGGATGATCTGCCCCGCCTGACGTGCCGCACGCAACGCCATATTGGCCATTGGCTGCATATTTAACCCCTGGGGTTGCTCGAAATTAGTTGTCGAAATGGGCCGGGTATCCTAACAACGTGCTTGAGGTTAGGGAATGGTCGACAATGGGTTTAACTGAGGCCACGAAGGAAGAGAAAAATTGCAAGTCCTCGATCGAATCCGCGTGGTACTGGTGGAACCAAGCCATCCGGGCAACATTGGCGGAGCCGCGCGGGCCCTGAAGGTCATGGGGCTGTCTCAGCTTGCCGTGGTCAATCCACGCCGTTTCCCCGATCCTCAAGCCGAGTGGCGAGCGGCAGGTGCCCAGGACGTGCTCGAGACGACGACCGTGCACGAATCCGTCGTTGATGCAATCTCGGACTGTCATTGGGTGGTTGGCACCAGTACCCGGCAGCGGCGCATACCCTGGCCGATGAAAAGCGCCGAGGAGATCGCTCATGAGGCGATTGCCCGTCTGAGCCGGGACCCCGACAGTCGCATTGCCATCCTCTTCGGTTGCGAGACCAGCGGTTTGACTAACGATGAACTGCAGAAATGTCACTGTCACCTGCAGATTCCTGCTCATCCGGACTACCCGTCGTTGAATCTGGCGATGGCGGTACAAGTCGTCGGCTACGAGCTTTTCAAGCGGGCAGTTGCAACCCAGCCCGATGCGCGGCAACCGGAACCGGCCACCTGGGATAGACCGCCTGCCACGGCACGACAGATAGAGGGATTGATGACGCACCTGGAAAGCGTGTTGATCGCCAGCGAATTTCTCGATCCGGCAAATCCCGGCCAGTCGTTGACTCGGCTGCGCCGATTGATCAACCGGGTGCAACCGGACGAGACCGAGGTGCAGATGCTGCGCGGAGTGCTCAATCAGCTGAGCAAAGCCAATAGTGGACCAAAATAGTCGGGTATTGCATACTCGTTGGCCTACGAGCCATTCGGAGCCGTTATGCGGCTGACAACAAAAGGCCGGTATGCGGTTACTGCGATGCTCGACATCGCCCTGCACCGTGATGAAGGTCCGGTGAGCGTGGTCGACATTGCCGCACGACAAGGCATCTCGGCCGCCTACCTCGAGCAACTGGTCAGCAAACTCAAGCGTGCGGGTTTACTCAGAAGTTGTCGTGGGCCGGGTGGGGGTTATCAGTTTGACGTAGAGATCTCCGAGGTCAGCATATCGGATGTGATTCTTGCGGTGGGCGAGGGGGTAGATGCCACCCGGTGTCATGGCTCGGCGGACTGTCAGGACGGGGTTAAATGTCTGACCCACGATCTGTGGGCGGAGCTTTCCCAGGAGATCGACGGATTTCTTGCGGGCATCACGCTCAAGAGCCTGATTGAACGACGCGATGTGCGCAACATTGCCCACCGTCAGGACGATCTCATTCAAGCCAGGCTCCTTTGATGTCCAAGGTGATCTATCTGGATTATTCGGCAACCACGCCGGTTGATCCGCGAGTCGCGCAGAAAATGAGTGGGTGTCTGCTGGCGGAAGGCAATTTCGGTAATCCAGCGTCCCGATCCCACTATTACGGTTGGCAAGCCGAGGAAGCCGTCGAAGAAGCCCGCACCCAGGTGGCGAAACTCCTGAACGCGGATCCTCGTGAGATTGTCTGGACCAGTGGTGCTACCGAGTCCGATAACCTCGCGATCAAAGGCGTGGCGGAGGGAGCCAGTAAACGCCACATCATCACCAGCGCGGTTGAACATAAGGCGGTGCTCGATACCTGTGCTTATCTGGAAGGCAAGGGTTTCGAGGTGACTTACCTCATCCCCGAAGACAACGGGATCGTCACGCCCGATCAGGTCGCGGCGGCACTACGGCCCGATACGCTGCTCGTCACGTTGATGCAGGTCAACAACGAGATCGGTGTCATCAACGATGTTGCGAGCATTGCCGAGATCTGCCGTGCTGCGGGCGTGCTGATGCACGTTGACGCGGCGCAGAGCGCGGGGAAAATTCCCATCGATGTGGCGCTGATGCCTATCGACATGATTTCCGTGTCCGGACACAAGATCTACGGGCCGAAAGGTATCGGGGTGTTGTATGTCCGGCGCGATCCGCCGGTAAAGTTGAGTCCCCTCATTCACGGCGGGGGACACGAACGCGGCATGCGTTCAGGAACGCTGGCGACCCATCAGATAGTCGGAATCGGGGAAGCCTGCGCCATCCTGAGTCGTGAAATGGAACAGGAAAACGATCGAATTCTCAAGCTTCGTCGACGACTCTGGTCGCACCTCAAACAGGTGCCCGGCTCGGTACTTCACGGCGACGAGGATCGCCGCCTGCCGGGGAACCTCAATGTGGGTTTTGCGGGAGTGGATGGAGAAACCCTGCTGCTCGGTCTGGATGACGTGGCGGTGTCGAGCGGATCGGCATGTACTTCCGCCAGTGTAGAACCTTCCTACGTACTCAAGGCGCTTGGTGTACCGGAGGATCTGGCTCATGCCTCTTTGCGGTTCACCGTAGGGCGTTACAACACCGAAGAAGACATCGACTTCGCTGCAGGCAGGGTGGCGGAAGTCGTCAGCAGCCTGCGCAATCGCAGCGTCGCGACCGGGTAAAGCCTCCTGAGCGGATGATGCATCGCCAGGGGGAGCCGTCCCGATATGGCACCGATCACGGCATTTGATCTCGCGCCCAAACGCGTATAATACGCGCCCGCTGAGCCGTACCATTTTCGTGGTTTTTCAAACACATAGGTACGAATTGTAGATTTCTGGAAGATTCGGAGAATTGATTGAATGGCAGTCGAGCGTACATTTTCGATGGTGAAACCCGATGCGGTGGCACGAAATATCATCGGGGAAATATATCAGCGGTTTGAAAGTCGCGGTCTGCTGATCGTGGCGGCCAAGATGTTGCGACTCACACCCCTACAAGCCCAGGGGTTTTATGCCGAACACCAAGGCAAACCTTTTTATGATGATCTGGTCGCATATATGACCTCGGGTCCGGTGGTGCTGCAGGTTTTAGAAGGGGAAAATGCGATTGCGTTGAATCGGGAAATCATGGGAGCGACTAATCCCAAGGAAGCGCGGCCCGGCACCATCCGAGCGGATTTTGCCCAGTCGATCGATGCCAACGCGGTGCATGGTTCGGATTCTCACGAGTCTGCGGCTCGAGAAGTTGCGTACTTTTTCAACACCGAAGAGATTTGCCAGAGAGGCTGAACTTGTCCACGCAAAGCCCCGTCGTTAATTTGTTCGATCTGAACCGGTCTGCACTCGAGGGTTTTTTCGAGACCGCGGTTGCCAAACGTTATCGTGCGCATCAGATCATGAAATGGGCCTACCATCGCCAGGAACTCGAATTCGGTGCGATGACGGACGTGTCGATTGCGCATCGCACCTGGCTCGAGGACCATGCGTCCCTTACCTTGCCCGAAGTCGTTACGCGTAAGGTCTCGTCAGACGGCACCATCAAATGGGTCGTGCGTGTCGGCAACGGTAACTGTGTTGAAACGGTGCTGATCCCCGAACGGGGACGTAATACGTTGTGCGTTTCTTCCCAGGTAGGTTGCACGCTGGATTGCAGCTTCTGCGCAACCGGAAAGCAGGGATTCAACGGTAACCTGAGCACCGCCGATATCATCGGTCAAGTATGGCTTGCCGAGCATGAGCTTCGCGAGAAAGATGAGAACGTCAGCAATGTGGTCTTGATGGGTATGGGTGAACCCCTGCTCAACCTCGAGGCGGTGCTCGCTGCAACCGATCTGATGACCGATGATCTGGCCTTCGGCCTGTCCAAGCGGCGAGTGACCGTGAGCACTGCCGGCGTGGTACCGGGCATTTATGAGTTAGCCAGGCGCACCGATGTTTCGTTGGCAATTTCGCTGCATGCGCCTAACGATGAGTTACGTGACGTTCTGGTTCCAATCAATAAAAAATATCCCATCGCCGAGCTTATGGAGGCTTGCCGCTATTATCTGGAGGGGCTTGGCAGGCACCGCACGTTGACTATCGAATACACCCTCATGCGCGGAGTAAACGATTCGTTGGGGCATGCTAAAGAACTTGCGAAGCTGCTCGAGGTACTTCGCTGTAAAATCAATCTGATACCTTTCAATCCGTTTCCCGCTTCAGGGTATGAAAGGCCTCGCCAAGCCGAGATCCGCAATTTTCAAACTTATTTGATGAAAGCGGGTTACACCACGATGTTACGCACGACCCGAGGTGAAGATATCGATGCGGCATGTGGTCAACTGGTCGGGCGGGTTGAGGATCGTACCAGGCGCCAGGAGCGATACCTTGCGCGAGTCAAGGCCGAGGAGGTTGGATGAGAAATGTTTTGGTTGTTCTGTTGTTGGTGTTTATTACGGCCTGCGTGACGGAAATCACCGGAGGTCTGCCGCCGCCAGCCGACGATGCTACCCGGGTGAAAGCGCAGTTGGATCTGGCGCGAGGTTATTTCGACAGTGAAGATTGGTCGCGCGCCCGCCCGCCATTGAAGCGCGCTATGGAGATTGATCCGCGATCCGCGGAAACCCATGTGTTGCTGGCAATTCTGAGCGAGCGGGAAGCAGAACCCGAAATTGCCGAGAGGCTACTCGAACAAGCGTTGAACATTGACCCCGACCACCCTCAGGCTTTGAACAACTACGGAACATTTCTGTACGGCCAGGGGCGTTACGAGGAGGCTTTGATTCCACTGCGAAGACTCGTTAGTAACCCCGAGTACCACATGCGAGCTCAGGCGTTTGAGAATCTGGGTTTGACGGAGCTTAAGATCGGAACGGAAGGCGCTGCAAAAGCGGCGTTTGCACGCGCGCTGAGACTGAACTTCCGACAACCTCGCAGCAGTCTCGAGCTTGCTGATATCGCCTACGTGGAGGGAAACTTCGAGGCCGCGCGCCGTTATTACCGTAGCTTCAAGAGCCAGGCGCGGCAGAATCCACGAAGTCTGTGTCTGGGCATCAAAATCGGCCACGAATTCGACGAGCTCGATCAAGTTGCCAGTTATGCGATGACACTCAAGAACCTCTACCCAGGTTCTAAAGAGGCTCAAAGGTGTGACATCCCCCAATGATTCCTCCCACGGTGAGGCGTTGATGAATGAGGTAACCGAAGGTCCGGGTGCGGCCCTGTGTGCAGCGCGCGAGTCACTGGGAATTACCTGTAGGGAAGTGGCGGAAGCGCTGAATCTGGCATTGCGCGTGATTGAGTCCATAGAGGTAAACGACTACGAAAAGTTACCGGCACCGGTTTTTACCCGCGGATATATTCGCGCCTACGCCAAGTTGCTGGAACTTGATCCTGATCCAATTGTCGCTCGGTATTCGCCGGAAGACTTAAACGATACAACGAGGGAAGAAGTGGCCTTCACGTCCATCGAAGACGTGATTCGCCGGTATCCGGGGTGGTTTGTGGGCGGCGGTGCAACGATCGTTTTAGTACTGCTGGGAGCCCTGTTGTACTCGTTGTGGCCTTTCCCTGACCGGTTCCAGTCCGGTGCTGTGGAACCCGTTGAGCAGTCGATGACAACACCGGCCGTCGCCGCAGATAGTTTCCCCGGTATCCAGGTACAACGCGCCCCGCAGCGTCCAGCGCTTGATGAGGTGCGCGACGCCGATGACCAATCCAGTAACGAACGCTTGCGACCCGGTGCGCAGAATGAAACGCCGAGTGGGCATGCGTCGGTGGACGATATAGACGCCGAGACCGAATTGGTGGGTATCGCACCGCGTGGCGCAGTGCAGCGTATCACGGCAGTCGGCAACGATCGCTTGTGGTTCGCTTTCTCAGATGACTGTTGGGTGGAAGTGCTCTCGACACCTGGTGAGAATCTGTACAGCGATCTCAGCCGTGCCGGTCAGACCTTGGAGCTAGTCGGTAGCGGTCCATTCAGAATCCTTCTTGGGTATGCCCCCGGTGTGCGTATGGCGTTTAATGGCGAACCCGTGGTACTGGCTCCGCACACCCGCAACAACGTCGCCAGTCTGGTCCTGGGTCAATAACATGGTCCGGGCGGTTCGAGGCATGCGAGACGTGCTGCCGGAACAAGCCCGGCAATGGCATTACGTTGAAAACCGTCTTCTGAAGATTCTCCTGGGTTATGCCTACGAAGAAATTCATCTGCCGTTACTCGAAGTAACCGAGCTTTTCAGTCGCGGTGTCGGGGAAGCGACCGACATCGTTGAAAAAGAAATGTATAACCTTGCCAGTCGCGATGGTGAAAGCCTTACCCTGCGTCCAGAGGGCACCGCTGGATGTGTGCGAGCCCTGCAGCAACACGGTTTGTTGTTCAATCAAACCCAGCGGGTGTTCTACACCGGACCGATGTTTCGGTACGAACGACCACAGAAGGGTCGATACCGCCAGTTCTATCAGATCGGTGCCGAGGCCTTTGGTTTTACCGGTCCAGATGTGGATGTCGAGTTGATTCTCATGAGCCGGGATTTTTGGCGCGCACTCGGGGTCGAAGATCACGTGAAACTGGAAATCAATACGTTGGGGAGCGGGGCAACTCGGGCGGCGTATCGCGAAGCGCTGGTCGACTACCTGACACCGCTGAAGAATGAGCTGGATGAAGCGAGCCTTCGCCGCCTGGATAACAATCCGATGCGAATCCTGGACAGCAAAGTTCCCGCCACCCAGGCTTTGTTGAACGATGCGCCTAAGTTACCTGATTTTATCGATGCCGAGAGCAAAGCCCACTATGGCGAGCTGATCGGGTTGCTTGATGAATTCGAAGTCCCTTATCGAGAAAACCCGGGTCTCGTTCGGGGTCTCGACTACTACACACACACGGTATTTGAATGGATCACGACTTCTCTGGGAGCCCAAGGCACCCTGTGTGGAGGAGGGCGCTACAATGGGCTGGTTGAACTTCTTGGTGGTCGCCCAACGCCGGCCGCCGGGTTTTCGCTCGGGTTGGACCGGGTTGTGCTGCTTTACGAGGCGGTACATGTTCCGCAGCGACTCGAGGGCGCCGAGCGCGACTTTGCCGCTGCCGCAGACGTTTATGTCTGCGTAATGACCCCCGACCTCATGGTTTGGGCGATGGGTGTTGCAGATCAATTGCGTGTCGGGTTGCCTGGTCTCAGAATCCGCATCCACGCAGGTGGGGGCAAATTGAAAAGTCAGTTGAAACGCGCAGACGCGAGCGGTGCGTTTTTGGCGGTATTGGTGGGTGAAGAGGAAAGGTCAAAAAGCCAGGTGTCGGTGAAGTTCCTCCGCGAGGAAACCGTACAACGGTTGCTCTCTCCGGAAGCGCTCATCGAGCTTTTGAAAAATCGCGCCATCGCAACCACAGCGGTTGCGGACGGCACTTAAGGAGGAAGGGGTGTCAGACTATCTGACAGACGAAGAACAGGTTGCCAAGCTAAAGGCCTGGTGGGACGACAATGGCACCAGTCTTGTGGTCGTTTTGATCCTGAGCATCGGTGGGTGGTTCGGGTGGCAGTGGTATGACGGTTATCGAACGGAGCAGATTGAGACGGCTTCGCTTTTGTACGAGGAATTTCTCGCGAGCGAAGGTGAGGATCGAGGGCGATTGGCGGCGTCCATCGACGAACTGATCCCGGCAACCTCGTACCAGGTTTTTACCCTCTTACATCGTGCGCACACGGCCGCCGAGGAAGCAGACTTCGCAACGACCGAAGCGTTACTCAGACAGGCCGTCGAGGCGGCGCCTGACGCAAAGCTTGCCGATCTGGCTCGCCTGCGTCTGGCGAGGGTACTCCAGCAGGGTGACCGATCCGACGAGGCGCTGGCGGTACTCGGCGAAATCCGCGGGGAAGGTTTTCGCTCTCATGTGGCTGAGCTGACGGGTGACATCCATCTGACCCGCGGCGAGAAGGTGCTTGCCCACGAGGCGTACAGTGCAGCCCTTGTGGAGTTGAGTGAGGGTGAAGCGCGACCTATGCTCGAAATGAAAGCCGCGGATACGGCGAGTGCCAATGATGCGTAATAACCTGATTCTGATCACAGCGTTTGCGCTGATTTCTGGTTGCAGCTATCTCGGCTGGCTACCTTTCATCGAAGCGGAAGAAGATCCCCTCAAGCCGGCGGCACTCGTGAAATTTTCCGAGGAAGTTCGCATCGAGCGCAACTGGAAGGCGAAGATTGGCGAAGGTCTGGGCCGTAAGTACCTGAAGCTCAGCCCGCTGGTGCTCGCCGACAAGGTCTACGTCGCGGACGGATATGGACTGATAGCAGCCCTGGATCGATTCTCCGGTAAAAACGTCTGGAGTACGCAATTCGCTTCCCTGGACGAAGGTTTTTTCGCCAAGCTCAATTTTTATGATCGAACGGACACGAGCTTCGTCAGCGGCGGAGTCGGTGCCGGGGCCGGCTACGTGTTCGTCGGTACGACCGCTGGCGAGGTGTTGGCGATCTCAGCGGATAGCGGAACGGTTGCTTGGACTGCAGACGTCGGCAGCGAAGTACTATCGCGACCCACCGCAGGGGACGGGTTGATATTTGTCCAGACCATCGATGGCCGGTTATTGGCGTTAGAGGATGAATCCGGCGAGATTCGCTGGAGTTTCGACCATCAGGTTCCTATTTTGACCTTGCGCGGCACCAGCGCGCCAATGTTCGAGGGAGGTGTGGTTTATTCGGGATATGCCAACGGCATGGTGACCGCCTTGCGCGCCGACACCGGTGAGCCGATCTGGGAACATCGGGTGATGCTGCCGGAAGGACGTTCCGAGCTCGACCGGATGGTAGACGTCGACAGCACCCCGTTGATCAGCGGCGCAATCCTGTACGCCGCAGCCTATCAAGGTCGGGTGAAAGCGCTGCGCAGAAGCGACGGTACGATGTTGTGGGAGAAAGAGTTTTCCAGTTACCTGGACCTGGGCGAAGGTTATGGGCAGATTTACGTGGTTGACGACACAGATTCCATCATCGCCATAGACAAACAATCTGCAGAGGTTGCCTGGACCCAGGAGGGTCTTGCTCGGCGAAGTTTGTCCAGCCCGATTGCGTTCAGCAACTACCTGGCGGTCGGTGATTCGGAAGGTTATCTGCATATTCTGGCGCAAAGTGATGGGCGCTTTCTCGGCCGCCGTAAGCTCGATGGCAAGGGCTTGCGCTCCAACATGGTAGTAGCGGACGGCGTGCTGTATGTGCTGGGTAATTCCGGGTCGCTGCATGCTCTCGAAATAAAAGTCAGGTAGTCTTTTGTTGTCTGAGCGCTAGTGTCTTACCTCGCAAATAAGCTTGATGCCGTGGGCGGAACTTTTTGTTCCTGGCGCATGCGTACCCAATGGACGCGGGGGACCCCGAAGGCGCGGTCGGGGACGCCCAGTGGTAGTTGCGACGCAAGGACGAACGGCACCGCCAGGAGCGAAAAAGACCAGCAGATCGGTGGGCGTGTCTCAGGGACGGGACACTAGCCATGCGCCCCGTGTTGGCGTTAGTCGGCCGGCCCAATGTAGGTAAGTCGACCCTGTTTAACAAGCTGACCAATCGACGTGATGCGCTGGTTGCGGATGTACCCGGATTGACCCGAGATCGTCGCTACGGGCACGCAACGATCGAAGACCAGGCGTGCACGCTGATCGATACGGGGGGATTGTTCGGTGAAGCGGGTGACCTTTCCCCTGCACTCGAGTACCAGGCGGAACTCGCCATCGACGAATCGAACGCCGTGTTGTTCCTCGTCGACGGTCGTGCAGGTCTGACCCCGATCGACCAGGACATTGCGACGCTCCTGCGACGCCGGGAACTTGCCGTGATGTTGGTCGTAAACAAAATGGATGGTGCCAACCACGACGAAGCGGTGGCCGAATTCGCCACGCTCGGATTCCAGCATGTAGTCTATGTTTCTGCAGCACATGGACGTGGCCTGGTGGCGTTGTCTGCGGAATTGCAGGATCTCATTCCCCAACAAGGTGACGAGAGCGTAGCTTCCACGGAGGCCGTTGGCGCCGTACGAATGGCTATTATCGGCCGACCGAACGTTGGTAAATCGACTCTCGGTAATCGCCTGTTGGGAGAGGAGCGACTGGTCGTCTACGACCAACCCGGTACAACGCGCGATGCCATTTCCATTGCCTTCGTGCGCGCCAAAAAGAACTATGTACTCATCGACACGGCCGGTGTGCGCAGAAAGGGCCGGGTGGAGGGTGTGGTTGAAAAGTTTTCCGTGGTCAAAGCACTCCAAGCCATCGATGAAGCTCACGTGGTGATCCTGGTCATGGACGCGAACGAAGGGGTCGTCGATCAGGACTTGCATATCTTGAGTTATGCCGTTGACGCAGGCGCCGGTGTCATCGTTGCGATGAACAAGTGGGATGGCTTGCGCAGCGATGAACGCCGGGCGGTGCGTCGAACGCTCGATCGGCGTTTGAAGTTCGCTCCCTGGATTACCTTCATGGAGATATCGGCGCTCCATGGTACGGGCGTCGGGCACCTCATGCGCGAGGTTGATCGGGTGTTCAAAGCCGGACAGTTCGATGTCGGCACCTCGGTGCTGACACGTTTGCTCCAATCTCTGGTGGAAGCTCATTCGCCACCCACGGTGCGGGGACGTGGGATCAAGCTGCGTTATGCCCACAAGGTTGGTTCGCATCCACCCAGGATTGCCATCTATGGCAACCAGACCCAAATGGTGCCGGTCAGTTATCGCCGTTATCTCCAGAACGGATTTCGTGACGCGTTGGATCTGGTTGGCAACCCGGTACATCTGGAGTTGAAAACCGGGAAAAACCCGTATGCGGGAAAACGAAACGAACTCAACAAGCGCCAGCAGGCGCAGCGGCGGCGAATAATCAAGCACAGGAAGAAGCGGAAGAAGGGGTCAGGGTAAAGAACAAGGGGTCAGGGTAAAGTGCCAGAGTAACTTGGGCGAAGCGGGGTCTTGACCCCGCTTCGCCCAAGTTACTCTGGCACTTTACCCTGACCCCGCTTCGCCCTTCGGCAGCGCTAACACCGAAATCACCTGTTCCGGATCTACTCGATTGCCATTCAAACTCACCGACCAGTGCAGGTGGGGTCCCGTCACTCTTCCCGTTGCGCCAACCAGCCCGATGACTTCGCCACGCTCCACCCTGTCGCCTTCGGTCACCTTGAGTTCACTCAAGTGGCAATACATGGTAATGAGGCCTTGTCCGTGATCTAGAAAGATCGTGTTGCCGTTAAAGAAGAAGTTTCCCGTTAGTGTGACCAGCGCCGCCGTCGGCGCATGAATCGGCGCGCCTGGGTCAGCGGCAATGTCCAGACCGCTGTGCGGGCTGCGAGGCTGATCGTTGAGGATTCGTCGGCGCCCAAATGGACTCGAGGTGACCCCGTCTACCGGTTTGAGAAAAGGCCGCAGCGATGACTCCAGCTTCGAGAAGCGGTGGAACTGTGCGCGCATCTTTGTCGATTCACCGCGAATGCGTAGGAGGTCGTCTTCGTTGGGGTTGACCATGCGTGGATTGGCAATGGTCAGGCGCTGCTCCGGATACTCTTTGGCGAAAATGGTGAACGAAACCACGGTGGTCTTTCCGGCTTGGTCGAAAAGCGTCAGTTTTTGATCCCCCGGATCGGTGCTGATGCCAATTCCGACGATTGCGAGCCCGTCGACAATCAGCACCGGGCGGTCGTGGTAGGAAACGCGCACAACGTTTGCAGGCAGCGTTGTCGTATACACGCCACCAGGCACTGCTTGCGCGCGTGCGAGCGTGGGCAGGCCGACTAGCGAGCAATACACGAGAACGTGAACCAAGTTACTCATCAGCAACTTCTATTTTCGTCACGTTGGGTAGTTGGTTGTCAGCATCAATTTTTTCTACCTGGAGCGTCAATGACCCGTCTTGAAGATGAGCCGTAATCCTGTCGTTGTCTGCAACTTGTCCAATGGAGCTTATCGCTGTTCCCAGTGTGCCTTCGCCATCGGATAACACCGCGTAACCGCGCCTCAGTGTACTCAGTGGGCTGACCGCCTGCAGGGTGCGGGATATTGTGGCCAACGTGACTCGCTGTCGCTCGAGGACGCCGCGCACGAGGGAATCCAGGGTGTTTTTTAGTCGAATGATCGTGCGCTTGTGCCCCTGAATGACCACCTGTGGACGCAGAATGAGCATGTTTCGATGCAGTGCCTGCAATTCCTGTTTTGCATGGATAAGCTTGTTTGTCAGACCGAGCCGCAACCGCTCATCCAGATCGTCCGCGCGTTGCATGTGTTGCTGCAGACGTCGGCGTGGATCCAGTAAATGGGCGCGTAACACCTGGAGCGACTGCCGGCGGGTTTTGAGGTCGTTTTGCAACGAACGCAGTAACCGCGAAAACCGTTCGTCGAACTGGCTGGAAATCTCCCGTCGATCCGGGGTGATCAACTCGGCGCCGGCCGAGGGCGTGGGGGCGCGAACGTCGGCGACAAAATCAGCGACGGTGACATCGGTTTCATGGCCGATGGCTGAAACCACCGGAATAGGGCACTTCGCGATGGCTCGTGCAACGGTTTCGAGATTGAACGTCCAAAGATCTTCGAGAGATCCACCCCCACGGGTCAGTAAGACGACATCTACCTCCAGGGACTCAACACGCAATAGCGCCTGCAACACGTCCGATTCGGAATTTTCGCCTTGTACCGCAACCGGTATCAGGGTGACCGCGAGTGACGGGAAACGACGTTGCACGACGCTGAGCACATCGCGCAGTGCGGCACCGGATCTCGATGAGATTACCGCCAGGTGTTGGGGAAACGCGGGAAGCGGTTTTTTTCGCTCCGTCGCAAAAAGCCCCTCCGCGGCCAACTGATCCTTCAGTGCTTCGAACGCGGCTCGCAATGCGCCTTCCCCGGCGAGTTCCATGTGGTCTGCGATAAGTTGGAAATCGCCGCGGGCTTCATACAGGCTGACCCGGCCACGGACCACAACATGCGAGCCGTCTTTCACCGGGAATCGAACCGCACGGTTGCGATTCGCGAACATGGCGCAACGAAGCTGGGCGCTCGAGTCTTTGAGCGTGAAGTACCAGTGTCCGGAACCCGGTTGGCGAAAGTTGGAGAGTTCGCCTTCCACCCAGACCAGGTTGAATCGCTGTTCTATCAGCAGTCGCGCTTCCCTGGCCAGGGCGCTGACCGTCAAAATGGGGTGGTCATGGAAGTTCAGCTGCATGGCTATGCAAATTCTCCATGTACTTCGCTAATTCCTCAAAGTTTACACGATCCGAATCCATCGTTAGAATCTCGGTTTTGGGGAGTCCCAAATGCTGCGTATCGCTAATGACGCGCTCACCTTCGACGACGTACTCCTCCTTCCTGCCTATTCCCAAGTTCTGCCCTCGGAAGTTTCATTAGCAACCCGCCTGACCAGAGAAATACAGCTCAGTATTCCGCTGATGTCCTCCGCGATGGATACGGTTACCGAGGCACGCCTGGCGATTGCCCTGGCCCAGGAAGGCGGCATAGGCATTGTGCACAAGAACATGACCGTCGAGTCCCAGGCACGCGAGGTGCGTGCGGTAAAAAAATACGAGAGTGGCATTATTCGTGACCCCATCGTCATTCACCCGGACAAGACGATTGCGGAGCTGATGGAACTCACCATGGAGCACAAGATCTCCGGTGTACCGGTGGTGGAAGGCAATCGTCTGGTAGGCATTATCACCAGTCGCGACGTGAGATTTCAGCAGCGCCTCGATGTCAAGGTGCGCGACATCATGACGCCGAAAGACAAGCTGCTCACCGCGGATGAAAATGCGAGCTT
>SMVB01231510.1_pt1 | contig 20207 bp, 15 predicted proteins | sample 2456461 | NCBI WGS metagenome assembly SMVB01 (sample SAMN11095934, study PRJNA526329) | marine sediment metagenome | biome: Marine sediment; feature: Surficial sediment; material: Deep marine sediment; isolation source: Hadal surficial sediment | place: Pacific Ocean | collected 2014-05 | depth...
CTTTGCGGGAACTCGAGAGCCCCCGGGACCTTTCGGTCATCGGGGGCTCTCGAGTGTCAGGTCGGGCACCGGTCGGCAGCCGCAACCGCCCGCTAGCCCGGATATCTCAACGGGCCGCGAAGCGAGCGGCGCGGGGGCGTGTGAGGACAAGGCGCGCGCCGATTCGGGCGCGGAGGCGTGCTTGTCAGTACGTCGAGCACCCGAAACAAGCGCAACGTAGTACCCGCGCGCCATCGCGCCCGCGCCGCCGTGAGCCGTTGAGATATTCCGGCTAGGTCTCCTGGAGGATGCGCGCCACCGCCTCGACGTAGCGCGACCAGGTGGCGGTGGCGGTGGCCAGGCGACGTTTGCCGGCGGCGGTCAACGCGTAGAACTTGGCGCGGCGGTTGTTCTCCGAAAGACCCCACTCGGCGCCCACGAGGCCGCGCTCCTCGAGGCGGTGCAATGCCGGATACAGGGCGCCTTCTTGGATCCGCAGATCCTCGCCCGAGGTGGCTCGGATCCAGCGCATGACGCCGTAGCCATGAGTCGACCCTTGCGCCAACGCTTGCAGGATGAGCATGTCGAGCGTGCCCTGCAGCAGGTCGATTGATTCCTTGGCCATCGGCTCGCTTCCCCCTAAGGCATTCAGGGTAAGGCTATTCGCTTTCGGCGATCGCTTCGAGCACGGGCGCGTCGTTCGGCCGGCTCGGACTTCTCAACATGGCCACCTGTTGAGAAGTCCGAGCTAGTTCGGCCGGCCGCACGGCGGCTAAGGGAAGTTGCCCCGCAGCGCGGCCGCCTGTAACACTACGCCCATGATTCCTTCTTCTCTCCCCACCGTGGGCAAGCTGTGGACGATCTGCGTCGTCGCGGCGATGACTGGCGGTGTCGCCCCACAGCAGCGCTTCGAGGCCACCGTTTCGCGTGTGCGCGTCGACGTGATCGTCCGCGACGGCGACGGCACCTTCATCGATGATCTGACCGCCGACGATTTCCGCATCTTCGAGGACGGTGACGAACAGGCAATCCTCAGCGTCCAGATGGTCGACCTGCCTGCCGGTGTGCTGTTCGATCGCACCGGGTCTGCGAACACTTCGACGCCGATCGATCTGGTCGCCGGCTCCGACCCCTCCACCGGCACGCCGAGCGAGCGCAGCAGCGACTTCGGCGCCATGGTGTTCGTCGTCGACTTCCAGAACCTCGACTTCCGCAACAAGCTGCGCTTCACCCAGGCGTGGAAGGACCTCATTGTGCAAAGCGACGGACTGCAGATTCCGCGTGCCGTCTACCTGATCGACCAGGTGGGCCGCCTCGAAGAGCTGGCGCCGATGACCCAGGATACCGAAGTTCTCCTCGCCGCCGCCGAAGAGCTAAGCAATCGGTCGAACGTGCGCCGCTCGCTGCGCGACGAGCGCATCCAGGATTCGGATCCGGTCGATGCCATGTTGCGCCGCTACCGCGATCGTGACCGCGCCATGTACACCTACGAGCTCCTCACCCAGTTCGCCGAGGGCCTCTCGGCACGGCCAGGACGCACCGCCCTCGTTTGGGTGTCGACCGGCGTATCGCTGATGTACGGAGACGCCTACTCGACCGGCGGAATCACTGGCCGGCCGACGTTCGGCGGCTCTCCCAACCCGATGATCCTGGCGCGTCAGAAAGCGTTCCATCGGGCCGCCAACAGCGCCAACGTCAGCGTGTACACGCTCGATCCGACGCCCAAGGTCGAGCTGGTCGCCGGGATGACCGATGTCCGCTTCGGGCCGATCGGGGAGGACGGCGTTACACCGCTGGCGGCGAGCAACCAGATGAGCTACGAGCTCGACGCACTGCGAAATTCGCTTCGCCAGGCGGCCGCCGAAACCGGAGGCAAAGCGTTCATCGGGTGGGCCAACCTCGCCGATGTACTCCGCGACATCGAAAGCGATACCGGGCGCTATTACCTGCTGACCTACGCTGCCCCGGCGCCCGAGGGCGACGGCGACTACCACGACATTCGTGTCGAGGTGCGGCGCGACGATATTGATGTCCGGGCCCGAGACGGGTACTTCGACTACGCGGCGGACGATCGCCGGAGTCGCTTCGTGAGCGCCGCCCTGTCGCTGCCCGGGACGGTGGCAGACGTGCCGTTGAGAGCTCAGGCGACGCGAAGCTGGTCGGCCGACGGAACGGCACGGGTGATGGTGTCGATTGCGGTCAACGCCGAAGAGGTCGGCGTGGGTATCGACGACGAGGGCGTCTATGCCGGATTCGAAATCCACGCCGCCGCCCTGGATGACCGCCTGGAGATCAAGGAACAACACCACGGCCTCTTGCGCCGGCGCCTGCGCCCGGTCTCTCCGGCGACCGGGCTCAACGCGCTTGCCGCTCCGCCGCAGATCAACAACCTGCCGGCCGGCGACCTGCTCGTCTACCGGATGGAATGGACGCTCCCCCCGGACGAGTACGACATCCGGGTGATGATCCTCGATGAAACGACCGGGCGGGTCGGCTCGGCGCGCTTGTTCGTCGACATCCCCGAAAACACAGTCGCGGAGTGGCACACGAGCGATTTGCTGCTGATCGAAACCGACGCGGCCAACAAGGCGCGGCCGGTGGTCGACGGCCGTGTCCCGGCGCGCCGCGTCGTCTCAGGGTTCATCGAGGTCTACAACGGCGTCAACCCCTGGGTGGGTGGTTTCATCCAAGCAATCGATAGCCCCGAATCAGCGCTCAGCGACGGGGTGGAGATCTTCTACACGCCTCTCGATAGCGACCCCGACGGGATCCACCGCGGGGCGTTCATCCTGCCGCCCTTGTCGCCGGGGACCTTCCATCTGCGCCTCGAGATCGACGACCCCGGGGCGGCCCAGAAGGCGTTGCTGGAGACGGATATCGAGGTGCTCCCGCAATCCGGCCGTCGGTGAACGCTCCGCGCCCGCAAATCTCGACGCCCTGCTGCTGCGGGCGCGTAGAGGCCCGCGGCTGCGGCGTTGCGCTTGGCCGGGCTCCTCGGCGGGCAAGCTCGGTGACTGCCACCCTGCTCGCCTTGCTGGCGACAGCATGTACCCCGGAGTCCTCGGCGCCTTCCACGTCGGAACGCCGGCAAACGTCCCCGGCGCCCACCGCATCGGAAAGCCCGCAAACGTCCGCCTGGCAGGGAACGATCGAGCAGCTCGGTGGTGTCATCACCGTCCGCAACCCGGACTCGGGCCTCTGGGATAACGCCCTCGCTCCGCCGCTTCGGTTCGAGCCGGACGGCGTCTTCGGCGGCCCGGCGGCGCAGATCGAAGCCATCGGGGCGGCGGTCGTCGATCTCGAGGGCGACGTCTATATCTACGACAGCGGTCGCCATGAGTTAATCGGGTTCGATCCGGCCGGGACGGTTCGGTGGCGCGCCGGCGGCGAGGGGAATGGTCCAGAGGAGTTCAGCGCCGTCCGTGGTGCGACCTACGACGGCGACGAGACGATCTATCTGGTAAACCAAAACGGCGCTCGCCTCGACGCCTGGAGCACCAACGGCAGCTTCGCCGGCAGCATCGAACTCGCCGAGCTCGGCATCGGTCGGACCTTCATGGGCGGCTTCCTGCCGCCGAACCGAATCGCCTTGCTCGCTGACGATACCTTCGCCAGTGCGACCAACGCTTACGTCGTTCTCGAGCTCGGCGATCAACCACGGGTCGTCGAACGCTTCCGAATCGCCGCCGACCCGCTCATCCCCATGCCACCCGGAATCGTCCTGCAGCTGAGCCACTACTTCGACGGCAATCGGATCCTCGTCGGCACCTGGGAGCGTTATCTGCTTCGCGTCTACGACGACACCGGCAAGCTCCAACGCCGCGTCCTCCGGCCCGTCGATTACCTGCGCCGCCCCGGCTTCGCCGCCCGTGGTGATCAATTTGCCGCTATTTCCTTCGGTGGGCTCGGAGCACCCATTGTGATGCCTACCGGCCACTGGATCGTCGTTGCCTCTTGGCCCACCAACGTCGACGATCCGAACGCCTACGTCGAACTCCCCCCCCAACAGCGCCCGGCGATCCAGTGGAGCTCCTCGATCGACCTCTTCGACCCCGAGGGCCGCTTCCTCTACTCGCTCGAGACCCCCGGCAGCGTAATGCCGGCGATCGGACGGCCGTGGGCCGTCGATAACCAGGGCCGGCTGTACACCGCGATCGCCCAGCCGTTCCCTCAGGTGCGCCGCTACCGCCTTTCCCTTGATCCGCCGCGGTAATTTGTTATATATAACTATAACAATGAACCGAAACCACCCAATCAAGGCATCCTGGAGGGGGTTTGATCGTGCGCTTCCGGATCGACAGAGACGACGAACGGCCGATTTATGTGCAAATAGTCGATGAGGTGCGCTCATCGATCATGCTGGGCCTGCTGAAGCCGGGAGATCGCCTTCCCTCGGTGCGTGCGCTCGCCAAACAATTGAATATCAACCTCCACACGGTGCGGCACGGATATTCAATCTTATCTGAACATATGATCGTCTCGTGCCGTCCAGGGGCCGGAACGATTATTCGGGAAGATGCGAACAAAGACGACATCCTGCAGCGGGACCACCTGTTGCGAGACATCGCAAGGCGTTCCCTGCGCTCCGCCAATCGGCATGGATTCAGTGTCGAAGAGCTGATCAGGGCGCTGCGTCGGGTCGACATGGCGCTCAGGCCCGCCGCCTGGATGGCCCCCGCCCCACAGAAAGAGGCGCGAGAGTGATACGGTAACCGCCTTATGGCCACCCTCCGGAGACCGCTGCAGACGCTCGTCGCCGCGCTGGCGGTTCTCGCCGTGGCCCTGCCGGCCGCCCCGCAGATCGCGGAACATCGGTTTCTCGGGCCCGACCTCGAGGTGCTCCCCCTCACGGACGACGAGATCCTCGAGTTCCTGCGCACCGCCGAGATCGTCGAGCGTCAGAAGATCAGCATCGGCATCAACGGCATCGACCGCCTCGTGCTCGAGCAGGACGGCATCCGTCTGCGCGCCGGTTTTCGGGAGGTCGACACGAGGGACAGAGGAGTGCGGGTCGCCGGAATGACCTATCCCGAGTTTCGTGACAGCTACCTCTTCGAACCCGCCGCCTACCGTCTGTCGCGCGCCCTCGGTATCACCAACGTTCCGCCGGCGGTGCGGCGGAGGATCGACGGAGTGAACGGCAGCCTTCAGATCTGGGCCGAGGACACGTTCGAGGACGCCACCAAGACACGTCCAGACAATGCCATGGCGTGGGTCCGGCAGCTGTGGAACATGTACTTCTTCGACTCACTCATCTACAACGTCGACCGCAACTCCGGGAACATCCTCGTCGACCAACGCTTCCGGCTGTGGATGATCGACCACACGCGCGCCTTCCAACGGAAGGCCGCACCGTACAAGCTCGAACGCGTCGAGCACGTCGGGCGGGACGTCTGGGAACGTTTCCAGAGGCTGCAACGGAGTGATTACGACGAGATCTTCCGCGGCCTGCTCGAAGCCCCGCAGATCGGCTCCCTCATGCAGCGCCGCGACAAGCTCATCGAGCACATCAAGGCGCTCATCGCCGAGCGCCCCGAGGGTGCCGTCCTGTTCTAGCCAGCTGAGAAGTGGCGACAACGAGGGTAAGAGCCATCACTAATCGTGCAGAGAGGGTGGCGATCATCGTTGTTACCTTTCGGCGGGGAGCCGAGGTTTGCTACTCGTAACGAAGCGCGACGAGGGGGTCGACGTGGCTGGCGCGCAGCGCCGGGACGGCGCACGCGATGAACGCGACGCCAAGCAACAGCAGCCCCACGGCAATGAAAGTCAATGGATCGACGGCAGGCACACCGAACAGCAAGCTGCCCATCAGACGCGTCGTCGCCAGGGCGCCGGCAAGCCCCAACGCGATGCCGACCAAGGCCATGATCATGGAGCCCCGGATCACCAAGCGCAGCATCGCAGCCGGCTCGGCCCCGAGCGCCATGCGAATGCCGATTTCACGGCTGCGACGGCTCACCGAGTACGATACGACGCCGTAGATCCCAACCGCGGCCAGCAAGAGGGCCAGGGCGGCGAACAGACTCAACAACGCCATAGCGAAGCGTGGCTGGGCGACGGAGGCGCCGATGACCGCTTCCATCGAGGCAATGTCCTCGATCGGTTGGTCGGCGCGCAACTGCCAGATCTCGTTCTGGATGGCGCCGATCAAAGCGCTGGGGTCAGAGGCCGAACGGACGACGAAGGTCATCCCGGAACGCGACACCTGGCGGTGCGAGACATACACGACCGGGTCAGGGTTCTCTGAAAGCGCCATCTGCCGCACGTCTCCGACCATGCCGATGACCTGGATTTCCTGCCCGACAGCGCTGATCGATGTACCGACGGGATCGTCACCATCCCAATAGCGTTCGGCGGCGGCTCGGCTGACGATGATCACGCGCGGTGATTGAGGATCATCGCCGGCAGTGAAGTCGCGGCCCGACAGCAGCGGGATGCCCATGGCCTCGAAGTAGCCGGGGCCGGCGAAGCGCATGTAGGCCTCGGGTGGGTTGTCCGGATCGATTAGCTCGCGCCCGGCGACGCGAAACTCGAAGCTCTCACCCTGGAACGTGTCGCCGCGGAGCGGCAGCGGCCGCCCCATGCCGACCGCTTCGACGCCCGGCAGACCGGCGATGCGCTCGACCGCGTCGTGGAGAAAGTCGACGTAGCCGTCGGTGGCACGCGCCGAAACGCGCAGCGTCAGCACATTTTTCGGATCGAATCCCGGATCGACGCGCAACAGCGAGTTGTAGGTACGGATCAGGAGACCGGCACCGATCGCCAGCACGACGACGAGGGCAATCTCGCTGACCACCAGGACGTTGCGGAACCGGCCTGACGCCTTCCCGGTGCCACGCGCGCCGTCCCGGAGCGCCCCGCTGAGGTTCGTGAGGCTGACGCGGAACGCCGGAGCGGCGCCGAACACCAACCCCGTTACGATCGACAACAGGAACGTGAACGCCAGCACCCCGCCGTCGATGCCGACGGCCGACAAGCGCGGAATCTCGGCCGGCGCCAGTCCGGTCAAGAACCGTACACCAGCGACGGCGATAGCGGCCCCCACGACGCCGCCGGCGATCGAGAGCACCAGGCTCTCGCTCAGAACCTGGATAAGCAGCCGACTCTTGCCGGCGCCGAGGGCGGCCCGAACCGCGACTTCACGGGTTCGCGATTCGGCCCGGGCGAGAACCAGGTTGGCGACGTTGGCGCAGCCGATGAGCAGCACGAGACCTACGGCGGCGAAGACGGTCAGCATGGCAGGTCGGATGTCGCCGACGAGTTGTTCGTGCAACGGCCGCAACGTGGCTGCGGTGAGGCGCTCGTTCGACTCTGGGTATTCCTGCGCCAGCCGGCCGGTCACCGCTCGCATCTCCGCAGTCGCCTGATCGACCGTCGTCCCGTCTGCGAGCCGAGCAACGACGTTGAGCCAGCGGATCGGCCGCCTCCGCGGCACACCGGAATCGGGGATCAACGATATTGGAGCCCACATTTCGACGTCGGCGGAAGGGTATTCGAACCCCGGCGGCATAACGCCGACGATGACGAATGGCTCCCCGTTGATCGTCCGTGTGCTTCCGACGATCCCCGGGTCGGCGCCGAAGCGTTGTGAAAAGGCAGAGTGGCTGAGCACGACGACCCGATTGCTGCCCTCTTCGTGGTCGGCCTTCTGAAGCGTCCGGCCGGAGCGGGCCGGAACGCCGAAGACCTCGAAGAAATCCTCGGTGACGTGCATCGTGGTGATCTCGTCCGGCGACTCGGCTCCGGTCATCACGAAGCCGCTCATCGTGATCGCTGGATAGCCCGCGATCGCGTCGAACGCCGTAGCCTGCTCGCGCCAATCGTCGAGATCGAGCGGCGACGTCGTGCCGAGCTCGCGACCGTCCTGGGGGAACGCACTCCAGACGCGCACCAGGCGATCAGGATCGGCGTAGGGTAGCGGCCGCAGCAACACGGCGTTGACAACACTGAAGATCGCCGTGTTGGCGCCGATACCGAGGGCCAGCGTGAGGATGACGACGGCGCTGAAGCCGGGGCGTTGGGCCAGAGCTCGGGCGCTATAGCGCAACTCGCGGAGCAGGGACACTAGCCGGAGATCTGGCTGAGGGCCCAGAGAGCCTGTTTGCGGACGTCGAGGTCGTCGTCGGTCATGGCGTCGGTCATTTCTCCCGGGAGCGTGCTTGCTGGATCAGGCCGTCGAGACGATCGAGCTCTTCGTCGGAGAGCCGCAATGCGGAATCGTCCAACAGCGCCGCCATGGCCTGCTCGGCAGATCCATTGAAAAACGTGGCGACCATGTGATTCAAGGCGGAGCGGGTCGCGCGCGCCTTGGTCAGCGTCGGCCGGTAGAGGTACCGTGGGCCGTCTTGCTCGTGGGTGATGTGGCCCTTCTCTTCGAGGATGCGGAGCTGGGCGCGCACCGCCGAGTAGCCGGGCGCATCCGGCATCCCCTCGCGCACCTCGGCAGCGGTCGCCTTGCCGTGCTGGAAGAGAACGTCCATGATCTGCCGCTCTCTCCGGCTGAGCGCGTGTTCGAGTGGTGCCGCCATGGGCTTTTGCCTGCGAGTAAATTAACATCATGCTAAATAATTAGCATCTCGCCGCCGGTCTGTCAACAAACCCGACCCGGACCCCGGTTAGCCCGCATATCTCAACGCCCTTCGTCGCGAGGGCGCGGAGAAGGGCGTGGATACAAGGCGCGCGCCGGCAGGGCACCGGAGGCGTACGTGACAGTACGTCGAGGTGCCCGACCAAGCGCAACGCCGTAGACGCGCGCTTCTCCGCGCCCGCAGCAGGAGGGCGTTGAGATATGCGGGTTAGCGCCTACTGGATGCTCGCCTTGCGCTGCCGTAACCTCTTCGAATGAGCAAAGAAACTTCCCCCCGTCGGTTCTTGCCCCCACGCGGCATCTGGCTCCTGTTCGCGGTTTGTCTCGCGCTCGCAACCTGGTTGCAAATCAGCCAGGCGACGGGCGACCGCGGGGCGACGAACGTCACCGAGTTCGGCCTCTTCTTGGTCTGCGCGCTCACCGCGGGGGTGTGGTTCACCTTCTTCAGCGCGTTCGACAAGAAGCTCCGCTTTGGCGTGCCGGGGGCTTTGGCGGCGTTGCTGGTGGTGTTCGTCTCGCTCTTCCGGATGGAGGGTGTCGCCGGCGAGATGGCACCGCAGTTCGTCTGGCGCTTCAACGAAACGGCCGACCGTGCCCTCGAGCTGCCGCCGCCGGCGTCGGCCGACCGCATCGACCTGGTGACGACGGGCCCGTGGGATTTTCCCCAGTTCCTCGGCCCCGGACGCGACCTCTCGGTCGCCGCCGTCGTCTTGAGTCGCGACTGGGATAGCCAACCGCCGGAGTTGATCTGGCGGCAGCCGATCGGCGCCGGATGGTCGGGCTTTGCTGTGGTCAACGGCTACGCCATCACCCAGGAGCAGCGCGGCGACCTGGAGATGATCACCTGCTACGAGGTCGAGACCGGCGAGCTCGTCTGGAGCCACACCAGGGAAAACCGATTCGACAGTTTCGTCGCCGGCATCGGCCCTCGGGCGACGCCAACGATCGACGAGGGCATCGTCTACGCGCTGACCTCCAACGGCGTCCTCCTGGCGCTCAACGGGGCCGACGGCGCGGTGCTCTGGGAGCGCGATCTTCCCGCCGACTACGGCCTCTCGCCCCAACAGGAGCTCGCCACCGTCTTGTACGGTCGCGCCAACTCGCCACTTGTGGTCGGTCCGCTGGTCATCGTCCCGGCGGGCGGCCTCCCCGGCGGGCGCCTGACGTCGCTGGTCGCCTTCGACAAGAAGAGTGGCGAGAAGATATGGGAAGGCGGCAACCGGCAGATCAGTTACAGTTCGCCGTCGATCGCCACACTGGCCGGCGTCGAGCAGGTGCTGACCGTCAACGAGGCGAGCGCGAGCGGTCACTATCTGGAGAGCGGCGAGGTTCTCTGGACGATCACTCGACCGGGCGTTACCGCCGCCGATCCGAACGCGTCGCAGGCGGTGCCGGTGCCCCCGAACCGCGTTTTTGTCTCCAAGGGATACGGTCTCGGCGGCGCCCTCTTCGAGCTTGCGGCGCAGCCCGACGGCACCATGTCGGTGCACGAGGTGTGGAACAGCAGCCGGGTGCTGCGCACCAAGTTCACCAACGTGACGATCTACGATGGCCATATCTACGGCCTTTCCGACGGCATCCTCGAGTGCGTCGACCTCGAAACCGGCGAACGCGTCTGGAAGCACGGCCGCTACCACCAAGGGCAGATTCTTCGGTCCCATGATCTGCTCATCGTGGTGAGCGAGGAGGGTGAGGTATTCCTGGTCGAGGCGTCGCCCGAGCGCCGTGATAACGTCCTGGGCAGCTTTCAGGCTTTGTCAGGAAAGACCTGGAATAATTTCGCGCTCTACGGGCCGTACCTCGTAGTTCGCAACGCCGCAGAGGCCGCCGTGTACCGGCTGCCTTTGATCAATTGAAGGTCGGGTTCGGGGATCGGCAGCTTGATGGAGCTTCATCGAGCCGATGAGTGACCAGCCTGCTGGAGCGGAGACACTCTCCGCCAGTGGGCGACCACGCCTCCTGTATATGGAGGACGATCCGGTAACCGCCAAAGTCGTCCAACGGCGGCTGCAAAGGGCGGGCTTCGACGTCGACATCGCCCGCAACGGCGCCGAAGGGCTCGCAATGTGCGTCGCGGGCGACTACGACGCCGTCCTCGTCGACAAAAACATGCCCGAACGAGACGGCCTCGACGTTATCCAGACCTTGGTTTCCATGGGCGGACCTTCGTCGATCATGGTCACCGGCACGGGTGACGAGCTCTCCGCCGTCGAGGCGCTCAAGTCGGGAGCGTCCGACTACATCGTCAAGGATCTCGAAGGGCGCTACCTCGAGCTGCTGCCGGTTGTCGTCGAGCAGGTTCTCGAGCAACACGCCATCGCCGAGGCCAAGCGCCAGGCCGAAGAAGAGAAGGAACGGCTGATCGTCGAGCTCCAGGAGGCCCTCGCCAACGTCAAGACCCTCTCCGGCATGCTGCCGATCTGTGCCAAGTGCAAGAAGATCCGCAACGACGACGGTTACTGGATGATGGTGGAGCACTACCTCACGGAACACTCGGATGCGCAGTTCAGCCACGGCATCTGCCCGGATTGCGGCAGGGAGCTGTACGGGGATCTATACGTGGACGTGGACAAGAAAAAATCGCCGAACGCCTGATCGGCGGTGCCGAAGAACGCCCGGAGGTTCCTCGGCACCGGGCGACCTCACTCGTATCGCAAAGCGACGATCGGGTCGACGCGCGAGGCCCGCAGCGCCGGAACATAGCAGGCGACGAGAGCAACCACGGTCAAGATGATCGGCACCAACACGAAGGTAAGCGGGTCGTGCGCGCCGACCTCGAACAACAGGCTCTCGAGGAACCTCGACAACACCAACGACGCCGCCAAGCCGAGCACGATGCCGGCAAACATCAACGCCATGCCGCGGCCGACGACGAGCCTCAGTACGTCGGTCGACTTGGCCCCCAACGCCATGCGAACGCCGATCTCCGGGATTCGCTGCGCGACCCCGTAGCTCATCACACCGTAGATGCCGATGGCGGCGAGAATCATCGCCGCGCCGGCGAATGCGGCGAGCACCGACATGAGCAGCCGCGGTACCGCCACCGTTCCCGAGATCACATCGTTCATCGACGCGACGCTGGTAACCGCCAGGTCGGCGTCGATCTCCCAAACCTCGGCCTGCACCGATCGGGCAAGCTGCATCGGGTCGCCCGTGGTGCGCAGGACCAGGTTCATGAACGCCCTCGGAGCCTGGTGGAACGGTATGTACATCGCCGGGCGCTCACCCTGGTCCAGACCGAAGTGCTTGGTGTCTTCGGCGATGCCAACGACCTCGCGCCAGACCCACTCACCCGCGTCATCGCGACCTAAGGTGACGCGCGACCCGACCGGTTCGGTATCCGTCCAATAGCGGCGCGCCGACGCCTCGTTGATCATCACCACGAGGGGCGCCGCGGTGTGGTCGGCGTCCTGCAGCCAGCGTCCCCGTACCAGTCGCATCTTCATTGCGGCCGGGTACCCCGGCGTGACCGGGCGGAACCAGGTCACCGGATTGCGCTCTCCCTCCGGCGCCGGCGCCATGCCCTCGATGAGAAAGCCGGTGTCCTCGTCCTGCCCGGCCAGGGGCAGCGTGTAGATGACGCCGGCATCGACAACACCCGGCAGCGCAAGCGAGCGGTCGATCACCTCGTCGACGAAGCCCATGATCGCGGTGCCGTCGGCGTATGTCGCCGGCGGCAGGAAAAGCTGCTGGGTCAGAACGTTGTCGGCGTCGAAGCCCGGATCGACGTTGATCAGGGTGACGAAACTACGCAGCATCAGGCCACCGCCGATCAGCAACGTCAACGCCAACGCGACCTCGGCGATCACCAACGCGCCGCGAAGCCTCGAGCCACCCTGCCCGGCACCGGCGCCCTGCGAGCCGTCCTTGAGCGACTCGTTGAGGTTCGGCCGCGTCGCCCGCAGCGCCGGAACGACGCCGAACAACAGTCCCGTCGCGGCGGCGGTACCGAGAGCAAACAGGAAAGCCGTAGCATCGACCGTCACCTGATCGAGACGTGGCGCTCCCGCCGGCATCAGCAAGATCAGCAAGTCGACACCCCACATCGCCACCAGCAGGCCGAGGCCGCCTCCCGCGGCCGCGAGCAGCAGGCTCTCGGTCAGCATCTGCCGGAAGATGTGAGAGCTGCCAGCACCGATCGCGACGCGGATCGCTACCTCCCGGTGTCGTCCGGAGGCCCTCGCCAACATCAGGTTGGCGACGTTGGCGCAAGCGATCAGCAGGACGAATCCCACGGCTCCGAGCAGCATCCAAAGGCCGGCGCGGACTGGTCCGACGATGCGCTCGTGTACTGGTTCAAGCCAGATTCCGACGCCGTTGTTGGCGGCGGGGTACTCGGCCTCGAGGCGCGCCGCGACGGCGTCCATGTTGGCTTGCGCCTGCTCCAGCGATACACCGTCTTTCATCCGAGCGATCGCGCGCAGCGTCACACACCCGCGGCCGCAGGCGTTGGTCGCGTCGATACCGAGGGGCAAGAAGACATCGGCGCCGGACACGATCGGGAAGGCGAACCCTTCCGGCATGATGCCGACGACCGTGGTGGGAACACCGTCGAGCGTGATCGCGGTCCCGACCACCGCCGGGTCGCCGCCAAAACGTCGCTGCCAAAGCCCGTGTCCGAGAACGACCACCGGTTCCGCATTGTTGGCATCCTCTTCCGGGAGGAACCCACGGCCGTGCTCCGGCCGAACTCCGATGATGTCGAACGCGTCCCACGACGCGGCCGCGCCGCTCAGCATCTCGGGTTCGTCGATGCCAGTCAGCGTCGGGCCGGCGCCGCCGAGGGCGAACATACCGTCGAAGACCTCGTTCTGATCGCGCCAGTCGAAGAAGTTGTCGGGCGAGGCCCACTCGTCGATCGGCCCGTCGATGCGGGTGAAATCGTGCCAGACCATCACGAGGGCATCGGGGTCAGCGTAGGGAAGCGGGCGCAGCAAGACGCCGTTGACGACGCTGAAAATCGCGGTGTTGGCGCCAATGCCGAGAGCCAGCGTAAGAATGGCGACAACCGCGAAACCGGGCTTGTTGCCCAGCACCCGGACTCCGTAACGAATGTCTCGAATCAAGTTTTCCATGGACGCTTCCTCGATCTGGGGTCGTGTCAAGCACCCCACAAGGGAGCAAACAGGATGCCAAACGCCGCGGTTAGCCGCAAAGCGCCAAGCCCCCCGGGCGCCAGGGTTCCGGCGCCGGGTCGGGGTCCGCGGCGACACCGGCAGCGTTCATTTTCGGACTCGGCGTCCCACATCCGAACAGCGAAAAAAAGTTGCAACCAAACCGCCGACTCGAACGTCTTAACCCATAGAAGCGAAACGGGTTCCCCCTTCCGATACACCCCAAGAGAAGCAACGATGATTTCGATCAAGACAGTCAGCAGACGCCTCACGACGGCGCTGGTCGTCGCCACCGTAGCGGCGATCGTCGCGAGTCCGGCCGTCGCCGCCTCCAAGGACGACTGCGCAGAGGCCCAGGCCGAGTTCATCGCCCGGGCAACGTCGGCGGCGCATGTTCGTCTGCTCGCCCACGAGGCGCATCTTGTGCGCACCGTCGTGTTCCGCCACCGAGCAACGCTGGTCGCCCTCGAGCGAAACTTCGAAGCCCTCGAGTTGAGGCGCTGGCAGCTCACCCGTCACATGGACGAGGGCCCCACAGGCCGGCACCCACTGACCGTCGGCATCTACGTTCTGGCAACGTTCGCGCGCTTGCCCGGCCAGGCCGCAATCGCCGCGCGGCAGACTCTCGTGGCCCTCGCCAAGGTCGCGCCGCGCGTGCTTCGCGCCGTTCTCTGAGCCCGGACTTCTCATCCCTCGCCCAGATTCCTCGACGAGCTCCTACTGCGCGCGGGCGATGGCGCGCGAGTATTGCGTTGCGCTTGCTTCGGGTGCGGGGCGGCCGAGCACGGCACCGGGTATCTCGCTGATCAGCGTCGTTTCCGTGATTTCATTGGCCAGGTCGACGTCTTCGCCGGTTTCGGCCACGACCCTGATGTAGTTTCCGGTCAGCCCACTCCACCGCACGCATTCCGGCCGCGGCTCCGCCGATTCCCATAGCACCGCGACAGTGCGGCCGATGAAGCGCGCCTTGAAGCGCGACTCGCAAACGGCCCCCAGCGCGTGCATTCGATTGCTGCGCTGCTGCGCAACGGGAGGTGGTACGCGCCCCGGCATCGTCGCCGCCGCGGTGCCGTCCCGGGGCGAATAACGAAACACGTGCAGCTTGGCGAACTCCATTTCCTCGACGAAGCTGAGAGAGGTTTCGAATTCCGCCTCGCTCTCGCCGGGAAACCCGACGATGATGTCGGTCGTGATCGACAGTTCGGGGACCGCCTCCCGCGCCTGAAGCACCAAGGCGCGAAACGAAGCCTGGTCGGTTCGTCGGGCCATGCGGCGGAGGGTTTCGTCGCAGCCGCTTTGCAGCGGCAGATGCACGTGCGGCAGCAGCCGCGGGTCCTGCGCCCAGAGCGAGAAGAAATCGGGACCGAGGTCCCAGGGCTCGAGCGAAGATAGCCGCAACCTCGGGATGGCCGTTTCATCGAGGATCGCGCAGACCAGCTCCAGGAGCCCCTCTTGGCCATTGTGGTCGTGGCCGTAGCTCCCCAGGTGCACCCCACTGAGAACGGCCTCCCGGTAGCCGCCGTCCACCAGCTCGTGGATCTCCGCGACGATCTCGCTCACCGCGCGGCTGCGGCTGGCACCCCGAGCGACGGTCACAATGCAAAACGTGCATCGGTTGTCGCAACCGTCCTGCACCTTGACGAAAGCGCGGGTTCGCCCGTTGCCGTTCGCCGCCGGCGCGCCATCGGGTTGCAATGGAAACGCATCGGGAGCCGGCAGGACCTGGGCATCGTGAAGGATCCCGGCTTCCTCCAGGAGGCGCGGCAGCTCGTCTTTGTCCTGGTTGCCAACCACCAGGTCGACGCCCAACGCCGCGACCTCGCCGGGCGACAGCTCCGCGTAGCACCCGGTCACCACGAGCGCCGCCGTGGGGTTCGCCCGGCGCCAATGGCGGATCAGCTTGCGCGACTTCCGCGCCGCCACGTGGGTCACCGCACAGCTGTTGAAGACCATCAGGTCGGCCGCCTCGCCGGGCCCGACGATGCAGTGCCCGACGCCGGCGAGGGCCCGCGCAAGGTGCTCGGCCTCACCGATGTTCAAGCGGCAGCCGATGGAATCGATTCGCACTCTCATGAGCGAGCCCGGATGAAAGGTGGTTCTCGCTTCCGCCCCTGAGCAGGGTGCTGAAGCACCCTGTCAAGACCCATCGCCGGCACCCCCGGGGGTCATACCTCCTGCTAATTTCCAGATCGCGTATATCGCGATCAGCCCCCATACGACGTTGAGCGCCGTCGACGGATACGACATGTAGTAGCCCGTGTTCACGGCCAATCCGATACCGCCGACGAGGTTGAGGCTCTGGTAGCTGTACGAGGCCGACTTCACCTTGCCGGTCGAGACGAGGACGTAGGCAGCGAGGACCGCACCCGCGGCAATCCAACCGATCACATCGACGGTGAGCTTCACAGTGTGAGCGATTGTAGCCCGTCAGCGGCGACTCGCCGGACCCGTCTCATCCTCCGCGCCCACCCCGTCGATGAGCCGGATGCGTAAGGCGTCGCCGGGCTGGATGCGGTCAACGAATCGACGCCCCTCGACGACGCGACCGAGAACCGGGTAGATGCCGGTCAGGTGCGGCTGCGGCGAGTGGACGACGAAGAACTGGCTCCCCCCGGTATCCCGGCCGGCGAGCGCCAGTCCGACCGTCCCGGAGGTGTACGGAATCGGCGTTTCCTCGCTCCGCAGGCTCCCCGGTGCTCCACCGTACCCGACCATCGTGGGGTCGCCCGCTTGGACGACGAAATCGGGTACCACGCGGTGAAACACCATGTCGTCGAAGAACCCGGCCTCCACCCAGTCCAGGTAGGCGCGCGCGCTGAGCGGCGCCCATGCGGGTTGCAGCTCCCAGACGAAGGTACCGCGCGCCGTCTCGACCTCCAGCCGGGGCGGCGTCTGCTGCAGGGCGATCAGCTCTTCGGCGAGTTGCCGATAATCCGCCAGCGTCCGGCCGCTCTCGACCGGCCCGATGGCTTCTGCGAGAAGCTCCGCGGCCCTCGAATTCGACTCGGGGGGCAGGTTGCGCAACGCCCAAACTCGGATGACGCGGTCGGGGTCGAGAAGCAAGGCCGAAGCACGCAGGCGCATCGTCGCCGGGTCGATGGAGCGCACCGCGTCCAGTAGGATCAAGCGCGGCTCGAGCGCTCCTGTGCCGCCGAGATCCCGCTGCGCATCCCAGATCGCGTCGGTCCATCGCGCCTGGGCGCCTTCTCCCCGCAGGGCGCTAGCCGCCCACAACCGGGCGATCACCTCGCCGGCCACCGCCTGCATCACCGGGCTGCCGTCGCGCAACAACCGTTCGGCGGCCGCCGCTGCTTGCTCCGGGTTCACGGTTTCCATCTGGCGAAGCACCTCGGCACGCGCGACCTCGGGCCCGTAGGCGGCCAGGACCGGGAGCCAGCCGTCGGCATCGGTCTCGCCGGCGGCGAACAGGGCGCGAACGACTTCAGCCGCCTCCAAGGGGGCGGCGGCGAGCATGGCTGGAACCTCGGAGACGCCGGGCTCCCGCGGTGGCGCTTCGATGCCGTAGACCTCGCGAACCGCGTCGAGGCCATCGTCGGCGAGGCTTCCATCGCCCACCGAGAGCGCTGCAACCGCCGCCGAGCGTTTGGCGGGATCGGCGCTACGGATGTCCATGATGATCCGATCTTCCGGGACCGAGAACCTGCTCGGGGCCCAGGCCAGAGTCTCGAGGGCAAGACGTTGCACATGGCGATCGCGCTTCGCCGACGCCCGCAACACGGCGGTGAACAGATCGTCACCGACCTCGGCGTTGCGTTGCCACAAAGCGATCGTCCAGTTCAGCGCCGCGCACACGACGCGCCAGTCGTCATCGTCGAGAAAAACCGTCACGTACCGGTTTGCCAGGCCCACCGGGGCGTCGCGGAGACCGCGCATGGCGGCGACGCGAACCAAGGGGTCGGCATCATCGAGAGCCATGGCGAGCGCCGGCAGCGCGTCCGGATCGTCGAGGCGACGCAACGCCGTGGCAGCGGCGAATCGTACCGACGCCTCCTGCGACGCCAGGTGCGGGGCGACGATCAACGGTGAAGCGCCGGGGAGCCGCCACCACGCCCCGAGCGCCGCCTCCAGCACCGGCGGCGCCCGGGAAGGATCCCCCAAGACCGCCGCAACCGCCGACACCGCCAGAGGATCGCCCTGATTGCCCAGCGCCCACAACGCCTGGGCGACCACCACCGGCTCGGGATCGTCGAGTAGGGTGACAAGTCGCTCGGCGATTCGGGTCCGAGTGGCTGCGCTCAGCGCCGGCTCGAGGTCGAGCTCGAGCAGACCGAGGCCAAACGACGCCAACGCCCGCACCGATGGCTCGGGGTCACGCACCATCTCGAGCAGCCGGAGGTAGCCGGCCGGCAGACCAATCCGGCCGATCGCCAGGGCTGCACGGCCACGGACCGAGCCCTGCGGCGATCCGGAGAGCAACAGCAGAGCTTCGGTGAGCTCGCGGCGGTCTTCGGCCTGGAGGATTGCAGCGGCGGCGTCAAGGTCGGCGGGCAGCCCGAGCGGCAGCTCGTCGACCGTCAGACGCGTGTTCTCCCCGACGGCATGCGCCACCACGCCCGCACCATGCGCATGGCCGACACCGAGGCCTCCCGTATCTGCGACCCCTAGCATACCCACCGCCAGCGCGGCGGCCGTCGTCGCCGACAAGCCCAACCCGTCGACACGTATTGAAGTTCGCGCTGGTCGATTCACGGGTTGAGCCACTCAACGGGGATCCAGCCGGACGCCAGAGCACCGATAACCCCGATCGGCACGCCGTAGCGGACCCAAAGGTACCAAGTGTTCACCCAGGTCGGCACGGTGCCGTCGGCCGCCGCCATCTGCGCCGACGCCTGTCGCTTGCCGAGCCCCCAGGTCAAGGCCGCGACGGCGATCACCGAGCCCAGAGGCTGCATGGTCGAGCCCCCGATCTGATCGCTCATGAACAGGTAGTCGAGCGACCGGGTCGCCGGAAGGCCGAGCACCACGAGCGCCGCACAAACCGCCCACGCCGCCTTACGGCGCGACACGCCCGTGCGCTCGGTCAGCGACCCTACCAGTACCTCGACCGCAGCCACCCCCGAGAGAAACGCAACGCAACCCAGGCCGGCAAAAAAGAAGATGGCGAACACCAAGCCGCCGGGGATCTGCCGGCACGCCTCAGGCAACACCTCGAACAGCAGCGCCGGCCCGCTCGTGGGCGAGAGCCCGGTGGCAAACACCGCCGGTATGATGGCGAACGCCGCCAGCAGGCTGGCGACCACGTCTCCAATCGCCGTACTGATGGCGCGGCGCGGGAGAGACTCGGAACTCCGCAAATACGAGCCGTAGATGACGAAGAAGGTGCCGCCCAAACCGAGGGAGAAAAACGCCTGCCCGGTAGCCGCCAACAGGCCCTGGCGGGTGACGTCGCTCCACTTCGGCGTCAGCAGATAGACGATGCCTTCCCAAGCCCCCGGCAAGGTCACCGAACGAATTGCCAGCAGGACCATGAGCACACCGAACAGGGGCACAAACACGATGCTGGCCCTCTCGATGCCGCGCTTCACCCCCCGCCCCACCACCTCGGCCGAAGCCGCCGCCACGATCGCCGCGCACAGCACCTGCAGCGGCCAATTGGTCTGCAACCAGCCGAAGGTCGCCGACGAGAAATTGTCGGTCGCTCCGACGACGTTGGCGACGGCGATCCCCACGTACGCAAGAATCCAGCCAATCACCACCAGGTAGTACGACATCGCCATCCCGACGCCGATGAACAGCAGGACACCGACCATCTTGCCGGCCCCGATGCCGGCCGTGGCGTACGCCGAGAGCGGTCCCTGCCGGGTCGCCCGACCCAGGGCAAGCTCGGCCATGAGCGCCGGGACACCGACGATCGCGACCACGAGAAGGTAGATCACCAGGAAGGCGCCGCCGCCGTAGAGGCCCATCAGGTAAGGAAATCGCCAGACGTTGCCGAGGCCTACGGCGACGCCGAGGAGGGCGAAGATCGCCCCCCATCGACCGGTGAACAACTCGCGTTCAGAGCCCTGATTCTGCGCCATTTCGGGCGCGAGTTTAGCCCGGAACTCTCTACGGGTCACGGCTGCTCGAGCGCGACGGCGCCCGAGCATTGCGTTGCGCTTGCTTCGGGTTGGCAAGCCGAGGTGGACGTGCTCGGGTCCGGTTACGCCGCCGAGTCAGCAAGCCGCGGTGCCCTCCCGACGGGTCGGAGCCCCCCCCCGGACAAATAGCAAAGAAAGTTGTTGACAGTTCTCCAGAAGCCATTAGGATGGACGTGGTTCGGGTGAACGTCCCGGCCGAGCGGCGGAAGTCGCCGTGGATCTGTTGATGGCAGTGTGACAAAGGAAATCGGGAAGGCTTCGGCTGGAACGACGACTGGAAGCGCGCAGCTGGAGGAGAAGCGGAGGGCTTGCGTTGGGAGGCCGATCGTGGCGATTACCCGAGCCACTTTTTTTGTGCCTAGCCCGCATATCTCAACGCCCTTCGTCGCGAGGGCGCGGAGAAGGGCGTGGATACAAGGCGCGCGC
>SMVB01309666.1_pt1 | contig 20207 bp, 16 predicted proteins | sample 2456461 | NCBI WGS metagenome assembly SMVB01 (sample SAMN11095934, study PRJNA526329) | marine sediment metagenome | biome: Marine sediment; feature: Surficial sediment; material: Deep marine sediment; isolation source: Hadal surficial sediment | place: Pacific Ocean | collected 2014-05 | depth...
GCCATTCCAGAAAACACCAGTCAGACCACCGTCGTTCCGAAAAACACCAGTCAGACCACCGTCGTTCCGAAAAACACCAGTCAGACCACCGTCATTCCGGAAAACGCGAAGCGTTCTTCCGGAATCCAGAGGGACAAGCAGAAGAGTAACCCAATACAAACATCGAGCCACTGGATCCCGGACGCGACCTGCGGTCGGTCCGGGATGACGGGGTTTTGAGAGGAGCTATTAAAATATGAATATTCTAAACCACAGGGATTTGTTTTCCCTTGAACGATACGCCGAACAACGCGCGGAATTCCGCGACCGCATCATGGCACACAAAAAACATCGCCGGGTCAACATCGGCCCTCACCTTTCGCTCTATTTTGAAGACCGCCTGACGATCCAGTACCAGGTGCAGGAAATGCTGCGTATCGAAAAAATCTTCGAAGCCGACGCCATCCAGGAAGAGTTGGATACCTACAACCCACTGATTCCAGATGGCAGCAACTTCAAGGCCACGGCCATGTTTGAGTTTGAAGACGTGGAGTTGCGCAAAAGACGCCTGGCTGAACTGGTGGGTGTCGAAAACTCTATCTGGCTGCAAGTTGATAGTCACAATAAATCCTTTGCCATTGCCAACGAAGACCTGGAGCGGTCAACAGCTGAAAAGACATCCGCCGTGCATTTCCTGCGTTTCGAGCTGAATGGCAAAATGAAGCGCGCGCTACAGGCAGGCGCCAAACTTGAAATGGGCGTTGACAACGACTTCTATCTCCATGAAGTACAGCTTGAGGCGGCGACCAGACAGTCTCTGCTCAAGGATCTTTTATAAGGCCAAATACTCTCAATTTCCTAAACCGCCCTATTGGGGAACCAACGGCCAGGGAGAAATCAAATCTTGTCAGAAAGCTTCTGCCGCCACAGCGTCTCAAATAGATTATTGGCATAATCGGTAAGATTTTGCCCACTGTATGGGACACTGGAGAACTCTCCAAAAACACAGCCTTTCTCACTGGCGTAGAGGTCAACCCGGACAAAAGTGTCGAAAGCTCCACCCAGTTTTAGTGCACAATCGATCATTTGTGGGAGACAGTTCGGGGCTGCTACGATCTCAGCGGATTCCCAACTCGTTTGCATGGGATCATCGAAGGGTTGCCACTGCGGAGAATAAAAGCGATGGGTTGTTGGCGTGTCGATGCTTGCCGATCGGTGGACCACCTCGATTGCCCCAATCGTATCTCCAAATACATGGAATTTATACTCGATGGGCAATTGGAATTCCCCGTTTTCATTGCTGACAAATTCTTCCGCAAGCAGGGGGATATGGGAGAGTTGCCCGCGGGTACTGGCAACCTGGCGCAATAGCTGGTCGCGCGTCATGGGCTTGTCACTTAGAAGCTCTCTGGAGTCGGCCACCACATATACCCCTTTGCGCGTCGTTCCGAGGGCGGGCTTGAGAACAAACTGGTCGGGCAGCGACGATAATACCGATAGGGTCAAAAACCTTCCCTGCCAATACAGCTTCGGCACCGGACAATTAAGCCTGATAGCGAATTCCTTGGAATTCAGCTTGTTCAACAAGCGACGCTGCCAGTGTTCACCCTTCCGCCAGCGGCTCTCGGGCGCCTCACGACCAACCCTGCGGAGCAGCATTTCCAGACGACGCAAATGATCAATGAATGTTTGTGAGGAGTTCGGGTTACGCCACCACAGCTGTTTTCGTTTTTGAATTCGATCGGAGAACATTGCCTGGCAAATCCTTTGGGGGTAGATGCCCAGCTATACCAGATTTACTATATTAGTAAAAGCCGGGGGTATTCACGCGAGTCTCACTTCAGTCGACTTCCTGGTGTCGGAGGGGTCGGATTCAGGCGCACTTTCCCTATGTGGGTTGGCTTGCGATAACGTTCAAAGCCTTCGTCAGCGAGAGTTTGTTGGCGCATTCAACGAATCTCCGGGTGGCATGAATGGATTATCGGTATTATAAATGATTGGAATAAACCAGAGGAACCCTAGTGTAGTGGCCTCAATAACCAATGGCTGGTCGCCCCGGAAATCGACCTCCGGGCCGCCCATGAAGATTACAAACAAAATATCTTGCGCCTGCTGAGCGTAAACCTTCCAAAGAGGAATAAAAATGACTGAAGCCTTTATCTACGACCACGTGCGCTCCCCAAGGGGCCGCGGCAAGGCCAATGGCTCCCTGCATGGCATAACGCCAACCAACTTGACCAGCCAGATATTGAGATCCTTGCGCGACCGCAACGAACTGGATACATCGCTGGTGGATGATGTGGTACTCGGCTGCGTCACACCCATTGGTGAACAGGGGGCAAACATCGCGCGCACGGCCGTGCTCAATGCCGACTACGCGGAAACGGTGCCCGGCAAACAACTTAATCGCTTCTGCTCATCCGGATTGGAAGCCGTTAATTCAGCAGCGGCGCAGATAATGGCAGGGCAGTCCGACGTGGTGATTGGTGGTGGCGTTGAATGCATGTCCCGCCTGCCCATGGGGTCTGACGGCGGGGCCTGGCCAACGGACCCTCAAGTCGCCTCCAAACTCAACTTCACCCCGCAGGGTATCGGGGCCGATCTGATCGCCACACTGAATGGATTTTCACGGGAAGACCTGGACAGCTACGCAGTGGAAAGCCAGAATCGTGCTGCTCACGCCTGGGACAATGGCTTTTTTTCAAACTCCATTCTGCCCATCAGGAACCACATTGGCGAGGTCGTCCTGGATCGCGACGAACACATGCGTCCGGACTCGACGGTGGAGAGCCTGGCCAGCCTCAAACCGGTCTTTATCATCCCCGGTCAGCAAGGCGGATTCGATGCAGTTGCCCTGCTGCGCTATCCGGAAGTCGAGTCCATTAATCACGTCCACACCGCAGCCAATTCCAGCGGCATTGTCGATGGCGCCGCGGCGGTACTGCTTGGAAATGCCGAGGCGGGTGAGCGCATGAGCCTGAAACCTCGTGCCCGGATCCGTGCGTTTTCTTCTATCGGCAGCGAACCGACAATCATGCTCACAGGCCCCGGGCCGGCCACAGAGAAAGTACTCAAGCGTGCCGGAATGAGTACCTCGGATATTGATCTGTTTGAATTGAACGAGGCCTTCGCCTCGGTCGTCATGCTCTACATGAAACAGTTGAATATCCCGCACGACAAGATCAACGTCAATGGTGGAGCCATCGCCATGGGCCACCCGCTGGGTGCTACCGGCGCCATGATCCTGGGTACCGTGCTGGATGAACTGGAACGCCGTGACCTGTCGACTGCCCTGGTCACCTTGTGCATCGGCGCAGGCATGGGCACCGCCACCATTATTGAACGCGTCTGAAGACGCTTTACAAAAGACACTTAAGAGATCCCGAAAATGACCAAAACGATTCAATTCGAAGTCGGCAACGACGGCATTGCCATCCTGACCATCGATCTGCCTGACAAATCGATGAATATTCTGACCCCTGATTTCATGCGGGACCTGGAAACCCTGACCGACCGTCTGACTGCCGATGACAACATCAAGGGCGCTGTTTTAACTTCCGCCAAAAAAAATGCTTTTATAGCCGGTGCGGACATCACAGATATGGTGACGGTCCATGAAAGGGGTCTGAGCGCTGCTGAAGCAGCCGGTTTCAGCCGCGAATTAAACCGGCGTTTGCGCAAACTTGAAACCTGCGGCAAACCGGTCGCCGCCGCGATCAACGGACTCGCGCTGGGGGGCGGCCTGGAAGTCTGCCTGGCCTGCCACTACCGGGTACTCGCCGATGAGCCTGGCGTCGTCATCGGTTTTCCCGAAGTCAACATCGGATTGCTGCCCGGCGGAGGCGGTACCCAACGCCTGCCACGGCTGATCGGCACGGAAAAAGCACTTCCTTTGATCCTTCAGGCAAAAAACATACGGCCGGACAAAGCCCTGGAGCTAGGTATTGTGAACGAATTGGCGCCTGCACAGGAAGTGGTTGAGCGAGCGCGGAAATGGTTATTGGAAAGCGGTGACCCGGTAGCGCCCTGGGACAAAAAGGGATTCAAAATGCCGGGCGGTGCTGGCGCAATGACCCCGAAGACAGCCCAGGCGTTCATGGTGGGAACTTCATTGATCGTTGGTAAAACACAGCATAATTACCCCGCCCCGATCGCCGCGATGTCCGCCGTATACGAAGGCTGTATCACAGCGATCGATGCCGGCCTCGATATTGAATCCCAGTATTTTGGCATCCTGCTGGCCGGTCCGGTGGCACGCAATATGATGCGGTCCCTGTTCATTAATAAAAGCGCCGCTGACAAATTGACCCGCCGCCCGAAAGGTATCGAGAAATCGAAAGTCAAAAAACTGGGAATCCTTGGCGCCGGTATGATGGGCGCCGGAATCGCGTACGTTTCAGCAAAAGCCGGCATGGAAGTCGTGCTGCTCGATACCCATATCGAAAAAGCCGAAGGCGGTAAAGCTTACTCTGAAAATCTGCTGAAAAAAGCCATTGAGCGCACGCGCTCAACCGAGGCGAAAGCAGAGGCCCTGCTCCGCCTGATCAAACCAAGTACGGATTATGATGATCTGAAGGGCTGCGACCTGGTCATCGAGGCAGTTTTTGAAAGCGCCGATCTGAAGGCAGATGTGACTGTGAAAACAGAAAACGTGGTGCCCGAAACCTGTATTTTCGCCAGCAACACCTCCACCTTGCCCATCACAGGCCTGGCCAGGGCCTCGAAGCGTCCAGAGCAGTTCATCGGGTTGCATTTTTTCTCGCCCGTCGACAGGATGCCACTGGTGGAAGTCATCCTGGGCGAGAAAACCAATGATGAAGCCATTGCTCGTGGCCTCGATTACATCCGGCAAATCCGCAAAACGCCCATCGTGGTCAATGACAGCCGCGGGTTCTACACCAGCCGGGTATTTGCCACCGCAACCAACGAAGGCATCACCATGCTGGCAGAAGGTGTCAAGCCGGCACTGGTGGAAAACATGGCCAGGATGGCCGGCTTGCCGGTCGGACCGTTGGCCGTGGTCGATGAAGTGACCCTGGAGCTGGCGTATAAAATCGGCCAGGAAACAGCGTTGGCAATGGACAAAAAATACCCCGCAGACAAGGGGCAGGAAGTCATTCGCAGGATGGTGGAAGACCTGGACCGCAAGGGAAAGCGATATGGCGCCGGTTTTTATGACTACCCTGCAGATGCAAAAAAACACCTGTGGCCAGGGCTCACAGAGGAGTTTCCACCCGCAGATGAACAACCACCCGTTGATGAACTGATCAAGCGACTGCTTTACATCCAGTCCCTCGAAACCGCCCGTTGCTTTGAGGAAGGCGTGATCACACACCCGGAAGATGGTGATATCGGTTCTATTTTCGGCTGGGGCTTTCCTCCCTGGACAGGCGGCACGCTTTCTCTGATAGACACGATTGGCATCCGGGAATTTGTTTCAGAATGTGACCGCATGGCCGAGGCCTATGGCCCGCGCTTCACCGTTTCGGACTGGCTGCGCGACAGGGCGCAGGAAAACTTGTCATTCTATTGATACTACAGAAAATCTTTAAGGAGTATTCACCATGAAACGCCTGATATTCGATGAAGAACATGAAATGTTTCGCGATTCAGTTCGCCGTTTCATGCAATCCGAAATTGAACCCAGTGTCGAGCAATGGCGAGAGGATGGAATCTGCGATCCAGCCGCTTTTCTCAAAGCCGGTGAACAGGGTCTGTTATGCATGTGGGTCGACGAGAAATATGGCGGCCTGGGCATCAAAGACTTTCGCTTTGAACAGATCGTGATTGAAGAAACCATCCGGCACGGTGACATGGGCCTGTTCCTGTCACTGCACAGCCGCCTGGTCGGGCCCTACATCGGCCACCTGGGCAGCGAAGAACTCAAGGCACGCCTGCTGCCCAAATGCATCAGCGGCGAGATCATCCTCGGCATTGCCATGACGGAACCTTCTGCCGGCAGCGACCTCGCCGGTATGAAATCCAGGGCGGTTCTCGACGGTGACCATTGGGTTTTGAACGGCTCAAAAACGTTCATCTCCAACGGCATCAATGGCGGCGCGTTCATCGTGGCAGCCCGGACGGTGCCGGATAAACCACACGGCATCGGTCTGTTCGTGGTCGAGGAAGGCATGGAGGGGTTCAGCCGCGGCCGTAATCTGAAGAAAATGGGCCTCAAAACCCAGGATACTGCTGAATTGTTCTTCGAAAATGTCCGGATACCGGTGCAAAATGTACTGGGCGACCCCCGGCGGGGCTTCTACAACCTGATGCACCACCTGGCCGAGGAACGTCTGATCAGCGCAGCGCAGGAAATAGCCCACTCGCAGGTTGCTTTTGACCTGACAATGGACTATATCCTGGAGCGTAGGGCTTTCGGAAAGCCGATAGGCGCCTTTCAGAACAGCCGTTTCAAGATGGCGGAAATGCGCACGGCAATGGACGTCACTCAGACATTCATTGACCAGTGTGTTCTTTTGCACAACGACGGTGAACTGAGCGCAGACCTGGCCGCCGAGGCCAAGCTTTATGCGAGTGAACTGGAATCAAAAGTGATGGACAACTGCGTTCAACTTCACGGCGGTTCAGGCTACATGAGCGAATACCGCATCTCGCACATGTTCACCGACGCGCGAGTGTCCCGCATCTACGCCGGCAGCTCCGAAATAATGAAGGAAATCATTGCCCGCAGTATTGGCCTTGACGAGCGTAAACTGCTCTGAAGAATTGCCGTTATACTGAAAAACAATGATGATGGAAAGTGAGTCCAACGAGGTCGATTGGTACCAGGTCAGTGCAAGCGAAGCGACACGGCGGCTTGATGTTGACCCCCTGACTGGCCTCAGTTCTGAGGCCGCTACAGGCCGGCAGAAAGAATATGGGCCAAACCGTTTAAAAGAAATTCCGCCGCGCAGCCACTGGCTACTCTTACTTGATCAGTTCAAAGGCTTTCTTATCCTGGTACTTATCGGTGCAGCTGTGCTTGCGGCTGCAATCGGAAATCTGGGCGATGCGGTGGTGATTCTGGTTGTTGTCCTGATCAACGCCGTGCTGGGCTTCTCCCAGGAATACCGCGCCGAAAAGTCTCTTGCCGCATTAAAAAAATTACTTGCCCCGACAGCCGAGGCGCGGCGTGATGGCCAGACCGTGATTCTGTCTGCCGATGAACTGGTGCCGGGAGATATTGTTTTGCTTGGCCCCGGGGACCGCGTGCCGGCTGATGGCCGTGTCATTGCCGCACATGATTTTGAAGTAGACGAATCTTCACTGACCGGAGAATCGCGTACGGTCGGCAAGCAGGTTGAATTGTTGGTGGGTAAGGATATCCCGCTGGCAGAGCGCGCCAATCTTTTTTTCATGAATACGATTGTCACCCGTGGCCGTGCTGAAATGGTCGTGACCGCCACCGGCATGAACACGGAACTGGGATTGCTGGCTGATATTCTGGGGCACGCAAAAGAATCTCCCACCCCGCTGCAAGTGCAACTGGATGGCCTCGGCAGGCGGCTTGCACTCATTGCCGGTATCGTGGTTACGTTCATGCTGGTGGCCGGCCTGTTACGTGGTGAGCCCTGGGTCAAGATGATCATGACAGCCATCGCGCTGGCCGTGGCTTCAATTCCCGAAGGTTTGCCGGCTGTGGTTACAGTGACTCTGGCCATAGGCCTGCAACGAATGGCGCGTAACCAGGCCATCGTCAAGCGCCTGGCGGCGGTAGAAACCCTGGGTTGCACATCGGTAATCTGTACCGACAAAACCGGCACGCTGACTGTAAACCAGATGACCGTCCGGCAGCTTTATTTCAGTGACCGGCATTTTCAAGTCAGCGGGGAAGGCTACGATACCGCCGGCAAGATCAGTAGCGGCAACGGCAGTGTGCCGGATCTACAAGCCCTGCTGCTGCCGATCGCACTGTGCAACGACTCCCAGTTGCGCTCCGGCAAAGTTATCGGCGACCCGATGGAAGGAGCATTGCTGGCGGTTGCAAGCAAGGGAGGATTTGATCCGGAAAATCTGAAGCAACATTATCGCCGTATTGCGGAAATCCCGTTTGCAGCAGAACACAAGTACCAGGTGACCTTTCACCTCGACAGCGATCTTGTACGGGTCATGGTAAAGGGTGCACCGGAAGTACTCTTGAATCACTGCAAGACGGTGTTTAACGAACACGGCAACCAGGCTCTCGACGCGCAACAATGTAATCGCATTGAACGGGCCAATGAGCAAATGGCTGCCACGGGACTTCGGGTGCTGGGCGTTGCCTGGGCGGAATTTCCGCTACATGATTTTGAGCCCAATGATGATCTGTTCGTCTACGTAAAGGACCTCGTGTTCACCGGATTGGTGGGTTTGATGGATCCTCCCAGGCCAGAAGTTCGTGATGCTATCGCCTTGTGTCATAAGGCCGGAATTTCGATAAAAATGATTACCGGGGACCAAAAAATTACAGCCGCAGCCATCGCCGATGAACTGGGCATTGAGGGTGCCGTTGTGACCAATGCCGAACTGGATGCGATGAGCGATGCTCAATTGGCCGCCACAATTGATGACATTGGTGTGTTCACCCGGGCCACACCGGAGCAGAAAGTGCGTATTGTGCTCGCACTTCAGGCAGGCGGCCACCTGACTGCAATGACCGGTGACGGGGTGAACGATGCGCCGGCACTCAAGACCGCCGATATCGGCATCGCGATGGGGATGACCGGTACGGATGTGGCCAGGGAGGCGGCCACCATGGTGCTCACAGACGATAATTTCGCCACCATTGTGAAAGCGGTCAAGGAAGGGCGCACCATCTATGACAACATCGTTAAATTCGTGCGCTTTCAACTATCGACCAATATAGGCGCCATTTTGACGGTATTACTGGCGCCATTCCTTGGACTGCCACTGCCTTTCACGCCCGTACAACTTTTATGGGTCAACATCATCATGGATGGACCTCCCGCCATGGCGCTGGGTGTGGACCCGGCACAACCGGGCATCATGTCCAGCCCACCGCGCAGAAGCACCGATCGAATTCTGAATTTACGTCGTTTTGGAAAATTGGCGACCTACGGTACGGTCATGATGATCGGCACGCTGGGTGTGCTGTACTGGGGGCTGCAGACCGGAACAAAGACCCACGCGCATACCATGGCCTTCACCACTTTTGTGTTATTCCAGGTGTTCAACGCTTTCAATGCCCGAGTGGAAAATGAAAGTACTTTCAATGCCAACTTTTTCCGTAATCGCATCCTCTGGCTGGCCCTGATTGGCGTGGTAGTCCTGCAGGTGCTGGCAGTGCAATGGACCCCTGCTCAGGGGATTTTCGACGTTGAAATGCTCGGGCTTAATGATTGGTTGCTGGCCACGCTTGTCGCCAGTTCCGTGCTGGTATTGGAAGAGTTGCGAAAGTTGTCCTTACGGATATTCCGGTCCGGAAACGGTCATTAAATAGCTTGTCAGCGATGTGTTGTATACCGAATCGGGCCAGCCGGCCTTTCGTTTTGAAGCCGAGTAGTAAGTCGTATTCGATGCCCGATGATGTTCGCGCCATTGTGCAAGGCATATAATGGCACTGTATTGTTCTAAACTTCGAAACCAATGCAGACGGTATTTTCACTAATGATGTCATTGACAAAATTCCAACCATTGGCGCAATCGCCTGGGATTTTCCGGAGGATCGTGGAATGAAATATTTTAAGCGTATGTTATTAGAAGTGACCGGCTTTTGCGTGTTGATATTGATGACGGCATGCGCGACCAGCCAAACCGCCCCTGAACCACTGCCCTCCTGGACCGATGGTCAGACTAAACAGAGGATTGTAGATTTTGTCCACAGTGTCACAGATCGTGATAGTAGTGACTTCGTACCGGTGCACAAGCGTATCGCAACATTTGATAACGATGGCAACCTGTGGAGCGAAAAACCCACCTACTTTCAGTTATTGTTTATTCTGGACCGCATCAAATTAATGGCCGCAGACCATCCAGAGTGGAAAACCACCCAACCCTTCCAGGCCGTATTGGAAAATGATATGGCGGCAGTCAAGGCAAGCGGTAAACATAGCCTACTGGAACTCGCCATGGCGACCCATGCCGGGATGACGACCACAGAATTTGAAATCATCGTCAACGATTGGCTGGCGACGGCCAGACATCCCTCCACCGGCAAAGCGTACACCAGCATGGTCTATCAACCCATGCTGGAATTGATGGATTACTTGCGCGCCAATGAGTTCAAGGTGTTTATCGTCTCGGGAGGCGGCGTCGAATTTATGCGGCCCTGGACAGAAGAGGTGTATGGAATACCACCCGATCAGGTTGTAGGCAGCAGCATCGAAACCCGCTATGAACTACGTGATGGAAAACCGGTGCTCCTGCGTTTACCGGAAATACATTTTATAAATGACAACGTCACCAAGCCGGTCGCTATCAACCGCTTTATCGGCCAGCGCCCGATCCTCGCATCCGGCAATTCAGACGGTGATTTTGAAATGTTGAAATGGACGACATCCGGTGAAGGCAAACGACTTGGGCTGATCGTACATCACACCGATGCTGAGCGTGAATGGGCCTATGACCGCGAGTCCTCAGAAGGTCGTCTGGTCAGAGGACTTGACGAAGCGGAGGACAATGGCTGGGTGATAATTGATATGGCCAAAGATTGGAAGCTTATCTATCCGTGATCACCGATGGTGACACCCTGGAAGAAAAACGCCAAGTTCAGCGATTTCGTGAAGGTTGGCACAGCTCTGACCCTTCTGATGTGGGCCACTCTCTCCATCATCCTGTCACTGTCGTACGACCTTTGAGGTTTCTGCAAATCAAGGACAATTCATGGCATGATAGGGACAGCTAAGTAAGAGTTTCGGCATGGCAAAGTCACCCTACAGGCCCTATACACCGAATCCAGAGCAACTGGCCTTGATGCCCGCCACATCTGGAAATTCGATCAATGGCTTGGGCGAGACCGAGTTTCGCCAGGCATCTCATGTCTACTGGCACGATCCCGATACCATCGAACATGGCGAATTACAGAAGTGGTTCTACACACAGGACCCGGACAACCCGGCCATTGCAGAGGCCAGGGCTGCACGCGAAAAAATCCTGAATATCGAGATTCCCCCGGCTTCCGGCAAGCCTTTGGTGCAATCAGCCGAGGATTGGTCGCAGCAACTTACGGATCATGCCGATAGCTGTGATTTCGAATTGTTTGGTATCACCGCCATGAAGCCAGAGTGGACCTATGAAGGAGTATCACTGGATTACCAATGGGTAATCATGATTGGTGTGGCACACGATTACGAGCAATTGAAGACCGCACCAGAGGCAACGGCCGGTGCAGAGGTCGTGCGGCAATATGGAAGAGCAACACAAGCCTGCAATGACATTGCAGCATGGATAAGGCAACGCGGATGGGACGCTGCCGCTTATGCCGGGCCCATGGCCGGATCCCTGTTAATGATTCCGCCGGCGCTGGAGTGTGGTTTCGGAGAACTGGGGAAGCATGGCTCCATCATCAACAAGGAATATGGCTCATCGTTCCGACTCGCGGCCATACTCACCGATATACCACTGGTCCCAACGGCCGCGGCCAGCTACCACGTTGATGACTTTTGCATTCGCTGCCAGGTTTGTGCGAATGCCTGTCCGCCCGAGGCCATCGGGCCGGAAAAAGTACCGGTTCGCGGCGAAAAAAAATGGTACGTGGATTTTGACAAATGCCTTCCGTTCTTCAACGAAAATTTCGGTTGCGCCATTTGCATCGTAGTTTGCCCCTGGAGCAAACCCGGCACCGGCGTGAGAATATTTGAACAACTGGAACGGCGAGCGCAACGCGAAAAGATCTAGGAGTCTGCGCGGCAGAAAGCATGCCTACTACTGAAACATCACAATGGTCCGTTTATCCGCTCTTTTTCGTTAAATAGCGGTGCTATTCGCCTCAAAACAGCGAATAACTGTCCTCATTGTGACATTTTCTCGCTACGGATATTTCTACCGCGCAGGCTCCTAACCTGCATCAGAGCCTTAATGAACAAATGGATACTGGACTCATCAGAGCAGTAATTCTACTATTCGTATTCTCGATATTAGGCTTGAACCCGCATTTGTTTCAATGAATCCCGTGAGCGTATAACAGTGAAAAAAGTAATTGAGTGTGTACCGAATTTTTCAGAAGGCCGCGACCTGGCGGTCATCAAACAAATCACCAACGCCATCGAAAGTGTGCAGGGTATTCGCCTGCTGGATGTGGATCCCGGAGAAAGTACAAATCGTACCGTGGTGACGTTCGTAGGAGAGCCTGAAGCCGTTAAGGAAGCCGCTTTCCGTGGCGTCCAGAAAGCGGCCGAACTGATCGACATGTCGAAGCACAAAGGCGAGCACGCCCGCTTCGGAGCAACCGATGTATGCCCCTTTGTGCCGGTTGCCGGAGCAACAATGGAAGAATGTGCTGAAATTGCCCGGGAGGTGGGCAAGCGCATCGGTGAAGAACTGGGTATTCCCGTTTATCTTTACGAACATGCCGCAAATAATCCGGGTCGGCGAAACCTTGCCGATGTACGCGCCGGTGAATACGAGGCACTGCAGGAAAGACTGGCTGAACCGGAATGGAAGCCTGACTACGGCCCGGCGGTTTTCAATGCAAAGTCGGGGGCGACGGCTGTGGGCGCACGCGAATTTCTCATCGCCTACAACATCAATCTAAATACCACCGACCGGCGTTACGCCAATGAAATCGCCTACGAAATTCGTGAACGCGGGCGTTGGAAACGTGTGGGAAACATCGAACCGTTCTACTACAAGGGTGATGTTGTCTATTTCGAAGAAGGCAAATACGCAGATGGAAATTCTGATTTCGTCGCGGGTTCATTTGCTGAACTGGCCGAGTACTACAAAGAAAAATATGGTGCTGACCTGTTCGAGCGTTATCAATCCATCGGCCTTGATCCCGATAATTTGATTGGGCGGCCGGTATACAAGGATGGCATGTTTACCCACCTCAAAGGCATTGGCTGGGTGGTGGATGACTACCACTGCGCCCAGATTTCCCTGAACCTGACCAACTTCAAGATAACGCCACCACAGGATGTCCTTGAAGCCGTGCGCGAATTGGCGCTTCAACGTGGAATTGTTATTTCAGGCTCGGAAGTCGTCGGTATCGTGCCGTTTGATGCCATGAATCAGGCCGGCCGGTTTTACCTGCGGCGGATGCAAAAGTCCACCGGCATACCGGCACGCGATATCGTTACCACCGCTGTCCAGGCCATGGGTCTTGCCGACGTTGCTGAGTTCGATATCGACAAGAAAGTTATCGGAATGCCGGTAAATGACGGCTCGCTGGTCAACATGAAAGTCGCTGATTTTGTCGATGAAGTGTCACGCGATACACCCGCACCGGGAGGCGGCTCGATCGCAGCTTTGGCAGGTGCCCTGGGCGCAGCTCTTGCATCCATGGTAGCCAACCTTTCTATTGGAAAAGGCGAGTTTGATCCCCGCTACGAGGAATTGTGCCAACTGGCTGAAAAGGCGCAGGCAACCAAGGATGAACTCATCCGGGCAGTTGACGCGGACACAGACGCATTCAACGAAGTCCTGGCCGGAATGCGCCTGGCCAAAGATACGCCTGAACAACTCGCCGTACGCGCGAAAGCCATTCAGGCCGGATACAAATTGGCAGCTGAAGTCCCCTTGCAAACAGCACAGTCGTGCCGGGAAGTTTTGGATTTCTGCCAGGCGGCAGCCAACATTGGAAACCAGGCAGTGATGAGCGATGCAGGCGTAGGCGCATTGATGGCCTACGCCGGGGTTCAGGGCGCCATCCATAACGTACGCATCAACCTGCCGCACACAAAAGACGAAGCTTTTATAACAAAAATGACAGCTGAATTGGGCCAGTTGCTTTCCGAATCAAAGGAAATTTGCGCGTCAATCCAACAACAGGTAGAAAGCACCTTCTAAATTCAGATCCGTAGATTGCCACCCGATTCTTGCTGTAAAAATGACATGTCGGGCTTTCGATCTGGAGATATAAGTTATAACCTGTTTTCCCAGTTTTTCAGTGCAGCGCAATTTGAGATCGAGATAGCCAAGCAGCGCTTCAGTGCGCAGGGCTCGCTAAGGGCACTGTATGACCCAACAGATGGGGTTAGAGTCAGGTGCCAGAGTAAAATACGGAAAGTGAGATTATAGGTCTTTGGTGCTTCATTCATTGAGCCCAGGTACGCGCCTGCAAACATCAGCTGACTCTGACCCCAAATATTCTTCTGACCCCAAATATTCGAAAAGGGCTTTTGTTCTCCTTAATACGCTAAGCAATGAGGTGTCCGAATCCAGGGGTAGCTGACGTGATTATCAGATCTGACCGGTTAACTTGTCAGTACTGACAATATAGTGGCTTCCGGGTTTACTTACCGTACACTTTGCTGCGATGCGCAACACGAACGACCAGGATCAACAGATTTTCATCCTCAATGCGACAGATTGCGCGGTAATGTCCTATGCGGTAACGCCATAAACCAGAAAAAGTGGATTTGAGCGCTTTGCCAAATTTGCGGGGATCAGTGGCGGGCGCAATACGGTCTGAAAAATAATCGAGTATTTGAAGCTGGATATTTCTATCCATCTTTTTCATATCTTTCAAAACCCTGCGATCATACTCAATTGTCCAGACCAAGTTCCTGCCTCATGTCTTTCCCGGATAATCGTTCGGCAGGATTTTCAAGCCGATATTCAGCAATATAGCGATCCTCCAGCGCATCAATATGGTCTTCGATGAGCTGCCGGATATAAAACGTCTTGGTTCGCCCCGTTATTTCAGCCAGGCGATTCAGACGGGTTTCTAGTTCTTTATTGAGCCTGAAGGAGGTCATAACACACCTGTATTCTATGAGTAATACATGTATTAACTGTAATACATGTCACTCCTTAACACAACTCCCGCAGTGGCTACTCTACTCCAGGGCATCTATTCCTGCGTCTGGCAGTGTCAAACTAAAACGACCAGGTTTACGAATGCCGCAGCGCACCCGGCGTAAGTTATTTTCCTCTGACAATGCCCTTTAATGAAAATCAAAAGCGTAAGGACATGCATGACAGGCCGCCGTCCAGCAAGGCTGCCTGGCTGGCGGCTACCACTTCCACCGCATAACCGCTGCGGCTTAGCATATCGGCAGTTGCAGGATAACCAGCCGGGACAAGTACGGTTTCATTCACGCGGATCGAGTTGGCTGCTGCTTCTTCGCCAGGCGGTACAGTCAATACGCTGAATGAATCAAAGCATTCAGCCCCGGACAGACGTGAAGTGGCAAGGATGGTTTCACTATCCAGCAAGCTGCAGTCTGACTTGAAATGAAGAACATTGTCCGGGGTGTGGACGGCCTGTACCGAATAGCCCCGGCCTTTCAGGATGCTTTCCAGGGCATCAAAACCATCCTGGTTTGTCCGTTCTGATAAGCCAACCAGGATCACTTCATCGGTTACCAGGATGTCACCACCATCGACACAGCCTCCGGGTGACAAGTGTTGAGTTTCATGCCCAAGATCAGAAAGTGCGGTGGCAATGACCCCAGCTTCTCCTGCACGCGAAGGGGCGCCTGGCCTAAGGATGACCGTGACACCTGGCAGGCAAAGCGCCGCGTCTTCAACAAAAACAGAGTCGGGGAATGCTTCCAGTGAAGGCAGCACATTGACCTTGAGTCCGGCCCTCTCTAGCACATTGATGTAAGCAAGATGCTCAGCACTGAACCGCTTGATATCAGGTTGACCCCTGTTAACCGCCCGCAACCCGTCTACCGCACTCAATCCCGGGCTGCGCACAACAGCATCGGTGAATCGGTATGAAATTCCTTCGTGCGAACGGTTTTGTATTTACAGAACCCCGGTTATCAGAGCCAGGCCGACTCCAAACAGCAGTATCCCCACCAGGGTCTGGATGCTGGTCATGCGGACTTTGTGCAGGAATTTTTTACCCAGCATCACACCACAGAAGGCAGAAACAGCACCGGTTACGACCAGCGCCCAGCCGCTAAAATCACTCAAATGACCGCCCGCGGCTGTAAACAAGGCCGCGTAGACGGAAATGCGTGTCAGGTCTACGAGGAAACCGATCACTGCGTTGCTGCTGACGAAGCGTTCAGTAGTGAGGCCGGCCTTGGCGAGAAAAGCCGATCTCAGCGCGCCCTGGTGGCCGGAAAATCCTCCAAAAAAGCCGGAAAGAACGCCACCCATTGGCAAATAGCGACGGTCGAACTCGAGTGAGCGAAAACGCGGTAATAATTCAAACAGGGCAAAGCAAATCATAAGAATGCCAATAATCAGCTTGACCGGGGTAATCACGGAGAGGGCCTCATCGTTGACCTCCACGGTGAAACTGGATGCGGACTGGGCAACCCATGCCAGTGCCAGGGCGCCAAAAACCGCTGCGGCAATGGCAGGCAGGCCAAATTTCAACACGACTTCACGGTCGGCGTGACGCCCCAGCAGTGATACCTTGAACACGTTATTGGCCCCGTGCACCATCGCTGTGGCGACCACCGCCACTTCGACGGGGAAAAATAAGGCAAACACGGGCAGCATGAGTGTTCCCAGGCCAAAACCTGAATACATTGTTAGGCCAGCCGCCAGGAAAGCGGTGATGCCGACGATAAGGAAGGAGGTCATCGGATCAGTTGGCTATGTATTGCCCATCCTTTGGTTTTTTTACCCCGGCGCATGTGCGTACTCTTCAACCTCGCGCCAGACCCGCATCAGGTTACCGCCCATGATGGCCTGGATGGCATCGACCGAATATTCACGTTTAAGCAGTGCTTCGATCAGCGCCGGGTAAAATGAAACATCCTTCATTCCCTCCGGCAGGCTGTCTCCCACGCCATCGAAGTCGGAACCAATACCGACATGCCTGGTGCCGACCAGGTCGATGACATGCTCGTAGGTTGCGACCACATCATCGAGTGTGGCGAAGGGATATGGATGCTCCAGGCGATAGTCTTTCTCGAACTGCTTCGCTTCCTCGCCATCCTCATCCAGGCCGTTTTCCTCCAGGTAAATGGTGAGCAAGTCATCCATCGCATCGCGCCACTCCCTGGCATCCTGCGTCAGGAAGCCCGACCCATAATTTATCTGTATCACACCCCCGTTTTTTGCCAGCGCCTTGATCATTTCATCGCTCATGTTGCGCTCAAAGCCCGGCGTGAAGTGCCGCGGCGAAGAGTGGGAGGCGATCACCGGCACCTTGCTGAGTTCAATCACCTGGTAAAAAGCTTCATCAGTCACATGGGAAATGTCGATCATGATGCCCACACGGTTCATCTCCGTAACCACCTCTTTGCCGAAAGGACTCAGGCCGTTCCATTTTCGTTCCTCGTCGTAAGAAGAGTCGGAAATGTGATTGCTCAGTGAATGTGCCAGGGTGATGTAGTTGATACCGCGGTCGTGGAAAAATGCCAGGTTCTCCAGCTTGCCGTCAATGGGCGAGCCATTCTCCATGCCCATCGCCAGGCCAATCAGGCCATTTTCCATCGCTTTTGCTGCTTCATCCGTGGTTTTGACGATCACAAATTTCCCGGGTGCACGCCCCACCAGTGCCTCAACGCTATCGATCAACTGGTTGGCCAGTTGATAACTGGTGCCCTCTTCTTCTGATTCCGCCGGCGTGTATATGGACATGAAGGGAATATTCAGGCCACCGCTGCGGGCACGCTCGAAGTCGAAATCACCATCCTCAGTGCTGTTCGTTACATCCACCCATCCTTCGAACAGCCGATAGGGCACATCGATATGAGTATCGACAATGATTGCCTGTTGGGCGAGCAGCCTGGCTGTAGTCGCGAGATCCGTTTTTTCCGCGCTAGCCATAATCGGAACGAGCAGGGCCGGCAGTAGAATAAAAAGCTGTTTCAAATTCACTTATTTCTCCATATTTTGGGGTTACACACGTCGCCCCATGATTCGTTGTTTCCGTCCGGCTGGATATCGTAATCCAACAAGTGGTCGTTGTCGAAAACCCAGCGTGTAGTAAAACGTTCGCCGCGAATCACCATAGGCAACCAGAACTGATCGTCTTCCCACATTTTCTCATATGGGATATCGTCTACTGGCGCCCAAAAGGGTTTGGCTTCACGGGATTCGGTAGGTATACCTTCGAAATCCCGGGTGCGGTATACCCAGACATGAATGGAATAGCCATCAACAAACTGGAACTTGTGCTGGCCGCAATATTCCAGCTTGGATACCGTGATGCTCAACTCTTCCTGGCACTCGCGAACTGCGCAAACCTCGGGCGTTTCGCCGGGATCAACCTTACCGCCGGGTCCGTTGACCTTGCCTTTGCCCAGGCCGGTTTTTTTGTTAATCAGCAGGATTTCACCATCGCGGATTACAAATACCAGCGTGGCAGGGTCCCTGGCTTGCCAGGTTTCCCAATTGATGTCTTTGAGTTTCTTGATGGTCGGCTGATTGATGACGGTTTACCTCAAAACAGAAGCGCCACGACCAAAAGTTTCATATCTTCTTGTTTCGCGGTTGCGCGATTTCACCTTCGTTTTCAACTGTCGCCAGGCGCTGTTTGGCAGCAGCCATATACCGTGTGAACACCGATTCGTCTTCCTCCGCGACAGAGGCCACCAATTCATCCAGCACTTTGCGGAAATGATTGGTCACTTCTTCGGTCTTGTCATTCCCCTGCTGGATTTCATAGTACAAGTGCGGATTTTCAGAAACGACCTGGGTCGCCACTTGCAGTTGCGCGTTAAAAGTTGAGCTGGATATTTTTCTCAGCAGCGGCACGGCTTCCCCACTTTCTGCCAGGGTGCTGGCAAAAGCGATATTGACCAGATGTGAAAGTCCCAGGACCCATGCCATCACCTCATCATGCTCTTCCAGGCTCAGCTCAACACAGTCGGCTGCTGTATGGGCAAACAATTCCCGGGCCTCACGCAGAGCCTCCGGGTTGCCCACATCGACGAACAGGATATGACGCCCGGACAGGCCAATCTCGTCCGGTCCGAACATGGGGTGCACTGAGCACACGCGGCAACCATTCTTGCTCAACGCGTCCAGCCCTTCGCGCATCGGGCTTTTCAACGACGCTATATCAAACACCAGGCATTTCGGCCGTAAGGTGGCCAGGCGCAAAAGAATGTCATTGCTGGGCCTTAAGGGGACAGCGACCACGATCAGGTCATAATCATGCACCACCGCCTCCCAATCTCCTACCCTGTTGAACGGTGCGTCGCCGGCAGCAGGATCGGCAACGTCCACGATGTAGCCAACCATATCGAGGTAACGTGACATCCAGATGCCCATCCGGCCCAGGCCGCCTATCACCAGGGCGCGTTGCCCCTGGCCATGATCGGACTGGGTCAGCTTATAAGCTTCCTGATTGCCGAGTGAATGATGAATCAGGGTCTCGAGTACATCTCGTGCCACTGCTGCATTCAGTCCCTTGGATTCGGCCCGCGCCATGCCGCGCTCAATGACTTCTCGCTCGCGTTCATAGTGGCGAAGTGGAAGACCAGTCATCAGCTTGTGATCGGCAATGGTTGTTACCACTGCCTGGCGCTCGGCAATCAGGTCGACGATGCCCGTGTCGATCTTATCGAGGCGCTGACGCAGTTCGAGCAGTTCGGAGGCTGTTAAAGGTGAATCATTTGACATGTGCGTTGCAGAACTTGCGCTTGCCCACTTGCAGGACGCCTTTGAAACCCGCTTCAAGCTTCAATGAGCGATCGCTTATTTTCTCTCCGTCAATACGCACACCACCCTGCTTGATCATCCGGAACGCATCTGAATTACTGGAAACCAGGCTGCACTGGCTGAGCGCTGCTGCGATTCCAATACCCTCGCCACCGGTCTCCAGGGTCTTTTCAGGAATATCATCGGGCATCTGTCCTTTTTGGAATTGTGCGATAAAGGATTCCCGCGCAGCGACCGCCGCCGCGGCGTCATGAAAGCGTTCTATGATTTCCTCGCACAGCAGGAACTTGACGTCTCGCGGGTTACGCCCCCCATCCACATCCGACTTGAACGCCGCCAATTCCTCATTGCTGCGAAAACTCAGTAGATCGAAATAGCGCCACATCAATTCATCGGAAATCGACATCAGTTTGCCGAACATCTCCTCGGGGGTATCCGTAATGCCTACGTAGTTGTTGAGCGATTTGGACATTTTCTGCACACCGTCCAGGCCTTCCAGCAAGGGTAGCGTAATGATAACTTGCGGCGGCTGGCCGTAATGCTGTTGCAGA
>SMVB01030874.1_pt1 | contig 20191 bp, 17 predicted proteins | sample 2456461 | NCBI WGS metagenome assembly SMVB01 (sample SAMN11095934, study PRJNA526329) | marine sediment metagenome | biome: Marine sediment; feature: Surficial sediment; material: Deep marine sediment; isolation source: Hadal surficial sediment | place: Pacific Ocean | collected 2014-05 | depth...
AAGACGAGCTTCACATGCTGGCGTTAGGCGCGGTCTTTCATGATATTGGCGAACTCAATGTTCCTGGGAAAATTTTACTGAAACGTCCCAACCTGACGGCCAGGGAACGTGACAGTTATCATCAACATCCTCAATATGGAAAAGACACGGTTCGAAAGTTTGCGGGCTTTCCCAAAGAAAGTTTAGCGGTGATCTACCAACATCATGAGCGTCTTGATGGTTCGGGTTACCCCATGGGGCTCAAAGGGGAGGAGGCGATTAGTTTGTTCTCACGCATTGTGATGGTGGTCGATCGGTATGAGGATTTATGTAACGACCCCGATGTCGAGAAGCGGCTCACCCCGTCTGAGGCCTTGTCACATTTGTTTGTCAAACACAAAGCCACGTTTTGGTCTGAGGCGGTTGTGGCCTTAGTTCGGGTGTTGGGTGTGTATCCGCCTGGATCGCTTGTCCTCCTCAGCAATGAATCCATCGGGATGGTCATCAACATCAATCTTACAAATCGTCTTCGACCGTTGGTCCTCCTGTTTAACGAAGAGGGACCTTCCGATCAGGCAGAGATTCTTGATCTTGAAAAAGATGCGGACATCACCATTTGTCAAAATCTTCGGCCACGCAATGTCTCACAGAAGGCCGCGGAATATTTAAACCCTCGCAACATGGCGAATTTTCTTGCGGGAGATACGGCAAACGTATTCGCCTCTGCCCCTCACTGAGCTTTTCCCTCGCACGTTTTCCCCGTACCCGACCATACGAATCGTTCTTCTCAAAATTTCACGTGTTTTTCGTGTTCACGCCAGATCTTTCCAAGGTTTTTGAATCGTCTTGTGATGGGAGGTTGTCGTGGCTGGGCATTCTGATCTGAGAGGACTGATTCGAATAATGGTCTTCCAAGAGCGGAGAAAGCTCAATAAACCTCATCCTGTTACCGATATTTTTAGAAGTTGGACAGAAACCGATACGAACGGATTGATCTTTTCCTACCCTTCGATTTTGCTCTCCTTGGACAACAGACGATTGAGGGGGAGACAACACTAACCGGTGGTTCGTTGTTGATTTTGCGAAAAAAAAGTGCGTTGATCTTTTTGAATGCCCCACCAATAATGGCGAAGATCAACAGTGTATACGTGAGTGTCGCAAGTCCGTAGGAGCCTCGTAAGGGAATGAAAGGCTTTCGTAACAGGTTTCAGCTACCGGTCTTTGGGGGACTGAGCGGGGCCCTGCTGATTTTCGTTTTCACTGGGGCACAAACCTTGCCCGAACCTGACGTTCCAGACGTGCGTTGTCAAACCGCGAAGGAATGTTTCTATCGCGCCCTCGACATCGCGGAAAGCCATTCCCAGGACATCGAAACACGCCTTTCACATTTGGAAGAAATCCAGAAGCACTATCCTGAATCGGAATGGGGTAAACGTGCGGGCCTCCAATTGGGACATATCCTGCTCGAGACTCAACCATCCCAAGCCTTACCGTATCTGCAAGACGCAGAAAAGAACTTTCCTCTTCTCCGGGATTATATTCGGGTGTGGATTGCGCAGGCGTTGCGTGATACGGATTTGAGTCAACAGGCCGCGGCCATCTTTGAGTCGATTTTGGAGCAGGAACCGCAATCAATCCTGAAGAAGGATATACATTTTGGTGGAGGTTTTGCTTGGCACGAAGCGGGCCAATGTCATCATGCGATTCACCATCTTCAGAAAGCCCTGGCACTCGACCCTGATTCGGATGATGCCCCTGGTGCATTGCAGGTCATTGCTGGTTGCGCCAGAGTGCTGGATCAACACCAATTGGCCATCGATACCCTGCGTAAACTGTGGTGGCGGTATCCCCTTTCCCCTGAAGCCAAGACCGTTCATGAGGATGTAACAAAAGGCCACGTGATCCAAGGTTCCTGGAAGCCCTCCTTAGGAGATTATTTCCGTCGTGCCAAAGTCTATTATGACCAGGCGCATTTTGAATCGGCGATTGCCGATCTGAAACGATTTTTGAAGGGGCGTCCCACCAGTCCCAGTCTTGAGAAGGGACAATTTAAATTAGCCATGGCCCATGTGCGTCTCAAGCAATATCCTCAGGCACAGCAACTCTTTCTCAGGTTGTCGCAAGGACGATCGTCTTACCATGGGCAAGCCACCGAATGGCTGGCGCGAGTGTACCTTCGGCAAGGGCAAGGTGCCCAGTTAATTGGGCTGAGCCAATCGCGTCTTTCCGGGGTGAAATCGAGTGAACGTTCTCAGATCCAATGGATGTGCGGGATTTGGTACGAAGATCAGGGAGAATTTCCAAAAGCCGTAAAGGCCTATCAACGGGCTGCTGACCTTGCGGGGTCTTCCCGAGCACGTTTCGATGCCATGTGGCGTCAGGGATGGTTGTACTATCAACAAGAGGATTTTGAGAAGGCTCACCAGGTATTCGCACGTATACTCAAACAGGCCAAAGGCTGGCGTAGGGAAGCCCAAGCCCAATATTGGGCTGGGCGTTCATTGGCGAACCTTGGGTTACATGAGAAGGCGCAAGAACACTATCGGCGAGTATTCCAAGAATTTCCCATGACCTATTATGGGCAACTCGCGCAAACTCGGCTTGTTTCCCGGCCGATTGATTCACAGGGGACAGGACAGGTGTTCCTTCAAGAACCTGATATGTCTTCCAGCACTCGTACTCTTTTGGAACAAGATCGCCACTACCAGAAGGCCCAGGAACTGGCCATTCTTGGCTTGATGGAGGAGGCGACTGGTGAACTGTTGCGTGTGAGCCAAACGTTTCGATCAACCCAAGGTGTGTTGTTCAAAATTGCTGTTCAATTAGGAGAGGTCAAAGCCTACGACCAGGCGCTTCTGATTGCCAAGCGGCATTTTCGAGACTCTGTTGAACGCCAACGTGTACCCCGTACTTCGGCCTTATGGTCTATGGCCTATCCCAATGGGTACCTTCCCACCATTCAACATTATGCCGACTCCCAGGTTGATCCATATCTCATTGCCGGGATTATTCGCGAGGAAAGTTTGTATAATCCCCAAGCTCTTTCACCGGTGGGTGCCATTGGCCTGATGCAACTCATGCCGGCCACCGCACAGCGAGTCGCGAATCGGCTTGGTCTTTCGTCTATCGAGCGAGAAGATTTATTTTCTGGCGAAATCAACATTCAATTGGGTGTTCAGTATGTGAGACAATTGCTCGGGGAAAATGATGGAAAAGTGATTCGAGTGATTGCGGCCTATAATGCCGGGTCGAATGCCGTCAAACGTTGGGTGAACAAGAACGGCCACCGGGAAGCTGATGAATTTGTGGAACTCATTTCCTATAAAGAAACGAGGAGGTATGTGAAGCGTGTATTGACCAGCTATCATGTATATCGAGACCTCTATTCTACTAGATGTAGTGGCTCTTCCCTTGACAAGGGTTGTTGAAGCTTCTATAGTCTCGAAAGCGTAGATTAACTAAGGGGTGATACTTATGAGCTTGGAAAAATTGGAAGCTCTGGAGGTTCGAGTCAAACGACTGGTTGACATGGTTCAAGATTTAAAACAGGCCAATGGGGTGCTTCAACAGGAATTAGCTCAAGCTCGTCAAAATCTTGATCAGCAGGAAGGGCTTTCTCAGGATTGGGAAGAAGAACGTGCGCACATTCGGACCAGAATTGAAAAAGTCTTGGATGACCTGCATTTTCTAGAAACTCAGGACAATGAACTGCAAGAGGTGATCTGTGACAAACACAGTTGAGGTGGACGTCTTTGGTCAACGGTTAGCCCTTCAGGGCGATGGCGATGAGCACTATGCGCATGAATTGGCGTTGTATGTCGAGGGGCAGATGAAATCTATTGCCAGAAATTTGACCACCTCGACCCCAACCAAAGTCGCGATTTTGGCGGCGATTAACATTGCTGACCAACTCTTTCAGCAGGAAAGTCGTCGTCAGGCCGGTGAGGCCGAAATTGAACGGCGAACCACAGGGCTCTTAGAGTGTATTGACGCCGAAATTGGCGGTGACTCTGCTCTGTAGGGTTACTTACTTGCCAGAGGGAGGGTGGCATGGTAACGTTTAGAGAAGAAAAAGTAATTCTATCGATTTGAGAGGAACATGACATTTTTGTAGTGGATGTAGAATGTTTGCACGGGTTTTTTGAGGAATGTTAATGTGGGATTTTTGAAACACAAGAGGGCGTGATCGAGCAAATTCGATGTTCAAGATCGTCGGAGAGTGAGAGAAATAGGTGTCGTCTTACAAGCAGAATGGCCCAAGAGAGAGCTGTTTCTACAGAGGAAGCAGTTTTTTGACCTCTCTACCTGTGAAGTCAATACATGCTGGTCACGAATGAATTTGAGAAGCATTGGATAATAATCAATATAATGGGCAATTACTCACCATAAATTATCCAGGTTTTTCACACTTCAGTCCCACTCTTCTTAATGTAGCGAGTCCGTTCTAGCCCCGTTTTCACTCCTCCGCTTTCCTCCGGGTTTTTTTCTACATCCCCTAAAAAAATTGATGAACGTGTACGAAAGCCTATTTGCCCTTGTTCTATCGATCTATGGGCAACTGGGTCGGCACAGGAAGTGCCCAGGAAGGGGGTGACTGCCATTACAACCACATTAACCATATCAATCGCTGTGGGTGTCCTTGGGTTGGTGTTGGGGTTTGTCCTGAATGCCGTGGTCCAGCGAAATCGACTGGGAACCCAACGTCGTGATGCCGAAGAGCAGAACAAACAGCTCAGGTCCTCTGCTGAACGGGAGGCAGAGAATCTCACCAAGGAAGCTAAAATTGAAGCGAAGGATCTTCTGTTTCAAGCCAAAGCTGAGCTTGAAAAAAAGGAAAAAGACAAGCGTGGCGAATTGAATTCATTGGAAAAACGCTTAACCCACCGCGAGGAAAGTCTTGACCGTAAAGTTGCCAATAGTGATCGAAAAGAAGAGGAGTATCGCAAGCGGGAACGTACGGTGGATCAACGTGAAGACTCACTGAAGAAAAAAGAACAGGTGTGTGAGCGAACCGTTCGAGACCATCGTGAGGCCCTGGAGCGGGTGGCCGGCCTGACCATGGAGGAGGCCAAGCGGCAACAGCTGGGTGAGATTGAAAGTGAGGTCAGGCTTGAAGCCACGGGGTTCACCAAACGCATTCTAGATGAAGCGCGGGAAACCGCTGATCGGGAAGCGCGGGAAATTGTGACCAATTCGATTCAGCGTATTACTCGGGATTATGTGAATGAGGCCACGATTTCGGTTGTTCAGTTGGCCAATGATGGCATGAAAGGTCGGATTATCGGACGGGAAGGCCGAAACATTCGTGCGTTGGAAGCTGCCACAGGCGTCGATTTGATTGTGGATGAGACGCCTGAAGCGGTGATTGTGTCGGGGTTTGATCCCCTTCGTCGTGAAGTGGCGAAGGTGGCTCTTGAGCGATTGATGCAAGATGGTCGCATTCATCCGACCCGCATTGAAGAAGTCGTGGAAAAAGTTAAAGGCGACCTGGATAAACTCATGCGAGAGGAAGCCGAAAAGGTCATCTTCGAAGTGGGCCTTTCAGACTTTCATCCGGAAATTGTGAAATTGTTAGGCCGGCTGCGATTTCGACTCAGTTATGGACAGAACAACCTCTATCATGCGCGTGAAGCCTCCTATATTTGTGGGATCATGGCGGCGGAGCTTGGTTTGGATATCAAACTGGCCAAACGTGGCGCCTTGCTCCATGACATTGGCAAGGTCGTGAGTCATGAGGAAGAAGGCACGCATGCCATGTTAGGAGCCGAGCTGGCCAAAAAATATGGCGAGTCCGAGAAGATCGTCAATGCGATTGCGGCTCATCATGAACAAGTGGAGCCGATCTGTCCTGAATCCGTGCTCGTGGCCGCGGCCGAGGCGTTGTCCGCTGCACGGCCTGGCGCTCGACGAGAGACGCTGGAAGCCTATGTGAAGCGGTTACAGAAGCTGGAAGCCCTCGCCGTGGGTTTTGGAGGCGTGGACAAAGCCTATGCCATTCAAGCGGGGCGCGAAGTTCGCGTGATTGTTCGCCAAGGAGAACTCTCTGATAGCGAATCTTTCCGATTGTCACGGGAGTTATCCAAGAAAATTGAACAAGAAATGACCTATCCAGGGCAGATAAAGGTCACCGTCATTCGGGAAAGCCGTTACGTTGAGTTTGCGAAATGATGATGGTGATGAATCGCATCATAGGAGACATTCGTGGTTATTCTGTTTATTGGTGATATTGTTGGTGAGCCTGGTCGCCGGGTCATTACCAGCACACTGCAAAAGGTCGTCGATACCCATCGAGTTGATTTGATTTTTGGTAATGGGGAAAATGCCGCCGGAGGATTTGGCATTACCCCCGAAATAGCCGGTGATCTTTTTGATTTAGGCCTGTCGGTCATCACCACGGGGAATCATGCCTGGGACAAAAAAGAAACGATTGGGTTTTATCGAAAAGAGCCTCGCCTGTTGCGTCCGGCCAATTATCCCGAAGGGGCGCCTGGGCAGGGAACCTTGGTCCTTGATTTGCCCAGTGGTGAGACCGTTGGCATTCTTCAAGTGATGGGACGAGCCTTCATGCCGGCACTGGATTGTCCGTTCCAAGTTGCGAAACGGGAGATACCCAAACTCCGAGAACGAACCAAGACGATCATCGTCGATATGCATGCTGAAACCACATCGGAGAAAATGGCCATGGGGCATTTTTTGGATGGTCAAGTGACCGCGGTGGTTGGCACCCATACCCATGTTCAAACAGCTGATGAACAGATCCTGCCCAAAGGGACGGCCTATCTGACTGATATCGGCATGACCGGGCCGGTCAATTCCATCATTGGATTCAAGAAAGATCTTGTCATTGAAAAATTTCTCACGCAGATGCCTCGCCGGTTTGAAGTCGCCACCGGACCCGCCGTGCTTAGCGCCGCGCTGATTGAGTGTGATCCCAATACCGGCAAGGCCGTGGGCATTCAACGCGTGAGAGAGTTTGACTAAGGGTTCGCGAAAGAATAACTTCCCCTGTTTGGGCGTCGATCCCTCCCGTCTGGCGGCGTTGCTCGTCCTTTCCATACGAGGAATATGCGCAGTCCTCGCGCCTTGCCAGACAGGCGCCTCAACACCCAAACAGGGGAAGTTATTCTTTCGCGAACCCTAATCGCATCCGTGCTGCCCGTGACTACACCTACTGCCCTTACGGTCACTGAACTTACCACCAACATTCGTATGTCCCTCGAACGCACGTTCTCCAGTATTTGGGTTCAAGGAGAAGTGTCGAATCTGGCCACGCCGACCTCTGGTCACATGTATTTCACCCTGAAAGACGACAAGAGCCAAATTCGAGCGGTGGTGTTTCGTCGGACCGCGGTGCTGCTGAGATTTGCCTTGGAGAATGGTCTCCAAGTGGTGGTGCGCGGGAGAGTGACAGTGTATGAACCGCGGGGCGACTACCAAGTGGTGGTGGATTCCATTGACCCTCAGGGCGTGGGAGCCTTGCAGCTTGCGTATGAACAGCTCAAAGAGAAACTCGAGAAAGAAGGTTTATTTGATTCGTCACGCAAGCAATCGCTGCCGTTTTTGCCATGGAAAATCGGTGTCATCACCTCACGAACCGGTGCTGCGCTGCGCGATATTCTGACGGTACTGCACCGTCGCTGCCCGATTATTAGTGTTCTGCTGTATCCCGTGTTGGTTCAAGGCGAGGGGGCTGCAGAGCAAATTGCGGAGGCTATCAGGCGGTGTGATCATCAAGACGACGTGGATGTCATGATCGTGGGTCGAGGCGGTGGGTCATGGGAAGATTTGTGGTGCTTTAATGAAGAGTTAGTCGTTCGTGCTATCGCGGATTGTCGTACCCCGGTCGTATCAGCCGTTGGTCATGAAATCGACGTGACGTTAGCTGATTTTGCTGCGGACTATCGTGCACCGACCCCCTCTGCTGCTGCTGAGGCAGTCTCGCCAGTCCTGGATGAGTTAATCAGAGGAATACAAGTGTATGGGGAGCGCGTGTTTCAGGGAATGCAGAATCAACTGATGAAGATTCGGCATCAGTTCAGAGCGGCGTATCGCGCGCTCCCTGATCCGCAGCATATTCTTCAGATGCAGGTCCAGAGGATTGATGATTTGAATCATCGCCTCACACGTGCCATGAAAAGTGTACAGCTGGAACGTCGTCCGATCCTGATGGCCCTGTCATCTGCTTTAATGCTGCGGAGTCCTGATCAGACCATTAAACGAGCATCGATGCTCGTTCATCAATATTCCACGCAAGTGAAGAGGGCGATGCCGGTGGTGGTGAGTTCGAAACGGCATCAGTTTCGTACTGTTGCCATGTCCCTGCAGACCTTAAACCCACTCGCCATTCTCTCCCGCGGGTATAGTGTACTCGAGCGAGAATCAAATGGGGACATCGTGAAAAGCCATACTCAAGTCCAAGCGGGAGAACGGGTTCGCGCGCTTCTTGCCGATGGATCGTTGTCCTGTCTTATTGAACGGGTTGATCCGCTGGCCAATCCTTGACCTCTGCCAATCCTTGACCTCTGAAGGGAGCAGCGTATAATGGGGCCGCTTGAATTCCGTATTGCAGAAAGGGCCGTAGCCGAGTACAAATGGAGAGACACCGATTCACCTGGCCCATGGTGCACATGCCGGGATTGTGTAGTGTCGGACCTACCAAACGAATAGAGAGAAGAGATGGCAGCAATAAAATTTGAAGATGCCTTGGCAAGGCTGGAAACGATTGTCAACGAATTGGAGAAGGGTGATCTTTCGTTGAATAACTCGCTGCAAATATTTGAAGAAGGTATTAAACTGTCCAAGACGTGCTTGAAAATGCTTGACGATGCCGAACGAAAAGTGGAAATCATGGTTCAAGACACCGGCGGGAAAAAGCGACTTCAAGCGTTTAGCGTTGACAAAGAAGAAGCTATGTAATCCTTGTCCGGGGGGGGAATGACCTGCCTCGGCGTACGTCTTTCCAAGAACATCCGCTCGCGATTTCACTCCAGTAATGTATGACTCGTCAGAAGAATGTTCCTAAACAGCGTCTCGACGGCGTTCTCGTCGATCGTGGACTGGTGCCCAGTCGTGAACAAGCCGGACGTATTATATTGGCCGGGTCAGTTCAAGTGAACGGGATTGTGGTTGATAAACGTGCCAAGCTGGTGGATGAAACAGCCACGATTGAAGTAACACCCTTAGCCCCGGCCTATGTCAGTCGGGCCGGTGATAAACTGGTGGCGGCATTGGATGCGTTTCACCTTTCCTGTCAGGGATTGACGGCTATGGATATCGGTGCCTCAACCGGTGGCTTTACCGATTGTCTGTTGCAACGAGGCGCGGAGCGCGTGTATGCGATCGATGTAGGATATGGGCAATTGGATTGGCGGCTTCGCAATGATCCCAGAGTCGTGGTTATGGAGCGATGTAATATTCGTCATCTCGATGCCGAGACGATTCCCGAACCCATTGCGCTCGGAGTGATTGACGTGTCGTTTATATCCTTAAAACTTGTTCTGCCATGTGTCATAAAATTTTTGGCGGCGCAGGCTTGGGTGATTGCGTTGGTCAAGCCTCAATTCGAAGCTGGAATAAAACAGGTTGGCCGTGGAGGCATCGTTCGTGATGAGGCGGTTCGTGCAGCCGTGATTGACAAGGTAGAGGGAATAGCGAAAAATCTGGGCTTTGCATGTCTCGGCCATCTCGATTCTCCTGTGATGGGGAAAAGGGGGAATCGGGAGATGTTGTTGGGGTTGCGGTGGTCACCGAGGTGAGAATGGCCGTCGATGGCTTGGGGTGACTGATATGCTCTTGACGCTCTTCTTTTTAGAACCCATCTTCCCATCTTGGTGTATCCTGATCGCAGAGCGGGATCAGTTGAAAGGACGTGCATGAATGTATTAGTGACAGGCGGTGCAGGTTTTATTGGTTCGCATGTGGTTGATCGGTTTGTTCAGGAAGGGCATCAAGTTTCAGTGATCGATAATTTATCGACTGGGAAACGCAAGAATGTCAATCGAGAGGCCGTGTTATATAAAACTGATATCTGCAGTTCGCGTTTAGATAGAATATTTAAACGTGAACGCCCTGTGGTGATCGTGCATTTGGCCGCGCAGATGAACGTTCGGCGGTCAACGGAAGATCCGATGTTCGATGCCAATGTCAACATCCTTGGCACGATTAACCTGTTACAATTGTCTGTAAAATATGGAGTCAGGAAAATCGTATTTGCTTCCTCCGGAGGAGCGGTCTATGGAGAACAACTTCAATTCCCGGCTCCGGAAACTCACCCAACTTCTCCCCTCTCCCCCTATGGGATCAGTAAGTTATCCTGTGAATATTATCTTGAATACTTCCGCTCTGTGGCCGGACTTCACTACGCCGCACTGAGGTTTGGCAATGTGTATGGTCCCCGACAGAATCCGGAAGGGGAAGCCGGAGTGATTGCCATATTTTCGCAACAATTATTGAAAGGGCAGCAAATCCTGATCAATGGGAATGGGTTGCAAACTCGGGATTATGTGTACGTTCGAGATGTGGTGGAGGCGGTCATGACAGCCTCCGATCAGCATGTGAATGGTATCTATAATGTGGGGACGGGCGAGGAAACGACGGTGAACGACATCTTCACCCGATTAAGGACCCTCACCCAAGGGGAATGCAAAGAACTGCATGGCCCGGCGAAAAAGGGGGAGCAATTGCGCAGCGTGTTGGATTGTTCAAAACTCACTGAGGAAACTGGCTGGGAACCTACCGTGTCCCTTGCTGAAGGGTTCGCCGAAACGGTGGAGTTTTTCAAGCAAAAAAAATGACTTTCTCATCTTCGGAAGCTGGTCACATGACTGGCAAGAGACTATCGATATCGTGGAACCTCTGGGTCAATTTCCAGGGACCAGGCATCAATTCCTCCGATGAGATTTTTGACGTTGCTAAAACCCTGTTGCATGAGAAAGCCAACGGCATCAGCACTTCGCATGCCTCGATGGCACAACGCGACAATTTCGTCGTTGGAGTTTAATTTGTCCAGCGACGTGGGTAATTCCCCAAGGGGTATCAGAACCGATCCTTCAATCTTTGCCATGGAGTACTCGTGAGGCTCCCGGACATCCAATAAAAAAATGGTATTCCCTTTATCCAAGCGATCCTTCAGATCGCGAACCGAAATCGCATAACTCATAATGACATCCTCCTTGTGAAGAGCCTATGATAATCGTGCCATTCCTTTCGTGTCAATTCAGGTGGGGAATGTTGAAAAAGGGCGTCAGCGGCGTTCTCGGCCCTTTGTCGTGCTCACGTACTATGAGTACGCTCCGCGCGTCAAAGTGCCTGCGGCCTTGCTGAGCGCACCTTTTTGAACATCCCCCGTTGCTTTTTCGCTTGTTAAACGATATGTCAGAAATAGCCAGCTATCGAGGAAGCTTGGCATTATCCAACGACGCTTTTCATGCCCGTGTCCTCTTGCATTCTCGTGAAAGGTTTCGTAGCGTAGGTTTTCCCAGGTAAAAGGACCGAGTTTTTTTTATTCGTTAATTTCATTTGTAACCATGCCATCACCAATTTCTCTATCAAAGATTGAAGAGTTTAACGAGAAGGAAGTTCAAATTCGCGGTTGGGTGCGACGTCACCGTTCAAAAGGCAAAGTCCAATTTCTTACCATTCGTGATGGCACGGGAGAATTACAAGCCATTTTGAGTAAGGCAACAATGGATGAGGAACAGTTTAAGGCTGCCTCTCATCTTACTCAGGAATCTTCCATTGAAGTGACAGGGCGAATCCGAGCCGATGACCGTGCCCCTGGCGGGTATGAATTGGATGTTTCCCACATTCACATCCTTCAACTCGCTGAGCCTTTTCCTATTCAACCCAAAGAGCATAGTGTCGGGTTTTTGATGGACCACCGGCATCTGTGGCTGCGGTCTAGTCGGCAGCATGCGATCCTGAAGATTCGTCATGAAATCGTGAAGGCCTGCCGAGACTTTTTTGATGATCGTGAGTTTGTGTTAGTGGATACGCCCATATTCACACCCAATGCCTGTGAAGGAACGACGACCCTGTTTCAGACGCAATATTTTGAGGAGACGGCCTATTTGGCGCAGAGTGGACAGTTGTATGGAGAAGCTGCGGCAGCGGCGTTTGGCAAGGTGTATTGCTTCGGTCCGACTTTTCGAGCTGAAAAATCCAAAACGCGTCGTCATCTGATGGAATTTTGGATGGTCGAACCCGAAGTAGCTTTTGCGGAATTAGCCGATATCATGGAATTGGCCGAGGCATTTTTGGTGATGATCGTCCAGCGTGTGTTAGCGAAACGGCAAGAAGAATTAAAAGTGTTAGAACGCGACGTGTCCAAGCTGGAAGCGATCACCCCGCCGTTTCCACGGGTTACGTACCGAGAGGCTGTTGACCGTTTACAAAAGGGCGGATCCGCTATTCAATCCGGTGATGACTTTGGGGCCGAAGACGAGACGCTGTTGTCCAACGAGTATCACAAACCCCTGATCGTGCATCGATATCCTGCGGCGATCAAAGCGTTTTACATGCAGTCCGATCCACAACAGCCTGATCTTGCGATGTGCATGGATGTGCTGGCGCCAGAGGGGTACGGTGAAATTATTGGCGGTGGGCAGCGGATTCATGACTATCAGACTCTCCTCTCTCGTTTACAGGAACATGATCTCTCCGAGGATGCCTTCCGATGGTATCTTGACCTACGCCGTTATGGGTCTGTCCCACATGCCGGGTTTGGAATGGGCATTGAACGAGCGGTGGCGTGGATCTGTGGACTCGATCATGTCCGAGAAACTATTCCATTCCCCAGAATGCTGTCCCGTCTTTACCCCTGATTCGTTTTTCCTCTCGAAAGTTTTATCTTCCTCAAAGGGCTCGCGTCCTGAGTCGATCGAAGGACCTAGTATGACCAACGGAGAGGAGATACAAGGATACAAGCCTGTTCGAGCTGACCAAGCAGGAATCCCATTCTGTCATTTCGAGTGAAAGGAGAAATGACAACCGGGACGGACTTGACTGGAGAGATCAAGTAGCTACAATAGCTACCATGAGGTTATGTCATGAGCGCCGTTGGCATTAAAGAATTAAAAAATCGACTGACCCACTATCTGCAACGAACCAAGCAGGGTGAAGAAGTGGTCGTCACGGAACGTGGCAAACCTATTGCGCTCCTTCAGCCCATCAAAACCGCCGACCAAGCTGTTTCGATCGAGGCTCGCCTCGCTCGGTTGTCTGCCCTTGGCCTCGTCACCCTTCCCACTCGACGTACCCATAAAAAGCCGAAACCGATAAAAATTTCTGGGCCTCCCGTTTCTAAAGCTATTCTCGACGATCGCCAGTGATTTATTTCGACACGAGTGCCCTCATTAAAATTTTTGTCCTGGAAAAAGGAAGCGAGCAGATTCTACGCCTTGCTCAAGACCATTTTCCCCCAGCAACCGCCGCGATCGCCTATGCTGAGATTTATTCTGGATTCAATCGAAGAAAGCGGGAGGGGTACGTCTCTGCCAAACAATATACAAAACTAAGCCAGCAATTCGAGGAGCACTGAACCACATTTACCCGAATCGAACTCATTGGGGAGGTTCTTGCATTAGCTAGGGTCCTTCTTGAACGACATCCCCTGCGGGCAATGGATGCGATTTACCTGGCTTCTGCAATGAGCCTCCAAAAAGGCATTCAGGAACCTTTGCAGTTTGCCGCAGCCGATAGCCGACTGCTCGACGCCGCGTCAATCGAACACCTTTCTCCCTTGAATATTGAGAACGTAAAAGTTAAGAAGTAATTCACTCTCCCGATTTCAGAAGACAAACAGGAAGATCACATGGCCAAAAGATACGACGCGAGTGATATCATTGTATCGAAAGGCATGGAGCCACTATGACAAACAAGATTTCCTTTTTGAAAGTTAATCCTCTTGGGTTTATGATTGGCTTATTAAAGCACAGGAGACGAAATCAATGGCCGAAGAACAATTTGTGATTGATCGGAAGGGGAAAAACTGGTGTTCTCCTATCCATGGACCGATATGAACAGCTAATTGAAGACCTACATGATTTAGCTGCTATCGCTGAGCGACGGAAGGAAAAACCTATCGGTTTACTCGACTTAAAGAAACGTCTCAAAAAAGATGCCTGCCTATAATATTCACGCCAAGGCATCCGTCCCCGACAATCTTAAGCCTCTTACTACAAAATTGCCAAGTCTCAAAAAGTAACTGGATGCCCGTCGAGCCAACAACTCCACCTGATCCATTGGGATTCATCAAAAGGTGTGTCAGCCATCAAAAGATCAAATGGACCTACCATGTGAACATGCGGTTGAACAGTCGTTTCATTCCCAGAGAAAACATCATTCAGTCTGTTCAATCCTTCGAAATTATTGAGAGTTATCCCGGAGATAAATATCTTCCTAGTTATCTGATGTATGCTCATTTTGGGGAAGACGTTTTCCACATCTTATTTGCCATTGATGTTTCCGGAGACCATGTTAGAATCATCACAGCCTACCGGCCAAATGAAAATGAATGGGAGCTGAATCTTAAGAGAAGGAGGGTTTCTCCATGAACTGTCACACCTGTGGTGCTCGAATGAGCTCTCTCGTCACATCCCTTCCATTTAAAACGAGTCCAGCAACCATTGTAATCTTGAAGAACTTGCCTGTTATCCAGTGCGACAATTGCAGTGAATACTTCCTCGACGATCCAGTTATGGAACGAGTAGATGTCATTCTTAAAAATGTTGACTCGAGTGCCGAGTTGGAAGTGGTTTCCTACGCAGCGTAATCTCCTTTACTAAGACTTCTCCTCCCCATGAATTCACAACCTTTTAACTGAAAAAAGCGCGCAAGACCCCTATATGGCAAAAAAATATGACGCGAGTGACATTGTTGTTTTAGAAGGCATTGAGCCGGTACGGAAACGGCCGGCGATGTATATTGGTGGTACGGACAAGACGGGCCTGCATCGTCTCGTGTGGGAAATTTTGGATAACGGGATTGATGAAGTAATTAATGGGTATGCCACGACGATCATCGTGGAACTCGATAAAAGTCGGGATGGCATTCGCATCACCGACAATGGGCGCGGGATTCCTGTCGACCAGCACAAGAAATATAAAAAGTCGGCATTGGAAATTATTATGACGACGTTGCATGCTGGCGGAAAATTTGAAACGGGCAGTTACATTCATTCTGGCGGATTGCATGGAGTGGGCGCTTCAGTGGTGAATGCCCTATCACGCCACTTGGAAGTCACGGTGAAACGCGATGGGCATGAATGGATGCAATCGTATCAAGCTGGCAAACCCCAAGGCCCAGTCAAAAAAGGTGGGGTGATTCGTGGAACCGGCACGTCAGTATACTTTCGTCCTGATCCAACCATTTTTGGGAAAAACACCGCCTTTGACCCTACCCTGCTGCATGAAACCCTTGAGGCCAAATCGTATCTTCACAAAGGATTGAAGCTGACGTTCAAAGATGGGACCACAGGACACACGCACCAATTCATGCATGAACAGGGCATCGAAGAATATCTTACCAAGCTCGTCCGCGAACGAGGTAAAAAACCGACTGCGGATTTTGTGTTTTATTTGGATAAACCCTTGACCAGTGGCGATCACCTCGCAACCAATGGTGATGGTTTTGCAATGGAAGTCGCCTTGCAATGGACTGACGAACCTGCGGAGTTTGTGCGCAGCTATGTGAACGGTGTGGCCACAAGCAGTGGGGGCACCCATGAATTGGGGTTGCGAGCTGGCATTGTGAAAGCTGTCCGCAATTACATGGACACCCACAACCTCACCCCGAAAGGCCTTAGCCTTCAGGCAGAAGATATCCGGGAGGGATTGGCCTGTGTGATGAGCACGCTTATTTTACATCCTCAATTCCAAGGACAGACGAAAGAACGCCTGAATAATCCAGAAGTCCAAGCATTGGTGGACAATGTGATTCGACCCTCCTTGGAAAATTTTCTGCACAAGAATAAGACGATTGCCGAAACCCTGGTGGGTCGCATGATCTTAGCCGCCCGCGCACGAGAAGCTTCACGCGAAGCCTCGAAAGCAGTCATGCGGAAATCCGCCGTGAGCCATCGGCTGAACTTGCCCGGGAAACTCACGGATTGCCAAAGCACGGATCCTGGAGTCAGTGAGCTGTTTATCGTTGAGGGTGATTCCGCCGGTGGAACTGCGAAGCAAGGGCGCGATTTGAAGACACAAGCGATTTTTCCCATTCGTGGCAAGGTGCTCAACACCGAAGAACTCACCCTCGGCAAGGTGGTCGAGAATAAAGAGCTGGCGGATTTGGTGAAGGTCCTTGGCTGTGGGATTGGGAAGGATTTTGATCTGAAGAAACTACGGTATCACAAAATCATTTTGCTCATGGATGCGGATATTGACGGCTATCACATCAGCACCTTGCTCCTGACCTTCTTCTTCCGGCATGTATCAGAATTGATCAAACAAGGGCACGTGTATATTGCCCAGCCGCCCTTGTACCGAATCGACATTGGGAAAGAGGTGCATTGGGCAGGATCGGATGAAGAAAAAGCACGCATTCTTTCTGAAGCCCGAACCAATGCCAAACCGACCATTAGCCGATTCAAAGGTCTTGGTGAAATGTTCCCTCAACAATTGAAAGAGACCACCCTCAATCCCGCCACGCGCCGACTCCTCAAAGTCGAAGTGCAAGATGAACTCCACACCGATCGTACCTTCCATGACCTCATGGGCAAACGCACTGAAGCCCGCTACGAATTTCTGATGGCGAATGCCACGCTCGCGGATAATCTCGACGTGTAGCCGGTTGTTCAAATAGGCCGCCAGCAGCGTTCCCTGCCTCCGCCGAAGCGGCTTCGCGCAGGCAGGTCGGTCCGTCGTCGTGGTCACGTACTCCGCGTAGGCTCCGCGCGCCGACGTCCCTGCGGCCTTGCTGGACGAACCTTGAATAACCGGCATTCTAAAACCCAACAAACTTTCCTCTCCTTTGTCAGCATAAGCTTGGGAAGGTAGAATCCTCGAAATATGGAACCCCTCGAAATCGTCAAACAGTATCATGAGCAGACCAAGCATGAATTTAATCATTATGCCCGATCTCTTGGGTATTTGGATTGGGCCAACCAGCCTGATCCCTTTCGGCGATATGAAGGGGCACCCTTGGTTAAATTGCCCTTGCTCAGCCTGGAAGACGATCCCCTCTCACCTCCGTACGATTTAATCTATCAACGTGACACGATTGCCCCCCAGCCTTTGAACCTACACAGCCTTTCCCGATTTTTTGAGTACGCCCTGTCGATCACCGCCTGGAAAGAATACGGCGGCAATAAATGGGCGTTGCGGAGCAATCCATCGAGCGGGAATCTTCATCCAACCGAAGGATATTTGTTCATCGGCCAGTCGGCTGAGGTGCCTTTTGAGTCCGGCCTCTATCACTATGCACCAAAGGAGCACGGCTTAGAGCATCGGCTCGCGTGTTCGGAGGAGTCGATTCAACGCCTGCTCAACCCTTTTCCCTCTCGTACATTTTTGGTTGGACTCAGCTCGATTCACTGGCGGGAAGCCTGGAAGTATGGCGAGCGAGCCTTTCGCTATTGTCAGCACGATATTGGCCATGCCATTGGCACACTGCGCATCGCGGCTGCCACATTAGGTTGGCACATGATCATTCTTTCGGGCATGGATGATCCAACTGTTGGAGCCCTCCTTGGGCTGAACCGTTTGCACGAATTTGAGCAGACCGAGATGGAATTTCCGGAGTTGATCGCTGCTGTATTGACCACTCATGACTTCTCTTTTGCATCACTCCCGTTAACTCTTGACCAGGATGCTGTTGAAAGTTGCGCTCGAGGAACCTGGCAGGGTAAAGCAAATCGAGTGAGTCGAGACAATCCTATTCCCTGGGAAATCATTGACGAGGTCACAAAGGCCTCATGGAAACATTCCGCCGAATCTCGCACCGCTCCTTTTTATCACTCGCCCCCCATTGGTGGGAGAGGTGAAGGTGAGGGGGGCGCCATTCAACCCGAGGACCGGGCAGACAAGAATGAAAGTTCGGTTGTTTCCGCTGGTCAAATTATTCATCAACGCCGGAGTGCGGTGGCTTTAGACGGAAAAACTTCGATTCCAGCCATTCGTTTCTTCACCATGCTTGAGCGGGTTTTTCCTCACGCTCATCTGCCAGCTTGTCAACGGTCTATGCCCTGGGACTCTATTCCGTGGGACCCCACGATTCATCTCGCCTTGTTCGTACACCGGGTGGATGGATTGCTCCCAGGTATCTACCTGTTACTTCGAAGATCTGACCCTGAGCTCAAGGAACATTTTCAAAAATCTATGCACGAGCAATTCGTATGGAAGACGCCAGAGGGATGCCCAGGAGGGCTTCCCTTGTATCTGTTAGAAGACGGGAATGCCCAAAACCTTGCGACCCAAGTCAGTTGTGGGCAAGAGATTGGCGGACAAAGTGCTTTTTCTTTAGGAATGATTTCGGAGTTTGATTCCGCGTTGGAAACCCATGGGCCGTGGTTTTATCGTCGCCTGTTTTGGGAAACGGGCCTCATCGGTCAAGTGCTCTATTTGGAAGCAGAAGCGGCTGGTGTACGTTCAACAGGTATAGGCTGCTTTTTCGACGATCCGGTTCATCGCGTGCTTGGTTTTTATCCCAGCACCCAGTTTCAGTCGTTGTATCATTTCACGGTCGGCGGCCCTGTTGAAGATCATCGCCTCACGACTTTGCCCCCGTATGGTGATCATGTAAGGGCTCGCTAAAACATAACTTCCCCTGTTTGGGTGTTGAGGCGCCTGTCTGGCAAGGCGCGAGGACTGCGCATACTCCCCCGTATGGAAATGACGAGCAACGCAGCCAGACGGGATGGATCGACGCCCAAACAGGGGAAGTTATGTTTTAGCGAGCCCTAAATTAAGCACTGATGGAATCCAGGAACGATGAAACCCAAGCCGCTTCCTCGCACGTTTTTCGACCGTCCAACGTTATCCGTTGCAAAAGAACTGTTGGGAAAATATCTCATTCGAGATACGAACGACACCCGTATTACTGCTCGCATTGTAGAAGTTGAGGCCTACATTGGAGAAAAAGATTTGGCGTGTCACGCGTCAAAAGGGCGTACCAAACGCACTGAAGTAATGTTCGGTCCTGCCGGGGTTACCTACGTGTATCTGATTTATGGCATGTACGATCTTCTGAATATCGTCACGGAGTCAATTGATTTTCCAGCGGCTATTCTGATTCGCGGCATTGAAGTGATCGTGAGCAACGCGAACGGCCCACCCACTCGGATTGAGGGACCAGGACGATTGACACGGTTTCTGCACATCAATCGAGACCTGAATGGATTCGATATGACGGTTGGACACACGTTGTGGATGGAAGATCGAGGGGAACCTATTCCTCGTCAAACCATCCGCACTTCACCCCGAATAGGAGTCAATTACGCTGGTGAATGGGCAAAAAAACCTTGGCGTTTTTGCTTAGGGCTCGCGCAAGAATCACTTCCCCTGTTTGGGCGTCGATTCATCCCGTCTAGCGGCGTTGCTCGTCCCTTACATACCAAAGAGTATGCGCAGTCCTCGCGCTTTGCCAGACAGGTGTCTCAGCACCCCAAACAGGGGAAGTGATTCTTGCGCAAACCCTTGTCGACTCCCACCAAGACCGCATCCAAACACACTCGTGCTCAAGGACATTCGGCAGGAAGCTGAGATTTCATCTTGCAGCCACCCTAAGAATAGGATAGTGTGCTTCTCTAACCATACGATAAGGCGTCAGCTCGTCGTCTCTACGACGAACCTAGGCCGGTCATACGAGACGCCAAATACACAAAAACAACGCTGTGCACTGTTCAACATAAAGGAGGACACTATGAATCCACTCGACTCGATCCCTGGAACCATTGCCTCGGGGTTCGTGCTGACTGTCGTGTTATATTTTGTGGTTAAAATGCTCGTCTGATTTCACCACTCTCTCTCTCTTAATGATCCGTTCACAACCGAAAGAGGATAATTTATGGATGGCATAGAAACCTTGTTAGCGTGGGGACATTTTTTGGCCGGCATTACCTGGATCGGCATTTTGTATTATTTCAATTTCATCCAAGTTCCGTTTCTTGGCAAAGTCACCCCGGAAGCAAAAGCCGAAGCGTTCAAACATTTGGTGCCGAATGCGCTGTGGTGGTTCCGTTGGAGTGCCCTAGCCACCTGGGTGTTAGGAGCCGCGC
>SMVB01199484.1_pt1 | contig 20191 bp, 16 predicted proteins | sample 2456461 | NCBI WGS metagenome assembly SMVB01 (sample SAMN11095934, study PRJNA526329) | marine sediment metagenome | biome: Marine sediment; feature: Surficial sediment; material: Deep marine sediment; isolation source: Hadal surficial sediment | place: Pacific Ocean | collected 2014-05 | depth...
AACTCGAGGTCGCACGGGAGATCGAGCGCGTATTGCGCGATCTATCCCAAGCGGTGTCGATCGCGCGTCCCGGCCTCGAAACCGGGCTCGTCACTCTCGGAAAGATCGACTTGGCTTTTGCCCGGGGACATTGTGCAATCGAGATGGACGCCACGCACCCGGTGGTCGAACGGGGGGGCTGCTTCCGACTCCAAAGTCTGCGGCATCCGCTTCTCCCCAAGGACGAAGCCGTGCCGAACGACATCGAGTTGGGCGAACGCCACACGGTGCTGGTCATTTCTGGACCCAACGGCGGAGGCAAGACGGTTGCGATGAAGGCCGTGGGGCTTGCCGCAGTGATGATTCGCCTGGGTCTACACGTACCCGCGGCGGCGGGCGCGCGGATCGATTTGTTCGACAAGATTCTCGTCGATATCGGCGACGGCCAGGACCTGCGCCAGAGTCTCTCGACCTTTTCGGCGCAGATGGTCAGCCTGTCCGGCATCGTTGCGGCGGCATCACACCACACCTTGGCCTTGCTGGACGAAGTTGGGGTCGGGACCGACCCGAGCGAAGGAGCGGCGCTGGCCCAATCGATCCTCGAAGCACTCGCGACCCGGGGCGCACGGGTGATCGCGACGACCCACTACAACTTGTTGAAGGAGATGGCCGAGGTCGACGAGCGCTTCTGCAACGCCAGCGTCGAGTTCGACCCCATCACCCTCGCCCCCACCTTTCGTCTCCACACAGGGACGGCCGGGGTGTCATCGGCGACCGCAGTCGCGGCCCGCATGGGTATGGCGCCCGAGGTGCTGGAGCGTGCGAACGCGTTGCTCGAACGCGAGGACCGACAACTCGATCAAATGTTGAGCGAACTGGCGAACAGTCGAGCGACCCTCGAGCGAGAGAAACAGGAAGCGATCCGCTTGCGGACAGAAAGCGAGACCGCGCGAAGCGAATACCAGGACAAACTCCAACGCCTGCAGGAACGCAGAGACAAACTCTACGAATCCATGCGCAAAGACCTCGACGCGACCTTCAAGGACGCACACGCCCAGGTGGCCGCAGTGATTCGCGGACTTCAGCAAGCGGGAGATCCATCGCCGAAACAGGCCGCGCACGATGCCGCCCACGCCAGAGAACGCTTGCTGAGCCTCGAGAATCGCACCCAGAACCCGTCCGTGGATCCCGAGCCATCGGGCCCGGCGCTCGACTGGCGTCAGATCAAGCCCGGGGATTCGGTGCTGCTTCCGGGCGGGCGGCTGGGTGTGCTGAAATCACTGCCCGATCGCCGCGGGCGGGTCACCGTGCAGGTCGCGAGCGCAAAGCTCGACCTCGAAGCCGCAAAGGTCCGGCTGCCACAAGCTGCTGTGGCGGGCGCGGCGGCACCTGCGGACGCGGGTTCGGGCGAGAGAATCCGCTTCGAACCGGCGGTGACCGACCCGACCGATGTCGCGCCGGCGCGGGGGAGTCGCGAATGCGATTTGCGCGGGCGGCGGGTCGACGAGGCCCTCGACGAACTCGCGCGCGCGCTAGATGGCGGACTTCGCGACGGCGACGAAGTGCTGTTGATCATCCACGGCATGGGGACCGGCGCCCTGCGCAGCGCCGTGCGCGAGCACTTGACCGGCTCTCCGTACATCGTTTCCCACCGGTCGGGGGGTCGCGGTGAAGGCGGAGAGGGAGTGACGATCGCGACGCTCCGCCGATAGGGCGACTCGAAGAGTCGCCAACGCTTTTTAGTCACCTACGTGGGCTTTCGGTTGTGCGGCGACTCTGCGAGTCGCCAATCATGAAGGGGTGTTGTGTGTGTTGCCGAGGGTTTTTAGTTGGCGAAGTGGGCTTGGAGTTGGGTGGCGGCTTGGCGGCCGGAGGCGACCATGTGGTCAGCACCTGGACCCACTCGGTAGTCGCCGGCAAAGTAGATTCGTCGTCCGGCATCGCCCCGATCTTCTTGCACCCTCGCGAAGCGTGCCAGATCTCGGTACGACCCGACATCGAAGTTCGGATTTCCGCTTTGGGTGCGGCGCAAGCGGGTAAAGAGTGATCTACCAGCAGCCTTTGGATGAAATCTCGAAATTGCAGCGAGCAGCGACTTTTCGACCACTTCGTCGCTGGCGCTGAGATACGCGTTGGCAAAGCCGGCGTTGGCCCGAAGCGTGAGGAGTCCTTTGCCTTCGGGCACGCGCCCATCCTTTGATCCGGCCTCGCACAGGTAACACGCGATCGAAGAAGCTTCGGCTTTGGGGACTCGGACGAAGCGCGTCGTGGGATCGATCGGTGAACTGAGTGCCATGGCCAGGGTGGCCGTCGGTCCGCCGCGGTAATGGTCAAAAAAGTCGCGCTCGGCGGGCACCAACACCGGAGCGGCGATGCGTCCGGCGGTTTCGGGAGAAGTAGCAACGATCACGGCGTCGACTTCCAGCGCGAGGGAGTCCGACATCCGGGGCGAAGCCTGGGGACTGGCGTCGTCTGCAGGGCTGCAGTGAATCGTGTAACCCGCATTCGGTCCCGGGACGATTTCATTCGCTCTGATCCCACGTGCGACGTCGAGATCCGCCGCAACTCGCTCCGCCAATTCCCACAATCCGCGTCGCGGCACGCCCAGGGGCGCCCGCCCTTCGCGCGACGCGATTCGGGCGAGCAAGAACGCCACCCGACTCAACTCCAGTTCATCGCCGGCATACTCGCAAGTCGTCTCGGGAGAGATCCAGTAGTCCCACAGCGACCTTCCGAAGTACAGGCTGGCGAAGTCTCGCGCACTGCGAAAATCGAGGTCGGCTGCGAGTTCGGGTTGATTCGGGTCGAGCACGGGGCGGTAGCGATTCATCAAGCGCGGGAGCCGCAACAAGCGCTTGCTGTCCCACTTTTTTACGCCGGCAATCTTTGCCAGGTCCGCAAGCCCATGGGTTGCGATTGGCTGGGCCGTGCCGCGAAAGATCTGCGAGAGGACGACCGCGCGCGGGGGCAACAACAGTTCAGCGAGCTTGCTCTGCTCGATCCAGGAGAGCAGGGCGCGGTCGGTCGAGCGCATCAAGGGCAGGCTGCCGTCGATGCTGAAGCCATCGATTCGAGCGCCGGCGGCGGCGCCACCGACACTGCGTCTGCTCTCGATTACGGTTACATCGCAGCCGGCCCGGGACAGACCCGCTGCGGCGCGCAGTCCCGAAAGCCCGGCGCCGATCACCGCAACTCGCACACCCTGCAAAGACCCACTCCCAAAATCATGAGAGCGAACACTAGCCTGCTTTTTCATCAGCGCGCTGATGCCGCCTCGGTCAGCAACTCGTCGAGTTTGGCGACGACGTCGTGCAGGGAATCGAACGGCTCAAAGGGTTGCTTTCGCTCCCGCAACGCGTCGGCCAGGGTCTGCTTTGCGAACGCGAGATCGGCCTCTTCCGCGCCGCACAGATCCGAGACCCGTCCATTGCCCACATGTACGCAAAACGACCCGGGGCGCTGCTTGCGGTGGGCGGCGATGATGCCGGACTTGCAGGTTCCGGTGCCGCAACCACAGCTGGGATTGCGACGGCCCGGGGAGATCGTCCATTCGTCACCCGACTCCCCGCCATAGACGAGGTGGTTCGACACATAGTCGAAGGCGACCTCGTTGTGACGCTGCAACCAGTCGAGGTTGTAGTCGAAGCCATCGGACAAGACGCAAAAAGCAATTTCGTGATCGCTGCACCAGGCCTGTAGGGCGCGGGCGCCGGGGTCGAGATCGATGCTCGCCAAGAACTCGTGCAGCACCGGCTCGGGCAGACGAAAGCCGGTAAAGAGTTCCAGGTTGTAGTCCCAGGGGGTGAATTCTCCCTGCTCGTACCTTCGCCAAAGGTCCTTGCGGCGCTCGCCCAGGTACTTGGTTGCGAGGGTCGATCCCACGTCCTGAACCGAATAGGTACCATCGAAATCGCAGAACACAGCAACTGAGGTCGCCCGGGCGAGCCGAGCTGCCAGCTCTTCACTCGGCGTAAGGCTCTCTAGTTCGTTGGCCAAGGTCTGGGTTTCCTCTGGCTGGGGTTTTGGCTCTGGTTTTGGCTCTGGTCTTGGCTTAGAGCGGTGGGCAGTGAGGTCGGGACACACTACCGGGCAATCCGATCCGGGGCGAACTGGTGGAGTAGTAGCAGTGCCGCGAGAGCAGCCGAGAGAGCAACAGCGCGACTCCGCGGTTTCAAATGAGAATTCACTCCTCGAGCGGATGCGTGCTGCCGGTCCGGTGCTGCTCGACGGAGCCACGGGAACCGAACTCGAACGCCGAGGCCACCCATCGGCCCTGCCCCTGTGGTCGAGCCACGCCCTGTTGGATGCGCCCGAAGCCGTCGCCGAGATCCACGCCGACTACGTGGATGCCGGGGCGGAGATCATTACGGCTAATACCTTTCGCACACAGTCCCGAGTGCTGGCGAAGCTCGCCGCCGCGAAAGGCCGCGCCCGGGAACTCACCCAGCGGGCGGTTTCCCTGGCCCGAGAAGCGGCCCGACGCCGGCCGGGCCAAGTCTGGGTCGCGGGTTCCGCGCCCCCGCTCGAGGACTGTTATCGACCCGACTGGGCTCCCGACAAAAACTCCCTCGACATCGAACATCGCGAACACGCCGAACACCTGGCCGAGGCCGGCGTCGATCTGATCTTGGTAGAGACGATGAACAACATCGCCGAATCTGTCTCGGCCGCGCGCGCGGCAGCCCTGACCCGGTTGCCCTTCTGGATCAGCTTCATCTGCGGCGGCGACGGCAGACTGCTGTCGGGGGAGTCTCTCGGCGATGCTCTCGAAGCCGTCCGTGCAAGCGGGCCCGAGATCGTCCTGGTCAACTGCCTGCCTCCCTCGGCCGTCGCCCAATGCCTGGCACCGCTCGCGGCTTCGGGATTTGCCTTTGGGGTCTACGCAAACCTCGGGGCTCCGTCTGCGAACTCCCCGGACCAGCGACGAGAAGACTGCGATCCAGCCGACTTCGCCCTGCAGGCTCGGGGCTGGGTCGAGGCTGGAGCAAGGGTCTTGGGCGGTTGCTGTGGAACCACACCGGAACACATACGCGCGCTTCGGGCCGCTCTACCTTTGGAGCCCAGGTAACGGGTTCGCAGCAATCGCTGCGCGAATGTTGTCAGTCCGCGGCCAACGTGGACGCAATTTGTGTCACCGAGGCTGCAAGCCTGCCTGCCCGCTGCCGGCCCGTTACCTGGGGCTGAGGCTGCCCAGCATCGCCACTGAGAAGATTGCTAGCGATTCCAAAGGCTTGTGCCGATTCTCATAGTTTTCCCGAGAGCTGGGGCTTCTGGCACGCACCTTGCTCTAGTCCAGTACAAGAACAGCATGAGTTGACAATTTATTCGCGCCCGGATTGGCTACCCCTCCCCTGCCACTTTGTGTCAGGAGTCGATCCGGGCGCGTTTGCTTTGTCGCCCCCCAGCACTCCGGACCTCGAGTACCTGCGAATGCCCGCCTCGACTCCAATTTTGAACTTCGCACTGTAGACTTGGCCCGTGGCAGCTAGACGTTCCGGTTCGCGAAAATCCAGCTCTTCCAGCAAGCCCCGCAAACGCTTGGCCCGGAACTCCGGTGCGAAGACGTTGCCCTCGTTGTTGCCCGAGCCAAAGAAGCTCGTCCAGGGCTCGGGATTCTTCCCCCTCGAACGCAACATCCCAATCGTCCTTTCCCCCGGCGCCGATGAAAGTAGTTGGACGAGCGCCACGGTTTTGCGCGACGCCATCCAACGCGCTTGCCGGGTCCGGCTGCCGATCGAAGCGCACTTGCGCCGCTCGGATTTGGGCCCGCAGATCGCACTCGGGCACGGGGGGGAGACCGCGCGCAAGTCGTGCGATCGCTACCGAATCGAGATTCGACCGGATGCGGTCGAGTTGCGGGGGAGTGGAGCCGCGGGGCTCCGCTATGCGGTCGAAACCGCAGTCCAGCTTTTGGGGCCGGGGAAGGGAAAGGGAAAGGGAAAAGCTACGAGTGTCGGCTCCCTGCCCGTCTGCGAAATCGAGGACGAACCCGACTTCGCCATGCGGGGCGTCATGCTCGACATTTCTCGCGGCAAGGTCCCGACACTCGAGACGCTGTTGGGTCTCGTGGACATCGCCGTCAAGCTCAAGCTCAACACACTCATGCTCTACACCGAGCACACATTTCGTTTCCGTAGACATCCGACGATCGGCGCCGACGCCTCACCGCTCACGGCCGAAACCCTGTGCAAACTCGACCAGTACGCGGCACAGCACCACGTCGAACTCGTGCCCTGTTTGCAATCGCTTGGGCATATGGATCACATCCTTGCGCTTCCCCGCTACCGGGAACTGGCAGAGACCGACCGGGGCTTCACCATCGCCCCCACTCATCCGGGAAGTCGCGCACTGTTGCGCGATCTCTACGACGAATACCTGCCGAACTTTCGCTCAGCGCTGATGAACGCGAACTGCGATGAACCCTTTGACCTCGGACAGGGCCAGGGCAAGGCGCGGAGCGATGAGCTGGGACCGGGAGGATTGTATCTCGAACACATCGGTGAGTTGCGCGAACTCGCGAGTCGACACGGCAAGCGCACGATGATCTGGGGCGATGTCGTCCACGCCCACCCCAAGCGCATCGCTGAAATCCCAAACGACATCGTGATGCTCGATTGGTGGTACGAAGCAGAGTTCGGCGGAGACCAGAGTTTCGACCGAGTCGAGGTATTCAGACAGAACAAGCTCGAGTTTCTCGTATGCCCGGGGACATCGAGCTGGAACTGTCTGTTTCCCAGGGTGGACAACAGCACCCGGAACATCGCCAACTGGGCAGCCGCCGGCCGCAAGTTCGGCGCCCTGGGTCTGATCAACACCGACTGGGGAGACTGGGGCCACTACAACCTGCTGGGCAACTCTTGGTTCGCCTATGGGGTTGGGGCCCAGCAGAGCTGGTCGGGAGATGTCAACGAGAAATCGTTCGACCGCGCTTTCTCGGCGCGCCTGTTTGGCGAAAGCGGAAACCGCGCCACGACCGCCGGCCTGTATCGCGAGCTGGGCGACATCCACGAGGCCGGGTTCAAGGTGTTCAACGGTTCGCCTATCCAGTATCTCTTCTTCGACACCCTCGAAGAGAGTTACTTCATCTCGAACGGCAAGCAGGCGGCGCTGGAAAAGTCGTGCAAGAAGCTCGCGCGGGTGCGGACGAAGATCGACAACGCAAAGGATTGCTTCCGCTGTGAGAAGGCCAGCTGGCACGAACTCCTCTACGCCGCCGACGCGTCCCTGTTCGCCCTGGAAAAGACCCTCGCTGCGAAGCGCTACAACGCCTGGCGGCGCAAACCCAAGAGCCTTGCCACGCGAGATCGCAAACGACTGGCGCTGCGGCTGCGAGCGCTAGCCAAATTGCAGGGAACCCTGCTGACCCGGCTGCGAAGGCTCTGGTTGGCCCGCAGCGCAATTTCCAACTTCAGCATGACGGAACATCGCATCAAACGCTCGCTTCAAAGCCTGCGCGCTGCGGCCGGTCATTTGGAAAAGAATACTCCGCCGAGTCCGGTAAAGCGGGCACCCATCGAGATGGACGGAGTGCTGGCGGCCGTGCGCCGTTCTTTTGCCTAGCCCGGGTCGTAGGTATCGGTGCATCGCGAGTTACTCCTCCTCGCGAACCACCAACACGAGCAAAGTCGCTCCGTCGTCCACCTGATCTCCAACGGACACGTTCAAGCTTTCGACGATCGCGTCGCCAGCCGCCCGGACACTGTGCTCCATCTTCATCGCTTCCAATACGATCATCGGCTGTCCGGCCTCAACGGCATCCCCTTCGCTCACCAATACTTCAATGATCTTCCCGGGCATGGGGGTCAAGACGACACCCTCGCCGGTGACGGCCAGTTCATTTCCACTCGCCAGATCTTTGGCTGACAGGCGGAACGTCTCTCCCTCGAAAAACAGCGTCAACTGCGCGCCGTACAACACCGAGACCACCGGGGTGGTGCGCTCCGCAAGGGTGGCTTCGAAGCGATGCGCAACACCTCGCCCCGAATCAAACTCTTGCCAGCAGATCGTTCGCCCCGCAGCCCGAATCTCTTCCCCCGATACCCGCATCCAATACGCGTCACCGACGCCCGAGCTTCCTTCAAACCGAACCTCGGTCGTCCATTCCTCTCCCCCTGCGACAAAGTGAAGAACATCGTGAATCTTGCTGTTGAGGCGCCAGGTATCCGTGGCGTTCCAGGGAGAATGGTGGTCTTTGCTTCGAGCCGCCGAGGCGTTGCTGCGGCAAGTTCGAGAGAGCACTGAATCGAGACTCGCGAGCACCAGCACGGTTGCATCGTCGGTCGCGGACGTTTGGAGCAGTGACGCTTCGTTGGCCTCGATGAAGTCAGTGTCCACCGACCCGTTTTCGAAGCCCGGGTGGTGCGCGATCCGCGCGAGCAGCGAAAGATTGGTCGCAACCCCCGCCAGGTGATACTGAGAGAGTGCTTCGCGCAGTCTGCTGAGGGCGACCGAGCGATCTTCGCCCCACACTACGAGTTTTGCCAGCATCGAGTCGTAGTAGACCGAAATCTCGTCACCCTGGCGGACGCCGGTTTCAACCCTCAGCGCAGCGCCGAGTTCGGGTGCTGCGAGATAGTGGATCGGACCCGCGGTGGGCAAAAAATCTGCAGCGGGGTCTTCGGCGCAGATCCGAACCTCGACGCTGTGTCCCCTACGCGAGATCTCGTCCTGACGAAGCGGCAGGGGCTGGCCGTCGGCCACGCGAATTTGCCACTCGACGAGATCGATGCCGGTCACCATCTCGGTGACGGGATGCTCCACCTGCAGCCGGGTATTCATCTCCATGAAGTAGAAGGGGGGCTCGGCTGAGCCTTTCGAAGCGGTTCCGGTATCGAGCAGGAACTCTACGGTGCCCGCACCTCGGTAACCGATCGCACGGCCCGCCGTCACCGCCGCAGCGCCGAGCCGGCTGCGCAGTCCTTCACTCAACCCCGGGGCCGGGGCCTCTTCGACGATCTTCTGGTGCCGCCGTTGGATCGAACAATCGCGCTCGAACAGATGCACGAGGTTCCCATGGGCATCGCCAAACAACTGAACCTCGATGTGTCGCGTTGGCGACAGCAGCCGTTCGAGCAACATGCGGTCGTCGCCGAACGCACCGCGGGCCTCGCGCTTGGCGGCTTCGAGGGCCTCGGGGAAGTCAGAGGCCGAAGACACTGCGCGCATACCCCGACCACCGCCCCCAGCGATGGCCTTGATCAGCAGGGGATAGCCGAGTTGATCTCCGGCTGCGCGAAGCGCTTCGGGATCCTGATCGTTCCCCGCATGTCCCGGGATCACAGCAACACCCGCGGCTTCCATCAAGGCCTTGGCGCCGTCTTTCTCCGCCATCTTTCGAATCGTATCTACGTCGGGGCCAATGAAGATGAAGCCCGCGGCGAGGCAAGCCGCGGCGAAGTCTGCGTTCTCCGACAAAAATCCATAACCCGGATGAATCGCGTCGGCGCCGCAGCGAGTGGCGGCTTGCAGGATCGCCTGGACGTTCAGGTAGCTCTCGCTCGAAGGCGAGGGCCCAAGATGCAGGGACTCGTCCGCAAGTTCAACGTGTCGCGCCCGTGCGTCTGCGTCGGAATACACCGCCACGCCGACGATGCCCATGCGCCGGGTGGTCTGAAAGATGCGGCAGGCGATCTCCCCGCGGTTTGCAACCAAGACTTTTTTGATCGACACCCTGACTCAATCTCCAATCTCGACAGCGCGATCCGCGCAGCGGCTACATGCGAAAGATTCCAAACTTGGTCTCCACCCTGGGCGCGTTCAGCGCGGTCGAGAGTCCCAAAGCCAGGACGCGACGAGTCTCATGGGGAGCAATGATGCCGTCGTCCCAGATCCTAGCCGTCGCATAGTAGGGATGGCCCTCGACTTCGTACTGTTCGCGAATCGGCGCCATGAAGGCTTCCTGTTCCTCGGCACTCATGGTTTCGCCCCTTTTCTCCATGCCATCGCGTTTGATCGTCGCGAGTACATTGGCGGCTTGCTCGCCCCCCATCACCGAAATGCGCGCATTGGGCCAGGTCCAGAGGAAACGAGGCGAATACGAGCGACCGCACATGGCGTAGTTGCCCGCGCCGAACGAACCGCCGATCACGACGGTGAATTTGGGAACGTTTGCGCAGGCGACCGCCATGACCATCTTTGCACCATCCTTGGCGATGCCCCCGGCCTCGTATTTCTTGCCCACCATGAACCCGGTGATGTTCTGCAAGAACACCAGGGGGATGTGGCGCTGACAGCACAACTCGATGAAGTGCGCCCCCTTGAGTGCCGACTCCGAAAAAAGCACGCCGTTGTTCGCGACGATCCCGATCGGCATGCCGTGAAGATGTGCAAAGCCCGTAACCAGGGTCGAGCCGTAGCGCGCCTTCCACTCGTCGAACTCACTGGCGTCTACGATCCTCGCGATCACTTCCCGCACGTCATAGGGGACCCGGGTATCCGATGGAATGATGCCCGCCAGTTCTTCGGGGTCGAGCAGGGGCTCCCTGGGTTCGACACCCGTCACGTTGTCCGGCGTGTTGCGATTGAGATGGGCAACCACATCTCGCGCCAGGGACAGGGCGTGGCGGTCGTCTTGTGCGAGATAGTCGGCGACACCCGAAATCGCCGTGTGGACTTCTGCGCCCCCCAACTCCTCCGCCGAGACCACCTCCCCGGTGGCCGCCTTGACGAGCGGTGGCCCCGCCAGAAAAATCGTTCCCTGCTCCTTCACGATGATGGTCTCGTCGGCCATCGCCGGCACGTAGGCTCCGCCCGCGGTACACGAGCCCATCACCACGGCGATCTGCGCGATACCCCGGGAAGACATCTGAGCCTGGTTGTAGAAGATACGGCCGAAGTGATCTCGGTCCGGAAACACCTCTGCTTGATTGGGCAGGTTCGCCCCGCCGGAATCGACGAGATAGATACACGGCAGGTGATTCTGCTGGGCGATCTCCTGAGCGCGCAGATGTTTCTTGACCGTGATGGGATAGTAGGTGCCGCCTTTTACCGTCGCGTCGTTGCAGACCACGATGCACTCGCGACCCGCGACCCGACCCACGCCGGTGATGATGCCCGCCGACGCGATGCCGCCACCATAGAGACCGTGAGCCGCAAGTTGCGAAAGTTCCAAGAACGGGGAACCCGGGTCGAGCAGTTGTCGGACGCGTTCCCGGGGCAGCAGTTTTCCACGAGAAAGATGGCGCGCCACCGCGGTTTCGCCGCCACCCGCGAGAGTCCGCTCGACTTCAGCGCGCAATTCGGCGACAAGTCCCCCCATCCAGTCGGCGTTCTGCTCGAATGCCACCGCAGCGCGATCGACCTTGTTCCCGATCACTGTCATTCTTCTTCCTCCTCCTCGTCGTCTTCGTAGTCCTCGTCATCCGGGTCGCTGCCTGCAGAGTCTGAATCGCGGTTGGACCTGGACAGTCGCAGAATGCTGCTCGCGAACCAAAATCCCAAGACCCAGGCGCCCATCGACACCCAGATCTCCCGGGCGTCGCGGGACTCTTCGGCGAGCCAGTATCCGAATCCGAGGGTCAGCACTCCCGAGAGCAGGACCAAAAAGTGTGGTTTCATTTCGCTTCTCCAAGTCTCCGGGTAACTTCCCTCAATTCGGCGAGCATCGGAAGAGGGGAATCGCCTCTAATTTCGTCTCGGCTCCGGGATTTGGAGAGACAACAGCGTGCGCAAAGAGAAACCCTGGGGATATATCCCGGAGCCCACGGTCCGGGCGTCCCTGGTCAACGGCATTCAAGTCTTTGCCGATGACGCGGTCCCCCTGCTGGTCCTCGGCTTTGTCGTGATCGTGGTGGGCGGGGTCTGTCGCTCGATCTTGTTGTTTGTCGACTACGGTCCGTACTACACCGCCGCTCTTTACCTGGCGATCGCCGGTCCGCTCGAATTGGGGATGTCCTTCGTCTGTTTGCGGGCGGTTCGCAGCGGCCGGGTCAACATCGAACACCTGATCGCGATCTCGGGTCGCTACTGGCAGTTGGTCCTCGCCAATGGCTTGATGTTCATGATCTTCCCCGGCCTGTTCGCGATTCTGGTAGTTCCGGGGCTCGCCTTCTATTGCGCCACGAGGTTTGTTCCGTTCCTGCTGCTCGAAGACGAACTCACCGGCGCGTCGGCTATTCGCGAAAGCATCCGACTGAGTCGCAGCTGCTTCTGGCAGCTGCTCGGAGTTTGCGCGGTGGGGTCGCTCGCGACCGTGCTGGGTACCGTCTCCATTCTGGGCCTGGTGCCGGCGCTCATCTGGTGGAACCTCTCGCTGGCGTCTCTGTATCACGCAAAGGTCCGACCCCCGGCCGCCTGGGCGCTCGAGGACGCAGAGGACATCGAGATGATGCAAAGCCAGCAACTAGAGGACCAGGAGCAAGAGCAATAGTTTCCGGCCTGCGTGCTCGAGATGGGTCCAAAGTCGGCAGGGCGGCGACTTTCGTTGGCGCCCAATTCACACCCGGGTTGCGGGTGTTGCGCGGTCGGTTGCACACCCGCGCAGGTGCAGCTGAAGTTGAGTCCCAAGGAACGGCTGCAAACGTGACCTCGAGCGACTAGGTTCAATCACCGAGATCAACGGCGGGCACTCGCCGGCTCGAACTCAGTGATTTCCTCTGGGCTTTCTGCCCGAGTTCCCCATAAATTCGGAGACAGCGTGCGAAGTTTCACGACGTTCGACATGCCGCGGATGCTGCGAGAATTGGGCGGCGATCGTGCCCGACTCGTCGCGTTGGCGAGGTCCGTCGGCGGCGAGGTCCCCCACCATATTCTGACCATGCGCGAAAGTCTCAGCGCGGGGCGACTCGACGGTCTCGAGTTCTCCGCACGCTACATGGGCATGTTGTTCGATAGCCTGCTGGCCCCGGGCGCTTCCGATGCGGCCAAAGATCTCGAGGACGCGTCGCGCCGGCGAAACGGCGGCGACTCCCAGTTCGCCTTTGAATCCCTCGAGAACGAGGTCGGAGCCCTACTCGGAGATCTGGCGGAGATCCGCTCCTAGAATTCGCTTCGCCGGGGATCCTACTTGCGCTTCTCAGGCTTCGGCGCGAAGGCGATGTTCCCCACCACAACCACACCGTCCTCGAGTTGCGCGTCGACCTCGCTTTGATGGCGAGTGCAGCGAACCGCCGCCAACACGTCGGCTTCGACCGCCGCAAAGCGCGCGAGGGTCGCGGCGTTTGCGGTCAAGCTGAGGTTTTCGACTTCGCGCCCAAGCGAAACTTCGTTGTCGGCCTTGCACTTATTGATGGCGGCGAGGGCCGCCACGGCGAGGGCAAAGCTCTCGGGGGCGCCGGGGCTCGCAACGGACTCAAAGTCGGTCGCTCCGGGCCACGCCGCCCGGTGGATCGAGGCCTCGCCGGTCTCTTCGGCAAAAGTCCAAGACCAGAGTTCTTCTGTGATGTACGGCATCACCGGGGCAAATAGACGCAGCAACACACTTACGCCGAGACGAAGTGCCGCCACCGCCGAGCCGCTCTCGGCGGCTCGATCGCCCTCTGCTCCGTCTTCGAACCAGCGCGCCCGGGGCTTGGCGAGCTCCAGATACGTATCGGTGAAATGAGTCCAGAAGAAACTCTCGGTTTCCTGGAGAGCGTGGGCGAAGTTCCAGTCTTCGTACTGCGCCGTCACTCGCTCGACCATTTTCGCAAGTTCGACCACGAAGGCGCGATCGAGCTCGTTTGTAATGGGATGCACCTCGCCGGTCTGGGACAGCACGAACTTGCCCGCGTTGTAGAGCTTGGTCACCAGTCGCTTGCCGATCTTCCAGACGTTCTCATCGAAGGCGGTATCGACCCCGAGCCGGGCGCTGGCGGCCCAGTAGCGACCCGCGTCGGTGGTGTATTTCTCGAGCAAGGGAAGCGGGGTCATGATGTTCCCCACACTCTTGCTCATCTTCTTGCGGTCGGGATCGAGGATCCAACCCGATATCATCACGTGTTTCCACGGCAGGGCGTCTTCGTGGAGCAGGCCTTTGGCGATCGTATAGAACGCCCAGGTGCGAATGATCTCGTGGGCCTGGGGGCGAACGTCCGCCGGGAACAGCTTGGCGTGGCGCGCTTCGTCGAGACTCCAGTGCGAGCTGATCTGAGGCGTGAGAGAACTCGTAAACCAGGTGTCGAAGATATCGGCTTCGCCGACAAAGCCCCCGGGTTGGTCGCGCTGAGACTCCTCGTAGCCGGGTGCGGTGTCGATCATTGGATCCACCGGCAGACTCGCGCGCTCGGCCACGATCGGTGCGTCGAAATTGCGTTCAGCGTTTTCGTCGAGCGGATACCAGACCGGAATCGAGACTCCGAAGTAGCGCTGGCGGCTCAGGCACCAGTCTTGATTGAGATTCTCGGTCCAATCGCGATACCGGTTCTCCATGTGGGGCGGGTGCCACTTGATCGCCGCGCCGTTTTTCAGCATCGCTTCTTTCTTGTCTAAAAGACGCGCGAACCACTGTCGGGTCGAAAGGTATTCGAGGGGGCGATCACCCCTCTCATAAAACTTGACCGGGTGTTGCATCTCCTCGGGCTCAGCGCGCAAGGGCGCGCCATTCCCGGTCGCGCTACCCGAAGGATCGCGCAGCAGTTCGACGATCTTCTTCCGGGCTTGCTTGACGTTCTTGCCGGCGATCTCGCCGTAGTATTGATTGGCCGCTTCGGGCTCGAGGCTTTCGAAGTCCGGGGTGCCGAAGGTCACGGCTTCGAGTCGCCCGTTCTTCGCAATCAGCTGCCGCAGCTTCAAGCCTTGCTCTCGCCACCACAAGACGTCGGTTGCATCGCCGAAGGTACAGACCATCAGGATGCCGGTTCCCTTCTCGGGGTCGGCCAGTTCGCTCGAAAAGATCGGCACCGGAACCCGGAACAGGGGCGTGATCGCGCGCTTGCCAAAGAGATCCTTGTAGCGTTCGTCGGCGGGGTGCGCGGTGACGCCGACGCAGGCGGGAAGCAGTTCGGGGCGAGTCGTCGCGATCGTGAAGCTCGTTTCCATTCCCTCGACCGCGAACTCCAAATGGTGGTAAGCGCCCGGGAGTTCTTTGTCCACCACTTCCGCCTGGGCGACCGCGCACTGAAAATCGACATCCCACATCGTGGGGGCTTCGTGGGTATAGACTTCGTTCTTTGCGAAGAGATCGAGGAAGGAGTGTTGAGCGATCTCGCGACAATGGTCGTCGATCGTCTGATACTCCTGTCGCCAGTCCACCGACAATCCGAGACGACGCCAGAGCTCGCGGTAGTATTCTTCGTCTTTGTTGATCAGTCCGTAGCAAGTCTCGATGAAGTTCCGGCGCGAGATCTGGCGCGCGGGCTTCTTGCGCTGCTTGGCGCTGGCTTCTTCGAGTTCAAGACCCTCTTCATAGGGCGATTGCGGGTCGCAGCGCACGTGGTAGTAGTTTTGCACGCGCCGCTCGGTGGGCAGGCCGTTGTCGTCCCATCCCATGGGGTAGAAGACGTTCATGCCCGTCATGCGCTTATAGCGCGCAATGACGTCGGTGTGGGTATAGGAAAAAACGTGGCCCACGTGCAGCGAACCCGATGCGGTCGGGGGCGGGGTATCGATCACGAAGGTCTCGTTCCGGGGACGATCCGGATCCCAGTGATAGATCCCGCGATCTTCCCAAACTGCGATCCAGCGCTTCTCTACCGCATCGGCTTCGAAGTGCTTGCCGAACTTGGCCGGATCGATCGAGCGCACGCGCTCGGCGCCGCCTTGCCGATCGCGATCTTCGAGGTGGTTGGCCATCTGCTTCTCGTCGTGAGTCCCGTGTCTGTGCCCGCGCATGTGCCTCTACCGGCGCCATAGGCACGATTGGAATCCGCCACCGGACGGCGAAAGGCAGCTCAATATAGAACACGCCCTCGTGACTGCCTCCCAACAGGCCAAATCGGTAGAGGCAACCCCTGAGTTCACCCCTCCCTTCACCCCCCCGTTCACCCCTCTAAGGAACACTGCGACTGTCCGATGGGGGCGTATGATCTGGAAGCGCGACGCGCGGAAACCCGCAGGCCGACCCCCGGCGCTGACGACCTCGGACGACACTTCACCCGTGTCGGCGGAGGCGAGCCTCGAGGCCCTGGCCGAATTTCTGCGCAGCTATGGCAGCGGGGCCTTTGACCTCGAAAACCAAAGCGCCGAACAGGTCATGGCGCGCTGCGAGGCCTGGGCGCGCCATCTGCTGGTCGGCGTCGAGCCCCCCGACTACCCCGCCGAAGGCGACGACTGGAAACCCGGAGTCGACGCACCCCGGGATCTTCCGGGTTTGCAGCAATTCATGGCCAATATCCGAGCTGCGGAGCACAGCTTCATCAGTCGAAACCTGAGCAACATGCTCGAGGCGATCTGGAGTTTCATCTCGGGGTTGCGCCACACCCTATTCTTCGAGCAGAAGGCCGACGAACAGGTGGCCCACAGGCTGCGACGACTCGAGAGCGCCGCCCGGGGAAACTCCAGCGAGCGCCTCAAGCAGGAGGCCCTCGAGACGGTCAGCATGCTGCGACAGTGCATGACAGACCGCGGCAACCACCATCGGACCCTGGTCGAAAGCCTCGGCATCAGGCTCGAGACGATGCGGGCCGAACTCACCGTGGTACGCGAAAAGGCGGCGTGCGACGGGTTGACGGGGCTCTACAACCGGACCTCGTTGGACGAGCATCTCGAGCGTATCGTCGACCTGCGCAACCTCTTCGGGCGCGAGGCGACGCTGTTCCTGATCGATCTCGATCACTTCAAGTGGGTAAACGACACCCACGGCCATCCGGCCGGCGACACGGTGCTGCGCGAGGTGGCGAATTGCCTCAAGGATTGTTTTTCGAGAACGGAGGATTTCGTCGCTCGCTACGGAGGAGAAGAATTCGTCGTGGTCCTCCAGGAGGGGCGATCGGAGATTACTGCGAGGCTCAGCGAGCGCTGCCTCCATAGCCTGCGAGACCTCGAATTCGACATCGGAGAAAAAGGAGAGGAAAACCTGCGAATTTCAGCATCCCTCGGGGTATCCGTGCTCCATCGACGGGAATCGGCCGGCTCCTGGCTGGAGCGCGCAGACCAAGCCCTGTACGAGGCCAAGAACTCCGGTCGAGATCGGGTCGTCGTACACCCGGACGATCGCAGTTGACCTCCACCGCGGTGGCCTGAGACGACTTTCGTCGCTCTCTTGCGGGGACTTCCGCGGGCGTCTATGGTCCCGCGGCTTCTCCGGGGGCCGGTGAGCCACCGCCCTCGAGACCTCGGAACCGACATAACCAGCGGAGCGCCAGATGGCCAAGAAATCTCAGATCAATCGGGACAACAAGCGCAAGAAGTTGATCCTGAAGTACGCCGAGAGACGCGCCGAGCTGCGCGCCAAGTTGAAGGATCCCAACGTTTCGGTCGAGGAGAAGCTCGAAGTTCAGGACCAGTTCTCGAAGCTACCGCGCAATTCCTGCCCGACCCGGCTCAATCGTCGCTGTGCAGTTTCTGGCCGCTCGAAATCCTACTACCGAAAGTTCGGCATCTCTCGCATTGCGCTTCGCGAACTCGCACTGCGGGGCCAGCTCCCGGGCGTTCGCAAGTCCAGTTGGTAGAGCGTCGACCCAGTCGGCTGTCAACGACGAAATCAAGAACAAATAAGAACAAGTAAAACAAGAAGAATCAGAATCAATGAAGCCCGAAATTCATCCCGACTATCACAAAGTCATCTTCGTCGACTCCGCCACGGGAAACGAGTGGACGAGCCGCTCCACCATGACTTCCAGCGAAACCCGCGAAGTCGACGGTGAACAGATTCCGGTGGTGAAGCTCGAAATCTCGTCGGTGAGCCACCCCTTCTGGACCGGCACCATGCGCGAGCTGGACGCGGATGGCAAGATCGACCGCTTCCGCAGGCGCTACGGCGGCAAGAAGAAGAGCTGAGCGCAAGCTGTTGGCGCTTCGATTGGCTTGGTTTTTGGTTTCGCTGTCGGTTTAGTTCCGCAGTCGCTTCAAAACGCGACGCTTCAACCGCAGACCCTCTTCGGCGAGGTCTTTGTCCGCCGTCTTGATCAGGAACGCGTCCAGTCCACCTTTCTTCTGCACCGTGCGCAGAGCCCGCACCGAAATCTTCAGCGAAATATCGCAGCCGAGCGCTTCGGAGGTGAAGGTGACCTTCTGAATATTGGGGTTGAAGGTGCGCCGGGTTCTGCGCTTCGAGTGGGAGACGTTGTTCCCGAACTGAACCTTCTTGCCGGTGAGCGCGCACTGACCCATGATGGAACTCCCTCGCGGTCCGCGAAGCCCCGATCTCTGCGACCTGGGCGGGGACGAATTCGCTCGAACGGTCGCGATGCGACCCGCTGAACTCCTCGATATCAAAACGGAAAACACCAGGAGTCCAGAAGCGAGGGCAATGGATAGCGACTGGCCGGGAGCTGGTCAAGCGTCCCTACTACTGCGGGGCAGCAAGGCTGCCCCGCAGTACCCCACTACCGCGTCAGTGAGACACCAGCACCGCCTCGTTCTGGGCCGGCAGGATTTGCGACGCCATCTCGCCCTTGAGTTGCTCCAGTTCCCTGCGAGCCGCATCGCGCCGGGCCTGGTCGCGAAAGCCCCGCAGCTGGCCGCGCATGTCGTTGCCCCCGAGCTCTTCGTCCAGCTCGCGCTCGGCGCCCATTCGCTCGATCTGTTCTCGCACGCCTTCGAGAGCCTCCATTTCGGCGTCAACCGAGAGTCCCTCGATGGCGGACTGCAGCCGACGACGGGCCTTGGCGTTGGCCAGGGTCGCGAGCATGCGACCCTTTTCTCGCACCAGCGACCTGATTTCTTCTCGGAAGCGAACCAAATTGGCCTTGGCTTCTTCGGCCTGGATGCGCACGACACCGAGTTCCTTCTCGGAGCGCTCGAGGTCTTCGAACAAGACCTGCTTGTGCGCGATCAGGGTCAGGCAATTTTCGTCATCGCGGCGCGCGAGCGAGCGGCGGGTTTCGTCGTGCAGCCGCGCGATCTCGGCCCGGCGTTCGGCGATCTCGGACGTGAGTTTGCTTCGCATGAAGAGGATGCCCGCGACGGCATCTTTCAGTTCGCGGTACTGCTTTAGACGCCCGCGAATCGCCTGTTCGTAGACCGCTTCGGGACTCTCGAACTCGCGGTCGCGAACCCATACCGAAAACCAGCCCTGGATCAGACTTCGCAATCGACTGAACATGCTCGAAGGTTGTGTTGCACTCATGGGTTTTCTCCTTTGGTTGAACGGCTCTCGGGCGCGGGAGTCTTTTGTTCGTTTCGTAGTTCGGCGCGCAGATCGAGATCTCGGATCTTCTGCTGGAGGCTCTGGCGCACCATCCCGATGTCGCGGGCGGTTTGGGACACGTTGCCGTCGTTTTTGCGCAGCGCGGTCGCCAAGAACTCGCGCTCAAAACCGTCGATCACTTGCTTCTTGGCGTCCGCAAAGGTGGCCGTGGCGTCGATCGCGCCGAGCGCGCTACTCGACACCAGACGGATGGGTCGCGATCCAAGTTGTAGATCGGGCTCTTCAATTTCTTCGCCGCTCGAGAGCACGGAGGCCTGTTCCAGAACATTGCGCAGTTCGCGCACGTTGCCGGGCCAGGGGTGCTCGAGCAGGCGAGACATCGCGCTGGGAGACAGGACTCTCTTGGGGCGATCCAGACGCTCGGCCACCTGGCGCAGGAAGCGATCGCAAAGGGAGGGGAGATCTTCGCCCCGCTCTCGCAGGGGCGGGAGTTCGATCTGCACCACTTTGAGCCGGTAGTAGAGATCTTCTCGGAAGCGACCTTCTTCTACTTCTTGTTCGAGGTTGCGATGGGTCGCCGCGACCACTCGCACGTCGACTTCGACGCTCTGGCTGCCCCCGACGCGTTCGAAGCTCTGCTCCTGGAGCACGCGGAGTACTTTGGCCTGGGTATCTGCCGCCATGTCCCCGATCTCGTCGAGAAAGATGGTGCCGTCGTCCGCCAACTCGAAACGTCCCTCGCGTCGATGGTCCGCCCCGGTGAAAGCACCTTTTTCGTGACCGAAGAGTTCACTCTCGACCAGCTCCCGGTTGATCGCGGCGCAGTTGACCGCCACAAAGGGGCGATTGCGACGTCCGCTCGTGTTGTGGATCGCCTGGGCGACGAGCTCCTTGCCGGTTCCGCTCTCACCGCGAATCAAAACCGTGAGGTCCGTCTCGGCCACTTTTTGAATCGTCTCGTAGACGCGCCGCATCCCTGGGCTGGTGCCTATGATGTTTTCGAAACCAAACTCCCGTTGAACCCGTTCGAGCAACAGCCGGTGTTCG
>SMVB01110943.1_pt1 | contig 20187 bp, 20 predicted proteins | sample 2456461 | NCBI WGS metagenome assembly SMVB01 (sample SAMN11095934, study PRJNA526329) | marine sediment metagenome | biome: Marine sediment; feature: Surficial sediment; material: Deep marine sediment; isolation source: Hadal surficial sediment | place: Pacific Ocean | collected 2014-05 | depth...
CAAACATAAGATATTAATCTAGTTCTCCTCTGTGGGAACTAGATTTTTTTTATTCGGAGTTTTATGGAAGAGGACAATAAAGCTGAAAAGCTAGTAGCCAAGGCAGCGTGGTATCTCCAAGACGGGCATTTTTTCGAGTTCTGTGTAGATGTTTTGGATAGGGATCTAGTACTACAGCCCCATCAAGAGATGTGTTCTGTAGCAGAGCATTTGGCAGAGACCTTCCGTAAGTACTTCATGGAGGGTCACACACCTAGTATTGGAGAAAAGATCCATTACTTGTGCCTAAGCCCCCGCGGAACATTTAAGTCTACAGTTTGGAATCAGTGCCTGTCTGTTTGGTTGGGGTTGAAGTACCCTAATATAAGGATACTAATTGACAGTGAGACTGTGACCAAGGCTGAGATTTTCTTAGGGGATATACGGGACCAATTTGAGGCTAACCAGAAGCTTATAGCCTTATATGGTAAGCAGGATAACCAAGATAAGTGGAACAACAGTATGCTGTTGCTGAATACTAGGACTAGGACTGGTTTAAAAGAAGCCACCTTTATGACATCTGGAGTGTCAAAGAGTTTACCCGGGATGCACTATGACCTTATTATAGGAGATGACTATGTCTCAGATCAAAACGTTGGAACTTTCGAACAGATTGAAAAAGTTATCAATCATATTCGACGAGCTAAGTCACTACTCGATCCAGGAGCACCTCACTTTATCCTTGGCACGCGATGGACGTTTGACGACCCTTACAATTACATCCTCAAGAACCTCGGCAAGTCTCACCATTTCTATATCCGCTCCTGTGGAGGAAAGTTTGATGGCGATAAGCCACTTTATTTCCCCTCCAGACTGAATGACGCCTTCCTAGAAACCCTAATGGATGAGCAGAAAGCCTACATTTTCAGCTGCAACCCAGCAGAAGCACCGATACTCATGGCTGACCTCACTACCAAACGTATCGAGGATGTCAAGGTAGGGGATATGGTTATGGGGTGGTCGTGGGACTCCCCAACAAAAGGGAATGGTTTTGGAGATCCTGACAAGACATACCATAGGAAGCGCATGGTCCCAACGGAGGTTACTGAGATTAACTCTCGCATGTCTGATGTTCAGACTGTCGTGCTAGATAACAGTGACGTACTACGTTGTACCCCAGACCACCACTGGTTCACTGGAGCTTCACCGCACCAATCCCATACTGATGGTAGACCAGAGTATCGACCATCTAAGGTAGGTGTCAAGATGCTCAAGATGTTCGACACCTACGTTCCAGATATGGACCCAGCAGATGCAGGATGGTTAGCTGGCATGTTTGATGGGGAGGGCTCAGTCACTGCCAAGGGTAATGGGGTATTGCGGATAGCTCAATCCAAGCAACATAACCCAGATGTCTGCAAGAAGATCGAAGAGTTACTTACTAAATATGATTATGATTGGTCGTATACTGATGCTGGAACTTCCTACTACATAACTGGAGGTTGGCGTGAGAAACGTAGGTTCATGCTCCAGACCAACCCAGTTAGATCATATAAGATAGTGAACTCCATACTGCCACTAGTGGGTAACGCCATTTTAGAGAAGCCCAAAGTTACTTCGATTACCAAAACATCGAATGAGAAAGTGTATGCTTTAACCACAAAAACAGGTAATTATGTGGTGTGGGGGTATCTAAGTCGTAACTGCCAATATCGCAATCACCCTGTTCCAGAGGGGGAGCAGACCTTCGATGTCCAGAAGTATGGCGTTATAGATAAGGAGAAGTTCCTCCATATGCTAAAGGGGGTACCCTATCGCTGGTATTATCTAGTAGATCCCGCTATCACTGAGAGCCAAACAAGGAAGGGAGATTACACAGCCATGTCTCCATACGTCATAACGCCAGATGGGAAGAAATACCTATATAGAGCTAAGGCTGTGAAGGAGGGTCCAGATAAGATCATTGATACTATTTATAACCACTACGTATCTGTCCAATCTGACCTTGGCCCATCCCATAACGGCTCAGCCTACATCGAAACTGTGGCATTCCAGAAGCTAATGATAACCATGCTTAAGAAGAAACAGGAAGAGTTCTCTGTCAAGATTCATTGGAAAGAGATGAAACCAGAGTCCAGTACCAACAAGGAAATGCGGATTCGTGGCGCTGTACCCCACCTTGAATGTGGGGATTTGGTCATTGTGGCTGAAGCAGGACAGACTGTGGATACCCTGACTGGCACCAATCAGATACTGATTGAACAAGCTGCACATTTCCCACTATCTAACAACGATGACCTCATTGACAACCAAGGGTATGCCGTACATATATGCAAAAAACCTAGTGCAGATGAGGAACCTCTCATAAAGAGACCGTGGGATTACCAAATGGGTGTGCAATCCAAGGGGAAATCTGATAGACTACTACTATCTGCGCACAAACCAGCAGAAGAAGATGGGTCGCACGAAGTACCATACGACTCAGCAGAATACGAATGGGATAAATTCTAATGGCACTATCGCAAACCACCAAATTAAAGGCCAGTCTCTCCCTCCTTATGGGTGATGACGCTGCATATACCAATAGACAAGTTGACGAGAATATTACATTAGATCAGGATACGGAGGAGAACCATGTATCCAAATACTTCGTCGATGGAACCGTTACGGACCAAGCTATATCGCTGGGAAAGGTCAACACACCTACGTTTATATTTATTGAATTCCAATCTAAGTTTAATGGATCGGGTGGAACTACGGATAACCAGGATGCTGCTGTCACCATCAAGGTGGATGGTGGTACAGCTTATCAGACTAATTATTTCCTCGCTGCCGTAGCTGACACAGCCAATGACGCTGTCACATCTACCCTCACTTTCTCAACCTTAGCTAACTCAGACACCATTGTTACCCTACGGGTGATGGGACGTTCAAGCTAATGGCAATCAAGATAAAGTCACGTAGCCGTCTAGATAAGATCACGAAGGATATTATCCAACGTATTGAGGACATTGAAACCTCACGCGAAGCTACTGACAAGATCGCAATGGAGCTGTATAAGAACTACAACTCTATCCGCAGTAAGAGATATTACGACGGAGATTCGGACATATTCGTTCCGTTCTCATTCATGACTGTTGAGACTGTTGTGGCTAAGGCCATGCGCTCTATCTTCTCAGAGGCCATACCAGTCCCATTCGCGGGTGTGGGGCCAGAAGACAAAGACAGAGCGGAGAAGATTCAAGCATTATTACACATGCAGCAGAAAGGCCCAGTTAAGCTCAAGAACAAGATGCTAGATTACTGGAGAGCCAAGTGTATCTACCCCAAAGCGTTTGCGGAAGTATGCTGGCGTACAGATTATAGGACCGTCACACGCCCAGAAGTTGTGACTGAAGACCCCAAACGGGGAGCCGTCGAGGAGGGTGGCATAGCTAAACCCAGTTTCAAGAAAGTCGAAGCTAAGCAGAAGGTAGTTGCAAGCTACGACTGCTGGGATGTCAACGTATTGGACTATTTCGATGTGGGTGTAGACCCACTGGCACCCGATGGTGACATGCAGAGAGCAAGGTTCACCTACGTTAGATCACTTATTACGGATGAAGAACTCAAGGTTATGGCCGAAGAGAAAGATTCAGATGGCGTACCCATTTTCCAGAAGCTTGACCAAGTTGAAGGAGCTGGAGATGGCGAGTTAAGCGATGAGTTCATTGACCAGAGAGAACTGGTTGGCGTATTTGTCGGAGACCTACCATCTAATGAAAATACCGAGGGCAATGTCCACGAAATGCACACATGCTATATGCACTGTGATTTGAATGATGACGGCACCGAGGAGAAGAACTGTTTATTTGTTCTCCTCGACCGTACTATTCTCATTCGTGCCGACCTTAACCCGTTCTGGCATGGTATGAAGCCCTACATTTCAGGCTCATATACCCAGAGACCCAACCAATTTGAGGGTATGTCACTCATTCAACCCATCCGTAAGATCCAATATGAGATCAATGACATGCGGAACTTGGGACTGGATAGCGCCAAGTACTCTTTGATGCAGAACTGGATCGTGTCAAGCGATTCTGGCATTGAAGATGAGCAGCTTCGCATTAGTCAAGGTGGGGTTATCAGCGTAGATGGCGATGTTAATAAGGCAATCAAACAGGTTGTATTCCCTGACCTTACGAGCGTGGGGCAGAGAGCCGAAGCTATCATGGAAGCCAACCTTCGTGAGACCACTGGCGTAACTAGAGCCGTACAGGGTGTGTCAGAAGCTGGACCACAACAGACTGCAACCCAGTTCTCACAGATGTTAGCCCAAGCTGGTGACAGAACACGCCTGACTTTAGAGACTTTCGCTACTAATGAGTGGACTGACCTATGGACTATGGCCCATTCGCTTAACCAACAGATGCTCAGACGACCTACATTCGTTAGATTGACAGAGCGGGAGAGCATGGGCTTCGAGTTCTTTGGCACAACTGACATCACAGGTGAGCTAGATGAAGATGGAGAGATCGGTGTCACCACAGATACTGGTGGAGCAGAGGTTAATCAGGAAGATTTAGCCCTGAACTTCGACTTTGTTATTCCCACATTTAGTGAGATCGAGCTAGAGAACGTCAGAAACTCAAACATCTTATCATTCTTGCAGTTGGTGCAGTCATTCCCACCAACGCCTGAGAACCGTAGCTTCTTTAATATCATCATCCGTAAGTTCTGGACTGATGTCCTTAAGATGCCCCCAGAAGAGTTGTATGACGACAATGGTGAATTCCTTCTCCTCACACAACCAGGGGCCAAGTCGGTTATTGATACAGAGATTCAGGCTGAAAATGAGATCGGTAGACAAGCTGGTATCTCAGATCAGAATGCTCTGGACCAAGAAGCCAGTGCGCAGGAAGCAGAATTAGCAGGACAACGAGCAGATCCGTCGGGTGGTGCGGCTCCGTTAGCAGCTGGGGGTTTAACCCCACAGGATCTAGCGGAACTTGAGAGTCAAATCCCAACCGGAGGAAACGTATAAATGAGCTTGGATGACCAGATAAAACTAGATGACGAAGAGAACGCCAAACAGTTTAAGAAGGATGCCAGACGAGCCAGCGACACCCTAAAATTCCTTAAAGAGTATGAATCACTCGCTAAGGATCATAGGTTTATTCGCTGGTTTGACGAGAACGTGACTAAACCTATATCAGTATATAGGAATGCACATGAGATTGAGAACGAAACAAATAAGAACTTTATCCTAAAGGGTAGGGTTCAAGCATATAAAGAACAGTACGGGTGGCTACACGCTTTGCGTAATGAGATGCAAGGTATAGAAGATAGGCTGAATAAGAGTAAACGGCCAGACCGCAAACCGGAGAATTAATATGAACGAACAATATACAGAAGAAGCAACACAATCACTTCAAGAAGAAGAGACAGTAACCCTTGGTGGTGACGATGCAGCTGAAGTTGAGCCCGAGGAGACTCAAGAAGTAGAAGAAGCTCCCAAGGAAGCTGAAGCAGTTGCTGAACCAGTTAAGAGCACAGAAATGGAAGCTATGGAGAAGCAGATGTCTGACATGAAGGCTGAAATGGAGTCCATGCGGAACCAAGATCAGCCCCAAGACTTGGCAGATGTGTTCAACTACAACCCAGAACCTGTACAAGAAGCTGCTCCTGAAGTAGTACCAGAGTTTGGCGATATGTATGCTGACCCAGAGGGTTATCAGAAACGCCAGAAGGACTATTACGAGGGTAAGATTGCCCAATCGGCTGTGGACGCTAAGCAAGCTATGCTTGATAGCCCAGAGTTTCAGGCCATCAGCAATACAGTATATACAGCAGCTCACGATAAAGCTGTTGAAGCAGCTCAAGCTAAGTTTGGTGAGGGCTTTGATTATGCAAAAGAAGCTACAGCTATTCTAGGAGCACAGCAGAAGCTACCTGGTTTGACTATTGCAGATGCCCATAGAGTTATGCACTTCGATCAAGTGATGGAAGAGAACAGACAACTAAAAGAAGGCGCAGCACAGCGTCAGGATGTAGGTGGCTCAGCCCCCCAAGGAGGAACTAGATTCGTGGATAAGAAAGATACTAGCATCAAAGTTAAGGTATTAGATTCAGACAAAGCAGCAGCTGCTCGTTACTACGGTGGCGATATTAAGAAAGCAGTCGAAGCTAGAGTTGCACATAAGAAAAGAACAGATGAGGTCGAGAAATGAGCGATGGAGTAAACGATAGCGCATTCCCTAATAGAACTGGCCATAAGTCTACATTTCATATAGACGGATCAGCCTATAAAGGATTGGGATTATCTCAGTACGATGTTGGGGATGACCTTGTCATCACTATTATCGGCAAAGTAAAAGGTAAGTCAGAGAATCCCATTGAGGATTCTGCGATTGATCTAGTAATAAGGGTGGATGAAATCAAAGATAACACGCCTCGTTCCGATAGGGACAGCGATAACCGCCTACTCTAAGGAGAAATCATGGCTAAGAAGAAAGCTCAAACAAGAGCAGTAAAAACACACGCACTCGACACACCTAAGTACCTTGACATTCATGGTAAGGAAAAAGGCGTCCACTACCGTTATGTGAAACGTAACGAAGGTGACATTGGTCGTAGAAAAATGCAGGGGTTTGAAGTTTCTGACAACCCAAAACTAGTTGGTCCTCGTCATGACGGTGGTACTACACTAGGAACACACGACCTTATCCTCATGCAAACATCCATGGAGAATCGGGACGCGATTAGAAAAATAGGAACAGATAGAGCACGTAGAAATATTGAAGGTACATTAGCTGATAGTGCCGACCTACAAGATTCTACAACTATTTCTAAAGAAACATTGCCAGCAGGTAGTGAAACAGATACAATATTTGAATAGTAATTTTTATTAAGGGGAAAACCTATGGCAAATCCAGATGCACCTAACGGCTTCACGCCAATTAGAAGTGACTCAGGTCAATCAGCAGTTGTATGGTATCCAGTGGCAGCAAGTATGACTATTGCCAAGGGAGACATGCTTATTTTAGCAAGTGGTTTAGTAGAAATCGCAGTAGCCACTAGCCCAGCTCTACTCGGTGTAGCAGCTACCGCCATCGTAACTGGTGGCTCAGTAACTCGCGCTGACAAAGTTGGTGTGTATGTCGGAACAGCTGGACAGGTCTTTGAAGGCCAGTGTTCAGGAGATTCTGTCGCAACATCTGTTGGCGCACAAGCCGACATTGAAGGTGCTACTGGCGCCATGGAAGTGAATGAAAACGCTTCTGTGGAAGATGTTATTTGCATCGTAGGTCTTCGCTCAGATGAAGACCCAAAGCTCACAATCGGAACTAATGACCGTGTGAGATTCGTAATAATTCGAAGCCAGTACTATCCAGTACTTGCAGTAATCTAAGGAAGGGTAGACTAATATGGCTAATAGTACAGCAGATTTTGTCGATATGACAACACCAGCTTCAAGCGAAATACTGTTTGAAGAGTACAATCGCAGACCTAAAGAGTACAACCGTATCTTTAACGAGTTTAAGTCAATGCGTAACTTTGAGACCGATTCACAACTCGTTGGTTTCTCAGCCGCTCCTGAAATGCCTGAAGGCACAGCCGTCAATTTCGAAGACGCCCTTCAAGGTTATGATGTGACTTATAACCACGTTGATTATGGTAAAGCATATCGCGTGACTAAGAAGTTACAGCGCGACGACCTTAGTGGTAAGACCCTGAAACTACCTAGAAGTTTGGGTACTTCCATGCACAACACCGTTGAGACCGTTTCCTCTAACTTGTTCAACAATGGCTTCTCAACCGCTACTGGTGGTGACGGCAGTTCTTTGTTTGCAAGCGATCACTCGCCAATCGGAGGTGGAGCAGACCAATCAAACATCCTAGCAACAGCTGCTGACTTGTCAGCTACTTCGCTTAAAGATGCTTTGGTTGCATTTGAAGACACTAATGATGACCGTGGACTGCCTCTTTTGCAGAACGCTCAAACTCTTGTTGTACCCAGCGGTCTCCGCTATACAGCTCAGGAGCTCTTGAAGTCGAAGCAAAAACCAGGTAGTGCCGACAACGATTTCAACCCTTTGGCTGAAGCCGATTTGGGTTGGATGATTTATCACTATTTGACAGACCCCGATGCGTGGTTCTTGATTGGTGACATTCACTTCCTGAAATTCTACTGGCGTCAAGCTCCTAAGTTTGATGGTACTGTGGATTGGGAAACTGATGACGCTAAGTTCAAGATTACTTCTGCATTTTCAGTCGGTCACTCAGACTGGCGTGGCGTTTACGGCACACCAGGCGCATAAGCATAACCAAAATAGGGTGGGGCAATTAAGCTCCACCCTACATTTTTAACCTAGACGCTTAATTGCGACGATTAATTTCGACAAGGAAAAAACTATGGGTACTCACTTCAATCCTATTATCAAAACAAATGTTGACGCTAAAGACCCCCACGCTGGTATGCCAGTAGGCGAGAACTCTCGCGTTGTTCGTTATTTCAACGACTTCCATGAGTATGCCGCAGCTGAGTGGGTCATTACTACTACCGAAGCTGGTGGTGGTTCTGCTACAGAAATTCTAGATCCTCAAGATCAAGGTGGAGCCTTGGTACTTCTCAACGACACCAACGATGCTGACAGCAACGAGTTTCAAAAAGCTGCTGCTTCTGGTGTGGTACATGAGGGATGGACCCTCACTTCAGGACAGAGAACTAGCTTCTCTACCCGCTTTAAGGTGAACGATGCTGATGATGTTGATGCAATGGTTGGACTGGTCATCACTGACACAGCCATGATTGACGGAACAACTGATGGGATCTACTTCCGCATTGTGGAAGCTGCCGCTGGTTTGACTTTAGTTTGTGAGAAAGACAGTACTGAGACTATTCTCGCTGTTTTGACTGCTGCTGATGATACTTATCACGAAGTTGGCTTTAGTTATGACGGTGTTTCTACTGTCACTGCTTTCTCTCGCGGTTCAAACACTGACCTTTGGGCCAAAATCGGAACGATCACAACCAATCTTCCAGACAACGAACAGCTTGCTATTAGCTTTGCCATTCAAAACGGTGCAGCCGCTGCTGATTCAATGACTATGGACTACTTGGATGTACGTCAGGAACGCAGCTAAATAAAAACCACTAGATAGGGGAGGGTAAACGTGCCTTTAGACCACGTAAATAATAATTACCACGTAGACACCTTTCTAGAGATGCAAAAAGACCTCGCCATTTGGCTCAAAGAGGGTCACCTTATAAATGGTGAATGGTCTATTGCGGAAAAGAAAAGGTTTTTAAACAAGGGTTGCATAGCCGTAGCAGCTGCTACACGCACTACCACTAAGACTCTGAACTTTGAGGCTAAGGGCGTAGCATCTACTAATGAGATTCAGGAACTAGTTATTCCTGCTCAGCTTATCGAGCCTGTCAAGTTGTTCATTGATGGCCTTGAGTACAAGGAGAAGACCTTCGATGAATTCATGGACGACATCGGTGGGTTTATGCAACCACCCCCAGGTTCTCCTGTGGGGGCTACAGGGCAATATACGACTGCTGCTGCTCTAAGTAGATTCTTCTACTGGGATCAGTCTAAGAACGTATTGCAGGTACACCCCAAGATCACTGAGACTAAGTCCGTACAGCTCTATGCTGTGGTCATGCCTAATTTGTTATCTGAAGATAACGATGTGTCAATTCTTAACCCTATCTTTACAAACCTAGCTGCTGCTTGGGCTGCATGGAAGATGCTTCCACAGGATGAGGAGCATAAGGATAGGGGTCGTGAAGCTCAGAGGGATTACATCTCTGGCATCCGTGACTTTGAATCCCATAAGCGTAAGCGTAGGGGTAACATTGCTAAGAAGATCATTAAGGATCAGGACCAGTTTGGCAACAGATCAACCATTGGAGAGCTTGGGAGGGCCGATTTAGGCGTTACTTGGGATAGACTCTAATGGCTAACAAGGACATTGATCGGGACGCAGTCAAAGCTTTAGATGGCATTGCTGAGTTCTCAGGTGGTATGAACTGGGTCACAGAGAGTTCCAAGCTTCCCAACAACGCTTGCCGACTACTACAAAATGTAGACATCCGCACTGGTGACGCTGAGAAGTCCAAGGGGCAGAAGCCTTATGGCAAGGTGGAGATCGGTGCAAGATACTACGACAGATTCACCACAGGCGTATCATCTGCTCTGTGGTTCGGAGAAGAAGGTGGCGATGGTATCATCACTACCAATAGTGACGATCAGCTAAGCATCACTGGTGTCACATCCAGTCATGCGTGGGATACTGTAGGATTGGTTTCTAAGACACTGTCACCCAAGACCACATTGGGGTACATCGAATTTACAGTCAAAACTCCAGCAGTACTCGCATCTACATCTCGATTTAGGGTGGGGTTAGCCGCGTCTGAAACTGCTCTAGACACCGATACAGGATTGCAGATTGAGTTTGACGAGTCTGGTGACATCATTCGCAGGGAAACTACTAGTGAAACTGATACCACAGTCAACTGGGCAGTAGCTACCACGTATCGTATCCGTATTGAGAAGCAAGCCACAGGATGGTTAGGGTATTTGGTTGATGTAACCAACGCACCCCAGACCGCTGTATCGTTATTCGATACAAGCTTTGAGGGTACAGCCAATAACTTCCTAGAGTTCCAGGTTTATGGTAGTGAGTGGATTATCGACGATGTGGTTTACCATGACGGATTCGGCCCCACAGCTGCTCGTAAGTCTCCCACAGGCGTAGTCAGATACTACAGGGAATCTGGAGCAAATGAGATCATCGTATTTGCTCACGGTCAGATGTACAAGTTTGACTATGCAAATGGCTACACCAATTTGAAGGGTGGTATGAACGATGAGGCCAAGATTAAGCATAGGGTGTTCAACGATGAGTTGATAATTGTCAACGGGATTGACCCTAACATAGTTTACAATGGGGCAAATGTGCAGGGCTTAGGCTCTGGTGCAACCATCTCCCCCGTAGCTGACGCTATTGAGGTTCATCTCCAGAGTGTATTCTTATTAAAGGGGAACTCCCTCTACCGCAACGATGCTGGTAACGTCCTTAGCTGGGATGCTTTATCCCCAGTTGTGGACCTTGACGCATGGAATGGTGACAAGGGCGTGGACTTAATCAAGCTAGGAACCAACCTCTACATTATTAAGGAAAGCTCAGTATGGGAGCTTACAGGCACCACCAACGCTAACTTCACTTTGAGACGCATACTTGGTGCTAGGGGATGTATTGCTCCCCATAGCGTTGCCACAAACGGTATCGTAGCTTTCTGGAGGGGTGTCGATGGGGTCTATCGTTTTAATGGCACACGTACATCCCTCATTTCTTACCCAGTCCACCCAGCTTTTAGTCCTTATGAGAGGGCTGAGTTCTCAACTACCATGTTCTCCAAGGCTGCTGATTCTGTAGGAGTGATCCATAATTACAAGTATCGCTTGGCCTGTGTGCAAAATGGTGAAGCAGACACTGACATCAACAACTTTGAGTGGGTGTATGACATGCTGGCTGGTAACGGTCAGGGTGGTTGGACCCAGAGAACCAGTAGAAATGTGAGTATGTACTCTGTTTTCGACGGTGCTGGGGACCAGAACGAATTACTGTATGTATCATCAGATACCAAGAATGACCTCTACATTGGTGAGATCGACGATGGTATCCTTTATAACGACTATTCAAACATCACTGTGCTGGACAAGGCTGACACTGCCTTTGTGGGTAGGGTTCTGAGCCGTAGAAACGTGGGTCAGGGATCTGCCAGAGACTTCCTCAATAAGAACTGGAACGGGCATAGAGTTTATTTTGAGCCCAGAGGCGATCACTACTTGGGGTTGAAGGTGTTTACCAAGTATAATACTCAAGGTAGCTTGTTGATATTTCAGATTAGAAGCAGCATGAACAACAATACTATGAATGGGTCGAACCTGATTATGGACGACACCCAGCCATTAATGGACGGTTTTGTGCAGGAAAACACGATTCTTCTGAAGTATGACGCACAGAGTAACCAGACCAAAGGTACTGAGATGTGGTGGGAAGTCACCCAAGCTACTGAGGTCAGGACCAAGAAGCTGGCAGCAGATGCTCTAGAAGACCCTGTGCCAACAAGCACATACACTGGACTACTGGCTAGTCCAGGGAATTTTGAACCGTTCTCTATTAAGAGGGTGGTTTTGCAGTTTACGGAGGATAACAACTAATGGCAAGCAAACTTAAGACGTATACAGCGTCAGACAATTTAGACTTCGCAGACTGGAACGCTGAGTTCGACAGCGTATACTCAGCATTGAACGGTGGTAGCTCCGTAACTATTGCAGATGGATCAGTGACACAGGTTAAATTATCTGATGACGCTAACTCTGCTGTGTTCTTCGCTGAGCTTTTCAAAGATGGTGCCGTAACAACCTTGACCGGATTTGGGTACTTATCTAAGACTGGTCTTAACGTAACCATAAGGTCAGGAACAGCTTACGTTCTTCAGACCAGCACCACACCCGACAAGCTTATCAGGATTAACGAAGCAAGTAATAAGACCTACACTGTTTTAGACAACACAACAAACTATCTGGACCTTGGTGCAGATGGTGTGATGGATGTGACCCAATCAAGTACTGTAGCTGCTGACCATATCAGATTGTTAAAGGTCATCGCTTCAGGTGCAGCCATCACTGGTACGCCTTCAGATGAAGCCGACAGGACATTCCCAGATAACGCAGGAACAACGAACTACTTCACAGGCATAGGTATTGAGGTTACTTCGACAACCTTAGCTACTATTGCAACAGGCTTGTCGTGCAGAGACACCACTGACAAATTCAATATATCCACTTCAGCAGCCATCACCTTAAACATTGCAGGTAGTGTAGGTGCTTTAGGGTTGGACCAAGGAAGTGAAGGTAGTAGCACATGGTACGCCATTGTGGTTATTGCAGACTCTACAGGAGTTGTGGCTGAAAGTGCTGTTCTTGTAGCTGCTTCAGATTACCCCGCGTCCATTGTTTTACCCAGTGGGTATGACATCTATCGTAGGGTGGGTTGGGTCTACAACAGTTCAGGAAGTGACTTCCTACTTGGTAAACAAGACGGTGGTCGCTTTGGTTTTGACGATGAGATTACTTTGGAGACTGCGTTTGATAACGCTAGTTTCACTTCCATTCCATGTACAGACGCTGCTCCCACTACTGCAAGCCATATCAGCTTGGGTATTTATTTCAATGGTGGTCACGCAGTAGATCAAGACTTCTACGTGGCTAGAGTGGGTGTGACTGGCTCTTCTGGCGGTGTTAACCTCGGTAGGCTACAGAACAACAACTCTAGTGGAACTACCTCTGGTAAGCTTTTAGTCACCGCCCACTGGATTCCACTGGATTCCTCTCAGGCGTTTATGGGTAGGGATACTGGCAGTGACATTGACATTATTTACGCTGGTGGTTATCAAGACAAGTTGGAGGATTAAATGAGCAACCTATATGCAATAATTACTGGGGACGATCAGGATGTTACTAGTCTGGGGTTTGGTAAGAGGTCTGCTAAGTCAGATGGTGAGACAGCAGTTAAGCTCCTTGATGAAGGCTTCCCCAAGGGGTACGTGACTGGGCACTATTGTGCAGTTGAGTCGGGAGGCAAGTGGTCTTTGGTTAAGAAGTCAGCCAGTAAGATCAAAGCAGTTGATGACGCCAAAAAGGACGCCATGAAGCCTAAGCATTTAGATGAGTTTATGGCCCTCGATGGATCAGAGCCCAAAGCATTGGAAATTATGCTAAAATATTTACAGGCCCAACATGGCTGATATTAGAGACTTAGGTGGAGAGGACTATCAGGAGGATTTTTCTATCCTCAGAGAGTTCTTAGAAGGTCTCACAAACAATGTGAAGGTATCGAACCTTGAGGGTGAGATCATCACACACACATTTACGAGTACATCTGCGGAAGCGATTACTCACCAATTAGGCAGAGATCCAGTGAGCTGGACTATATTAGATCAGGATGAAGCGATAACGGTACACAAGTCGGCATCTACGATCAACAACATCTCACTGATTTCGTCGTCGGCAACGGCAACGATCAAGTTTTATTTAGAATAGGGGTTTATTATGGCAGGTATGGGTTCATTATTTGGTAGTGGAGTGAGTGGTGGTCAGTTCGGTAGTATCACTAGTGGTATGGCCGAAGCGTTTGGTGAAAGCTCTGGTGGCGGTGATCTCGGTGGTATCCTCGGTAACGATGGACCAGGACGCCAAGAACGTCAGCAAGCAGAGCTAGGACTTCGCGGCACTGAGCTTCAGCTAAAAGCAGCGGAGCGACGTAACCGAGTATCTGGTCAACTAGAGTCGTTACTTCAGAAACTACTCAACAACGACCCCGTATCACCAGCTGAACGTAACACATTAAATAAGGCCACTAAGATAGCTGACCAGCAGATTCAGAAAGCTACCAAGGATTCCGTGGCTCAAACCCTCCAAGCGCAAGCTGGAACAGGGTTCTTGAAAGGTGGGCGTACAGCTGACCAGATCAGGAAGCTATCTATAGAGGGATCATTGGGTCGTCAACAGATTGCTGTAGCTAGGGAGCAACAGTTGCAGAACATGGTGGACCGTAACAAACAATTCGCTCTCCAGACAGCTGGATTGGTTACTGGCACAGGTATCCCCCAGTTCCAGCAGTTTCAAATGGGACCATCAGCTAGGGACCAGAGGAACGCAGCACTGGCTCAAGCGGGTGTAGCAGGTATGAACCTATACGGGCAGATGAACGCTCAACAGCCCCAACAGCAACAACAGCTTGGGCAACCAATGGAATCTTCCGTTATGATGACAGCTCCACAGGAATCTCCTTTCAGTGGTGGCGGTGGGTCAAGTATAAATTCAAACGTAATGACTAGATAAGGAATTAATCATGGGAAAATCAGAAGAAATCGCAGCCTTACAGTTCCTTATCGGATCTCTTAACGGTCAAACGCAACGAGTTAAAGAAGGCCAACAACAGCAGCAGCAACAGAATGTGGTAGAGGGTCAACGAGCTTTTCGGGAACAGGAGACTCAAAACCAACGCCTATTCGCTGAGCAACAAGCTCAAGATTCAAGGGACGCTACCATTGCTAGGGATACCTCTAGGTTCGCACATGAGAAAGAGATGTTTAGTGCTAAGCCAAACAGACAGGATCTACATGAGGTGGCTCGTATCGGTGGCGTACGTGATAACCAAAGAGGGGCTAATGTCGATGTTTCTGACATAGGTGATGGAGCTGGTGGTATTGACCCTAAGAAACTTACCCAGTCATTGAAACAAGGGAACTACTTAAAAAATCAGATAATTGATATTCAGAACATGACCGATGAGGAATTTGAGAGCTCTAGGGATAGCGAGAATATATCTGCTGCTTCCATTAAGGGAGTGTTAGAGAAAGCTGGGTTCCCCTCTGCCGTGGGTGATTTGCTTAGGATCAGAAAGGGAGAGACTAAGGAGGGCTACCTTAAGCGCCTGAACGGTTTTAGGAAATCTATCATAAGTAGGGAAGTTAAGTTTAGGATGGGTAAAGAGGATTTCAGCAAAGAGGTCACAGGTGGGTCTCTCGGTGGTGTTACGACAAGGCAATCTAATGCGTCTGAAGCTGCCGCACAAAAAACTAGGGTAAAGTCTCGAATTGAGTCAGAGGTTGCCGAAGAGTTCGGGGGAGTAATTGGCTAGTCTACCTGGATTTACCTTCAATCAAGGAGCTCCTGCGCAACCTACCGCTCCGTTCACAGCTACTAACACACCGTCACAAGTTGGTGCCGCTCTACCTGGATTCTCATTCGGTGGTGGTCAAGCAGCACCCGTAGATGACAAACCCGCATTCGAGATGGTCTTCGGTTTCATCCCCACACTGAACGTGGGTAATATTTTAGGAGTTGAGAATGATGTGGCGAGGACTGTTACTAATATTGTTGCTGATCCTTTTGCATGGCTACCCGCAATATTTTCAGGTGGCCTTACAGTGGGGGCAAAAGCTGCTTCAGCTGCTTCTAGGCTAAACTCAGCCAAGGGTATCCTCCGCTTGACTAGCAAGGGAGCTGGGACCAAGGGTAGGCTACTGAAATCAGCACAGAACATAGCTGCCGCTCAGAAAGCCGCAGTCACCTCTGTTAAGGCTCTACACGCTCCCAAAGAGTTACTGGGTATTGCTGCTAAAGCCGCACAGTCTGGTGACACAGCTACCTACGTAAAGACCATGAGACAGATTCTGAAATCAGAGCTACCTGCCGATGTTAAGAAAGCATTGGATGTGACCCTTGATGACATCGGTTCACTGAAAGACCTTGGTAAATTAGAAACCAAACTCGGTAAGCAATCTCAGTTTAAGAATATGGATGTGGGAGTTAAGGATAAAGCCATTGCTAGTATCCTTGATGATGGCTTCCTAAAGTCTAGGCGTGTGTCTCAGCTTGAGGCTGGTCAGCGTAGCTTCCTTAGAATCAAAGCGCCCTTCACCCCAGATGATGGCAAAGTCCTCATACATGGTAGGGCTCTCTATGGCGTCATGGACAAATTCAAACCCCTCAAGCTCCGTAAAGTAGGTGGCGGTACAGCTGCTGCATTGCTCGGTACTAGCCTACTGGACAAGGGTGAATCATTGCTTAGGGCCAATAAGCACACTGACGAGTTGATTGAGGGTTGGGCAAAAGAGATTGACCACCTAGCACCTGGAGCTATTGAAGGTGGTATGGATGACATCATGAAGTTCTACATTCAGGAGAAGGGTATTCCTGTATCTGAGCTTGAGAGACTGGGTATCCCCATTGAAGAGTCTTTAGCTAAGACCCTGTCAACCATCGACAAAGTTGGTCAGACTGGTGAGCGCATCAAAGACGGCATCAAGATCCTCCCTCACAGGGAGCTGGAGAAGCTTCTTAAAAACAAGGGTTGGAAGGATGTCATGGACACCACCAAGGCTCACATCGGGGAGCATCTAGAGCAGCTTCGTGTATCAGCTATTGACACTGGTATGGTTGACGACATCCCCAGATTAGAGAGATACATTAATCAGATGTGGAACATGGACAAGACTACTGCCGCAAGAGAAGCCACCCTCCTTAAGAAGAGTGGCTCTATGATGCAGAAACGGAAGTTCCAGAGTTATGTCGAGGGTATGAATAACATGTACACTCCCAAGCATGAGAGCACATTCGACTTGGTTAGAGCGTACCAACGTGAGATTAGTGAAGTTGTTGAGAACCGTAAGATTATAAGTAAGCTTAAGAGCAAATCCAATAAAGTATGGATTGATGGTCACGAATCTAAGTTCTTCGAGACCACTATTGGACTAGAGAAACTCGCTAAGAAGGGGGTGGATGTTGACGCTAATTTTGTGAACATCGCTAAAGGGGGTGAGAAAGCACTCAAGTTTCTGGAGAAGGTGGGGGTGTTGCGTGGCGATGCTCTCAAAGCAGCGTCAGTTGGTAGGCCCCACAAGAACTCAGCTGTGTTCGTGCCCAAGCAGGTAGCCAACTCTCTGAAAATATTGTACGAAAGCAAGAGCACCCACGAAGCAGCCGTAGCTGTGGACAGATTCAACGCTGTGTCTAAGATTGCGAGCCTCTCATTCTCATTGTTCCATGCTGGAGCCTTGACTGAAACGGCTGTAGCCACTATGGGCGTGGGTAAGGGCTTGAAGGAAACTGCTAAGCGTGGATTCGGTATACCCATTTTAAGCCAAATATTGAAGAAAGCTGGAGTATCCAAGCCAGCTACTGATGAGCTTATCCAAAGAGTACAGGCCGCTGGTCTACAAACAGGTGCAGCTTCTGATGCCCAGCGGGGTGTGCTCGATGAATTCTTTGAAGCCGCTTCTACTAAGCTGGATGGGGTGCTTCCTGGTTTGGGTGCTATACCCCGTTTCGGTAAGAAGTTCTCTGACATTGTAAACGACTCTCTCTGGAACAACTTTCATGAGCCTCTGAAGATAGTGAACTGGGAGCACCAGTTGGCTAAGCTACAAAGCAACCCAGCCTTCAACTTCCTCCCAATTAAGGAACTGGAGCGTAAGGCTGCTGCTTTAAGTAACGACGCATTTGGTGGACAGGCTTGGGAACAGCTGGGTGTTCACCCCAAATTCAAACAGATGCTCCACTGGGCTCTATTGGCCCCAGACTGGACAATCTCTAACGCTCGTATCGCTGGTGTGGGAACTACTGGACTGAAGGGTTTGGCTAGGGGTGTCGTAGGAAAAGGCCGTAATCCAACAGAATCTATGGTTGGTTCCTACTGGAGAACAGCTATCCCTACTATGTATGGAGCCATGAACCTCCTGAACAAATCACTCTCAGGACACTATATGTGGGAGAACCCACCAGGTAAGCAGCTTGAGGTAGCCCTCGGCACTACTGATGACAAGGGGCAGATGGAATTCATGAAGCTAGGCAAGCAGATGAGAGAGCCCTTCAGATGGCTCACAGACCCTTTATCTATTGGTGGTGGTAAGACAGCACCATTCGCTAAAGAGGTCGTAGAGCAGCTCTCTGGGCGCTCACCTGGCTCTCAGTTCCCCACAGCTTTCGCCAATGACTTCCATAAGAAGCCACAGGCTTTCGTGGAGCAGATCCCAGCAAGGATCGGAAACACCTTGGCTAAGTTCGTACCATTTTCTATCAACGGAAAGAGCGTGTTGTTAGCCTTTCCCAAGTCCTCTATGTCGGCATTCACTGTGGAGAAGGCTCTCATTGACAGCTTACAGGACGGTAAGGTAAACAACCTATTAAGGTCTACGGGTCTCCGTGACAAGAAAGCTAAAGAAATACGCACCATCATCACCATTGCTAGATCAGCAGGAATGGACGTAAATCGTATTATGGGTAATGTTAAACGTAAAATAGGGGATGAAGCCCAGATCCTCGAAAGATTTAAACAAGGGACAGTACGATGAGCGAAATAGACCCAGTAGAATTCGGGGAAATGAAATCAAATATTACACATACAATGACCACGGTAGGTGAGATTAAGTCTATGTTACAAGCTAGTGTGGAGAAATTCGACACAGCTAAGGTCGAAGCTGACAGGGCTAATGTGCGATTAGATACCATAGCGGTACTTGATGAACAAAAATGCAAGGATGAGACCAAATCACGTAGAAAACTTGGTATGATATATAGTGCTATCGCAGCCATATTTGGCTTCATAGCCAGTTTTATTAAGGGGTAACAATGATTCATAATAACTACATGTACTGTATCACCCATAAGGACCAGTTCGCTGAGAGGCTGACTAAAGGGTTTACTGGGAAGAACTACTCACAAGATGGTAACTGGGTCATTGGTGACAAGGGCGATCAAGACATGCACATGTGGTGTGACTATCGGCCCGAAGATTACCCCCAATGGCTTACCGCCATAATGACAGCTCACAATGTTACTAGTTGCTGCCTTAGCCATGAAGTGGCGAAAGAGATCGTTAGAACACAGGAAACCTCAGAAGGTGCCGCTGACAGGTGGTGTGCGATACCAGAGGACATCTAGATGACGGTTCCAACGCCAACTAGTGAATACTTAGACATAAACACCGCTACGTTTACAGATCAATCTGCTCCAGTGGATATAGATGATCAACATAATCCAGATGCGGGCGCTACTTTTGACGGTGTAAACGACTATAAAACTACCGCTGTGACACCGTTCACCTCTGCTGGCGGGGCAAGTAATAGTTTTTCAGTCTGGATTAAAACACCTAATACTGAAACGGTTAATACGAATATCATGTGCCAGTTAGATACTGGGGTTTCAAATAAACGAGCCTTCACGCTCACACACCTTGGCGCTGGTTCTGGCGGTTTACAGATACAGTGGAGGGGGCCCACAGACGTTATCTGGATGAACGCTGAAATAGTTGCTGGAATGCTCGATTGGGATGATGATACGTGGCGTTTAATTACTGGCACAGTGACCGATACTGTGGCGAAGATTTACATTGGCGGGGTTGAGGCTTCTTCTTACGCTAATCAGTCTGAGAATGGAACATACACAGGCCCGCCCGCAGCGCCTTCTACATTAGCTCTCGGTGGCCTAACTAATGGTGGTGGGTATTATGCGGGAAGTCTTTCCCGTCCTAAGTTTTGGGAAGGCACAACTCTTTCAGACGCTCAAGTGTTAGAAGAATACAACGCTGAGTTCGCTTCTATTGGCGAGGGGTTCCTTGTCGGAGGCATCCAAGGTGGTTTAG
>SMVB01376738.1_pt1 | contig 20183 bp, 19 predicted proteins | sample 2456461 | NCBI WGS metagenome assembly SMVB01 (sample SAMN11095934, study PRJNA526329) | marine sediment metagenome | biome: Marine sediment; feature: Surficial sediment; material: Deep marine sediment; isolation source: Hadal surficial sediment | place: Pacific Ocean | collected 2014-05 | depth...
CGCTGTGCGAGCGAGAATCCGTGGGCCTGGTGGTGATCGGCCCTGAAGATCCGCTGGCCGACGGTCTCGCAGACCGCCTGCGCGACGCGGGATTCGCGGTCTTTGGACCCTCAGCAAAAGCGGCGCAACTCGAGGGCAGCAAGGCGTTCGCGAAGGACTTCATGCAGCGGCACGGAATTCCCACCGCCGGTCATCGGAGCTTCGAGGCGCTCGAACCCGCGATCGAGTACGTGCGCGGGCGCGCTGGCCGGTGCGTCGTCAAGGCGGATGGACTGGCAGCGGGCAAAGGTGTCGCGATGTGCTCGAACCCCGACGAGGCCGTCGCCGCGCTCCGGGAAATCATGCTGGAGCGGCGCTTCGGCGACGCGGGCTCCAAGGTGGTCGTCGAAGACTGGCTCGAGGGAGAAGAAGCGTCCTACTACGCGATTACCGACGGCGAGAAGATCGTCACCCTGGCCGCAGCCCAGGATCACAAGCGCGCGCTCGACGGAGACCGGGGTGAGAATACCGGCGGCATGGGGGCCTATTCACCGGCCCCGGTGATGAGCGCGGAAGTGGAGCGCAGGGCTTTCGAACGCGTCGTGCTGCCCGCCATTCGCGGCATGGCCGCGGACGGGATGCCCTATGTCGGGGTGCTGTACATCGGCTTGATGATCAACGCCGAGGGTCAGCCCTTTGTCGTCGAGTTCAACGTGCGCTTCGGGGACCCCGAAACTCAGCCCTTGATGGTTCGCATGCGGGGCGATCTGGTTCCCCTGCTGTTGGGTGCAGCGCGCGGGGACCTCGACGAGCAGCACAAACTCGACTGGCCGGGAGCCTCGGTCTGCGTGGTTCTCGCATCCGAGGGTTATCCGCGCGATTACCCGTTGGGCGTTGCCATTCAGGGTCTGGCCCAGGACGGGAGCTTATTCCGGACGGACGAATCGGTGGTGGTCTTTCACGCGGGCACCCGACGCGCCGCAGATGGGGGATTCGAAACCAGCGGTGGACGCGTGCTCGGCGTGACGGCTCGGGGCGACACGGTCGAGGAAGCGCGCGACCGGGCTTACAAGGCGGTTTCCGAGATCTCGTTCGAGGGTGCGCAGCTGCGCCGAGATATCGCCTCTCGGGCCCTCAATCGCTCCGACTCCTAATGTCCGGCGCTGCCGCAAGCGTGCCCGACAATCTGGTCGAAGCCCTCGCTCAGCTGGAAGCGGACGGCCTGGTGGCCTTTCCGACCGAGACCGTCTGGGGTCTCGCCGCTCGAGCCGATTCCGAGCGCGCAGTCGAGCGGCTCTTGTCCTTCAAGGGCCGGGATCGGGATCAACCCATATCGGTCATGATCGACCAGCCCACCACCCTCGATTCCCTGGGCGTGTCCCCGGGTCCACGTCTACTGGCGCTCGCCGAGGCATTTTGGCCTGGGCCCCTCACGTTGGTCATCCCATGGCCGGAAAAGGCGGTGCACGGTTGCCTGGCACCCGGAATCGCGGGTCCGACCGGGGCGGTGGGTGTGCGTTGTAGCGATCATCCACTGGCGAATTTGCTGGCACGTCGCGCCCTGGGTCGGAACCTCGGTCTGCTCACGGCGACGAGCTTCAACCGCAGCGGAGAGACGCCGGTTCAAACTCATTCTGAAGCGATTCTCCTAGCGAAATCGCAAGCCGTGGATCCGCCCATCGTGCTCGCGCCAGGCCCTCACGACGCCGGGGGCGGAACGCCCAGTACGGTGTTGGATCTCACCGCGTCCGAGCCTCGGGTGCTGCGTGAGGGTGCGATCGCCGAGCGAGCCCTGGCCCGGGTTCTCGCGAGTTTGGCCCCGGGGCAGTGACGCGGTGCGGTTCGCCGTGGTACACCCACTGCGACCGCACGATGAATCCCGGAGAGCAATTGCGCATGACCGTGGCCCGACCCTTTAGCGGCCTCCGCTACAACACCGAGAAGGTGGAGCTGTCGAACGTCATCGTTCCGCCCTATGACGTCATCGCGGCCGACGAACGCGAGACCTACTTCAGTCGGGATCCCCACAACGCGATCCGCTTCGAACTGACGCGCCACGTCGCAGACGAAGCCGCTGCCGACTACGCCGACGTCGGCAAAACCCTGGTCAGCTGGCGCGCGTCCGGCGTGCTGATCCGCGACAGCGACCCTCGCTACTACGTGATGCGTCAGCGTTTTACCGCTCCCACCGGTGGTGAGCTCGAACGGGTCGGCTTTTTCGCGGAACTGGCACTCGAGGACTATTCCGACGGCATCGTGCGGCCCCACGAGCGCACGCTCGACGGGCCGAAGGCCGATCGACTCAAGGTTCTGCGTGCGTCCCGCGCCAATCTCTCCTCGGTCTTCTTGTTGTATCAAGACCGGGAACAGGAACTCGAGTCGGTTTTTGCTCGCGCTCTGGAAACCGACGTCGTGGCCGAGGCCGAGGACGATGCCGGCGTGCACCACACCCTGGCGATCCTCGCGGACCCTGATGACGTCGAAACCGTACAGTCTTTCATGAGTCGTTTGCCGACCGTGATCGCCGATGGACACCATCGCTACGAGACGGCGCTGGCCTACCGCGACGAGAAACGCGCGAGCGCGACCTTGCCCAATCCGACCGCCCCGTACGAATCGACCTTGGCCTACTTCGCCAACGCCTATGCCCCCGGCAGTCTGCTGCTGCCGATTCACCGGGTCGTGAAGAAGCTCGCCTGCGCCGTCCCCCCGGACGATGGGCGATGGCGCGAAGGTCTCCCGGGATGGAAACACCGGACAGTTGCGATGGAAGGCGCCAGGTCGATCGACGAGTTGCTCGAAGCGCATCTCGCACCGCTGGCGGGCCGGCCCGCCTTTGCCGCCGACGACGGGTCCGGAAATCTGCGGATCATCTTTCGCGAAGAAGAACTCGGCAATCGTCTAGTCGTGCGGGTGATCGAAGAGGATGTCCTGAAGACTGTATTTGGACTCGATCAACTCGCGATCCGGGAAGGCGCGGTCAGCTACCCAAAGAGTGCTGCGCGCGCGGCGGAAGAAGTTCGGACGGGGGACGGCAGGGTCGCGTTGTACCTGAATCCGCTCTCGGCGGACGATGTCTTTCGCGTGACCGGGCGCAACGAACTCATGCCTCAGAAGTCGACTTTTTTCTATCCCAAGGTGCCGACGGGGCTGGTATTTCGCGACCACCAACCATAGGGACCCATGGATGACGCCGAGCGACCCGCACCAGACTGCACCCGGCACGACACCCAGCACCCCGAGCAAAACCGGGGAGTCGCGAAAGACACGCGAACCGAAGGCCCTCGCCGACGTGCTCGGTGGCGTGCTGGCCTCGATGGATCTCGATCTGGCCGCCCCGGCTGCGGCCATTGGAGACAACTGGGAAGCCATCGTGGGGCGTGAAGTCGCCGAACACTGCCGGCCGATTGGCGTCAAGGCCGGCGTTCTCCACGCGGACGTGGATTCGAGCGTTTGGTGTCAGCAATTGCATTTGCGCTCGCCGGAAATCCTCTCCGCCCTGAAGGAATTTCTGGGTTCTGCCGCTCCGACGAAGCTTCGCTTTCGAGTCGGCTATAGTCCGCCGCAAGCGCCGGACTCGGGTGACTCCGGTTGAACAGAGTGAGAAGACCTTGATGGAGAGCAACGTCGATCGCGAGCGGGAGAGTGAACCCACCCGGAGTGTGGCGCGCGAGATTCGCTGTGACATTTGTGGCCAGGAGGCCATGAGCGTCCATCGCGTGGCCCTCGACGGCGAATACGATCGCCTGCGCAAACCCCATCAGGTGCTCTACGCGTGTCCCCCGTGCTCGGCCAAGAAGGAGCGCCAACGCCTTGGGCTCGAGCGCGATTCCCGTCGGAGTTGACCCCGGGGCGCGATTTCTCTAGATTCGCCGACCGTTTGCACCCCTTGGGTCCAAATCTGGAAGAAGCGAAAAGGAACTCAGTCCCATGGTGAAGCTCCGTCTCGTACGGCTCGGCAGCAAGAAGCGTGCGTATTACCGCATCGTCGCGATCGACGAGCGCAAAAAGCGCAGCGGGCGCCCACTCGAGTTTCTCGGGACCTTCGATCCCCACGCCAAGGAAAACGCGCTCGAGGTCAAAACAGACTCGGTAGACGCGTGGCTTGCGAAGGGTGCTCAGATGAGCCCAACCGTGAAGTCCCTGGTCGCGCGGGCGCGCCGCGCGGGCGCGAGCCCCGCCGCTGGAGGCGCCTGATCATGGAAGACGGTGGCAAGGCCGCGGCAGCGCTAATCGAATTTATCGCCAAGGGCATCGTGAACGAACCGGGCGACGTCAACGTTGTGATTTGCGACGATGGGAGTCTCCTGGAACTCGAGACGAACGCTTCAGATCGCGGTCGCGTAATCGGTCGCCAGGGCCGCATCGCCAAGTCGATGCGGGCGATTCTTGGCGCGTCCAACACTGGGACCGACTGTCGCCTGGAAATCGTCGACTGATTTGGGCCGTCGATTTCAGGTAGTCGGTTTCCGGTAGACAACGCGCGCGCCTCGGGGCGGAAGCACATGAACGTCCCATCCAATCAACCAGCAGACGGACCCCCGGCCGAACATTTGATGGTCGAGCTGGGTCGCATCGTGGGGGAGCACGGCCTCAAGGGTCAGGTTCGCGTTCGCTTCTTCGGCGAGAGTTACGAACATCTGCTGAGCTGTACCCACGTCTGGCTCGGCGAGAGGCGCGGCGATTCGAACGCCCGGCAGCACGAGGTCCAGTTCGTGGGCATGGGGCGGGCGAAGGAAGCGCGTCTCGGTTTGAAGGGGATTTCCGATCGAGATGCGGCCCGGGCGCTGCGCGGGCTATTGGTGCTGGGCAGCGAGGCAGCGCTCGAACGCCTGGCGGAGGATGAGTTCTACTGGCACCAGTTGGTGGGCTGCAAGGTTTACACCGAGGCGGGCCAGTCCGTGGGCACCGTCTGCGAGATCTGGGAAACCGGAGCACACGACCTGCTGGTGGTGAGGGACGAGTCCGGACACCAGAACCTGATCCCCACGGCCCGAGAATTGACCCGACGGATCGATCTGGCGGGGCGGCGAATCGTGGTTGCCGCGCTGCCGGGTTTGATCGATCTGGGAGAAGCCCCCGAAACGGAAGCTTGAGATGCAGGACGCTTGCCAACTAGAAATCGATATTCTCAGTATATTCCCGAATCTATTCGACAATTTTCTTTCGGAATCCTTCGTCGGCAAAGCGCGAGAGCGGGGAATCGCGAGAATCGAGGCGCACGATTTGAGGGATTGGACGGCCGACAAGCACCGCACGGTCGACGACAGTCCCTACGGGGGCGGCCCCGGGATGCTGATGAAGCCCGAGCCTTTAGTAGCGGGGATCGAGGCCCTCGCTGGGAAGAAGGGCGAGGGACGTAGAGCCCGGGTGGTGTTGCTGTCGCCTCAGGGGCGTCCCGTCACCCAGGCCTGGCTCGCCAGCGCGGCAGAGGGGCCTCATTGCGTGCTGGTTTGCGGCAGATACGAGGGAATCGATCAGCGGGTGATCGATCTCGCGGTCGATGAAGAGGTGTCGATCGGGGATTACGTCCTGGGTGGAGGGGAAATTCCGGCGATGGTGCTGATCGAGGGCATGATCCGCCTGTTGCCGGGTTTGTTGGGAAATCCAGAATCCGTCCAGCGGGAGTCATTTGCACAAGAAATTTTGGAAGGTCCGCAGTACACTCGGCCGCCGGAATTTCGTGGTCGCGTAGTGCCCGAAGAATTGTTGTCGGGAAATCACGCGGTGATCGATCGTTGGCGAAAAGAAAAAGCCATCGAAGTGACTCGGCAACGGCGTCCGGATCTACTTCGAGACCGAAAGCTCGAAGACTGAAAGCTCAAAGATCGAACTGAAAGATCGAACTAAAAAAGGAACACACCATGAACCGCCTCGACTTCATCGAAAAGGACACGCTGCGTCGTGACCTCCCCCCGTTCCGGGTGGGTGATCAGGTGCGCGTACACGTCAAAGTGAAAGAGGGCGACAAAGAGCGCGTTCAGGTGTTCGAGGGATTGTGTCTGCGCCGTCGGGGCAGCAGCGTCGGTGAAACCTTCACCGTGCGAAAGATCTCGAACGGTGTCGGGGTCGAACGCATCTTCCCGGTACAGTCGCCCCTGGTGACCAAGCTCGAGATCGTGAGTCGAGGCTTCGTGCGCCGCGCGCGTTTGTATTACATGCGCGACCTCACCGGCAAGAAAGCGCGGCTGCATTCGAAGGTTCGGGACGTTGCACATCTGATTTCTCCCGAAGAAGAAGATCGTCGCGCGGCCGGCGAAGGCGCGTCGGGCCGCAAGGGCAAGAAGAAGCGCGGCAAGAAGGCCAAGGCCGCGAGAGTTGCCGCCAAGGCCGCCAAGCAGTCTTCCGACGACTGAGCCAAACAGCTCACACACTTTCGCGAGTTCCCGCAGACTCCTAGTCGCAGGCGTCGAACGCGGCGACGAGATGGCTGAGCTTCCATTGATCTCTCGAAGAATCCCCAGAGGTTTCGCCGCTTGCGCCTTTCCGGACCGAGCAGGCGATCACGTCAAAGCGGATCTCCCGGGCGATGCCCCGGTGCTGATGCAGCCAACTGAGGGCGGCCCGAATCATGCGCGCCTGTTTGCGCCGGTCGACCGCCAATTCGGGCGGGCCGAAGCGCGTGGTTCTTCGGGTCTTGACTTCGACGAAGACCACGAGCGCCCCCCGCCGCGCAATCAAGTCGATCTCGACCCCGTCGTAGCGGACGTTTCGCTCTGCGATGCGATACCCTCGGCGCATCAGGAAGGAAGCGGCGCGCTCTTCTCCTTCGGCGCCCAGACTGCGGCGCGGGTCGTTCCCCGGTGAATGCCTTGATTTGTCACTCGATCTGCTCAATGGAGTCGTTTCCCCGGGACCGGGAAGCCGGAGTATAGCGGATGGGAACCTTGCGGGTGGTAGCGACGCCGATCGGAAACCTCGAGGACATCTCGCCACGTGCGCTGCGCAGCCTCGCGGAAGCCGATCGGATCTTTGCCGAGGACACGCGCCGCACGAAGATTCTGCTCGATCGCTACCAAATCGATGCGAAGCCGATTTCGTTGCACGAACACAACGAAGTGTCCCGAATCGAGGGTGCGCTCGAGTTGTTGCGCGAGGGCGGGTCGATTGCACTGGTCTGCGATGCGGGGACCCCGTTGGTTTCAGACCCCGGTGGTCGCCTGGTGGCCGCGGCGATCGAGCAGGGTCACCAGGTCGAATCGATCCCCGGTGCGTCCGCGGTCCTCAGCGCCCTGACGGTCGCGGGCCTGGGTGCCGCGCCGTTCACGTTTCTGGGCTTTCTGCCCCGGACCCGGGGTGCGCGCGCCGAACTGTTGAACTCGTACCTCGCGCGACCCGAGACCCTGGTGATCTTCGAATCGCCGCGACGCCTTCACACTACGTTACTGGGTCTCGCCGAGTGTTTTGAGCGACGCCGGGGTTGCGTCGCGCGCGAACTCACCAAGCTTCACGAAGAAGTCGTCCGGGGTTCACTTTCCGAACTCGCCGAACATTTTGCTGACGGCGCCCGGGGAGAGATCACGATCGTCATCGAAGGCGGCAGCGATCTCGATGAGAAAGTCCCGGGGCAGGCCATGTTGGGCGATGACGAGCTGACCGAACAGCTGCGCGCCCTGCTCGCGAGCGGCAGACGTCCGCGCGAGATCGCGGCCATGCTGGCGGCCAAGACGACAATTCCTCGCAAACACCTCTATGCAAGAGTATTGGCGCTGAAGGACGAGGACAGCTCGTGAAGTTTGCAGAGCTCGGTCAAAGGCTGCGAACCGTGCGCCACCTGCGTCCGCATCAGTTCGCGGCCGCGGTTCTGCATGTCGTGAAAGGCGGCAGAACTCCGCAAGTGAAACCCGTTGCGGCGCCGTCGCTTCGCGTAAAGGCGGCGAGCGCGCCTTTTCTGCCGGCTCCCGCCCACGCGCGCTTCGACGGAGCGCGCAGCTTCGAATTGATTCGTCGTTCTCATGACTTTCGCGACAAGATCGATTGGAACTACGAAGGCCTGGGCCCACTCTGGGCGTTTCACCTTCATCAGTTCGACTATCTGCGTGCGCCCTCGCTCTCGGCGGCTGCGCGCAGGCGATTGATCGATGACTGGATCGAGAATTGCGTCGCAGGCCCGGGCTGGAATCCCCATCCCATCTCGCTCCGCACTCTGTCCTGGGGCAAGCTGCTCGTCACCCCGGGTGCGCTTGCTCAGAGCGACCATCAGGCCACCCGCATGTGCGCCTCGATGGCGCATCAGGTGGAAACCCTTTCGCGCGGGCTCGAGATCAGGCTGCAAGGGAATCACCTCTTTTCGAACCTGCTGGCCGTGGTGTTCGCCGGATTGCTGTTCGAAGGCCGGCGCGCGGACGCCTGGTTGGCCCTTGAATCCGACTTGCGGCGGGAGATCGCGATCCAGATACAGCCCGATGGCTCGCATATCGAGGGCAGTCCGATGTATCACGCCCTGTTGCTCGAGAACGTTTTGGATTTGCTCAACCTCGCCCGGGCCGCGGGCGGTCGTGCGCCGGAGGCGCTGGTTGCCAGTCTCGAGGCTGCCGCCCGACGCATGCTCGGGGCCCATCGCGTCTGGACCCACCCGGACGGCGAAATCGCGCTACTGGGTGACGCCGCCTTTGACATCGCCCATTCCCCCGCGCAACTCGAAGCCTACGCGAGATCGCTCGGTATCGAAGTGAAGGACTACCCGCGATCGGGCGCGCTGGCGGATGCGGGGGTGTACAGAATGGAGAGCGCGGATCTCGTACTGATCGTAACGGCCGCGCCGCCTTCTCCCGCCTATCAACCGGGACACGCCCACTGCGACGCGCTCTCCTTCGAACTGTCGGTGGGGACCGAGCGTGTGGTCACCGATACCGGAGTCAGCGAATACATTCCCGGAAAACTCCGCGAGATGAGTCGGCAGACGGCATCCCACGCGACGCTGCAGATCGACGACTGCGAGCAATCAGAAATCTGGGCGCCACACCGGATCGGGGGTCGCTGCGAGGTCGGAATCGAAATTGCGACCGAAAGCCGTCTCGACGCGCACTGCACGAGTTGGTCCCGACCCCGAACGCGACACCGTCGATTGTTCCAGTTGGCGGGTGGGCGGCTCACGATCGAAGATGGGATCGAGGGCGATCGGGTACCGGTGAGATTTTCTTTGCCCCTGGCGCCAGATCTCGAACCAGAGCTGCACGTCACCTACGCAGAGGGCGCAGAGGGCGCAGCGGGTGAGAGCGGTAGAGCGAAACTCTCCGTCGAGCTGCGAGACGACAAGAAGCTATGGATCGAACTACCCACCGGGGTGCAGTGGACGATCGAACGCAGCAGCTACTTCCCACGCTTCGGCGAGCACGTCGAGCGCGCCTGTTTGGTGGGAAAAGCCGACGGTTTCAGAACCGGAACGTGGCGCTTCTCCGTCAGTCGCAGACAGGGCAGAAGGGGTCGTCGCAGCTGACGAATCTGGCGCAGTCCCGTTCCTCGAAGCCGGCACAGCCGGCTTTCGACGAGTTGCGCAAGGCTTGAAGATTTCTGCGCGGGAGCTGCCCAAAAAAGTGAAATTCTCTTTACTGGAAGGTTGTTGCGCCGATGCGAGGTAGTGTGGTCGCGGTTGCGATCGCGCATATTGTGTAACACCTGTTCTGAACTGTCGGCCACTCACTGTCCGACGCGCGACGGATGTCGCGAGGTCGCCATCGCGGAGCGGGGTCGGAGAACAAATGAACATCCTGGGTATTTCTGCCTATTACCACGACAGCGCCGCCTGCCTCGTTCAGGACGGCGTGATCGTGGCCGCGGCCCAGGAAGAGCGATTCACGCGCAAGAAGCACGACGCGGGGTTTCCCAAACACGCGGTCGACTACTGCCTGGCCGAGGCCGGCATCTCTCACGAACAACTCGATCTCGTCACCTTCTACGACAAACCGCTGCTCAAGTTCGATCGGATCCTCGAAACCTACATCGCCTACGCACCCCGGGGCTTCAAGCTCTTCATGATGGGCCTGCCGCTGTGGCTCAAAGAAAAACTGCATACGCCCCGGGAACTCGACGCGGGTCTTTCAGGCAAGTACAAGGGACGCTTCGTCTTCACTGAGCACCATCAGTCTCACGCGGCCAGCGCGTTCTTCCCCTCGCCATTCGACGACGCGGCCATCCTCACCATGGACGGGGTCGGGGAATGGGCAACCGGCAGCATCTCACACGGCGTAGGCAACGAGATCACGATGCTGAAGGAGATGCGCTTTCCCCATTCGATCGGCCTGCTCTATTCGGCCATCACGTATTTTACGGGCTTCAGGGTCAACAGCGGCGAATACAAGCTGATGGGTCTGGCACCCTATGGCGAGCCGATCTACCGCGACCTGATCCTCGACAACTTGATCGACCTCAAGCAAGACGGCTCCTTCAAGATGGATATGTCGTACTTCGCGTACTGTTACGACGACGTCATGACCTCGCCCAGGATGGACGAGTTGTTCGGTGGCCCGCCGCGCAAGTCCGAGAGCGAGATCACCCAGCGTGAAATGGACATCGCCGCTTCGATTCAGGTCGTGACCGAAGAGGTCGTACTGCGCACCGCCCGCACGGCTCACGCGCTGACGGGTTCGAAGAACCTCACTCTGGCCGGGGGTGTCGCGCTCAACTGCGTTGCCAATGGTCGCATTTTGCGCGAAGGACCCTTCGAAAACGTCTGGATCCAACCCGCGGCTGGCGATGCCGGCGGCGCTCTGGGTGCCGCGCTCTTCGTCTGGTACCAGCTGCTCGGAAATTCGCGGGACAATGGTGGCTTCGACAGCCAGAACGGTTCGCTGCTCGGCGAACAGGAGTCCAAGGAGTCGATCGAGCAGTACCTGAATTCGGTGGGGGCGGTGTATCAATACCTGCCCGACGAAGACAAGCTCTGCGACCGGGTGGCAGAATTGATCGCAGCAGAAAATGTCGTGGGTCATGTGGGCGGTCGGATGGAGTTCGGGCCCCGGGCCCTGGGCGCCAGGTCGATTCTCGGCGACGCGCGCTCGACCAAGATGCAAGAGATCATGAACGTCAAGATCAAATTTCGCGAGTCGTTCCGGCCGTTCGCGCCCGCGGTCCTGCGCGAGCACGTCGACGAGTACTTCGACATGCGGCCAATGGAAGACAGCCCCTACATGCTGCTCGTGGCCCCGGTGAAGGGCAGTAAGTTGCTCGAAACCGAAGACCGAGGGGAGAAGGGGCTGGACAAACTCAAACAGCTTCGCAGCGTGGTCCCCGCGATCACCCACGTCGACAACTCAGCTCGGGTGCAGACCGTCGATCAGCGCCGTAGCCCGCGGTTCTACGGAATCATCACCAAGTTCAAACAGCGGACCGGGAGTCCGGTGCTGATCAACACCAGCTTCAACGTGCGGGGCGAGCCCATCGTGCGGACCTCGGAAGATGCATACCGCTGCTTCATGCACACGAACATGGACGCCCTGGTGCTCGAAAATTACGTTTTGCTGAAGGACGACCAACCCAACGCTCGGGAAATTGATCTCGAGGCGTACCTCACCGAATTCGCACTGGACTGAGCGATGGCCCAAATGATCGAAATCAATCTTCGGCCCGAAGCGAAGACCCTGCGTCAGTTTGGCTTCATCGCGATTGCGGGATTCGGCTTCATCGCGGCCATCGCCCATTTCGAGGTGTTGGTGTTTGCCCTGGGCCTGGGGGCGGCGAAGCCCTACGTGGTAAACGCGTTCATCGCGCTGGCGGCCTATTCGGGTGTGTTCTCGCTGATCTATCCCAAGGCCAATCTTCCCGTCTACCTGGGACTCACGATTGTCTCGTATCCGATCGGGTTCGTGCTTTCACACGTGATCATGGGGGCTTTGTTCTTCGGCATGATCACCCCCGTCGGCATCATCATGCGCATCATCGGGCGGGATCCACTCGAACGAACGATCGACCGCGAAGCCGAGTCCTACTGGACGGATTGCCGGCCTGCGCGGGAAAAGGAAAGCTATTTTCGACAGTTCTAGCCGCCCGTATGGGTGAAACTAGTCAGTGTATCCCGGGCGCTGAACCTCGGGTGGTGAATCTTGAATCTAAAGAAGACCGCGTTAGCGGGTGTGGAGACGTAATGGCCGATCAAGAAACAGACAAGAGCGATGACTTTGTCGCTCAATCTACCGGGGAGCGCACGGGCCTCGTGACCGAGTTCGTAGACTTCTTGAAGGACAACAAGAAGTGGTGGCTCGCCCCGATCATCGTTTCGATCCTGGGTCTCGGGCTGTTGGTCCTGCTCGGCGGAACCGCAGCAGCTCCGTTCATCTACACCCTGTTTTGAGCGATCGTCAATTCTCGGCGAGCAGCTTTGTCAAAGCTGCTTCGTCGAGAACCTCGATCCCGAGCTTCTGAGCCTTGGTGACCTTGCTGCCCGGGCTTTCCCCGGCCACCACGAAGTCGGTTTTGGAAGAGACCGAGCCCGTCACCTTGCCGCCCGCGAGGGTGATGCGCTGTTTGAACTGATCTCGGGGAGCGCTCAAGCTGCCGGTCAGCACGAAGGTCTTGCCCGCCAGCGGTTGGGGACCTCGAGTCGCCCGCACCGCAGCCTTGGCTTTCCAGCGGATTCCGAGTTCGACCATCCGCTCGACTTCAGCGCGGTTGCCCGGATCCGCAAAAAAACTCGCGACGCTTTCGGCGATCGTGGGGCCGATGCCGGCGATGCCCGAAACGTCGCCAATACCGGCTTCCATCAATTCACTGAGGTCGGCGAATTCGTCGGCCAAAATTTCGGCGATCGTGGCGCCGACGTGCCGGATGCCGAGTGCGATCAGAAAGCGGGCGAACGTCGTCTCCCGCGCCTGGTCGAGACTGTGCATCAGATTGTCGGCCGATTTTTCTCCCATCCGCTCGAGCCCGACGACGGCCTCGCGCTCGAGGGCAAACAGGTCTGAAAGCCGCGAAACATGCCCCTGGTCTACCAGTTGGTCGATGATCTTCTGACCCAGTCCGTCGATGTCGAGGGCGGCGCGACTCGCCAGATGCCAGACGTTGTTCTTCAGTTGAGCCGGGCAATCGATGTTGGGGCAACGGGTGACGCTCTCACCCTCGAGGCGGAGCGTCTGATCGCCGCACACCGGGCAGCTCGTCGGCAGCGAATAGCGCTTCGGAGCTTTCTTGCCGCCGGGTCGATCCGCCAGCACGACTCGGACGATCTGCGGAATCACGTCGCCGGCGCGTTGCACCACCACGCGGTCTCCGATGCGCAGATCTTTGCGGTCGATCTCGTCCTGGTTGTGGAGCGAGGTATTGGAAACCACGACGCCTCCGACTTGAACGGGTTCGAGCTTTGCAACCGGCGTAAGCGCTCCGGTGCGTCCAACCTGGGCCTCGATATCGAGCAGCCTGGTGGTCGCCTGCTCGGGTGGGAACTTGAAGGCGATGGCCCAACGCGGAGTCCGAGAAAGGCTGCCCAGTCGGTCCTGCAGTGCGAGGTCGTTGATCTTGAAGACCGTGCCGTCAATTTCGACCGAGAGCGTGTTGCGCCCGGCGAGTTGAGCTTGATGAAACGCAACCGCACTCTCGAAGTCCTCGCACAAGGTGCACTCGGGTGAGACGAGAAACCCCCAGGACTCGAGTTGCGCGAGAATCGAAAGCTGGGTCTCGAGAGCCTTTGGGCGACCTTCCTCGAGGGCGTAGGCTCGAAACTCGAGGGAGTGCAGGCGCTCGACATCGACGTCGTGTAGCTGTCGCAGTCCCCCGGCGGCGGCGTTGCGAGGGTTGGCAAAGGGCTCGAGTTCGAGCTTTGCGCGCCTCGTGTTGAGTCGTTTGAACGCGGCAATCGGGAGCACGACCTCTCCGCGGATCGACGCCAACTTTGGCACCGGCCCCGAGGAATCGTCGAGCTGCATGGGAATCGAAAAAATTTTCTTGAGGTTCGCAGTGATGTCTTCGCCGACGCTGCCGTCACCGCGAGTCAAGCCCAGATCAAACTTTCCATCCCGATAGATCAGCTCGACGCCGGCGCCGTCGAGCTTGGGCTCTCCCATCATGGGCACATGGCTGGAATCGCCGCCGGGGTCGAGCAGGCGGTCCACGCGATCGACGAAGGCGCGCAATTCGGCTTCGTCCATGGCATTGTCCAGTGACAGCATCGGCGACAGATGGGCGCGGGAATCGAAGCCTTCGGCGGGGGGTGTTCCGATTCGCTGGGCGGGTGAATCGGCTCGGACCCAGTCAGGGTGGCGTCCCTCGAGCGACTGCAATTCGCGAAACAGCTCGTCGTACTCGGCATCGGTGATTTCCGGCCGATCTTCGATGTAGTAGCGGCGATTATGCCGGTTTAGTTCGTCTGCGAGTTGCGCCATTCGCCGCTGGGCCACGGGCACTTTCGGGGGCGACTTGGCAGACATCGAGGGACGCTTCTCCGATCCGGCATGCGCCGGAATGCGCGTGAAACCCGTTAAAGAAGACGCCGCGCTGAGGCGATGAGACCACAGGCGGGTTCTCGCAGCTTGGAGGCGGAAACATAACACGGCGTGCGAGGACCATTCGCCGGGAGGATCGATGGAAAGCCTGTCCCCAATGCACTGCGATAGGCCCGCGGGGGGTATGCCGCTGGTGGCAGACGCCCGCGAACCCGCGGTCGCGCTGTGCCGGGCTGGCGAAATCGTCTGGGCAAGCGATAGATTTGCAGCGCTGCTGGGAGCCGGCCCGGCCGACGCGCTCCGCGGGCGTTCGCTCCCCAAGCTCCTGACGCAAATCGGAGTCGAGGTCCCGGAGTCCTCGGCCGATTGGTCGAAGGTCGTTCGGATCGCGGAACAGGGTCAAGGCAATGGTGAAAGTGGAAGAGGGAGAACACGCGGCCAAATGGTAAGTCTGCATCGATTCAAGCTGCCGGCGGCGCCCGACGCTGCGACCGAAGAAGTATGGACGTTATCCGACGCGACCCCGGATCGGGACAGAAGTGAGTTGATCGCGCTGTTGAGTCACGAACTTCGGACCCCACTCACGGTAATTTCAGGCTACGGCAAGCTGCTGCTTTCGGAGCGCGCGGGCAAGCTGACCGACGAACAGCGTCGCTATCTCGAAGAAAGCCGCAATAGCTGTCAACGACTCAACGAGTTCGTGCTCGACCTGTTGGACGCATCTCACGACCCATCCCATGCGATTCGCCTAAACCTCGTAGATCAGCCGGTGGTTCCGGCCATCCGAGCGGTGGTCGAGTTCTTCCTGCCGCTTCTGGAAGAGAAGAATCTCGTCGTCGAGATCGATGCGCCGAGCGAGCTGCGTCCCAGTCGATTCGACTCGATGCGGATCGGACAGGTGCTGACCAACCTGCTCGGCAATGCGGTGAAGTACACGAAAGCCGGCAGCGCGATCAGCGTGAGTGTTCGCGACGTTGAAAGAAATCAGCGGCCGATGATCGAGGTCGCGATGACCGATGATGGTCCCGGCATTGCGGACGTCGATTCCCAGCGGATCTTCGAGCCCTTTGTTCGCAGCACCGGGGACGGGCAGGCGCCGGGAGTGGGACTCGGCCTCGCGATCTGCCGTCGCATCCTCGAAGCCCATGGCGGTGAGATCTGGGTTGACGCTGCCGCCGGCCGGGGAAGTCGTTTCGCGTTCGTGATCCCGGCGGTAGTGTCCGTTTCTCCGGTGGAGCGCTAAGCGACGATGGCCAGCAGCTCAAATCGAAAGAGCAAGAGGAGGAACGCTGCCAACGCCCCGGCTTCCCCCCGTCGCCGCATCCTGATCGTCGACGACGCCGAGGGCATTCGAACCTATCTCGCGCATTTGCTCGAGGCGAAGGGCTACGACGTCGATACCGCCGAAGACGGGAGCAATGCCCTTGCGCTACTCGAGGGCGGAGCGGCTCCCGACGTGGTGCTGCTCGATATCATGATGCCCGGCATCGACGGGATCGAAACCCTGCGTCGAATTCGCAAGTTCAACCTCGACCTGCCCGTCGTCATGCTGTCGGTGATCGGACGCGCTTCTTCGATCGTAGAAGCCATGCAACTGGGAGCGGTCGACTACCTGAATAAACCGTTCGAGGAAGAAGATCTCGACTTCGCGTTGGCCGCGATTTTCGATTCTGCAGATCGCCATGGGAGTGTCGTCGCCAACACCGCAGTCAATTCCCTCGCCGATCCCGAAAGCGTCGACTGGGAAAGCGATGCCATGCGATCCATCGGGGAGATTCTGGAGCAGATTGCGAGCACCGACGTCACCGTCTTGATCCAGGGAGAAAGCGGTTGCGGTAAAGAAGTCGTAGCCCGAGCCGTTCACCAGCGGTCGACTCGGCGGGACAAGCCCTTCGTCAAAGTCAATTGCGCGGCACTGCCGGAAGAGCTGCTCGAAAGTGAATTGTTCGGATACGAGAAGGGAGCCTTTACCGGGGCCAACTCCAGAAAACCGGGGCGCTTCGAAATTGCCAACCACGGCACGATTTTTCTCGACGAGATCGCCGAGATGAGTCCCGGTCTGCAGGCCAAGATGCTTCAGGTTCTGCAAGATCGAGAGTTCACGCGCCTCGGTGGCAACAAAGACATCAAGGTGGACGTACGGGTGGTGTGTGCAACCCATCGTCCATTGCTCGAATTGGTCGAGAGCGGCGATTTTCGCGAAGACCTCTACTTTCGCTTGAACGTGGTCAATGTCGCGATCCCGCCCCTGCGCGAGCGACGCGAGGAGATCCCGGGCCTGTGCGAGAGTTTTCTGGCCCGCTACAGCGCTCGTTACCGACGCCCGCCGCGGGTCCTGTCGACCGCGATCGTGCGGGCGTTCGAACGCTACGAATTTCCCGGCAATATCCGCGAGCTCGAAAACATGATCAAACGCATCGTCGTGCTCGAGAGCGAGGATTCGATTCTCGCAGACTTCGAGCGCCAGAAAGTCGGTGAAATGGCCGGTCGCTCTGCACTCCAGACCCTGCTCGAAGAAATCGAAGAAACGGCCGGCGACATTCCCCTGCGCGAGGTCGGGCGCAGGATGGCCCAGCAGGTCGAACGAGAAACCATCGAGCGTATCCTGCTGCGCACCAGCTGGAACCGCAAGCAGGCGGCCAAGCTGCTGAAGGTGAGCTACAAAACGCTCCTACAAAAAATCCGCGAATGCGGGCTCGAGGCGGACTAGCCGCTCGAGCTTTCACCGCCCGCAATCGGGTCTCCGCGTACCCAGGCGTGAGGTCGCCGCATTGTCGATGATTCTCGAGCTTCGCAACTGCGTTCGAGACTATCCATGGGGATCGTCCTCGCTGCTTTCCGATCTGCTCGGGATCGACAACCCCAGTGGCGGACCCCAGGCGGAGTTGTGGATGGGGGCCCATCCCGGGGCTCCTTCCCAGGTATGCCCCCAGGACGACTGGATCACGCTTCCGGATTGGATCGCCGCAGATCCAGCGGCTCGCCTGGGAGAGTCGACGGATCGACAATTTGGCGGCGAGTTGCCGTTTCTCTTCAAGGTTCTCGCAGCCGGTCGCCCACTCTCGCTCCAGGCCCACCCGAATCCGGTCCAGGCCCGGGACGGATTCGCGCGGGAGAACGAGATGGGGCTCAGCCTCGACGATCCCAGGCGCAGCTATCGCGATGCCCGCCCCAAGCCGGAGCTGCTGTGCGCGCTCACGACCTTCGACGCCATGCTGGGTTTCCGCAGTGTCGACGAAATATACCAACTGATTTCCGAACTCGAGTTGAGGGATCTCGCGTCTCCACTCGACGCGCTGCAGTCCGGAGGTGCTGTGGCCCTGCGCGAATTCTTTGCCTCGCTGATGGGCGCCGACCCGGCCGTGCAATCGAGAATCGCAATCGGTGCGGCCGAGCGCTGTGAGGCAATGCCGGATCATCCGGCGCGTCGCTGGGTCAAACAGCTCGCGAGACAGTATCCCGGGGACATCGGCGTGCTTGCGCCTCTGATGCTCAATGTCATTCGCCTCGAGATCGGGCAGGCGGTCTACTTGCCGGCGGGCGAGTTGCACAGCTACCTGGCCGGATGTGGCGCGGAAATCATGGCGAACTCGGACAACGTGCTGCGCGGAGGGCTGACGCCGAAGCACGTCAACCTGCCAGAGCTGCTCGATGTGTTGACGTTTTCAAGTGGCCCTGCGCAAATTCTCGATCCCAGCGAAACCACTCCCGGGGTGTGGACCTACCCAACGCCGGTCGCCGAATTCGAACTCTCGCGAATCGAAGTTTCGGGTGAGCACCTGCGAGAGAGCACCAACGCCCCGGAGATCTTGCTGTGCACCGCGGGGCGCGGGCGCCTCGAGGGCGTCGACGGTTCGGCGGGCATCGATCTCTCACCGGGCCGGTCCTGCTTTGTTCCGGCCGATTGCGGCGGCTATCGCATTCGCGGTGACTGCTGCTTGTATCGGGCCGCAGTCCCGACGGGATAGAGCGAGATCCCAGTTCTGGCAGCAGCCCGTCAGTCCAGACCTCGCATCCAAATCTGCGATCGGCCGCCGAAAACACGCAGAATGTGCGCAGTACTTGCCGATATACCTACGGTTTTCTGGGGAGAAACCTGCGCAGGAATCGGCCTACATCTGCGCGCTAGCAGGAGAAGAAGTCGCTCGGGATCGACTGCGAAAATGGGAACAGCATTGCCCTTGGAGTGCCGAAGAAGGGAAACTGTGTTCCCAAAAGTAATTTCTCTTCCTAATTGAGGAAAACTATTCCACACTACGAGAAATCTTTCACCCATTTTGCCGCCGTAGTCAGGTAAAACGGGATTTGATTCACCTCGTCGATTTTGGCACGAAGTTCGCATTGATGGCGTATTGATGACGTATTGATGACGTATTGATGACGTATTGAACTTTCTATCCGTGTGGTAGCCGACGCTAATTCTCGGAACCCGACGATGTTAAGGAAGCAACTGGAATGGCTGAGCGCTTTAGAGTCCTGGTAATCGACGACGACCCGGGCATCCGTGATTACCTGGAGACACTCGCAATTCGCCAGGGTTATGGCGTCACCACCGTTGGCGACGGCGAGGAGGCGCTTGCCAGCCTGGATACCTCACGCCCCGACATCATTACCCTCGACGCCGTGCTCCCCGGCATGGACGGCCTCGAAACCCTGCGCCAGCTCAAGCTGCGACTGCCCGAGGTCCCGGTCGTCATGCTCTCGGGACACGGTCAGGCGCGGACCATCGTCGAAGCCATGAAACTCGGCGCCTCCGATTTTTTGCGCAAGCCGTTCGAAGTCGAAGAACTGGAACTCGCCTTTCAAAAGGCCCTCGAAAAGAACGCGCTGAAAGAGGAAGTCGAACAACTCCGAGGTCGCGTGCGCAACGAATCCGATGTTCTCGGCCTGTTCGGCGACAACCCGAAGATGCTCGAGGTCCGCAAGATGATCGAGCAGGTCGCGGACACCGACATTACGGTGCTGATCCGGGGCGAAAGTGGCACCGGCAAGGAGTTGGTGGCGCGCGGACTCTACCACCTGTCCAGCCGACGCAGTTATCCATTTGTGAAGGTGAACTGTGCGGCACTGCCCAGTGAGCTACTCGAGAGCGAACTGTTTGGTTTCGAAAAGGGTGCATTCACCGGGGCGCTGCGCAGAAAGCTGGGCAAGTTCGAGTACGCGAACCACGGCACGATCTTTCTCGACGAGATCAGCGAGATGCACCCGGGGTTGCAGGCAAAACTCCTCCAGGTGCTCCAGGACGGCGAGTTCTCCCGGCTCGGTGGCGAATCCGACATCAAGGTCGACACTCGCATCTTGGCGGCGACGAACCGCAACCTCGAAGAAGCGGTGGCCGATGGCTCCTTCCGCGAAGATCTCTACTACCGGCTCAACGTGGTGACCGTGATGCTGCCGCCCCTGCGCGACCGCATCGATGCGGTGCCGCTGCTCGTGAATCACTTCCTCACCAAGTACAACGCCCAGTACAACAAAGATCTCGCAGAACTCACCGAATCGACCATGAAGGTCATGAATGAGTACCACTGGCCCGGAAACGTACGCGAGCTGGAAAACATGGTGAAGCGGATGGTCGTGCTGGGAAACGAGCAGACCGTACTGGAAGAAATCGCGATGCGCGGCAAGCCCATCGATCGAACGAAGGACTCGAGCGAGGGCTTCGATCTCGAAACCCTCGGCGTGGATTTTTCTGGCGGTGTCGACCTCAAGGCAATCTCGAAGCGGGCGGCGCAAGTCGCCGAGAAACGGGTGATCGACAAGGTTTTGCAGCAGACCCGTTGGAACCGCAAGGAAGCTGCCGAGCGTCTTCAAATCAGTTACAAGGCCCTTCTC
>SMVB01195676.1_pt1 | contig 20179 bp, 18 predicted proteins | sample 2456461 | NCBI WGS metagenome assembly SMVB01 (sample SAMN11095934, study PRJNA526329) | marine sediment metagenome | biome: Marine sediment; feature: Surficial sediment; material: Deep marine sediment; isolation source: Hadal surficial sediment | place: Pacific Ocean | collected 2014-05 | depth...
GTTCCCGCGTCCAGCCCGGCCAGGGCCGTCAGTCCATCGCCACCGGTGTAGGCAACACCGTCGATCTCATATTCCGTGGCGTCCGTGACGTTGACCGTGACTGGCCCAAAGTCGCCGTCGCGCAGGTGCCAGGGGCGCAGTCTGAGGTCATAGCTCGATGCATCGATGTCGACCGCGACGAGCGGCCCGCGGATCCGCAGCTCTTTCTCATCGACCGGCTCTACGTCGGCGACCAGGAATGGTGCGGCCGTGACCAGCGGCGGGTTCTGCAGCGTGTCGACTTCGTGTGAGGCGTCCAGGTCAAAGTCGATTTCGAGCAAGGCGGGCCGGCCGGGTGCGACGATCAGCCGGTCTTGTTCCTCCAGTCGTACGGTCAGAGTGTATTGTCCCAGGGCGGCGCCGTCTTCATCGACAACGGTGGCCGGTACCGCGACGCCCGCGACCTCGACCTGGATGTCGGCAGTCGTGTAGTCCAGCGTAATCGCTCCGCCGACATAGGCGCCGGTGGGTATCTGCGCAGACGAGAACATCTCCGTCAGATCGACATACCGGGCGAAGTCGATGCGCCCGGCATTTGGCAGAGTTTCGACCAGCGTGCCGTCCGCGCGTTCGAGCGCGATCGACGTAACGTCGACGCTGTAGGTAACGAAAGCGCCCTCGGCGTCGGTCAGCGTGATATACGCTGTCCCGGTGTCTTCGGACGTATTCTGGCTGGCGAGCGATGCGCCGATATCGGCATCTCCGGAGCCGCCGCCGCAAGCGTTCAGCAGCATCGTGCTCAGAAGCAAGAGCGATGCTCGCAGCCACGCGGCACCTCCGGGCGCCGGTGTACAGACCGATCGGCGTGTTCGCGCTACGCACCGGGCGTGCGCCGGTATAGATTCAGACATTATGTTCTCCCACGAGAAATCCCATTCACAGGAGAGATAACGTGTCAGGCGTGCATCGGTTGACAGGATTAATGGGTGTCAGACACCAATTAGTCACCCCAATTAGTCACCCATTAATTCGGGCGTTGTCCTTGGCCTTGGCCGTTCGGCCGATGCGGAGGGTATTGGCCGGGCGGACGTTGTTGCATGCGATCGCGGGCCTTTTGCCGTTGCTCGGGCGTCATGTCCTCCCAGCGCGAGCGTAGTTGTTTGCGCCGGTCGGGCGGCAGTGTCTGGAACCGGCGAAAATTCTTTCGCACCCGCTGTTGCTGCTCGGGCGGCATCTGTCGGTAGCGCTGGAACTCTGTTCGAATCCGATCGCGCTGTTCCGGTTTGAACTGCTGCCAGCGGCGGAAGCGTTGCTGAGTCTGCGCACGGTCCTCAGCATCCATTTTGAGCCAGCGCCGCGCGCCCGTCGCCATGCGCGTCTGGCGTTCCGGCGCCAGTGAATCCCAGTCGCCCGAGAATTGATTGAGGATGCGTTGCTGATCCTGGCCCAATTCCGCCCACGGTATGCCGGCGTCTTCCGCGTGCCCGATTCCGGCGAGCATGGTCAGCGCCAGCAGCATGACGATCCTAATGCGAATCATGAGTCGTGCTCCTGTCGTCCGTGTTGCTGTCCGCGGCTTCGTCCGGAAGCGCCACGGGCAGGCTATCGAAAAATTCCTGCCATTCGTCATCTTCACCTTCCCAGCCGCCCAGGAACTCGAGCAGTTCCGCGTCGGGCTCATCGTCCGTCGCACCGGCGACGCCGGCGATGAGCACACCGCATAACATGGCGACCCTATACCTCGCCCGGTTCAACCGGCGGTCTCCAGTTCTTCCTCGGGTAACCATGCGAAAAATTCGAGGTCTTCGATCATCTCGAGGTCATCCGGATCTATCAGCAATTCAAAATCGATGGCATCTTTGGCCGTCAACGGGCTCTGCGACAGCGGCCAGTCCGGTTCGCGTGTGCCGCCTGACCACTGGACGACGACGGCCGCGACCACGATCGCGACTGCGCCGGCCGGAATCCACCAGTTTGGGTTGCGCTGCGGCCCTGCCTGGCCCGGCAGTTCATCCAGCGCGCGTTGACGCGCGCGGTTCAGACGCGAGAGCGTCACAGCGTCGAGTTCGTCTGCACGCTTGCGCAGTCGATCACCGGCGCGGGTCGCGAAGGCTTCGTCGGTAACGTCCGGTTCGTGTTTGTCTTCCGTCATGACCAGTGCTCTTTGAGTGCCGCGCGCAGGCTGCGCACGGCCCGGTAGTAATGCTGTTTGACACTCCCGTCGCTGCAGTTCATTGCGACTGCCGTCGCTGCCACATCCAGACCTTCCATCGCGCGCAGCAGGAAGGCCTGGCGTTGGCGCTCAGGCAGTGCGCCGACCGCTTGTTCCAGCCGCTCCATCGCCTCGTCAATGCCCGCCTGTTCCTCCGGGTTCGGCGTGGCGCGGTCCGGCGCTATGGCGCCGGGATCCGATGGCTCGTCTCTCTCCTGGCCCGGCATGAACCAGGCAATCACGCGATTTCGTACCGTCCGGCTGCGCTGATGGTCGATAATCCGGTTGCGCAGCACACGAAAAAACAGGGGCGGCCACTCGCCTTCGGGTCGTGTGGCATAGCGGCGCACGAAGCGGAGCATCGCATCCTGCACGATATCGAGTGCATCCTCGTTGTTTCGCACCGCGATATCGGCCATACGCAACGCCCGCCGCTCGACGTCGGCGAGGAACCGGCCCATCGCGGCACGCTCGTTCAGTTTCCGGTCCTCCGGAGCGCTAACCAGACCATCATAATCCATCGTCAAATCGGTGCCAGGGCTGTTCATAGCATACTTCGTTCCGCGACCCGCATGCCGGGCCGGGACAGACTTCCATACCCGATATAACGGGCGACGGCGCGATCGGTTGACAGCCTCCCGAAATTCCGTGGCTGCGTCGCGCCGACGCTGGCCCCGACTGTCCTTGCCTGGTCGTCGGTCAGGGCGTGCCACGCGGTCGCCAGGCCGCGGGATTGCGTGCCGGTCCGAACAGCCGCGCAAGCTGCGGGTTGGCATGAGATTTTGCAGTCGGGGCCGACATTCCTGCACGCGATGGCTTTGTGTTTAGGCAATTGCAATAATGGCGCACGGATATACCTCCGGAAAAACGGGCTGTCTTCGGCACACGCCATCGTGTGTCGGCGCCAGACCTGAAAACATAAGGAATTCCCCATGAACAAGAACAGACTCATTGCATTCGGAGCCGCCATTGCGGCATTCCTCATGGCCAGCGCAGCCGGCGCCCAACAAGAGCGTGATGTTATCGAAATGATACGGACGCAAATCAATACGGACAGACAGGCTGTCGTTGCGATGAATTTGACCCTTTCGGAGACGCAGAGCGAGGGCTTTTGGCCGGTCTATCGCGAATACCATGGCGAGCGTGACGAGTTAATGGACACGCGGGTCAGGTTGCTGACCGAGTTTCGTGACAACTACATGGGCATGACGGCGGAGCAGGCGAAGCAGATCCTCGAAGACGCATTGAAGCTGGAAGAGAAGCTCGTCAAGTTGAAACAGAAGTATCGGTCGAAGTTCGAAAAAGTATTGGCTCCTCGCGCGACGCTGCGCTATTACCAGATCGAGAATAAGCTCGACACGATTATCAATTTCGAGCTCGCCAGTGTCGTGCCGCTGCGGCAATAGCGCAGCAGGCGAGACCCGCTCGCCCGGCGTGCCGCACGGAAAAACATAAGGGGATAAAGATGGACAGACGCGCATTCAATCGGTCGATGCTCGGTGCGGGCCTGGCGGCGACATTCGGTACCTCCGGCGCGCTGGCGGCCGCGGCCGAATCGCTGTCGAAGATCACCGGAGACCTGCCGGCGATCACGCGCACCGGCGGCGAGACGACCCTGTCCAGGGCCGCGATCAAGGAATTCCAGGCGAGCCTCCGCGGCCCGTTAATCCTGCCTGACAATGCGGCCTACGATAAGACGCGCGCCGTCTGGAACGGCATGATCGACAAGCATCCCGCCCTGATCGCGCGCTGCGCGGGAGCGGCCGATGTCATCAACGCCGTGCAGTTCGCCGGCAGCAACGATCTGCTGGTTGCCGTCCGCGGCGGCGGGCACAGCATATCCGGCAAGTCGGTCTGCGAAGGCGGCCTGATGATCGATCTGTCGCCGATGCAATGGGCGACGGTGAACCCCGAGCTGCGTCGCGCCCGGATTGGGGCGGGCACGTTGCTCGGCGAACTCGATCACGCCTCGCAGCAGTTCGGCCTCGCCACGACGACCGGAACGGTTTCGCACACCGGCGCGGCCGGCCTCACGCTCGGCGGCGGCCACGGAAGACTGGCGCGCCGCTTCGGTCTGGCCGCCGACAATGTGCGGTCGGTGGACCTCGTGACGGCCAGTGGCGAACTCGTGGTCGCCAGCGCGAGAGAGAATCAGGATCTGTACTGGGGCGTGCGTGGCGGTGGCGGAAACTTCGGCATCGTGACGTCGTTCGAATACGATCTGCATGAAGTCGGCCCGACCGTTCTCAACGGATTGATGATGTATCAATTCAGCGATGCGAAAGACGTGCTGAAGTTCTACGCGGAGTTTTCACAGACGGCCCCGCGTGAGATGACGGTCGATGTCATCATGCTGTCGCCACCGGGCGCCCGGAGTCCGATACTGATGTTGAGTTTTTGCCATACCGGCGACTTCGACGAGGGTCAGCGTCTGATCGACCAGTTTCGTGCATTTCGCAAGCCGCGCGTGGACCAGGTATCTCCCAAGTCCTACCTTGAGGTCCAGAGCAGCGCAGACGCCAACACGCCGGCCGGCGTGTTGTATTACAACAAGTCGGGCCTGATGGGCGAGCTCGCGCCCGAAGCGGTCGACGAAATCGTCGACCGCCTGTCCGAGGCGGCCGGTCAGGCAGATCCCGGCGTTGCGTCGAACGTCATCATTCAGCATCTTGGCGGTGCGGTCGGCGACGTTGCGCCGGGAGATACGGCATATCCGCACCGCGATGCTCGCCACGACTTTCTCATCCTGTCCGGTTGGAAGAACCCCGACTTCTCGGAACAGAACATCAAGTGGCTGCGTGATGCATACGCGACGATCGATCCCTATACGATAGGTTTCTACAGCAATCACATGGTCGACAGTGATCAGCCGAAAGTGCGGCTCGCATACCGCGGCAACTACGACCGCATGGTGCAACTCAAGAACAAATACGATCCGCAGAATCGCTTCCGTCTGAACGCGAACGTGCAGCCGACGGTGTGAACCGTCGGCTGCCCCTTCCGCGCATCGACGCGATGAGAAAAAGGGCAGTAAGCGCCTGATCATCGCGAGTTCGACCGGTGTTGAACACCGCGTCGACCCGGCCGCCGAGCAACAAGGCGACTAGCCGGCGGGAGCAAAAAAAAGACCGCCTTGCGGCGGTCCGGGTGAGCCTCGCAGGTTTGTTATTCAGTCAGGGTCTGCGCCGCCGTCGATGGAGTCCGAGCCAGCCGAGCGCCGAGCCGAACAGCAGCGCTGCCGGCGGAATCGGCACGACCGCCGGCGTGGATCCGGCAAACTTCGCGCTGCTGTTGCCAAATGGCTCACTGGAGAACCCGGCGACGTGTGCGGCAAAGAATTCTCCGGAGCTCGGATTCAGATTAGAGCTGACCGCGTAGGAAAGGATGGTGTCGCCATCGACGCCCGTAATGGAGAACATCAGGGCCTCGAGGCGTTTGTCGCAAGACTTGCCGCCGCAGCCACCCTTGCCGTTGCTGGTCAGCTTGAAATCGAATTTGCCGAAATTTCCGCCGGCGTTGCGGTTTTGGCGAGTATTCCAACCATGAGCATCGACCACAATGTTGTCGGATGAAACCGACAGGCTTTCGTCTATGTTGAAATAGAAGGCCTGCATGCCGAAATTCCCGCCTGGCGGCGGGAACGCGCTCGGACTAACCTCGACGAGAAAATCGATATCTCCGCTAACGGTTGTGCTGTCGGAAATCGTGACTTGCAGGTAACTGGTGCCGTTGGGCAGGCTATTCGACTGGTCAAGAAAATAAGATATCGATGCTGCATGCACGGGAACGCACATCCCGAACACCGGTATCAGAAAAAAAGCGGCGCGAACTCGCCTGCCGATGACGCTGATATTCATTACTTCCCCTTAAATTAAAGTAATTTTTTTCGATCGCCGAAACCGGGTTTCGGTGACCTCAGGGGTACGTCTTATCGTGACGAACCGTGTTTGCGTCATCGGTTCAGGAGCGACTATAGCAAACAAATATCGACATCCGCCAGCCAAAAAAGGCGCGATATTCTACAGATTTGGCTGCGGACTTTTGCGGAGAAAGCGCACCAGGCTTGCGCCGCAGCACTTTCACGCACTCGGGACGCTCGCCGGCCGGAATCGGGCAGAGTGGCGCGCCCCCGGGTGGGCGGAGTGCGTCGCGCCGCCTGCGGTGGTTGGCATGTAGCCAACCCGGGCCCGGTGTCGGGTGACACGGAGCTGCGGCGCATCTAAGATGCAGGCCAGGTCGACTTGGCGACCGATATTGTGATTGTTAAATGGCAGGTCGGCTCGAATCGGGCCGAAACCGGGGAGGAGGGCTCATGAAGCGAATATCCGCAGGTTCACACGTGGTGATCGGCCTCCTCGTGCTGGTTTTTGCAGGTATTGCGCCGCTGGCACCGTTGTCAGCGGGCGGTCACAAGCGGGTCGTGCCGCCGCCGACGATCGAGATCGATCCGGAGGTCGAAGCGGCGGTTCGAGCGGTTGTCCATGAGACTGCGGAGCGATGGAATTCGCAGGACTTCGGATCCGTGCTGGAACTCTGGGATCCGAACGAGGCTTTCCCGACCTATCTCGCCGAAGAGCAGTCACAGTGGTTCATCGGTTGGGACCGGCTGCGCGGGTATCTCGATCCGCCGAAACCCAATCCCGTGATCCAGGCGATTCGCGAATCGATGAGTGACATCGCCGTAAAGCAGATCGCGCCCGATCTCGCGATCGCCGTCTGGTACATGCATTTCGAGATGAAGGTCATTGCGAGCAAGCCAATCGGCGAGGACGTTCGTGTCAGCGCCGTGCTGCGCAGCACGCCGGACGGATGGCGGTACATTCACTGGGCAGAGTCGCCGAAGACGGCGATGGTATATATAGAGGACCTGTTCGAGAAGGATGTCGAGCCCGGCTGGGACGAATACTTCGAAGGCGCGCAGCAGCGCAAGCGTGAGCTCTGGCGCAAGAAGAAAGAGGCGGCCGCGGACTGACGGTGCGCGCTCAGAGCAGCCGGATGCGCTGGCGACGCGATTCCCGAAGCGATCGGGCCTCGCCATGATCTAATATAACTATATGATATATAAGCGGATTGACACGCAGATTAGCCACTCGCATCCTCCGCGGGCGCCTGTGCTTTTGCCGGCTCGATGCTCACGTCATCCTCCGGGGCCGGTCTTAACCATGGGTTGAGTTTGATCAGGTCCACCGGCATCGGTATTGCGCCCTCGAGAACGAGCACATACACGTCTTCTTTGCCCATGACGGGCAATCCGATCAGGTCCGTCGTGTCGCGGTGCGCGTTAATGACCGTGTCTATCTTTTCCGCGGCATCGGGACGAGTGGCCTTCAGTTCTTCGAGGCTGATACCCCGGGCGACGACGATCTCCGCGTGTGCCTGATAGGGCGACCAGTATCGTGGGAGGCGGTCGATGTCGGGCTTGCCCTCGAACAGGCCCTCCATGATCTGCGCCCGCTCTTCGTCAGAATCCGGCATGGCCGCGATGGCGTAAATTGGACCGATCCATGGCTTCTGCTTCAGGTACTCGTCTTCGATCGCGCGGTAATCGATGTCTTTTTCCGCCCAGACCTCGAAACGATCGATGACGAACACGGTGAAATAGGGCCGTTCCTGATAGATCACGGTTAGACCATAGACGAGCGCCGACAACTGGATTGCGGCGACCACGCAAAGATCGAACACCAGCCCCGGCTTTCCGGCCCGGTAGAGGATCAGGGTCAGTAGCGGCCCGAGGATCAGATCGACCCCGATCAGGATCTGGACGACGCTCCATGCGCCGGCGATCTGGAAATAGGGTGCCGGGTACCAGACGAAGAATATGATTGCCATCGCGATGCCAACGACGGCCGCGCTGATCGAAAAATGCCTGCGGAATGCCTGACCCTTCGTCAATGTGTTGAGTTCCCTGATCGCGTACGGTGTGCCCAGACCGTAAAAATACTCATGGAGGCAGGATAATCAAGAGACGCAGGTCGCAAATACTAACTTTTTCGACCGGCGAGGTGTTCGCATCGCAGCCGACGGGCACCGGGCGGCTTGTCAGGGCCCGAAAGTCGGCTATTGTATCCGGCCATACCCGCCAACGAATAAACAGGAGACCGCCATGAGCGTAGCCCATCCCTGGCTCGAACAAGAACCCTGGCCGACCGCGACGATGCCGAAGGAAATGCTCGAGCGCCACATCGAGCGCGTCCTGACGATGACGAATATCGGTTATCTCGGCACCGTCATGAAGAGCGGTGCGCCGATCGTCAGTCCGGTCGAGTTCTACAATGACGGGTTACAGCTTTACATGTTTCCACAGCCAAACAGCCCGAAGCTCAAGGCAATGCAGCGCGACCCGCGCGTTTCGTTCGCGATAGCGAACCCGATGGCCGGCTGGGCATGCGTCATGGGTTGCCAGTTTTTCGGCACCGCGAACCTCCTCGATGTCGGTACGCCCGAGTGGGAACACGGCATGAAGATTTTCAAGTGGATGGCTTCGTCGTTCGAACTCGGGCGCGCAACCAAGGAGCCGCCGCAGGGTCAGCTCATGCGTCTCGATCCGCAGCGGATCGTTTACACTGAACACCTGATGCGCAAGGAAGGCTACGCGCCCCGCCAGATCTGGCGCGAGGGTGATGCCGAGACGACCGTCGTGCCCGGCGGCAACGTCTGACGGTTTGTATGGCGGTCCTTGTGGGAGTGCTCCCACAAGGACCACCGCTCCCACACAAGCTGGCTGTTGCCACACAAGCTGCCCGCGTCCGCAATCAGGAGGTTTCGGCGCCCTGCTAGAATAGGGCTCCCTCACAGGCAGCCTGATATGTCTTCCGTCGCCATACCGCGAGCGCGCACCGCGCTGTTCGATTACCCGAAGTACTGGGCCGAATGCTTCGGCAATGCTCCGTTTTTGCCGATGAATCGCCAGGAGATGGAGGCGCTCGGCTGGGATTCCTGCGACATTGTCATTGTCAGCGGCGATGCGTACGTCGATCAGCCTTCGTTCGGCATGGCTATTATCGGGCGGTTGCTGGAGGCGCAGGGCTTTCGCGTCGGCATCATTGCGCAGCCGGATTGGCAATCGAAGCATGCGTTCGAGGTGCTGGGCAAGCCGAACCTGTTCTTCGGCATTACGGCCGGCAACATGGATTCGATGATTAATCGCTACACGGCAGAGCGAAAGGCGCGTTCGGACGATGCCTATACGCCTGGTGGCGAGGGCGGCAGCCGCCCGGACCGGTGTTCCCTCGTGTATACGCAACGGTGCAAGGAAGCGTACCCCGACGCAACAGTCATCCTCGGCGGTATCGAGGCGTCGCTGCGACGCATTGCGCACTATGATTACTGGCAGTCGAAGGTGCGGCGCTCGATTCTCATCGATGCGACGGCCGATATGCTGTTATATGGCAACGCCGAGCGGGCAATCGTCGAGCTTGCCCATCGCCTGTCGCACGGGGAGCGCATCGCGGACATCACTGATGTGCGTGGCACGGTGTTCATTCGCCGCGACGACCCGCAGGCGTGGACGGAAATCGACTCGACGCGCATCGACCGGCCGGGGAAGGTCGACTCGGTCGTTAATCCCTATATCAATATTCGCAACATCGATGCGGACGAACTCCGGCGACGCAACGACCCGATGTGCGGCGTCGAATTTGCGCCAGACGGCCGACTGCTACATCCACGTCGGCCGCGGCTGAATCGCGAGCAGACGGTTATTCGTCTGCCATCTTTCGAGAAAGTCCGGAATGATGCCGTGCTCTACGCGCATGCAAGCCGTGTGCTGCACATGGAGACGAACCCGGGCAACGCGCGCGCGCTCGTGCAAAAGCATGCGGAAGTCGATGTGTGGCTGAATCCACCGCCGATCCCGTTGACGACGGAGGAGATGGACTACGTGTTCGGCATGCCGTTCGCGCGGGTGCCGCACCCGGCTTACGAGGGGCGGCGTATTCCGGCTTATGAAATGATCCGGTTCTCGGTCAATATCATGCGGGGCTGTTTCGGAGGGTGTACGTTCTGTTCAATTACGGAGCACGAGGGCCGGATCATTCAGAATCGTTCCGAGGCTTCGATCCTGCGCGAAATCGGGGAGATTCGCGACAAAGTGCCGGGGTTCACCGGTGTTATCTCCGACCTCGGTGGCCCGACCGCGAACATGTACCGCATCGCCTGCAAGAGCCGGGAGATCGAGGCGGCGTGTCGCAAGCCAAGTTGCGTTTACCCCGGCATCTGCCCGAACCTGAACACCGACCATTCCGCATTGACGAAACTTTATCGCCATGCGCGCTCGCTGCCGGGTATTAAAAAAGTCCTGATTGCATCCGGCCTGCGTTATGACCTCGCCATCAAGGATCCGGAGTACGTGCGCGAGCTCGTCACCCATCATGTAGGGGGCTACCTGAAAATCGCGCCGGAGCATACCGAGGACGGCCCGCTGAGCAAGATGATGAAGCCGGGAATGGGGTCCTACGACGAGTTCCGCAAGCTGTTCGAGCGGTTTTCGAAGGCGGCGGGAAAAGAGCAGTACCTGATCCCGTATTTTATTTCCGCACATCCGGGCACGACTGACGAGGATATGCTGAGTCTTGCGTTGTGGCTCAAGCAGAACAATTTTCGTGCTGACCAGGTGCAGGCGTTCTACCCTTCGCCGATGGCGACCGCGACGGCAATGTATCATTCCGGGAAGAACCCGCTGCGCAGAGTCAGCTATAAGAGCGCGGAGGTCAATACCGCCCGGGATCCAGAGCAGCGAAAATTGCACAAGGCATTCCTGCGTTATCACGATCCGCATAACTGGCCGTTGCTGCGCGATGCGCTGAAACGCCTGGGTCGCGCAGATCTGATCGGCGACGGGCCGGATAAACTGATTCCGCAAGATCAGCCGGATGACACCCGGGGTTACCAGGCGCCGCGGCGAAAGAACTCGACCGGCACGCGACAGCGACGGACACGACGCGGCCAGATCCTGACGCAGCACACCGGCCTGCCACCGCGCGACGACGGTGCCGGCCGCAGCGGCCGGCGAAAGCCGCAGCGCTAGAAGCGGGGCTGGATTCACTGCGTTTTCGCGGCTAAAGCCGCTCCCACAGGTTCTGTGGGAGTGTTCGATGAGGAAGGAATCGCGGCTTCAGCCGCGATCCTGAATATCAGTCCGCGCCTGTTGCCAGTTCCCATAGAATCTCCCACAAAGGCAGCTTCCACAAAGGCCGCTCTCGTCCTGCTGCGGGTTGGGCCGACCCGGGCGGCTATGTTCCGGAACGTGCTGTGCGGAACTGATCCAAGCGATTGGTCAGCCAGTTGGCGGATGGCACCGCTGCGTCGGCTCCGCAGCGGATCAGGTAGGGGCGGCCCGTCCAGGAACTTTTGCTGGCCAGGCGCTCGATGAAGGCCTCGGCCGTCGTGATTCGTGTTCCGGCACGGCGATACTTCATGCGCAGATGATCTTCCGCTTCCTCGGCCGGGTGATCTTGGCCGTTGCGTATAAATGTGCAGCCGCTGCTGCCGATGGTCGACAACAGGTGTTGGATTTCCGCATGATCATTCACCGCATACGCAGTCCCGGCCAATAGCGCAGCCAGTATTGCAATAACCCGAGCCGGACGGCTCATGTGCATTGCAACCGCAGCGTCACGGACATCGGGTTGTGGTCCGACGTATCGACGAGATTGGTGGTGGCATCGATGGTATCGAGCCCGCGGATAAATATCCGGTCGACAACGCTGCCAAACGATGCCACCCGATTATCCACATCGAACGAGAGTTCATGCAGGTTCAGGTGTTCGCTGAGCGTCTGCAGTACAGCGAGGCGGCGCGCATGCCAGGTGTTGAAATCGCCGGCCAGTATCACCGGGCCGGCGTGATCGGCGAGTGCCGTCTCGATCTTTGCGATCTGCCTGGCGAAAGCCCGAATGCCGAACGTAAAATTAACCGCATGGACATTGACGACGGCGAGTGTGGCGTCGGTGCCTGCGAGTCCGAACATCGTGATGCTGATCGCCTTGGGCGAGCGCAGCCAGGGTTCGCGGTCGGTCAGGTAACAATGTACCAGCGGCATGGTATGGCTGAGCGTCATAACACCGGTCGATGCCCGTGCCGTTCGATAGCCGGGTGCGAACGACCAGTACCGCGCCTGGTCAAGCGCATCGACCGGCTGCTGTTCGAGCCGTGCCTCCTGGATCAGTACCAGGTCTTTGTCGCCGGCGAGCCGGTCGAGATCCGCAAGCGAGTCCGGGTTTCTGCCCTTGTGGATATTCCAGACGAACAGTTCGATGTGTTGCGGGTCCAGCATCGGACCGGACACGGGCATTTCTGCCGACAACGCCACCCGGCAGGCAGCGACGCCCCTGGCAGCGGGCGCGTCGTGGTTGGCGAGCGGTTGTGCCGGGTCGGGCTGGTGCAGCGGCGTGCAAGCACCCAGTGCGTTCACCATCAGCAGGCCGATCAATGGTTGGCGAAAAATATCCATGTCTGCCAGAACTCGCTCCGAGAGATGATGCGGGATGTGTGCTGCAGGATACCCCGCAGCCTGGAAATTCTACCGTGTCTGGCACGGCAACATGGGTGTTGATGCCTCAATCGATGGTCATTGGAGGTTTGAATGTGCCAGGCGTCTGAGCGGACTTGGACGTGCCAAGCGTGCCGTTTTCCTTAATATCGCGGTTCGGCTGGCTGTCCGGGAACGGTTGGCGCAACATAATTTGATCGATTTGCCGCCGCGCTTCGATATCACGTCAGCGACTGGACAAAACTTGGTGGCATTGAATCGACGCCAATGCAGTTCCTTGTCAGTTGCGCTTTATTCATCCATAGTCGGACTTGCTGATCAAGGGTAAACCCGGTGAAAGCCGGGGGCACAAAGCTACCGGTCTAAGGGAAAATTTCCTATGACAGCGGGGTTGCCGGCAAGATGTCGCGAAGTTCTTTCGTGATGTTTGGCTCTCCCCGCATGCCAGTGTGGTTCCGGTTGCCAGAGAATCGTCACATTGAGGGACATGCATGCAACGGACTGCGTCGAGGACGGGTCACTACCGTAAGCTGACAATCAGGGCGCCGTTAACGGTTCGACCAAAAGGAGTCGAGGAGATCGTCGCGGTACTGACGAATTCCAGACGTTTTCCGTCGCCCGTGAGGCCGGTCGGGGCGGGCAGCGGCAACGCACGGTGCGTCGGCGTGCAGGGGGGTACGATCTGCGACATGACCGCAATGAACCGTGTCCTGCAGATCCGGTCACGTAGCGTAAAGGTGCAGGCCGGAATGCGCCTGCGTGATCTCGCGCGAAAGCTGGCCAAATATGACCTCGAGCTGGTCGGCAGCTACGAACAACTCGATCGGACCGTGGGCGGCCTGATCAGCAGCGGCTCGTTGTCAGCCGGATTGCCCGATGATGGCGCGCATCTTGCCTCGACCGTGACCGGCGTCGGCATCGTTACGGCCCAGGGGCAAATCGTCGAGTACGGTGAGTCGTTACCCGAGATGCTTGATCTCGTGCGTCAGGGCTATGGCCTGATTGGTATCGTATATTCCGTGACCCTGAAGATTCGCAAGATACGCTCGTACTCGATTCGCAATCGCAAGGTCGGCTTCGCCGAGCTGGTGACCATCGTACCGAGCTTGGCGCGCACGGCAACCGGCGTCAAACTATTTCTGCTGCCGTTTCGCGATCGAATCTATATTGAGTTGCGCGATGCTAACGTCAGCGACCAGAAGCCCGGGTCGTTCGCATGGAAAGTCCGTGATTGGATCAGCAACCGGATTCTTCCGGATATCGTGCATTCGGTTGGCAAGATCGTTCCGGTCGGACGTATTCGGGACCCGCTGATCGACGGCTTCAGCGCGGCGACGCAGATGCTGGTCAACACTCGATTCGTCGACGTGGGCAGTAATGCGATGGAGCAGACCGGACAGTTTCGCAAGATCGGTCCATCCAGCCGAATCAGCTATTGCACGTGGCTGTATCCCGCCGACAAGTTCGGTGCAGCCCTGTATTCGTATCGGGAGTTCTGTCGTCGACATTACGCGATTACCGGTTTTCGCTGCGACCTTCCTGCCGTCGGCTACCGCATCTCGCAAGACCGCAGCGCGTTGTTATCGCCGAGCTTCGACGGGCCGGTGTTTGCATTGAATCTGCGTACGACGAACACAGATGACTGGGATGATTTCCTGCTCGATTTTGCAAAGATTGCCACACACTTCGGTGGTATCCCGTCGCTGAATCAGACGCGCGGGTTCACGGCGGATCAGGTTGCCGGCGCATACGGCAGGCGTCTCGACCGCTTCAAGGCATTTCGCCGGCGCTTCGATCCCGAGAATCGGTTGCTGAACCAGTTCTTCGCGGAGTTTGTCGGTTAAGTCGCAACCCGAGTGAAAGCAAACCGGTCAGCGCCATGGCGCCACCGTTCGTCCCGCGGTGCGGTGGTCGGCCGAAAATAGACAATCAACAATCGGCTGAATAGACTCCAGATCACTGCTGTTTCAATTACGCGCGAAAGGGCGACAACGACTCTCGGAAAAAGCTCTTGTGGGAGCGCCTTTAGCCGCGATTCTGCAGCAAAGAATCGGGGCCTTTGGAGCCATTGTGTGCGGCTTTAGCCGCGATTCAACACGGCTGGCGCAGTCGTTCGTGCACTGGCCGGCATCAAAAAGGGACCTCACATGCGTTTGTTTCTGAAGATCATCGGCGGCCTCTTCGTAGCCCTGGTGTTGGTTATCGGTGTTCTGGCCTTGTCGCTGGAGGCGAAGTTGCCGAAAGCCCCTATCGACGTTGTCGCCGGCACGACCGGGCGGTCGGCCGATGATGAGTCATCGATCCTGATATTTGGCGCGACCCGGAACACCGGGCTGATCGTGGCTGAGTTGCTTCAGGCTCGGGGCGACCGCGTAACGGCATTCGTGCGACCGACGTCAAATACGGCCGCACTCCAGGCGCTCGGCACCGAACTGATCGTCGGCGACGCGATGGATATCGAGACGGTCCGCGCCGCCATGTCGGCCGGGCACTTCCGTTCCGTGCTGACGACGATCGGCTGCCTGTCCTGCGAGCCGCCGCCGGATTACCAGGCCAACGCAAACATCATCAAGGCGGCGGTCGAGGCGGATATCCGCCGTCTCGTGCTCATCACGTCAATCGGTGCAGGCGACAGCTACGACGTAATCCCGAGCCTGTCGAAGCGGTTTCTGGAAAAAACACTACCCATGAAAACCCGCGCTGAAGACGAACTGCGTGCCAGCGGTCTTGACTACACGATCATCCGGCCGGGCGGGCTGCGTTCGAGCCGCGGCACCGGCAACGGTGTTCTGACCGAGGAAAACGACGTTTTCGGTTTTATCTTCCGTGAGGATCTGGCGGCGCTTATCGTTGCGGCGCTGGACGACGATCGTACGATCGGGCTGACGCTCGCCGCGCTCGATGCAAAACGTAAATGGCCCTGGTCCGGAGAGTAGTTAACATGTTTTCTCTTGCCTATTTGATGATAGCGGCCGTGGATTTCGCAGTACTGGTGTGGGCCGCCCGGCTGTGTCTCGAGTACCGCAGCAACGGGCTGATACTCGCGACCATCCCGCTGACCTTGCTGTGGTTCGATAATGTGGTCATCGGACTCGGCAGCACGCTCGGCGAGGGTACGCTGCTGATCGGCCTGAACACGATTCGCTTCCTGGCGCACTACATCGGTCTGCCGATGACATTCATTGCGGTGGGCTCGATGGCGCGTGAGTCCGGTTTCGGCTGGGCGCAGAGTCGCATGGCGATGGCCGCATTCTGCCTGCTGGCCACATACTTTATTTTGGATGACCTGTGGTTGTTTTCATCGGCCACGTTCTACCCGTCTTGCTTTGCAGACACACTGCGATATACGACGCATATCGCAGCGTACACTGCGTGCGGGCCTGACGCGGTCATCGGGGCCGGAATTCGTATCCCGCCGTTTCCGGCGATCACGTTGACGTGGGTGCTGATCGGGTTTGGCATCTACCTGTGGGTGAAAACCGGATGGAAATGGCTTGTGATCGGCGCGGGCGGTTCGATGGCGTTTTTTGCCGTGCCGTACCCGCTGACCGGAGGCATCGTCGGCAATATGGGCGAGCCGGTTGTCAGCGTCGCGATCGTGGCTACGGCGGCGCATATTGCGCGACGCGCACGAGCGCGGCAGACATCCTGACGGTTGGCGTTACGGGTGACTTGCATCGAAAACTGACCCATTTTCTGCTCCCCGCGATTTTGAAAAGGGTGGCCTGTGCCTTGCCCGGGACGGGCCAACCCGTGTTGTGCAAAAACAGGGGAAATCCAGCGTGCAAATGAACATTCTGACTACCGGATGATGTAGGGCTCCTCGCGCAGGATTTTGATCAGTTGCCCGGATTCAAGTGTGGAATCGTCGACCAGCCCGTTGATTGCGGCCGTCAGATCATCCGGCATCGAGTTATCGGTACGCGTCGACAGGCGGGTCAGATCTTCACCCTCTTCTGCGGCAACGATGCGGATGCGACGATCCACGATCGAGCCCAGCTCGTCGCGCGTCAGTTTTCTGAGGCTCTCGCCGGTCTCGCGCAATTGCCGGTCATAGCGGTTCGGCCCGAGCGCGACGATCTTGAAGATCGAGCGGCCGGCGTTAACCCACAGGTAGTAGATACTGACAGGCTCGGCGCCCGACGTGTCGTCCAGCTTTACGAGGTGCGCATTCCACTCCCCGATTCGTGTTGCAATCGGCTCCCATGGCTTGATATCGAGCGCTTCTCTGATCTCCTCGACAAACGCATTCGCCAGTTCGAGCGTGCTACCGGGACGGTCCGGGCTGCCGAACAGTACGATCGCATCCTGCCCGGGCGCGAACGCGCCGACATATCGGGGCGTGTTAAGCACTCGCCAGCCGTCCGGGAATTCAATCGACAGGTTCATGCCCGGGTGCATGAACTGCCGCCCGACGAAAATGCCCTGCATCGAATTGTTCGGCCCCCACGTCAGGCCATCGAGTCGTTTATATAGCGTTGCGGTGTTTTTCGCGAACGGTTTGCCGGCGCGCCATTGTATGCCCGTCGCTGCATGTTCGATGTCGCCGATCCGGCTCGGAAGCATCGGATGGTTGTCGAAGAAGCTGAATTTTCGGGTGCTGCCGGACAGGAGCGAGATCGTGCGATCGAGCTTGTGCAGTATATCGCCCAGCGCGCTCGGGTCGTAACCGGCCTTCGCAGCCAACTGTATGCCGACCCGGTCAGCTTCGGTTTCCTGGGCGCGGCTGTAAGACGAAAGGTAAGCCTCGCCTGCTGCTTCGAGCGGCGCGTTGATGATCTCGCCGACATCTTTGCCGACGATTGCGCCGACCGCCCGGCCGGGCAGCGACAATACGCTTGGCAGCGTAGCGCGCTGTGACCTGAGTGCATGGTGCCGTAATGTGACGTGACTGATTTCATGCGCGAGGATGCCGGCCAGTTCATCCTCGGTGTTGATCAGCGCCATCATGCCGCGCGAAATGAAGATATAACCGCCCGGCGTTGCGAAGGCGTTCGGCTCGGCCTGGTCGATAATTCGGAACTTGAAGTAGTAAGGCGTCTCGCCGACGTTGGCAATGAGCCTGCGGCCGATCGTGTCCAGGTAGGTTGTCAGGAACTCGTCTCCGTAGATGCCTACCTGTTCTTCGACTTGTCGCGCGGCCAGCGCACCGACCTGCTGCTCGTCTTCGACGGAGACGCCACCGGTGCCGGTGCAGGCTGCAAGGATCATCGCCGCAACCAGCTGCAGCACGCGAATTATCAATTTCATTCAGTTGCTCATTATTGCTAGTCGAACCGGAGGCCCTGGGCGAGGTCCGGCTTCTCCCGACCCCAGTACGTCGTGCTGGTCTGGCGGCGCATGTAGGTTTTCCATGCATCCGAGCCGGACTCTCGTCCGCCGCCGGTTTCTTTTTCCCCGCCAAACGCACCGCCAATTTCTGCACCGCTCGTGCCGATATTGACATTGGCAATTCCGCAGTCGCTGTTCGCACGGAAGTAATCAGCCTCGCGCAGGTCGGTCGTGAAAATCGCCGACGACAGACCCTGGCGCACGGCGTTATGCAGTTCGAGTGCCTGTGGGAGGGTCTCATAGGGCATGACGTACAGAATGGGCGCGAACGTCTCGCGTTGCACGACGTCGATCTGTGACTTGACCCGGACGAGGGCCGGTTCGACATAGTATGCGTCCGGGCCGAGGTCTTCGCGCGCTCGTCCGCCGCCGGTCAGCACCACTCCACCGCCTTTCTGCGCACTATCCAGGGCCGCGCACATCGCAGCGTAAGCCGCTTTGTCGATCAACGGGCCGACGAGAGTCGTCTGCTCCGACGGCAGGCCGATGCGGCTCGCCGAAATCTTTTCGTAGGCGCTCCGGAGGCGCGTGCACAGGGCATCGATAATGCTTTGGTGTACGATCAGTCGCCTGGTCGATGTGCAGCGTTGGCCCGCCGTACCGACGGCGCCGAATACGATCGCCGGCACGGCCAGATCCAGATCGGCCTTGTCGCTTACGATGATGGCGTTGTTGCCGCCGAGTTCGAGCAGACTTCGGCCGAAGCGTCGTGCAACTCGAGGCCCGACGTCGCCGCCCATCCGCGTACTGCCGGTTGCGCTGACGAGCGCGATGCGCGCATCGTCCGTTATCTGCCGGCCGATCACGGCATCACCGATGACGATCGAACTGAGTCCGTCCGGCACTTCGTCGAGCTGACGGCAAACCCGGTCGAAAATTGCCTGGCATGCGAGTGCGGTCAGCGGTGTTTTCTCAGAAGGCTTCCAGACGACCGGGTCCCCGCAGACCAACGCCAAGGCAAAATTCCAGCTCCAGACCGCGACCGGGAAGTTGAATGCGCTGATGACACCGACCGGGCCGAGCGGATGCCAGGTCTCGTGCATCGTATGCTGTGGACGTTCGGATGCGATCGTCAGGCCATAGAGCTGGCGAGACAGCCCCACGGCAAAATCGCAGATATCGATCATCTCCTGCACTTCGCCACGACCCTCCTCGAGGATCTTCCCGCATTCCAGCGTCACGAGCGTCGCGAGGGGCTTCTTGTGCTCGCGCAACGCCTGGCCAAGCAAGCGAATGACTTCGCCCCGGCGTGGTGCGGGTACCGTCCGCCAGGTCCGGAATGCGGTAACGGCATTCTCGACCACGGTATCGACCGATGCCTGCGTATCGCAGGTAACGGTCGCGATCAGTTGTCCGTCGCCTGGCGAGCGGACTTCCAGCGATGCACCGGGGCGTTCGCCGGGCTTGACGCCGATCGAGTCGAGCCAGTCAATCGGGGTCATGCCAGTCACTCAGTGTCGGGTGGTTGTCGGCATAGAGTCGCCCGGTTTCCGTTGCCAGAAATGCCGCCAACGGGATGTCCTCCTGTTTCACGAAGCCCCGTTGCGGGAGCACCCCGGCACTGACCATTTCGATGACGGCGACGATTGCTGCCGATGTGGTCCAGGTAATCGCCGTGCGCTTTCGACCCGCCAGTTCGATCGGCCAGTAATCCGCCACGATCTCCTGTGTTTGCAGGCGACCGTCGGCGGCACCCTGCACGGACGCATGAATCAGCACGCGATCCTGATCGTCCGGTGGCAGCGCGTCGGCAAGCCTCGCGACGAGTTCGTCCGGGTCATTCCGGAACCGCAGTTCCTCGAGCAGCAGACGCATGCAATCGAGATGGCCGCGGTAGCGAATGCTCTTGTAATTCAGGGTTTCGACGCGTCCGGCGAATGTATCGGTCATCGTGCCGAGACCGCCGGAGGTCGAGAATGCTTCGAACTCCTGGCCGAAGATGCGAATGATCTCCAGGTTGCGGAGGGCCGGAATCATGCGCGCCTCGCCATAAATGATCGCCTCGCAGTCCGCGATGTATTCGTGGACCAGCCCGTGCAGCGACCAGTTACCCGCATAACCCATCTGTCCGATCGGGTTCTGCGGCAGCGCGCCGACGCGCAGACGGATATGACGCAGGCCGTCGCTGTCAAACCGGCGTGCCAGCGCGGCTCCCAGGATGCCGATGA